>Ga0302156_10001883_pt1 | contig 17801 bp, 11 predicted proteins | sample I_Bog_N3_2_FD_193503 | JGI IMG/M metagenome (GOLD analysis project Ga0302156, IMG submission 193503) | Peat permafrost microbial communities from Stordalen Mire near Abisko, Sweden - I_Bog_N3_2 | ecosystem: Environmental > Terrestrial > Soil > Wetlands > Peat | place: Sweden: Abisko, Stordalen... | reverse complement strand
GGCGCGGTTGCCATAGGTCATTATACGGTGCAGCGAAAAATCTGTGAGAAAGCGGTCTGCCTGCGCGGGTTGCAGCCAAAGGTTCGCCAAGTGTCCTACAATCACAGAACTCTGTAAGACAGGATGATCCGGGCCTCCCCTTCTTGATGAATAAGCGAATTCATTCAGCTACTTCCAGACGGCTGCTGCTGTTGAGCGCGGCGGCGGTGCTGGTGTGCATAGCCGCTACAGCCGGAGCGCAGATGGCCACAGGCGACGGCCGCGGCACAGTCGCCGAGCCGACCTTCCCCGCAGTGTGCACGCAGGTGCAGGCGGACCTGACGATCTCCGGCGGGGAGCCTTCGAGCGAACTGAACACGGCGACGGACACCAGCGCCCTGCAGGCGGCGCTGAGCGGATGCGCGCAGGGCAAGGCCGTGGAGGTGGTGATGGGCAGCGGCGGGCAGGACGCCATGGTGATCGCGCCCATCTACATCCCCGCGGGTGTCACGCTGCTGGTGGATGGTGGGGTGACTCTGTTCGCCTCGCGGGTTGCGGCGGACTACCAGAACGGCAGCGGAAGCACTTGCGGATCGACAGACGGCGGATCGGCGTGCAACCCGCTGATCACGCTGGGCCAGAGCACCATCAACTCGGCAAACTTCGTGAGCAACAACTACTACACGGGCAACAACGCGGTGACCGGGCTAATGGGCTATGGCGTGATCAACGCGCGTGGCGGCGACAAGCTGATTACGATCAGCGGGAGTACCGTGACGGTGGGGTCGAGCAGCTGGTGGGACTACGCCGTGGGCGGCAATGAGGACAACCCCGTTCTGCTGCTGTCCTACAAGGCCCCGTTGGCGGTGCTGTACAAGATTACGCTGCTTAACTCGCCGCACTTTCATGTGCGGATTACGGGCCAGGCTTCGACCGCGAACGTCAAGTACGAGACAAACTTCACGATCTGGGGCCTGAAGCTGTTGACGCCGTGGACGCCGCACAATACGGACGGCATTGACCCGACGGGCGTATGGAACATGACGGTGGCGAACTCTCTGATTGGTGACGGCGATGACGAAAGCGCGATCAGCGGCAGCTCCCCGACCCAGAACTTCACCTACAGCAACCTGCTGCTGGCCAGCGGCCACGGGCTTTCAATTGGCAGCATCACCACCAGCGCGGTGACCAACGTGCTTTACAACAACGTGAACTTCAGCGGGCAGTCGGCAGATAGTAATGAAATTGCGCTGCGCATCAAGACCTCCTGCGGAACGGGCAGCGGCAGCGGCGGAGGCGGCCTGGTGAGCCAGATTACCTACCAGAACGCCTGCATCCAGAACGTGAAGGCAGCGATTGAACTCGACCCGTACTATGCGGCGTCCACGGGCACCAGCTGCGGGATGTTCGGCTCTGTGGCCGAGCCTATTACCTATCAGAACATCTATCTGCTCACGCCGTCGAGCTATATCAACCTGCAGGGATACAACAACGGCAGCAACACCAATAACTACTCGAACGTGACACTCAACAACGTGTATGTGAATGGCTCGCTCAATCTGAAGACCATCCAGAGCACGGACACCACAGCCACGCCCGCGTATGCGAACGTCACGCTGAACGGGAGCTACTATCCGGCAGGGTGGGCCTCACTCGCATCGAACCCGAACGGCGTGACCGAGACGATCAATGGCACAGCGGCAGCTTCTTTCCCGACGGCTCCGTGCGCGAGTGCGTTTCCCACCCTGATGGGCGAGCTCTTTGCCAGCACGTTGACCGGCGGCGTGACCACCAACAACATCAACAGCACAGCGACGGTGACCATCCCCGCGACGGTGACGCTGAACGCGATGGTGCTGCCGACCAACTCGGAGGCCACCTATTCGAGCTACACGGGGGCGCCCGTGCCGACGGCGGGCGTTCAGTTCTATGACGGAGCAACTCTGGCGGGTACCGGGAGCCTGGGAGCGAACGGCACGCTGGCCTCGCTGACGATCAACAACCCGTCAGCGGGTACGCACACCTACACAGCCAAGTATGCGGGTGACACGAACTATCCGGGGCCCATCACGCTCGGCGCGAACACCACAGGAACCGAAGCGCAGTCGCTGACCATCACGGTGAACGCGGGGCCGGCGGCGCAGTTGTCCTTCGTCACGGCGCCGCCGGCCACGCTGGTCTACAGCACGGCGCCGGGAACAGTGACGGTCGCGGTGCAGGACGCGGCGGGCAATGGGACGACGTCCACGGCTGCGGTAACGCTGACGGTGACCGGACCGAGCAGCTACCTGCAGACGTATACGGTGAACGCGGTGAGCGGCACGGCGACGTTCAATCTATCGTCGAGCCTGCCCGGCGTGGGCAATTACAGTTACGTGGCATCGAGCGGCGGGCTGACCAGCACCGGCTCATCGCCGGAGAGCATAACGGCGGCGCCACTGTACGTTGCGGCGCAGGCTGCGAGCCGCGTCTTCGGCGATGTGAACCCGAGTTTCACGTATCAGATTACGGGCTACCGGAACAATGATCCCACCAGCGTGGTCAGTGGCGTTCCAGTGCTGACCACCACCGCGCTGCGTGACTCGCCGGCGGCGACTTACCCGATCACCGCGGCCGTTGGCACGCTGAGCGCGGCGAACTACAACTTTTACCTGTACGGCAATACTCTCACCGTTACCGGAGGCGCGCTGCAGAGCATCATCTTTGCGCCGCTGCCGAACTTTACGCATCCGGGGCAGTATCAACTCACGGCAAGCACCACCTCCGGTTTGCCCGTGGCCTACACGGTCAGTGGGGCGGCGTTGGTGAGCGGCACAACGCTGAATGTCTCGGGCACAGGAACGGTGACGGTCACGGCATCTAGCGGCTCGAACGGCAACTACGCGGCGGCGGCCAGCGTGCGGCAGCAGTTCACGGCGCAGTAGAAGTATGCGCGGGGGAGACCTTCAGCAAGCCGGGGTTGGGACGCGGGCCGTTGTGGGTCCAGCGCTGCAACTCGTCAAAGGCGCCACCGATCTCCTCTGAAGTGATGTTGCAGTGGCCGTCATGGTCGACGAACTGCTGCACCAGGTTCTGTCCGGCGCCGGCGGACTCCACGATGTGGTTGTAGAGCCCGAGCGTTGCAGCCGGGACGATGGGATCGTAGATGGTATGCACCGCCAGCATAGGGCGGCCGAGCCGGCCGCTGGGCGTGTAGTGACGCAGCAGATAGCTGCGCGCCTGCGGAACGGCCGCATAGCGGCGGACCCTTTCATTCAGGTCATAGTCGGTGGCGGAGAAGACGGGGTTGGTGCCGGTGTAGATGGTGTTGCGGTTGTCAAAGGGATTGCCGCCGCTGCGTCGCTGCATGTCGCCGATGACGAAGGTGAAGTAGCCAATGTCGCGGGCCACGTCCAGGTCGGTATGCACGCCCATCAGGTTGCGCATGGCGGCCGCGGAGGGCGGGTCTTCATGCATGGCGGCGAGCAGCTTCTGGTGCAGCGCGGGTGTGTCTTCAAAGTCCGGCGGCGTGGGCACCAGCGGCGGCAACTGGTCGGGGAAGTAGTAGTCGAAGGCGGCGCGCTGGGCAAAGCGGCGCTCGAAGGCCTCATACGTCGGACCTACTGATCCGCACAGATCCAGCCCGCCGGTGTAAGGCCTGGCGTTGATCTCCAGCGTGACGGCGACCAGTTCGCCGCCCATGGAGAGGCCCGCAGCATAGGTCTCATGCGGTGCGCCGTACTTCTTCGTAAAGTAGCGGCGCAGCGCCTCGGTCTCCGGATAGGCCTGCTCCAGCGCCCATCCGGTCTGCGAGTAGGCGCTCTGCAGCACGGCATAGTGCCGGTCGAGGAAGGGCTGCTGCTGGGGAATGACGCGCTCGCCGAGGTGGAAGGTGACCGGCTCTTCCGCGTAGCCGTGATAGAAGACCACCAGCAGATGGTTCCAGCCTTCGGGGATGTCGATGCGGTAGGGAACGCTGTTGAGCAGGCCGACCTCGGTGGTGCCGGTCGGGGATTGCAGGACGCGCGGCGCAACCGGCTGGTCAGCGGAGCTTGTGCCCGAGGCGTACGCGCGGCCTTCCGCCGCACCCAGAAGGAGCAGGAGCGTAGCGGTGATTCTGGCGCGCTGACAGAACAGGGTCATCTAGAGGTCCATCCAGAGGTTCATCCGGGGTGGGACGATTCTATGCCAGTGACGCGGAAGTGGTATGGGGGAGACGCGCGAAAGGTGTTTAGAATAGAGCCTCACCGGCCTCGCAGCATCCCCAGACGGATGCCCAGATAGAGCCGGGATAGCTGCCATGCCTCTTTCTTCTTCCTTACGTGTTGCCGCCGGTGTTGCCCTGCTGTCTGCGGGAGCGATGGCCCAATCCAGCAAACAGCACTTCGCCCGCGACCCGAACCAGCCGGTCGATCCGCTGTATACGGGACAGATTCAGCGCTATACGACCAGTCCTTTGTTCCTGTCGCCGCTGGTGGCGTATCTGCCGTCGTCCAAGACCGTGCCCACGCCGGAGGCCGTGCTGGGCGATGTGGCGGGCGCGCCGGACATGCTTCCTTATGCGGAGGACGTCCATCGTTACTTCCGGATGCTGGCTGCGAGCACGCCGCGGGTCAAGGTGTTTTCGATCGGCAAGTCGGAAGAGGGCCGCGAGATGATCGCGGTGGCGATTGCCGATGAGAGCCTGCTCGCCGGCGCGGACGCCAACAAGCAGCGGCTGGCGCAACTGGCCGACCCCCGCACCCTGCGCACAAAAGACGGGGGCATGGACGACGCCAAGGCACAGACGCTGATTGATGCGTCGTATCCGGTGTACTACATCACCGGCAGCATCCACTCCACGGAGACCGGCGCGCCCACCGCGCTGATGGAGCTGGCCTACCGGCTGGCGGTGGATGACTCGCCCTACATCCAATACATCCGCACGCACATGATCGTGTTGATCACGCCGGTGGTGGAGGTGGACGGCCGCGATCGCATGGTGGACATCTACCGCTGGCACAAGGCGCATCCTGGCGAGCAGTGGCCCAAACTGGCCTACTGGGGACACTACGTCGCGCATGACAACAATCGCGACGCCATGGCGATGACCCTGAACCTGACCAACAACGTGCTGGGCACGTATCTCGACTGGCACGCGCAGGTGCTGCATGACCTGCATGAGTCCGTACCGTACCTCTACGACAACACGGTGGGCGACGGGCCCTACAACGCCTGGATCGATCCCACGCTGGTGGAGGAGTGGCAGGAGCTGGGATGGAACAACGTCGCACAGATGCAGGGCTTCGGCATGCCGGGCGTTTTTACGCACGGCGACTTCGACACCTGGAGCCCCGGCTACCTGATGTTCCTCGCTGCGATGCACAACGGCATCAGCCGGCTGTATGAGACCTTCGGCAACGGCGGCGCGGACACCGAGAAGCGCATCCTGCAGCCGGAGGAGTACTCGCGCACCTGGTACAGGCAGAACCCGCCACTGCCGGAGGTAGTGTGGTCGCAGCGCGATAACAATAATTATGAGGAGACCGCGCTGCTCTCCACGCTCTCCTACTTCTCGCAGAACACGCACCACTTTCTGGAGAACTTCTACGCCAAGAGCAAGCGCTCGGTCGAGAAGCCCGGCAATGAGGGGCCTGCGGCATACGTTCTGCCGGCCGACAGCGCGGAGACCAACCGCCAGGTGCAGTTGCTGGAGGTGTTGCAGCGCCAGCATGTGGAGCTGAGCCGTTTGACCGATGCGGCGACCACCACGCTGCCTCCGGCCAAACCCGGCGACAAGCCGGTGAGCGTGAGCGTTCCGGCGGGGAGCTTTGTGGTGCGGATGGACCAGCCCTACTCGCGCGTGGCAGACGCGCTGCTGGACCGCCAGTACTGGGCTCCGGACGATCCGCAGAAGCATCCCTACGACGACACCGGATGGTCGTTCAGTGAGCTCTTCGATGTGAAGGTTTTGCGCGTCACCGATGCCGGCATCCTGCGTGCGCCGATGTCGAGGGTGGAAGATATCTCCAGCCTGGCGGGCAATCTGGCCGGAACCGGAACGGTGGTGGCGGTTGCGAACACCGGGCAGAGCACGCTGCTGCCTCTGCTGTACAAGCTGAAGGACGCGCAGGTGACGATTGCGGAGAAGCCGTTTGACGCCGAAGGCAAACACTTCAACTCCGGGTCACTGCTGATTACGGGTGTGGCCGAGCCGGAGCTGACCTCGGCGCTGAAGTCGCTGGCGCTGGACGGGACTCGGCTGGCTGCGACGCCGACGGTCGCCGCGCATGTGGCGCCGCGTCCACGCATCGCGTTGATGCACACCTGGCAGTCCACGCAGGCGGAGGGCTGGTGGCGCTACGCCTTCGACCACGCGGGGATTCCGTTCCAGTACATCAGCACGCAGACGGCGGCGGCGATGCCGGACATGCGGAGCAAGTTTGATGTGATCGTCTTTGCGCCCATCGACCACGCATCCACCGAGGACGTGCTGACCGGGACGCCGCTCTACGGCAATCCGCTGCCGTGGCAGAAGACTGAGCTCACGCCCAACCTGGGCGGCCTGGACACAACGCCGGACACGCGTCCCGGGCTGGGGTATGACGGTCTGCAGCATCTGCGTATGTTCGTCGCGCATGGTGGGTTGCTGATTACCTGCGAAGACACTGCGGAGTTCGCCATCGATACCGGGCTGGCACCGGGGGTTTCGGTGGCGCCGCGCAAGGATGCGCGCGTGGTGGGCACCGTGCTGAACTCGGTCTTTGTCGCGCCGGAGCATCCGGTGGCATGGGGCTTTGGCGGAGCTCCGCTGCCGGTGATCAGCGCGGATGGGCTGGCGTTCGACATCAGCAACGTCATGGGGCTGGCCAGCAGCCGCATGCTGGTCGACCCCGCTCTGCACCGGCCTACGGGACGCGGCAGTATCGACGACAGTGATGTCGTGCAGGGAGCGCGGCCGGCCACGCCGGAGCTGGCCCCCAATCCTCAGCCATGGGAGGCCAAGCCGCTGGATGAGGACGAGGCACGCAATAATCCGCTGGTGATACCGCCGCAGTTCCGGCCGGAGGTGATCCTGCGCTTCTCCGATGCAAAGTCCATGCTGCTCTCCGGCCTGCTGGACAAGCAGGAGTCGATTGCGGACCACGCCATCGTGGTGGACGCGCACCTGGGCGACGGCAACGTGCTGCTATTTGCCGATAACCCCATCTATCGCGGCGAGACCATCGGCAGCTATCCGCTGGTGTTTAACGCGATCATGAACTTCCAGTACCTTGCGCACGAGGCGCCGGCTGCGGACAGCAAGACGGCTGCGGCCCCGGCGCAGGGAGCGAAGTAGCAGCTGTGATCTGGGAATGCTGCTCCGGGAATAAGGTAGAGTTCTTAGCGTATGGACTTCGATTTGCGAACGGCTACGGCTGACGATCAGAACTTTCTGACCGAACTATTCTGTGATGTGCGCGGGCCGGACTTTGCCGCGCTGCCGCCGGCCATGCGCGACCAGCTTCTGGCCATGCAGCAGCGCGCGCAGGCCCTCTCCTACGCGGAGAACTTCCCTGCAGCGGTGAACCAGATCCTCTGGATCGACGGACAGCGCGCAGGCCGGTTGCTGGTGAGCAGCACGGCGGAAGAGATTCAGCTGGTGGACGTCGCGCTGCTGGGACGGTTTCGCGGCCAGGGCATTGGAACCAGGCTGGTAGGAGACCTGTGCCGGAGCGCGCGTGCAAGTAAGGTTCCGCTGCGGCTCTCCGTGCAGGCGGGCAACCCGGCGCTGCGGCTCTATCAGCGGCTGGGATTTGTGCCGACCGGCAGCGATAGCGTCTATCTGGCGATGGAGCTGGGAGACGAGCCGGAGCCGGCAGCTTCCGTGCAAGAGACCGCGGCGCAGGCAGACGTAGAACAATCACCCGTGGAACCTGGCCTAACACGCGCCTACTTCCGGTCGCTGCAGGGCCGCAGCGTAAGCGCTCGATCGATGGGCGGGGTGCAGGCGGAGTTGAAGATCTCTCTGGTCGAGCCGCTGGCCGTCGCTCGCAGACAGCAGCGTGATGTCGATATGGGAGACAGCTTCCGGGTGGAGTTGCTCGGCCCGCTGGAGCCGGTGTTCCAGACCGAGATGATCGAGATCGCCTCCGCGGGCGACGCGCCGCAAGAACTGTTTGTCTCGCCGCTGGGTCCGCAGGATGGCGCCATGCAATATGAGGCGATCTTCAATCGCGCGCAGCCCGCCGCCTGAGCAGGCTGGCGCCGGCATCAGGTGAGCAGCATCAGGGAACCAACATCCTCGGATGAGCGAGCGTGGGTGCAGCCGTGGTGTAGGATTTCGTCGACCCCGGGGCCGAGGTGGTGACCGGCGCGCTGACGATCTGTGAGAACGTGGCAACCAGTGTGGGAGTGCCCGCGGGCGTCTGGCCGTTGACAACGAACAGGGCGAAGGCGCCCAACGTCCCGTGGTCCAGCAGGTAGGCACCCTGCGGTATCGCGTCTCCCTGGACGGCGAATACGAGCACGAAGGTGGAGATTTGCGCGGGGGCGTTAATGGAAATCTTCGGATTGACGACCACGCGTGGACCGGCGGAGGTTGAACTCGTGGAGGCGGACGTGACGGTATTCACGCTCTGCAGCGTGAGGGTGCGGTAGGAGCCGTCGGGCAACTGGAGCGTGAAGTCAGACCCGATCACGGCCGTGAAGCCGGCCTGCGTAAGCAGCCCCTGGGTGTAGGCCCCAAGGCTGAGATTGGTGAAGACGGCTGCGCCCAAATGCTCTGCGAGTAATCCTGTTGGAAGCGCGGCGGCGGCTAGCGTGACTGCCGAAGCAGCGATAAACCGGCGGCGGCTTTGCATGGAGACCTCGAATGGTAATGAACTGCGATACTACTCCATCCGGGCCGCGGCATAAAAGATATTTCGCTCATTAAATCCAGTCAGGTCCGGCGCCATGCGGTTCTGTTCCCCCCGCCAGCCTGCCAGGTTCAGGGTGAACATTCCGCGACGGCACGGTTGGGAGGGCGACTTTAGTTTGATGAAAAGTTGATTTCTGCCTTGATGATTCCTGTTTCGTGGCGTAAAGTTACCCCCTACCAAGCGTTCATCGTGTTCCCTCGACTCCACCGTGATTCATGGGCTTCCCAGAGCACAATTTGCCCTTCGCCGATGGCTATAAAGCTGATCGCATTGACCGGCTCGATTCTTTCGACCGGGAGTGGCAAACGTGTAAGCCATGCTGGGAGAGTCTTCCATGCAGTATTCGTCTCGACGCTGTCTCGTTCTTCTGGTGATGGGCATCTCCGGCCTGGGATGCATGGCTGCGGACACATCAGTCGCGCAGCAGATTAAGCAGAGCTCGTATCATCGCAACGCCGAGCGCAGCGTGGCGCAGCAGTTGTCCGGCGGAACGCCTGCACTGCAGGCCCAACTGGCCGGCGGACGCAGCGCCATCTCCGTGGCGGTGGCTGACTTTGATCGCGACGGCGTCACCGATCTCGTGACCGGCTACTCGGTAGGTGGCGGCGGCGCTCTTACCTTCCAGCGTGGAAACTCCGCTGCGGTCGCGCCCACTGGCAGCGACTTCACAGCGTTTGTGCAGGGCGTGATTGCACCGGCCTTTCTGCCCGCCGCCACGACCTTCGCGCTGCCCATACGGCCTGACTTTCTGCTGGCCGCGGACGTGAACGGCGACGGCCCCACCGATCTGCTGGCAGCGGCCAAGGGCGATACCAATGCCTATTTGCTCACCGGCAGGGGCAGCGGCAACTTCAACGTGCCTCAGGCCATCGCGTTGAACGGCACGGTCACAGCGCTGACCACGTGGCGGCAGGCGAACGGCTCCAGCCTGGTGCTGGCCGGAGTGTGCGCCGCATCAGGATGCTCCCTGCAGGCGATCGACCACAAAGGTGTGGTGAAGTTTGTGCTCGCGCTGCCCGGATCGGCGACGGCAATCGACCTCGCGCGGATAAACGGCGGCAATCTGGACGACATTGCGGTGGCAGCGGGCGGCAAGGTGCTGCTCTTCAACGGCGATGCCGTCATTGCTGGCTCGACGCAATCGGAGACGCTTCCAGTTTCGAATGCGCTGACGCTGGCCGCGGGCAGGTACGTGTATGACGCGCGCGGCATGATGCAGCTTGCGGTGCTGGACTCCGGCGGAACGCTGCACGTGCTGGCGCGCTCCGGCGTGGACAGTCATGAGTACACTCCCGCCGAGCTTCGCGCGCTCAAGCCGTGGGGCCGCGGCGGCGCGGGCGAGAGCTATGTGGACCCCTCGCCCAAACCCGCCGGCATGCCCTGGGCTGAAGTTGAGGCGCTGCCCAACGTGGGTCCCGGCGATGGCAGTGTCCCGCTGCTGGTACGCGGCCGGCTCACCACCAATGGCAACGATGATCTAGCTGTGCTGAGCGGCAGCCAGGTCACGCAGGTGGCGCACGGCTCGGTCCTCACCGGCTCGGCACGGGTTTCAGCGCCGGTCATCACGCAGGACTCTTCGACGGCCCCGGTGCTGGGAGCGGCCTTGGCGCGCATCAGCCCAGACCCGCGCGCGGGCCTGATTACCGCGGACGGCTCGGCCTCGCCGAAGATCGCCGTGCCCGAGACAGGCGGCATCACCTTCTACGTCAACACCACGACCGACGCCAACGACACGCTCACCACGGCCAACCGCTGCACGAACAATGTCCCCTCCAGCACCCTACAGTGCACCTTGCGCGACGCCATCAACCTCTCCACCAAGAGCCCCTCTGGCCCCAACACCATCGACGTGCCGGCCGGGACCTACACCATCACCCAGCAGAACCCCTTCTCCGACAACGACAGCAACAACGCCAACTATCACTTTGACGTGGACTCCAACGTCAGTATCGTCGGAGCCGGGTCGGCGACCACCATCATCGGATACACGAACGCCGCCACCAGCCCCGACAAGGTCATGTCGCTGAACTCCAGCAACAACCTCGGCGCCGCCAATGCTTACTACACCTACACCATCGCGCTGACCGGGCTCATGCTGAAGAACGGCCAGAACACCAATCCAGCAGTGGACAACAGCTACGGCGGCAACTTCGACTGGGAGGGCAAGGACGGTTCGCTCACGCTGTCCGACGTGACCAGCACCGGAGGCAACGTTGCAACCAATGGGGACGGCGGCGGTATGCATGCCGATAACTATTCCGGCACCACGTACAGCCCATTGGTCATTACCAATAGCACTTTTTCCAACAATACAGCCACACTATTCGGCGGGGGCATCAGTGTTGATGATGACGTCGAGGCCTCGATCAACTACTCCACGATCTCCGGCAATACGGTGAGCGACTCCTCGGGGCAGGGCGCCGGCATCAATTTGAGGCTTCCGGCGAAAGCGGCTCAACCGCTGAGTTCGATCGGCGGCTCGACGATCAGCGGGAATACGGTCACCAATTATCAGGGCGGCGGCATGCACGCGGATTACGGGGTGAGTCTCACCAGCGATACATTCACCAACAACACGGCGGCACAGGGCGGCGGCATTCATTTCTTCTCGCAGACGACCTCCGGCTCGGTGGTGGATTCCACCTTCACCGGCAACACCGGCGCTGTCTTCCTGCAGAGCGAGACATCGCTGGAGACGATGAGCATCTCCTACTCCCGCTTCCACGGCAACACCCCCGGCAGCGGAGATAGCGCGCATACGGCGGTAAGTTCCGGGGGCGCGGTCACCGCAACCGACAACTGGTGGGGGTGCAACCCTACCACCTCGGCCACCAGCATCGCCGGCACCAACTGCGACACGGCCGGTGCCATCGCGAGCACCCCCGGCACCTTCAGCGGCAATCCGTTCACGAAGCTGATCCTGACGCTGAGCACGACCACGCCCACCGGCGCAGCCAGCTTCAGCGCGACCGGCAGCACGGCGCAGGACTCCAGCGGCAACGCCTACACCAACACCGAGGACAACGCGCTCTCCGGCGTGCCGGCGATGCTGGTCATCACGCAGCCGGACAGCACCGCCACCAGCGACACCGGATTTCTGGACGGGAGCGACAGCATCACCGAATCCGCCACGCCTGACACCGGCAAGGTGGACTACGGCTCGGGCGCATCGGTGAACGCGGCGGTAACTGTGGACGGCTTTACGGTCACCACCCCCTACACGCTGGAGGAGTCCGATCTGACCGTCACCAGCGCGCACAACGGCAACATCGAAGCGGGCGGCGTCGGTACCTATACCCTCACCGTTACCAACAGCGGCAACAGCGTCACCTCCGGCACCATCACCCTTTCGGATCCGGTGCCCTCCGGCTTCACTATCAGTTCTATCGTGGCGGGCAGCGGCTGGTCCTGCACTGCAAGCACCACCACGAACGTCAGCTGCACCCTCTCAACGACCCTCAGCGCCGGCGGAACCTCCGTCGTCACTGTCACCGTCAGCGTCAGCAGCTCGGACATCGGCAGCTACACCAACATCGTCACGGTCGGCGGCGGCGGCGAGCTGGACGCCAACAACGACACCGGGACGGATACCACGCTGGTCGTCGGCGCACCGACCTTCAGCGAAGCCTTCAGCCCCACCAATATCGCTGCCAACGGAACATCAACGGTGACCTTCACGCTCGGCAACCCCAGCGCCAACCCGGTCGCGTTGACCGGCGTGGCGTTTACTGACTCACTGCCCACCAATCTCAAGGTCGCCACGCCCGCTAATGCCTCCACCACTTGCACCAGTGGCTCCGTGACGGCGGCCGCGGCCAGCACCACCATCTCGCTCAGCGGCGCATCGGTGAACGCCGGGTCCACCTGCACGGTCACGGTGAATGTCACCAGCGCCACCGCCGGCATCTACACCAACACGACGGGCACGCTCAATTCGACCAACGGTCCCACTGGCCCCACGGCCTCGGCGACGCTGGCCGTTGGGTATACCGCACCGGGCTTCGGCGAGGCCTTCAGCCCCACCACCATCACCACCGGCGGAACCTCTACCGTCACCTTCACAATCACCAGCGCCAGCAGCAACCCAGCCGCCTATACCGGGCTCGCGTTCACTGACAACCTGCCGACCAACCTGGTCGTGGCCACGCCCCTGAGCGCCACCACCACCTGCACCAGCGGCACGGTGACGGCGGTCGCCGGCGGCACCAGCATCTCGCTCAGCGGCGGCCAGATCGCGCCCAACACGAGCTGCACCGTGACGGTGAATGTGACCAGCGCCACGGCCGGCAGCTATACCAACACCACCGGCACGCTCACGGACACGCAAGGAGTCAACGGAACCACCGCCTCGGCGGCGCTCACGGTGCTGTCGCCGCCGACGATCTCCATCGCCTTCAGCCCCACGACTATCAGCCCCAGCGCCAACTCCACCCTGACCTTCACCATCACCAATAACAACAGTTCGTCCCTAACCGGTATCGCCTTCAGTGACACGCTGCCCACCGGCATGGTTATAGCCACGCCCAACGGGCTGTCCGGCTCCTGCTCCTTCGGGACCATCACGGCAACGGCCGGCTCGGGCTCCGTCTCGCTCTCCGGAGCACTCATCACCGCAACCTCCACCTGCATCTTCAGTGTCAGCGTCACCAGCACCACCGCGGGCAGCTACAGCAACACTACGGGAGCCATCTCCTCCACCAATACCGGCACCGGCGCCGCCTCCAATACCGCTACGCTGACCGTGGGCGACACCATCTGGATCCTCAACGGCAATATGCAGCTCGAACGCCTGAGCGAGAGCGGCACGCAGCTCAATCAGACGTCGATTACCGCGACCGCCTCCACCCTGGGCTCCATCGCCTTCGACAATCTGGGCAACGCCTGGGTAGTAGGCAACGCGGACAGCAAGGTGTACAAGTACTCAGCCACAGCAGGAACTGTCTCGAGCGGCGTGACCACGGGCGGCGTCAACAGCCCAACTGGCGTCGCCATCGACGGGCAGGGTAACGCGTGGATCGCCAACGGCAATAATACGGTCAGCGAAATTGCCAACGGCGCTACCGCGGTCAGCCCCTCGACGGGCTACCAAAATGGCACGGGAACGCTCAACTCGCCGACAGGCATCCTCGTCGACAACGCCGGCTCTGTGTGGGTCATCAACAGCGGCGGCAACACCGTCACCAAGATCATCGGCGCGGCGGCTCCCGCCGTTACGCCGACCGTCACCGGCGTGACCAACAACACTTTGGGGACAAGGCCATGATGAAAGCAACGGAGCAGAAGACCGGCATGCAGACCTACCTCTCAAACTCGCGCGCGATGCAGCAGCGAACCTGCTGCGCGGCGGTTGCGCTGGCGCTGGCAGCGCTCGCGCTGACCGGCTGCGGCATCGGCGGCTCGGCGGCGTCCTCCGGCCCGGTGAGTGTAACGGGCCTGGCCATCAGCGGCAAGGTCCACGGCGGGCAGAGCCCGGTGAAGACCTCTACGGTCAACCTCTACGCCGCGGGCACCACCGGTTACGGCTCTGCGGCCACGCTGCTGGCGTCAACCAGCACGGACACCAGCGGAAACTTCAACATCACTGCTCCCTACACCTGCCCGTCGGGCGGGCAGATCTACATCACCGCGATCCAGGGGGACTCCGGCTCGGGCAACAACCTCAACCTGGCGATGATGGCCGCATTGGGCACCTGCCCGGTGACCAGCGCCATCGTCAACATCAATGAGGTCACCACGGTTGCCACCGTGTGGGCGCTGGCGCCGTTCATGACCGGGCCGACCAACATCGGCTCGCCCTCTACGCCGCAGGCGCTCAGCGGCATCGCCGCGGCCTTCGCGGACGTGAACACGCTGGTGAACGTGCCTACCGGTGTTACGCCGGGCCTGTCCGCGCCCACCAACGCCACCGTGCCCACGGCGCTTATCTATACGCTGGCCAACATTATTGCTCCCTGCATCAACTCAGCGGGTGGCACCGCCGGCCAGATGAACAACTGCGGCTCGCTCTTCACCCAGACGACGATCACCACGGCGCCTACCGACACCATTACGGCCGCGATGAACATCGCGCAGCACCCGGGAACCAATGTGACGAACATCTATGGCCTGGCCGCCACGGCGCCACCGTTCCAGACCGGACTCTCCACGCAGCCCAGCGACTTCACCATGGCGGTGACCTTCACCGGCAACATGAGCGCGCCCTCGGCGCTCGCGGCGGACGCCTCCGGTAACATCTGGATCGCCAACAAGACCGGCAATACTGTCACCGAACTGGCGCAGAACGGCACGCTGCTCTCCGGCAGCGGCTATGTCAACCATCTGAACGCGCCGTCCGCGGTGGCGTTTGATTCCCTCAACAACCTGTGGATCACCAACTCCGGCAACAACACGCTGAGCGTGATCAGCGGGAATATACCTCTGGCGGCGAACCTGTCGCCCTTTAGCGGCGGCAGTATGTCCAGTCCCACTGGCATCGCCTTTGACAGCCTGGGCCACGGATGGGTCACCAACAATGTCGCCGCCGGCACGGTGACTGAGTTCGTTCCCGCCATCGACCTCACCCCGACGTTCAGCACGTACACACCCTCCGCGACCGCTCACTTTGCCGTCGCGGTGAACCCGCACTAGACTTTGGGACTTGCAGCACCACTCTTGCTGCGAAGAGAAACTGATCGGGTCCGCTGCCGGAAGAAGGCAAGGCATCCGCGAGGAGAATGAATATGTCTGAGCCGTATGTAGGCGAAATTCGAATGGTGGGCTTCAACTTCCAGCCGAGCGGCTGGCAGTTATGCAACGGCCAGTTGCTGGCCATCTCGGAGTACGCCACCCTCTTCAACCTGATCGGCACCACCTACGGCGGCGACGGGCAGAACACCTTCGCTCTGCCTAACCTGCTTGGCCGTTCGCCGGTGCACACCGGCGGGTCGCTTTCGTACGTTGGGGGGCAGAGTGGCGGCGTGGAGACCGTGACCCTGACCACCGCGCAACTGCCCTCCCATAGCCATCCATTCACCGTGCAGGGCGGTGGAGGCGGCTCGGTCACCCCGATCGGCAACTACATGGCCGGATCGTCTCTCGGCCAGTATGCGCCCACTCCTGCCACCGGTTCGGCCAACATGCTGGGGTCCATCGGAGGCGGGCAGCCGCATGACAACCTGATGCCGTACCAGACGGTCAACTTCATCATTTCGCTGTACGGCGTTTACCCGAGCCGGAGCTAGGAGAAGGTTATGAGCACACCGTATCTCGGAACCATCAAACCGTTCGCGTTCAACTTCCCCCCCAAGGGCTGGGCTTTATGCAACGGCCAGTTGCTGTCGATCAACCAGAACCAGGCACTGTTTTCGCTGCTGGGCACCACCTACGGCGGCGACGGCCAGAACACCTTCGCCCTCCCCAACCTCCAGGGCCGCTTCCTGGTGTGCATGGGCAATGGCTACACCATCGGCCAGAGCAGCGGCGAGAACTCCCACACGCTGCTGACCACCGAGTTGCCAAGCCACGTCCATGTGCCCATCGGCAGCTCGGACGTGGCCTCCACGGGCAATCCCACCGGAGCTTACCCGGCGGCCCAGCCCACCTCGAACGGCATCACGCCCTATGCTGGTTCGGTCACCTCGCCCGTCGCGCTGGCAGGCGGATCGAGCAGCATCGGCAGCGGCGAGCCGCATGAGAACCGTCCCCCGTTCCTGGTGCTGAACTTCTGCATCGCCCTGAGCGGAATCTTTCCGTCTAGCAGCTAGAACCCACCTGCAAGAGCTATCGAAAGGAACACCATGTCAGACCAGTTTGTTGGTGAGATTGATATCTTCGGCTTCAACTTCGCGCCCAAGGGCTGGGCCTTATGTCAGGGGCAACTGCTGCCCATTAGCCAGAACACAGCTCTGTTCTCGCTACTCGGGACCTACTACGGCGGCAACGGCACCAGCACCTTCGGGCTGCCCAACCTGCAGGGCCGCATCCCCAATCACGCTGGGGGCAGCTCTGGGCAGGGATCGGGGCTGTCCACGTACGACCTGGGCGAGACCGGCGGCGAGTCCACGGTGACCCTGCTGTCCAGCGAGATACCGTCGCACACCCACACTGTGCCGGTCAGCACCGCCGATGCCAAGGTAAGTACGCCTACGACCGCGAATGTGGTGGGAGGTGTGGGGGGAGGCCGCGGCGGCGGCGCCGGGACGGCGTACGGCACGACCAACCTCGCCAACATGGCCTCGCCGACCGGCAACGCCGCCGGCAGCAGCCAGCCGCACAATAATATGGCGCCCTACATCGCGCTCAACTACTGCATCGCGCTGCAGGGGATCTTTCCGTCGCGTAGTTAGGCGGTCCGGAAGCAGGAATCCACCAGGGGTCGCGACCGTCTGCGCAGGCAGGCCACGCGGCCCTTGCTGTTTGTAGTATGCGAAAGATCGGTGGTCGGGACGACTGGATTCGAACCAGCGACCTCACCCACCCCAAGGGTGCGCTCTACCAGGCTGAGCCACGTCCCGACTTGCTGCAGAATTGCCGCTCGCGCCTCAAGAGGGCCAACGGCTGGGGTACGTTCAGTCTACATCAATGTGTAGGGGCGACATACTCTTTCGGCAGCTCGCCGCCGGAGCCGAAGAAGAACTCATTCATCTGCTCCACCAGGAACTCCTGCGCCTCGCGTGTCCAGGGCTGCAGGCGGTACTCATTCAGGAGCATCTTCTGACGCTCTACCCACTCGCCCCAGGCCTTCTTGCTGACGTTCTTGTAGACCTTCTGGCCGAAGTCGGAGTCGAACGGCGGCTCGTCCAGGCCCTCCATCTCGGCCTTGTATTTGGTGCAGAAAACCATGTGCGGCATAGAAACTCCTAGAGCCTCTAGTTTAGCTGAAACGGCCAGAGACGAACGCAATGGGCGCGATGGTAAGGCGCAATGTACGCGATGGAGCGGGAGGGTTTCTATAATCGTTGCGATGGCAAAGGCGACGAAGAG
>Ga0302156_10001878_pt1 | contig 17821 bp, 6 predicted proteins | sample I_Bog_N3_2_FD_193503 | JGI IMG/M metagenome (GOLD analysis project Ga0302156, IMG submission 193503) | Peat permafrost microbial communities from Stordalen Mire near Abisko, Sweden - I_Bog_N3_2 | ecosystem: Environmental > Terrestrial > Soil > Wetlands > Peat | place: Sweden: Abisko, Stordalen... | reverse complement strand
CGGGCGGAACTCGCCGCCTTAAACATCGACGACATTCAGATTCGTCAGGGACACTGGGCAATCGTCGATCTGGTTGGAAAGGGCGGCCATGTCCGAACGGTCCCGATGCCGGCATGGGTGAAGGATTCAATGGACCAATGGCTCGCCGCTGCTGACCTGAAGCATGGCCGCATATTCCGCGCGGTGAGCCGACACGGCTCGTGCTGGGGGCGAGGAATCTCCGAGAATGTTGTCGGGTACGTTGTGCGCGAATGCGCAAAGCGTCTTGGCCTTGAGCCCATTGCGCCGCACGATCTGCGTCGCACTTGCGCCAAGCTGTGCCACTCCAACGGTGGAGAACTTGAGCAAATTCAGTTTCTCTTGGGCCATGCATCTGTTCTAACTACGGAGCGCTATCTCGGTTCCAAGCAGAATTTGGAGGAACCAGTCAATGACCGATTCGGGCCTCTGTGTAAGCGCGGAATCTCCGACATCAGGAGAACCTGATATTGCCAGATGAGATCAGAGTATTGGCATTCAAGTAATAGCAAACGAATCGTGTGCGGCAATCGTTCCATGAAATGGTCATCGAACTCGTCGTCGGAAGTGCTGTGTGCGCTCTGCGCGATCTCGCCAGTTTAGAACACGGCCCCATTATCAGATTTCTAATCAATCGAGGGCTTTGCTTTACCGATCCGCCGTCAATGAGTGCTTCGGCGGATTATGCACCATCCCCAGAAACACTCAGTCGACATGGACGTTCAAAAGTATATTCTCTGACCGATACTTGTTCAGAAAATGCGTACAGCCGCAATGGTCAATTTGGGCGTATCCCGACCTTCGCAAAGATAGATCCTGAGTTTACTCCGACTATTCCGTCGATTCCCGTCCATGCGATCGCGTGGATCAATTTCAAAAGTCTTGATGAACGTGCGTAATCCGTCGATCTTCTAGAGGCTGATGTTATCTGGTCTGAATTTCGAGCAGCTTGCCCAGTCGTGGCTTGGCGGCTCCAGGCTGGAGCGGGGCCAGCAGGGCAAGCCCTTTTGCGGCCGTTGCGCGGCTAATGTCCATCTGGCCGGCGGCGCGACTGGCCTGAGCTAGCGTCAACAGCATCGAGGGGCTTTTTTCTTTGCTTAGTGCAACGGCTCGTTCGGCAAAAGAGAGGGCCGTCTTTGGTTCCTGCAGAGATGCGGGTTCAACCGCCAGGAGATCGCTTGCCGCCTGATCCAGCGTGGTTGCAGAGGCTTGATCTTGGGCGGCCAGCAACTTCGAGCTGGCGATGCCAGCCTTAGCCACGGATGCCGCATCTGCGGTGATAAGCAGTTTGGACCGAAGTGTGCCCAGACGCACCTGTGCATGGGCAAGGATAGGTACATACTCCAGGTTTGAGGGGTCTTGCTTGATCAACTTTTGTAAAATGGCGACCTCCCGCGTCAAGATTTTTTCGGCAGCGGCAAGGTTCCTGCGCCGGTCGGCGGAATCGTTCGAGGAAGCTGGGTCCGCCGCAGATTCAAATGCAACCGACTGCAAATCCATGGTGATTTGCAAATCGAAGAGAGCGCGCAGATCCAGCGGGTCCAATGCCGAAAGATGCTGAACGGTCTCATAGACCTGGGCGTAGAGAGCCTGGGCCTCGGAGAATCTCTCCATCTCGACCAGAACATTGGCCTTGCCTTCGAGCAGGGAGTTGCGCACACGCAGGATGCGCATGCTTTCCTGCTCCTCTTTGGACAATGCCGAGACGCGATCCAGGCCCGCCTGAAAATCCTTGAGAGCCTGGGCCGGATCGCTCTCGCGTTCGACTTCCGCAATCTTCAACTGCGCTATCACCAAGGCGCGAAGAGCGCGGGGAAACTTGGGATCGATGCGCAAAGCGCGATTGGCCAGCTCGATGTCCTCCTGGAAGGCCTGCAATGCGCCGGGGATATCGTGGAGGCTTTCGTTGCCGCCCTGGCCCAGTTCATCGCCCAGAACACCGTATACGCTGGAGGCTTCGCAGAGTTCGAGGGGCGTTACGCCGGGAAGCGCGAGGATGCGCTCGTTGGCCGCGATCGAAGCATGCATGGAGGCAATCGCTTCCGGCATGCGCGTGGTGCCGAAGAGAACTTCACTGCGATATACCTCGGCGAAGGCATCAGCGCGCAGAGCCTCGCGATCCTTCGATCCATTGGCCACCAAGGGTTCAACCAGAGCGATGGCCTTGTCGAGGCTGGCCAGTGCGCCGTTGAAATCGCCGAGATTCTGAAAGTAGGTATTTCCCTGGATATTTCCCAGCCTGGTGTACGCATCGGCGAGATCGAGCCGGGTCTGACGATTGCCGCGAGTGTCTTTGGCTGCGTGGTCCAGATGTTCAAGGACGCGGGTGACAAGCAGCTTTTGCGCGCCGGTTGAGCCGGGAAGCTGCTGAATCGCCTCGTCCAGCTCGGTCAGCAGGCTGTTGCTCAACTCGCGCAGATCGGCGGCGCTTTCTTCGGCATTGCGGCGCTCCTGGTTGGCCACGTGGGCCTGCCAGGTTGTGCCGATCACGCCGCCAATCAACGACACCGCCAACAGCGCCGAAACCGCCACGGATACGCGATTGCGGCGAATAAACTTACCGGCCTTATAGCGGAAGTTGCCGTGCCGCGCGGCCACGGGCTGATCATCCAGCCAAGCGTGAATGTCGGTTGCCAGTTCGGCGGCGGTGGCGTAGCGTGCCTCGGGCTCCTTGCGCAGCGCCCTGAGCAGAATCGCCTCCAGGTCGGCATCGAGCCGCCAACCGAGCGCCGCGGCGGGTACGGGCCTGCGCGGCGGCTCGTTGCAGACGGCGCGCAGCAACTCTGCCGTCGTCAGCTCGGCCAGTTCGTAGGGCACCGTGCCGGTCAGCAGCAGATAGAGCAGCACGCCCAGCGAATAGGTGTCCGATGCCGTAGTCACCGCGTGGCCCAGCACCTGCTCTGGGCTGGCGTACTGCGGCGTAAAGGACTGGTATCCCTCGCGCGTCATTCCGCTGCCCGCCGCCGCAAACGAAGGCGTGAGCAGTTTGGCAGTGCCGAAATCGAGCAGCCGCGGCGCGCCGTCTGCGGCGATCAGAATATTGTCGGGCTTCAGGTCGCGATGTACGACGAAGTTCTGATGCGCGAACTGAACTGCCGCACAGATTTGCAGAAAGAGCTTCAGCCGCTGGCGAAGCGGCAGCTTCTCCCGTTCGCAGTAGCGATGGACGGGAATGCCCTCGACCAGTTCCATCACCAGATAGGGATCGCCCTCTTCGGTCACGCCACCGTCCAGCAGACGCGCGATAAACGGATGCTCGAGGCCGGCCAGAATCTGCCGCTCCTGGCGGAAGCGGTCGCGAAAAACCTCGGTGGCCAGCGGCAGATCGATCAGCTTGATGGCCACCTGCTGCTCGAACTCGCCGTCGGCGCGGTGAGCGCGATAGACAGCCCCCATGCCGCCCCGTCCCAGCAGGCCGTCCAGCAGATAAGCACCGATGCGCCTGCCGGCCGATTCCAGATCCCTGCTCGCAGCCCCTTCGCCGGACTGCAATGCCCTTTGCCGTTCTTCCTCTTCCGAGGCACGAAGCAGACGCCTTACCTCGGTGGCCAAAGCGGCGTCTTCACTGCAGCGCGCGGCAATCAGGCCCTCGCGCGCATTCTCGTCCGCCGCGGAAGCCTCATGAAAAATGGCCTGAATAAGCCTAAATCGTTCTGTTCTGGAATCCATGCGGTGTAATCCTGGCGGGAAAAATCCGGCTCAATCCAATTTGCGTAATAAGGGGCACAACCGTCTCATTGCACCGCTACAGTCTCCGGCAAGTCCAGATGGAGGCGGCTGTAGAGCCAGCTCCGGACGAACTTCAAATCGCGATTTACCGTGGAGATGGAGACCTGCGCCAGATCGGCGATTTCCTCGATGGTGCAGCCGAGAAAGTACCGCTCCTCCACTAGCTGAACCATGGAGGCATCCAATTGGCCAAGCTCATCGAGAGCCTGGTCCAGGTCGAGCAACTCGGGACTGTCGATATGGACCCAGGCCAGATCTTCGCTGAGCGCGACGCGCTGCAAGTTGCCGCCCCGCGTCTGGGCCTGCATCTCGCGCGCGTGATCGATCAGGATCCTGCGCATCACCTTGGCGGCAAAGGCATAAAAATGGCCGCGATCTTCGCCCACGCCATTCTTCTGGTTCAGCAGGCGCATATAGAGTTCATGCACCAGCGCCGTGCCTTGCAGCACATCGGGATTGCGCTCGCGGCGAACGTAGGCCGCAGCCAACTGGCGAAGATGGGGATAAACCAGTGGCATCAATTCCTGAAAAGCTGAACGTTCGCCTTCCTTCCACTTCGCCAGAAGTACGGTGATCTCTCCCCCGGTTGGTTGCAATACCGCCTCCGTGCATGGGCTGCAACAGCTTCCCTATGTTGATGTTATCGCCTCCGGGCGGCGGTTTCTCGGCATTTGTGCAGATTTTCAGGGAAAACATAAATTCTTTGTCGCGCCGTGAGCTACTTTCGCCCCGTATCTCGCCTTCTGGTTGAGAGGCAAGGTCAACCCTGCCGCTGCAAAGGAGAAAAAATGCTCGTATCCGTCTTCAATTTCCTATGGAAATCATTTCAAATCTGCGCGAATCCCAGGACGCCGTTTCCTTCACGGGGTTGGCTCATATCCCGCATCCTGCTTGCGAGTTTGTTGCTGGACTGCGCTGGGGCCAGCGCTGGAACAGCCTCCGCGCCAGCTCCATCCGACGCCGCCAAGCTCACAGCGGCCAATTACGGCAAGATTCCGCTCAGCTTCGAACCCAACAAGGGCCAGACCGACCCCAGCGTGAAGTTTCTTTCGCGCGGCTCCGGCTACTCGCTCTTCTTGACCAAAGATGAAGTTGTCTTGAACCTTGAGCGGCAGAGCGGCTCGGCAACGGACAATGTCCGGAAGCCCGCTTCGGTTGACACACTGCGCATGAAGCTGATGGGCGCCAGCGCCAACTCCGCCGTCACCGGCCTCGATACGCAAACCAGCACGGTCAGCTACCTGATCGGCAACGATCCCAAGAAATGGCACACCGGCATCGAGACCTTTGGCAAAGTCAACTTCGCCCAGGTCTATCCCGGCGTGGATCTGGTCTTCTACGGCAATCAGCGGCAACTGGAGTACGACTTTGTGGTCGCCGCGGGCGCCGACGCCAGCCGCATCGCATGGCAGATCGACGGTGCCAAGCCCACCATCGACGCGGACGGCAATCTTGTCCTCAGCGCGGCCAACGGCCCGGCCGGATTCAAGAAGCCGGTGCTTTATCAGATGGATGGCGGCAAGAAGATCGCAGTCGAAGGCGCATTCACCGTGGCAGGCAATCGCATCGGCTTCCAACTGGGCAGCTACGACCACGCCAAGCCGCTCATCATCGATCCGGTGCTTACCTATGCCACTTATCTGGGCGGCAGCACGAACGATTACCTGGGTGGATCACAATCGCTTGGAAACAGTGGTTTACAGGTCCAAAATGTCGGCCAGGGAATCGCATACGATGGCCAGGGCAGCGCTTATGTGGTGGGCGTCACGTACTCGACTGACTTTCCGGTACAAAACCCGGCTCTGAGCGCTCCTGTAAAAGCAAATCTCTCGTATGCGCCTCCATCTGCCGTTGTCACCAAGTTTAGCCCGGATGGCAGTTCCCTTGTCTATTCCACCTACCTTGGAGGCACATATCAAGATTATGGCGAGGCGATTACCGTTGATTCCAACGGCGAGGCCTTTGTGGTCGGGCAAACTCATTCTTCCGATTTCCCCGTTACGTCTGGAGCATTCCAGACCATCTGTGCGCCCTACGCCAATGATGAGTGGAGCCCTGATTACACCCCAGTCACTTCATGCGGTGCGGCAGGTTATGGGAACGGCGCTGCCTTTGTGACCAAACTGAATGCGGCTGGGAGCGGGCTGGTTTATTCCACATTTCTTGGTGGTTATGGAACAGCGAACGCCAACGCCATCACCATCGATAGCGCAGGACGTGCCTATGTCGGCGGAACGACTAGCTGGCTTACCTGCCAATTGGATTACTCGCAGAATATTCTTCCTTTCACCTGTTTCCCCACCACCAGCGGCGCAGTGGTCTCCGGGCAAGATGCCAACGCTGGCACCAGTAACTTTCAGGGATTCATCTCGGTCATCGATCCCACCGGTTCCAGTCTGCTGTATTCAAGCATGTTCATTCCGTTGAATCCAGCTTGCCAGTGGAACAAGACCACCGGCATTGGCAGGACTCTCAGTTGCCCCCAACTGCTTGCTTATGTAAACGGAGTCGCGCTGGATGCCGACGGAAACTTCTACATTGTGGGCAACACCAATGGGACCTCTCTACCGACCACGGCTGGCGTGATTCAACCCACCACCGGCCCGGTCCAATCAACCAATCCCTTGGCGCTTCAGCTACAACGCGGCTTTGTCGCCAAGTTCAATCCGGTAACGGCATCCGGCGGCGCGTCACTAGCCTATTCCACCTATCTCGGTGGACAGGCTGCTGGCGGCAGCGATACTGTCGCTAACATCACCACCGACGCGCAGGGCAATGCCTACGTCGTCGGCGGAACCGCTTCACTCGATTTTCCGGTAACTACAGGCGCGTATCAAACTTCTTGCCCCAGCTGGGCACCGTGGGGCGACAGTGGCCCAACTGTAATGCATGGCCAATCAGCCTTTGTCGCCAAGCTGAATCCCACCGGCACCGCCATCGAATGGGCAACGTATCTCGGCGCAGCCCTTGCCAACCAGGACAGCGTAGGCGCCGTCGGCCCGGTCCAACTCGATGGCAACGGCAATGTCTATACCACGGGCAAAGCAAATGGTGGGAACTTCCCATGGGTGGGCAACATGGAGCCTTATAACGGCTATCCGGTCTTCGTTTCGGAACTCGACCCCACAGGCTCGAAGCTGATCTTTTCCACGGAGTTTGGTACTGGCCTCAGCGACAATATGACTCCTGCCGGCCTTGCGGTCGACACAGCGGGCAATATGTATCTCGCCATGGATGACAATTGCGCAGGAACCATTGTTACCCCCGGTTCCTTCCAGCAGACTAATCATATGCAGTCTTCCGGCTGCGCCGAGTTCAGCACCACCGGCTTTGTCGCTAAAATCTCCGCCACTGGCACAGTTACAGTCACTCTCGCGGCTTCCCCATCGCCCGCCTCTGCCGGCCAGTCGACTACGCTGACGGCCACCGTCACCCCGACCGCGACTTACGCTTCCGTTCCCACCGGTACCATCGAATTTCAAGATGGATCGAGTGCGCTGGGAACGGCGGTTACACTAGACAGCACAGGCAAGGCGACCTATACCAGCACAACGCTCGCTCCCGGCACGCATAGCCTGACCGCCGTCTACAGCGGCGACAGCACTTACCCGGCAGGCAACGCCGCGCAATCGCTCGTGGTCAACGGATTGACGGCAAGCGTCAAAGTAACTCCGTCCCCGGCCAGCATCACCACAGCCATGAGCCTGAGTGTAACCGTTGCTGTTACAGGCTCGGGAGCCACTCCCACCGGTACCGTCACCCTCTCCGGCGGCGGATACAACTCTTCGGCGGCCACGCTCAGCGGCGGCAGCGCCAGCATCACCATTCCCGCCAACAGCTTGAGCGCCGGCAGCGATACTCTCACCGTCAGCTACAGCGGCGATGCGAACTATAGTCCCGCCACCGGAACCTCGGCGGCGCCGGAAACAGTGACCACTCCGCTGACTCCAACCGTCAAAGTAACTCCGTCCCCGGCCAGCATCACCACAGCCATGAGCCTGAGTGTAACCGTTGCTGTCACAGGTTCCGGGGCCACGCCCACAGGTACCGTCACTCTCTCTGGCGGCGGATACACCTCTTCCGCAGCCACGCTCTCCGGCGGCAGCGCAAGCATCACCATTCCGGCCAACAGCCTCAGCGTGGGCAGCGATACCCTCACCGTCAGCTATAGCGGCGATGCAAACTACGGCCCCGCCACGGGATCGGCCTCGGAAACGGTGACCACCCCTCTGACCGCGAACGTAAAAGTTGCACCCGCGGCCACCACCGTGGTGTCGGCATCGAGCCTGAGCGTGAAGGTAACGGTGACCGGCGGCGGCGCAACGCCTACCGGCACGGTGACGCTCTCGGGCGGCGGCTACACCTCAGCGGCGACGACGCTCGTGGGCGGCATCGCCACCATCGTGATTCCCGCCAACAGCCTCAGTGCAGGCAACGACACCCTTACCGCAACGTACAGTGGCGACTCCAATTACGCTGCTGCCACGGGAGCGAAAGCGGGAACGGCACCGGTGACGGTTTCGGCGACTCCGCTGCCCCCAACCGTGACGGTGACGCCTGCGGCAACCACTATGGACTCGGGTTCCACGCTCAGCGTTTCGGTTGCGGTGACTGGCGCTGGAGTTACTCCGACAGGTACAGTCACTCTCTCCGGCGGCGGCTACACCTCAACAACTCAAACACTCACCGGCGGAGCTTACACCTTCAGCATCCCGGCCAATAGCCTCAGCGCCGGAACCGATACGCTCACCGCCAGCTACAGCGGAGACTCCAACTACACTGCGGCCACAGGCACGACCTCGGGATCGACCTCGCCGACGGTAACTGCGTCCGCGTTTTCGCTGGCGGCATCGACTCCTGCCGCCGTTGCATCGGGATCGCCCGCTACTTCCACCGTAACTGTGTCCACAGCGACCGCGTATTCGGGAACCGTCACTCTCACCTGTGCGCTGACCACGTCGCCTGCCGGCGCAACCCATCTGCCCACCTGCTCTGGAGGCAGTTCGACAATCACTCTCGGCGGCGGCACAACCAGCGGCACGGCAACCGTTACCGTCTCTTCGACAACCAACAGTGCCATGGCGCGGCCCGAGAACAATGGCTTCGGTCGGGGATGGGCTGGCAGCGGCGCAGTTATGGCCATCCTGTTCTTCTTCGGAATTCCCGCACGGCGGCGCAGATGGCTGTCGATGTTGGGCGTTCTGACGCTGATGGTGGTGCTCGGAGGCTTGAGCGCATGCGGTGGTAAAAGCACTTCATCGGGAACCACCGCAGGCAGTTATACCTTCACTGTCACCGGAACCGGCAGCCCAGCGGAAACCCCGGTGCCCACAACCACCTTCACTTTGACCATCAACTAGAAATACAACCCCGGCCCATCCCATGCGTGCGCTTCCCTCGTTAAGGGCTCGTATGCATGGGATGGCCACTGAAATCGCAGGCTGTAGATCAGAACCAGAGTTCCTATATCCTGTTGAGTTTTGTGCCAGGTCGCCGCACCCTGATAGTCGCGTCGACTTGAACTCTGTGGTTTCGGGAAACATCGACTCAGGTTCCGCTATAGGCCAATCATATGCACTTTCATAGAGTAAACGCTGGGTGCTGTTGACATCCCTTCCGGCGTTTCCGGAGAAGCCGTCAGGAAACGTGTATTGGGGATCTGGATTTCCGCAAAATCGCCAAGGCACTCATCGAGCCTTCGGTCCCTGGAGATTCTGTTTCGGACGTACCACCAGCAATTCAGAAACTGCACCGCTACCCCAAAGGGCGGCCAATATCGGTGCGCAGTTGCGCCGGGTCGCTCAAGCTTTAGACAACACAAATCCGACGCGCCAAACCTAGACTTCCCACCAATCGAGCAGCATCATGCGGGGATAGTAGAGCGCGGCGCGGAGGACTGCGTCCTGGCCATGCAGGTTGCGCAGGACGTGGGCATAGGCTTCGAGTTGGGGCGCGAAGAGACTGCGGAGCTGGGGCAGCGCGGCGGCTGCGTCGACATTGTCGGCGTAGGCGGTCTTGTAATCCACGACCCACCACGCTTCATTGCCTTCAGAGAGCGGATCAAGCCCGGCGCGGAAGACGCGGTCCACGCGAACCGTGGTGAGCCGTCCGGCGACGACTCCGGCCCAGCGGACTTCGCTGCCGGCATCGGCGTGGGGCGAGAGAATCCATTGGGCCTGGGGGTCGTTTGCGGCTTTGAGCGCAAGTTGGAGCGCCTGGGCGGCAATCTGACTGGCCAGGGCCGGATCGAAGCCGGAAGCGCGCACCTGGGCAGCGATGCGAGGTTCGCATTGCGGAAGAGCGGCGCGGGCGGCATCCCAATCCAGGGTGGCGCGGAGCCGCGACAGCTCTTCAAGGAACGAATGGACGGAGGTTCCCAGCACGCGCGAGACAACAGACTCGAAGGGCGCAGCGGAACGCTTTCTCCCTTCCAGTTATCCCTAAAACAATTCAATGGCGAGTGGAAGATCACTAGCGAACGCGATTTCAAATGAAGCCACGTACGCTAGGTAGGTGGCCCGCTCATCGATTCTACCTCCTTCGATCATTAGCCAATATGGAAGGCCGCCCACCCACTTTTGGGGGAATGTTCAGATTCCGAAGACTTAGGGTGCGCCACCCGTCACCCACATTTTCTACTTGTTGGGACTGGAACACACACCCACCCGCCAGGGGGTTAGTTGGCGGTTTCGGTAAAGCTCAGGGATGCTCCGCCGAGTGCAAACTGATCCTGTGCGGTGACAGTCACCGTTCCTTTGGATGAAGGCAGCGTCAGCGTCACCGACGCGGCCCCCGATGAGTTGGTGGTGGCAATCACGCTGGTTCCGCTGGTGGTGCCATTGGAGAGCGTGCCTGCCGATGTAGTGAACAAGATGCCCGCGCCGGTGTCCGTACCTCCGGACTGGCCAGGCGTCAAGGTGACGGTCAGGGGTTGTGGCAGAGCCGTTCCAGCGCTGCCCGATTGATTGTTGCCCGACTGGGTGAGCGTGGCCGCGGGGTTGCCCACAACGATCCATCCGCCCTGTGTCTCGGTGGCCGTGCCGTCGTTTCCCGTGACCGTATAGTGGCAGAAGCCGGCAGTACTGCCGGCGCTGACCGTAATGGTGGCGGGAGTCGCAGCGGTGATGGTGGGGTTGGTTAGGGCGAGTGAACCACTGCATGCCGAAGCGCCCTCGTAGGCGTCAAGAACCGCCGAGGTGAGCGTCACGTTGGCGCTGCCACTGAAGATCGCCGGGTGAATAGCCGTCGATCCCGAGGCGGGCACCATGATGTCGTCGGGGTTCAGATACCACTCCGACGCGGGTTTCGAGGACTCGGTTCCGGTGATCACCAGCAGGGTGATGCTGTAGGGCGCAAAGCTCTGCGTCGCGTTCCAGGCCGTGGAACTGGACGCCGCGATGGATCCCGGAGCCGTGGACGACAGCGTGTACGCAACATAGGTGGTTGGGCTGAATCCGTTCAGGTTGAACGTGACCGAATCCGCGTTCGCGGGATCCTCGTTCAACACCATGATCGTCATCTGCGTACCGGTCGAGTTAACCGCGGCATAGCTTGAGAACAGATTCGGATTGCCGTTGTTCAGATCGGAAACCGAAATAGGCGCAAATCCGTGTTGCGCGCCGTCGTAGTTGGTGTACATCTTTAACGCCTGGTAGTTGGGGTTGCCTTTTGTCGGTGCGCCCCAGCGCGTGGCAAACGTAAGACCTTCACGCCCAAAGATGCCATAGGCTTCGGCATCGCCCAGCGCTGTCGAGAAGTCCGATTCCTGATAGAAGGCTGCGCTCCACTCCGTGAACGAAAGCGGTGTTCCCGGATAGATGGCATTCACCAGCGCCTTCATGCGCGGAATGCGGAAGGGGATGGTTCTGTTGGGCTCAGTGCTGGTGGCGTAGATCTGGTTGATGGTGCTTGAAGTGCTCACATAGGTCGGATCCCAGTAATCGCGGTAGACCGACGCGGAAAGCGCCTGCAACTGCGCGGTGGTCAGCCCCGACGAATTGGCGTCGGCATAGGCGTGGATGTCGAAAACGTCCAGCGTCCGCGCGCCGTTGACGGCGTCCATCCATTTGACCTGGTTCAGCCACCAGGGCAAAAAGTCCACTCCGCCGTGATTGCCCTTGTCGGCGCTGTTGGCGCCATTCCAGTAGTACCACCAGCAGCATGACACAGGACCAAAGCGCACGGCTGCCGGATCCCACGTCTTCAGGGCTGTTCCCTCATTCTCAAACATATTGGCGAGTTCATCGTAGCCGGCAGGGGCGGGGTGAACATCCCGATGTGTACCGCTCCAGATATCGACTTCGTTGTCCATATCGTAGAAATGGCAGGACGTAATCGCCGAATAGGGCACCGCGCAGGTTCCGCTGCCGAAGGCTGCTGCAAGCGCCTGCGCCCACGGCTGGCGATAAACGCAATTTCCTGACGGGCAAGGCTGACTGGTGCTGTCGAGGAGCGGATAGTAGGCTGTGGTGACTTGGGATGTGGTCACAGGCGTCGAGCAGTCGGTTTTAAGGCCGTTGCCGGCATCCTTGTTGTATTGATCGACAGAGCACTGCGCGCCATATGTGGCGACAGAGAAACTCCAGTGGCCATTCGAGCCATTCTCGGCGCTTTGCGCCGCCCAACCGAGCGTCGCCATGGTGGTCAGCGCGTGGCTTCCGGCATTCTGGACATCTGTAACGAACTGCACGGAATCGCCTTGCGCTCCGCTTCCGCCGGTATTGTAGTCTTCCCAGTAGTAGTCGGCGTCAGCGTTGTATGTGTGCAGTTGCCAGTTGTAGGTTGACGAGGCGTTTCCGCCCCAGCGGCCCAGCGTCGTGCCCGAGTCGGCAACATTCGTTGCGCTGCTGACGTTGCCGCCGTACACAAAGGAACTGATGGTATGGCGGTTTACAAGGGTGTCGATGTTCACGGTCACAGGCGTGCCTGCCTGCGTGACCGTGACAGGAGCGGTTCCGGAGGCGCTGTTGTAGACCGTCGAACTGGCTGTGTCCGGCGTGTATTTCGCGGTGAGTGTGTCGGAGCCAATGGCCAGCGAACCGGCGGCGATCGTAATGCTCACCGATCCCGAAGCGAGCGTGGCCGCGCTAGAGGTGTAGGTACCGCTGGAGAGCACCACCGAACCGGTCGGCGTGCCGCCCGTGCCGGCGACGGCGATGCCGACAGCGAGGCTCTGCGCGGTGGTGATGCTGCCGGACGCCGGCGTCACCGTGACCGTGGGTGTAACCAGCACTGTGGTCACTGTTACAGGGGCGGTACCGGAGGCACTGTTGTAAGACGATGAACTCGCGGTGTCGGGCGTGTATTTCGCGGTAAGTGTGTCGGATCCCGCGGCCAGCGATGCGGCTGGGATGGTGATCGATGCCGAGCCGGAGCTGAGCGTTGTGGCTGCGGACGTGTAGCCTCCGCTGGAGAGCACCACGGACCCCGTTGGCGTGCCGCTTGTGCCGGAGACGGCAATCGTCACGGCCAGGCTCTGCGCAGTCGTAATGCTCGAGGACGCAGGGGTTACCGTGACTGTGGGAGTGGTGGGATTCGATGAACCTCCTCCACCACCGCTGCTGCTGCCGCCCCCGCCGCTCCCGCAGGCACCGACTGAAAGAAGAACTGCGAAAGATGCCACAACAAGGAAACACTTCGCTAAACGATTCATACAGGAAGTCCTTTGACGGTAACGGTAGATTGACGGTTTTGGAAAAGGAAGGAGGCATTGCGGCCGGGAGCGATTTGCCTACTGTTGCAGACGCTCATCTTCGAGGAACGGTTGACCTTCTCCCATGAGTTTCCGGTGTAAAACGCGAATTTGTAAGATCGAAGCAACGGGCTTCACCACCACTTTGAATCGTCTGGAAATCCGGGCTGAAACGGCAATGCGGTACCTCACTACTCCCAGTTGCCCATGTGCAGTGTCTCCCGGATCGATCTCCGCCCATCCAGGATCATCTGGTTCGCCCCTAGCCATCTGAAACGTAAACGGTCTCATTTGGCAAGTGGCTCACATCCAGATTATCGCTCCGAAGGGAAACACTTTGGTTTCGTTCGTTTCCAAGAATTGAGACAGAGGCGTGCCGCCCAGGCCCGCATCCACCGGAATCAATTGAAACTGGGTGCCCCATGTTCCTCGCTCGGGGATATGGGAGACCCAGCTTTTATGGGTCAGTCAGGCCTGGGCTACCCGTCTTCTCCGCTCGGGCGCGTGCATCCGGACTTTTTCCCGCCTCGTGGAACCAAAACTGTCCCATCCGCGCCAACATCGCTTATGCTGTTAACAATCCTTTCTTGCTTCGGCAGGCCACGCAAAAACCATGACGAATCCAGTCGCTTTGGCGGTTGACGATCTCCGGGAGCAGTATACGCGGGAGATGGCGCTTGTCCGCCAGACCTGTGAGCGCACAGGCGACGGCACGGCTGCCATCCGGCGCCGATCCGCCGTGGTGGACCGCATTCTGATCGAAATGTGGCGACGCGTCTTCGGTAGCCAGCCTGGCCAGCCCGTACTAAACGTCGCATTGATCGCGCTTGGCGGGTACGGCCGCAAGGATCTTTTCCCTTACTCCGACATCGATGTGCTCTTCGCATTTGCCGACGAAAAGACCGAGGAACAATGCAGAGCCGGGGTTCGCGCCATCATTCAGGGCATGTGGGACATCGGCTTGCGGGCCAGCCCCTGCTCCCGGACCGTCAAGGAAGCCGGCCGCTTCGATCCCGACAACCTCGAATTCACGCTGGCTACTCTCGATCGCCGCTTCCTCGCCGGCCAGTTCCCTCTTTACCAGCAGCTCCACCAAACTGTTCTCCCCGGCCTGGTGTTGAGCGAGTGGAACACCATTACTCAGAAGCTCGGTGAAATTGCCCGCGCCCGCCACGCCAAATTCGGCAACACCATCTTTCATCTCGAACCCAACCTGAAGGACTGTCCGGGCGGTTTGCGCGATTACCACCTCGCCGTCTGGTTCGCTCTCCTCTTTCACCTCAAGGAGACCAAGGAATGGCCCCGCCAGCGGGGCGGCGTCTTCCAAAGCGCTCGCGGCGACGCTGAGGCCGCCTTTGACTTCCTCGCGGCCACCCGATGTTTTCTTCACTTCCGCCACGGGCGCGACGACAATGCTCTCGACTGGCAATCGCAGGATGAAGCCGCAGCCAACTCCATCGGCCTTGAGACACGTGGCACAGCTGATCCTGCCTACTGGATGCGGACCTATTACAGGCACGCTCGCATCGTTTACCGGCGCGCCGCGCTACTCATGGAACACTTGCCCGCCCCCGTCAGCTTCTATCGCCAGTTCCGCCGCCGCCGCACCCCCATTGCCGGCACCGAGTTTCTCCTCGACCAGGGCCGCATCGACATCGCTCCTGGCGCGCAGTTCAACGACACCAGCGCCATCCTGCGCATCTTCTCGCTGATGGCCACTCACGGCTACACCCTTTCCCAGGCCGCTGAAGACCGTATCACCGACGCGCTGCCCGCCCTCGCCATCCACATCCCCGAGGGGCCTTACCTCTGGAACGCTCTCCGCGAAGTCCTGATCGCGCCCCATGCCGCTCACGCCCTTCGCACCATGCACGCCCTGGGCGTGCTTGAAATGCTGATTCCCGAATTCCACGGCATCGATGCATTGGTCATCCGCGACAGTTACCACCGCTACACCGTCGACGAGCACACCTTTCTGACCATCGACAACGTACACGGGCTGCGCCAGCCCGCGCATGAGTATGAGCAGCGCCTCGCGCAGCTCATGCCGGAAATCGATCGCCTCGACCTCTTTCTGCTGGCACTGTTGCTGCACGACACCGGCAAGGCCCGCCGCACCGGCGAACACGCAACCCAAAGCGTGGAACTGGCAGACGCCTTTCTCGCCCGCCTCGACTTCGACTCCGAGGAACGCGAGGCCATCCTCAACCTCATCCGCCTCCACCTCGAAATGTCCAACGCCATGCGCCGCGACATCTTCGACCTCGAGAATGTGCGCGGATTCGCGGAGAAGATCGTGAGCCCGCAACTACTGAAGATGCTCACCATCATGACGTTTGCCGACATTAAGGCCGTCAACCCCGACGCCCTGACGCCCTGGAAGGCAGAGAACCTCTGGCAGTTTTACATGTCCACCGCCAACTTCATGGATCGCTCGGTAGACGAGGTCCGCTATCACGCGGCCATCGATCCCACTCTGCTCAATCGCATCCGCTCCATGGTGCCGCCCGCCCAGTTCGACGCGCTCAAGCAATTCCTTGAAGGCCTGCCCCAGCGCTACCTGCAAACCCGGCTTCCCGAGCAGATCCGCCATCACTTCCAGATGGCCCTCAACCTCGACAAGGACCCTGTCCAGCTCGACCTGCGCCCAAACCGCCAGCTCTTCGACCTCACCGTCATTACCCGCGACCGCACTCGCCTTTTTGCCGATGTGGCAGGGGCCTTGGCCGCCTGGGGCATGAATATCGTCAAGGCAGGAGCCTTTTCCAATGAAGCAGGCGTGATTGTGGACAGCTTTCACTTCACGGACGTCTTTCACACCCTTGAGCTGAACCCCAGCGAGAAGGACCGATTCCTGGCCAATCTCCACGATGTGGTGGCGCAAAAGGTCGAAGTCGCGCAGTTGCTTGAAGCCCGCAGCCACATGAACCACCCCTCGAACCTCAAAGTCGAGGTCGCCACAAAACTTCAGTTCGACAACGAATCTTCCACCCACTCCACGCTGCTCCAGGTTATCGCTCAGGACGTTCCCGGCCTGCTCCGCCAGATCGCCCTCACCCTCAGCATTCACCAGTGCAACATCAAGGTGGCGCTGATTGACACCGAAGGCGAAACCGCCATCGACGTCTTCTACCTCACCAGCCACGGCGCAAAACTAACTGAGGAAGCCCGGCAATCCCTCGGCAAAGAACTCACCGCCGCCCTCGACTCCATGCGCGCCCCTTCTGGCGCGTGAGCCCATTCCCCAAGAACATTGACGGATGCGCGCCATGAGTATTTCAGAATCCAATCATTCCCTCAAAAGTGGGTACTCCATTCTTCGCTTCTTTCCACCGAAAGTCTGCCTTGAGCAACGTTGAAGGGGGATACCACGAACCATCACCGTCCGTTTCTGGCTCTACTTGCTGTTTCCTGATCCGCAACTCGCATATATGGGATTTAGCTTCATCGCCTTCGCCCAGGGGTTCCCGTCCTTGCAGTTCGTTTCTCACATCCTGCTAATCTGAAGCCAGGGCATCCTCCAGTTGGCAGGAACCTGCCCGGCCAGTGCCACCGAAAAAATGAATACCCCAGCCCCCTCCTAAATCTTCGAAACTCTGCGTATAATTCTTCGATTCTGTGAAGCTGACAATAACCAAAGCGGAATCATGGTTTTGCGCCGGAATCCTGCCGAGGACCACCTCGGCCCCCGTTCCGCGATGTGGGATTTTATTGGTTTTTCGGGGTGATTTCCGCCCCGCAATCACGCCAGGCGGACTAAAAGCCTCTTCGTAAATTGCTGATTCTGTAGCGCCGCTCTCCAGAGCGGCTGTCGTGCAGGTTTCAAGACTTGCGAGCATCGCCTCTGGCGGCTCGGAAGCCGCCAGTTCAGCCGGTCTGGAGCCACGGCGCTACAATTCGCGAATTGGCTCTAAGTTCGATATCCGTCTTATCCTATTCAGGGGTTCCTTGAGCGCCTTTTTGGAGAAACAAATGATTCGAGTAGGTCTGGTAGGTTTCGGCATGGCCGGGCGCGTCTTTCACGGGCCGCTGATCTCATCCGTCGAAGGGCTTGAGCTGGCAGCGGTCGTCGAGCGCAGCTCTGACAATGCGGCTCAGCGTTATCCCGGCATCATCACCTACCGCTCCCTCGAAGCCATGCTGGCCGACGCTTCGCTCGATCTTTTCGTCGTAGCCACCCCCAGCGGAACCCACTTTGAAGTCACCCGCCAGATTCTCGAAGCCGGCAAGAATGTAGTTGTGGACAAGCCGGTAGCTGTTGCCTCGGCCGAAGTTGCCCAGCTTATGGCGCTCGCCCGCGCCAATAGCGCGTTGCTTGTTCCCTTCTTCAATCGCAGATGGGATGGCGACTTCCAGTCGATTCAGAGGCTGCTGCATGAAGGC
>Ga0302156_10001874_pt1 | contig 17878 bp, 25 predicted proteins | sample I_Bog_N3_2_FD_193503 | JGI IMG/M metagenome (GOLD analysis project Ga0302156, IMG submission 193503) | Peat permafrost microbial communities from Stordalen Mire near Abisko, Sweden - I_Bog_N3_2 | ecosystem: Environmental > Terrestrial > Soil > Wetlands > Peat | place: Sweden: Abisko, Stordalen... | reverse complement strand
TCCCGGTTGGCGTGATAGTCGCTGCGGTTGGAGAGGTCATTTATGGCGTCCCGGTAATGGTCGTCGTCCCATAGGCCGTGGTGACCTCGGCTGTCGCTGTGAGCTTTCGGGTGTCCGGGTCGACGCTGCTGTCGTAGCTGTCGATCTGCACCATCCCCTGGGTGCCGAGGATTCGCTTTTGCACGGCAGAGTCGCGGGTCGCGACGGTGCGCTCGCCCAGCACATCCGGCAGCCAGGGCATCCCCTCGGTCTGGTCGAGGAACCACTCGCCGGCATCCAGCGTCAGGCGCGTGTCCACGGCCTGGGCCACCGCCTCGGGTGTATCGATCAGGAAGTCGGCCTGCTGGTGTCCGAACGAGTAGTCGCCATTGGCGTCAAGTTTGCGATATCTCATGGCACAGGCGCCCCACTCGTTCCGCTGCCCGGCGTCACGCCGCCGGTATGGTGGTTCTGCACGCTGATGGCCCCGGCCTTGATGTCGCCGGTGCTGTTCACCGTGCCATTGATCTGCACGTTGCCGTTGATGGTTACGGTGGGGGCCGTGAGCGTGATGCCTGTGCTGGCGCTGACCGTGGCCGCGCCGGTGGTGGTGGCGTTGATCGCATGCGTAGTTGGGTTGACCTCGACGAATGCCTGGCCATCATCACTGCGCAGCTGGGCGGCCGTGGTGCTGATGCCCTGGATCACGCGCGGGAGCGAGCTGAAGCCCAGCAGCGCGAATCCATCCGACATGTCGTGCATGCGTAGCTCCGGCTGAACCTGCACGCCGCCCGACTGCCACCATGCGTCGATGCAGCGGGAAGAGAACACCACCAGGCACTCATCACCCAGGGCTACCGGGAACGTCAGCGTGACACCACCACCGCGCGGGAACTGCACCGGGCAGTCCACCAGCAGCGGCAATTCAACTATCGTCACTGCGCCTGTTTCGTCCCGCACCTGGCCGTTGATTGCCGGCTGCACGGTGCAGGTCATAGAATTGGGATTGTCGGTATTGAAGGACTGAATTATCCCGGGAATGGCGGTTTGAATCTTCGACTGCCAGGCACCAAGGGCGACCGTCAACCCAACAAGTGGATCGTTCATCCGCTCGCGAACATCCATGAGGAGCCACCATGAAAAGATTGATGTTGATTGGGGCACTGCTGATTCCGGCCCTGGCGAATGCAGAGACAGTTTTTGTTCAGCAGGCAAAAGGGCATCAGTGCGTCGGGGACAAGTTCCCGATCTCGGCACCGATGGAGGTTCTTTACGCTGATCGCGAGTGCAAGTTGCCGTTGGTACATGCCAAGGACATGAGGGCTTATCAGGTAAATATCCGAGCATCGAATGAGCCCAGCAGAAAGCATCCTGCAGTTGCTATGGATGGCTGCTGGGGTAGGCTGGCCGGAAATTCCTACGTGGTAGTCAGGGAAGATGGGAGTCAGGAAACTATGCCGCCGAACGCCTATGTGACGGCCTCATTATCCGGAGACGGAACGGCTACCGTAACCAAATCCCCAAACCAAGGAACTGCCTTTGCTCAGGCGATGGAGATGTGTCCTTAACCATATGGCTTGACAGGCCCAACAGGCCCAACACCGCCAGTTTGCGGGAGAAGACCAAGCGGAATAGTTGAATCAACTGCCAGGCATATCGTGTCGGTGTACCACTCGTTCCCGCGAGTATCCCCGTAGTGGTCTACCACGATTGCCTTGTAAAAACCGTCATCAGCGACATTAGCCTGCTGAGAAACAAATGCATTACTTGTCCCGGAGTTAACGCTCAGTCCATAGCGATATAGCTGAATGCTCGCGTTATCAATCTTCAGCCGCTTTCCTATTCGAATTCCCGGGTTCAGAAGCGTGCGCACAGTTATCCCGTTTTGCGTCTGCTCGGGAAGTCCAACCATCCCGGTTGCGGCAGAAACAACAACCGCCTCCCCGGGCAAGTAGGCATTGTTCGGAATGAGCATCATCTTTCCGTCCTGAATGCTCCAGCTCGCATCCTGCGTTTTTCCCAGCGTGTCGAGGAAGTCGCGCGTCATCCCATAGAAGACCTTTCCGCGAGCCAGTTTGCTGGCAGACATCTGCGGCGCGTACCCCAAGGTAATACCTCTAGAGGCCATCGACGCCAACGCCTGCTCCAAATGGTCCTGGGCGGTTGATCCGGCGGCGAGTGTCACATTCATTACGGCGAAGTTATAGGCGCTGTCGCCATCGGCGGCAGTGATATCGATATAGGTGTCAGTCTGGCTTTCGCGCCCACGCCGAACCTGCTTGATCGTGCCGTCGAAGATCGTGCCGTAGCTACCTGGGTATCCGGCCTGCAGGACGACACGCTCGAACTCTTTCTGGATCCGCTGGACCGTGTCGTCATTCAGGTTGTACACCCGGATGTCAGCGGAGTTCGGCGTCCTGAAGTCCCCGCGGCGCACAGCGAAGCGGATACGCAGCCCGGAAAGGTCGATGGCAGTATCAGCATCGCCCACCTTGAGGCTGATTTGGCGCAGGTACTGGGGTACGCTCATTTCTACTCCGTGAACCAGTAAAGGTGTGAGCCGACCCCAAGGTTATCGAAGGTCGGCACAGCGTCAGGGGCTGCCGTGGTCTGGCACCACAGCACGCCGGTGAAGCCCAGGTAGGCATACTGTTCAAGCAGGTTTGCACCGGTCACCAGGGGAATGCCCTGGATGATCGGGTTGTTGCTGGTGTCGGCGATGTCGAGGATCCAGCCGGCACCGTCGGCATTGCGCCATTGCACGGTCAGCCGGTAGTCGGTTCCAGACAGCGAGACCGTGAACGTCTGCGGGGCTGGCGTGAGCGGAATTTCGAAGTTGGCCATGGGCTTATCCGTTGGGTGGCTGCCAGCCGCCCGGGGCAGGATATGCGGTTGCGACCTGCTTATTGCCGGTATCGGCGGTTTCAGCCGTATCCTGGGGCTGGGCCTGGTTTTCCTTGGGTGGCAGCGTGGTGGCCTGGGTCTGGACGATGAGGATCTGCTTGAAGGTGGCAGTCACCATCAACGTGTATTCGCTTTTCTCGTCCGTGGTCTGGCTCAGGCTGCGCATCAGCATGTTGGTGTAGAGGCGCTTACCGGTGGAGACATCGAACGGGATCCGCGACTCCTGGAGCGCCAGCAGCTGGTTGTATATCCCCGACACATAGTCGGACCCGAAGGCATCTCCGCCGGTGAGCGCCGACAGCAGTCCTTGCACGCCGTTGAGCACACCGCCGAGGCTGGAATTGCTCCAGCCGCACCTGATGACCAGGTCAGGCTGTTTCTTGAACGCGTGGTCCGTGATGTTGGCGCCCAGTTGCACCGGATGTTCGGTGATCTGCAGCTCGTCCGTGCCCATTTCTTCCAGGGTGACGTGCGCCACGATGCTGCCGATCGATCGTTTCGGGTCGATGGTGATAAAGCCTGCAAAGTTGGGCATGTCATTGCACCGCCGTGTTCAAGTTGCGGGTCGCTTCCCGGTTCACCTGGCCCTGGGCACCGCCAACAGCCTTCGCCGTGGCCGCCGGATCGGTTGCCCCGTAAACGTTGATGGTGGTGGTCTGGTTGAGCTGGGCGGCCATTTCGCCGCGGGTGAGCGCTTCCCGGTTCTTGGCCTCGTCCGTCGTGCCAGGGCGCTCGTAATAGCGCGATACCACAGCGCCTGCATCCTGGGCGTTCTGCGTTGCTTTCAGCAGGTTTCCGGCCTTCTGCTCGGCACCCTGGGTCAGCTCGTAGTGAACAAATTCAAGCTGCTTGACCAGGTCTGCACGGTCGTCCTTGATGTCGAATCCTGACCATTTTTCGAACTCGCGCTGGCGGTCATCGTGCCATTGCGCAACGCCCCGAGCTCGCCCCCAGTCCCCGCGAGCCTTTGGATCAAGGTTGCTTTCGGCTGCCAGGTTGGCAGTGATGCCGGCGGCCTGTTCCTTGCTCCAGCCCATGGCTTCGAAAAAGTCAGAGGCGAAGTTCGTCTTGTCCTTGTCAGTGTCCTGATTCTTGCGCCAGGCATCAGCCCGAGCGGTCTCTCTGATGGCTTGATCCGGCGTCTGCCCTTCGAATGTGGGGGTTCCGTTTTCGGCATGCCCTTCCCTCGGCGGTAAACCCTGTTTCTCTCTGATTTTGTCGATGATCTTGTCTTCGCCGTCGTTCAAAGTCGGCGCGTACAGGAGTGCAACAGCCCCCGCCAGTGGCGTCAGGATGGCTGCCGCACCGGATAGTCCCATAATGGCAGACCCAAGACTCAGGAATGCTCCAGCCAGGCGGGTTACCCCGGTGATCAGTGAAAGCGCTCCCAGGGCATTCAGCACCCAGAGCAAAGCGATGATCTTAGTGCTCCAGCCGCCGGTGGCCTCGTCCAGCCTCACGAAGAAGTCCCATATTTTCTGGAGAAAGGGAATTGCCTTTTCCACCATGTCGATGAGCTTGACGGTGATGTCGGCGATCCGATTGGCGATCATCGGCCCGTTCTGCTCGAACCAGGCGGAAAATCTCTGGAAGTCCGGGCCAAGCTTGTTCATCAGCGCGGACTGGACCTGGGTCGAGAATGTCTCGAACTGCAGGCCGATCCCGCGCAGCACCTCCATGAACGCGTGCGCGTCTTTGGTGGCCTGGTCCAGCCCACTGTTCTGGAGCTTTTTCCGGTTCTGCTCGAGCTTCTGCCCGAACTTGTCATCTTGGATGGCGCGCAGCGTCTTCTCATCGATGCCGAGGACGCCGGCGTACTGGTTGGCCTGGTACCAAGGCATCGCCTTGAGCTTCTGGCCTACCTTGACTAGCAGATCAGCGGTGTCGAGCAGTTGGCCGTTGGCGTCCCGGGTTTGAACGCCGATCCCTTTCAGGAAGTCTTCGCCGCCAGGGTTGTCGCGCAAGAACCTGGCCATGCCCTCGATCGAGCCGCGGGCCTCATCAGCCGATGCGCCCAAGTCACGAGCAGCATACTCGGCAGACTTCAGGCTTTCGGCGGATGCCCCCACGCGCTGTGACGCGAAGTACAGCCCCTCCAGGTTCGAAGCGAACGCCGAAACACCGGCGGCGACCGTCAACGAAGCCCCGGCAATCACCTTCACCAGGTTGATCACGCTCTTCGTTGCGTTGTCGATGCCGTCGGTAAACTCCTTGGTCCCCTTCTTGTCGACCTTGAAGCCCAGGGCGACCAAGAACTCCTTAATGACGTCTTGATCGGCCATCTATTCCTCCTGAGCTCTGCGGATCCTGGACTTGTTCTCGGCGCGAACCAGCAGCGAATCATTCATTTTTGCGACATCAGCAAGGTCGAGAGTCCCGTCGATCAGGGACTCATAACGACACATGCCCTCATGCACGGGGATCAGCATCCAGTCCTCCCCGTTCGGCATGGACACCAAATCGACCGTCAAGCCTTGGGAGTGGGAGTGCTCCGGCCGGTAAGCATCCCTTGTAAGAAAGGGCCAAGCGACTCGGTGATGACCCGGATGGACAACTTCATCATGACGCCCAGGTCCAGGTCGTCGAACATGCAGACGTTGTGGTTGGTGCTCCAAACGTCATGCCACAACTTTCCTTGTTTTCGGCTTACGGCGCCCAGACAGGTGGCCAGGATGAATTCCGCAGCATCGTCGGGCATGTTGGCGATGCCATCGGCGAACGGCTGCATGACCTCGGCCATAGCGCTCAGGTCACCACTGAGCGGATTCAGCTCGCCATCTTCAGCTCCCTCGGCCGCCTTGGCCGCTTTGGCCGATTCCTTGAGTTTCAAGAACACCGGGATCAGCGTAGGGATGATCGGAGCGACTTTGCGGGACAAGTGGAACTGCTGGAAGGCGCTCAGCTTGCCGATCCGGTAGGTATCTTCACCCAGCTGAAATTCGCTCATCAGTAGGTCCCCAGCAGAGTGTCAATTTTGATCACGTCGAAGACCCAGTCGTAGGTGCCGCCCTCTTCCTTGTAGGTCAGGTCCGGAACCTTCTTGAACGCGCAGGAGCGGCCACCGGTCGAGTCACCGCTCGCGCTGTTGGTGATGGTGATGATGTTCTGCCCCCAGAGCGAGGAGCTGAGCGACTGAGCGTCATACAGCGCCATCAACTTGGCATTCACAGGCGAGGTCTGGAGATAACGAAAGGTGAAGGTGCCGGATTTTGCGGCACGCAGCGAGTGCATACCCTCGCCATCGGCCCCAGTGGTCATGATGTTTTTATCGTCGGCCCGGGAGATCGTGATGCCCTCCTTGGCATTGCCTGCGCCTGCGCCCAGATCGATGACTGCGCCTGCGCCCACCAGGGTCGCGTTGACGTCGAGAAAGCTATAAGTAGCCATAGGTGATCAGCTCCGATCAGCGGTTGACATTGACAATGACGTCGACGAAATGGACGGCGCCGGCCAGCTTGACGGCGATCTGAATGACGGGAGCCTTACGGGCTTCGCGATCAGCCTGGGACTGGCTCTCGACCGGCGCGGCATACACGTAGTAGCCCTTGGTCAGGAACTGACCCGTGGCAATGGCGCCGAACGCTGGTCCACCCCACTGGCCGGGTGCCAGAAGACCATTCGCAACCGCCTGGTCCAGGCGCGATTCAAGCGTAGTGACGAACTGATTGATCCCCGCATTGGTCTGCGGGATCTTGGTTTGGCTGGTGTAAAGCAGGTTCCAGACAGCGGTTTGCAGGTCGTTTTGCAGCCAGTCGAGGCCGTGCACTTCGTCGAAGAAATAGCCGTTGCACATCACCCCTTCCTGGATGATCGCCGTGTCGTTGTTGTAATTGACGAACATGTTGCAGTTCTTCGCCGTCAATGCGGCGGCCTGCCCTTCAGTCAGGCTTTCGGCGGTAATACCTGGCTCCTGCTTGAACTTCAGGGTGATCGTCGTGTTGTTACCCTGGAAATTGACCGTAAACGCTCGCCCGAACACAGAGGCCGCGGCATATGGGGTCGAGCTGGAGAACTGGGTGAAAGTCCGCTTGAAGTTGGCTGCTTTCAGCAGGTAGGCAAGGTCCGTGGTGCTGGTTGGATCGAGGGCCAACGGGTTCTGCGTGGTGTAACCGACGATCCGGCTTTGGCTGGACGCTTCGATATAGGTCGATACGGCCTGTGCATCGGAGGTGGCCACCGAAGGATCAGCAACCAGCAGGCCATACCAGTCGTTCGACATAGCGGCCAGAGTCGTTACTGCATTGAGTAGGGACTCAGCCGGCACACCGCCGACTGGCGCAGATGCAACACCGGTTTGCAGGCTCAGCAGCGCGCTCAGATCGACGCCCGAGGTTGGAGCACTGGCATAGCTGACCGTTGAGGTCGAGCCCGTGGTCGAACTGGTGATGACGAACTGGCTATTGGTGGCATCCCAGACGCAGGTGCCAGCGGCGCCGAGTGCGGTAGAGATCGCCGAAGCCACGCCATTCAGGTTGGTGGTGCCCGACAGGTCGATTGCGCTCAAGGTCTTGAGCGTGCCATCTATGGTAATTTTCATCCCGCCGGTAGTGACCGAGGTGAAATTCGACATGGCCTGCTGGGCCAGCGAAAGGACGCCGCCTTCCAGCAGGCCGGACGTCGCGGTCTTGGCCCACCGACCGGCATAGATGATCGATGGCTGCGGCAACTGGTCAAAGAACAGATTGGCCGCAATGTACTCTTGGGCGGTACTGCCGAAATCGCTCAGCAGTCCGTCAATACCGGAGTATTGGCGGATTCGTTCCGCAATATCGATTACTGGTGACGAACCGAGGACAAGCAGAGCGCCAAAATTGCGCGTGGCAGCTGCCGTCGGAGACATGACGATCTGGACGCTCACGACGTCCGAAATGGCAAGAGTCTGCATTGCTTTCTCCGGGTGGGATCAGTCGACGATCTGAGGATCGGCGGACAGGATGTTGAGGACGGGGTAGACGCGGACCACTTGGCGGCGCATCCGAATGAAGAAATCGTAGCGGCGCACCCACTGCTGGTTGACCAGCTCGGGCACTGGGCGAATCTCGGATGCATTGATGAGGCCCATGCCCTGGGCCTTCACCGCTTCCCTGTTCTGCGGAATGAAGATGCCGTCGCGCAAAATCGAGGCGTAGGCCTGGGCCTGCGGGCCGTAGAACATGCACAGCACCTCAAACTCTTCGTGCATCTGGTACTGGTCGTGACCATCGTCAGATCCGTCGTGATCGATGGCAGGATTTGAGATTGTCTTTATGTCGCCAGCACCCACGGCGCACCAGTTGACGCTTGGCTCTGGCTGTCGTGGCGGCTTCGGCTGCCAGCGCGGACGCACCATCGGCCCGGGCAGGCCGGTGATGCCGACCACCATGGCCTGCAGGATGTCTTCAAGGTCTGTGTCTTCTGCCGGCGCAGGCGACCCCGCCGGTGCGAGGTAGCCACCGGTTGCCGAGGTGTTGCCCATGGTTTATCCCGCCAGAGGTAGAAGGTCGCAGGTCGCGCAGATGAAACCGCGCCCGAAGTGGGCGTAGTCATTGACGTTGGAGACGGTGTAGGTCTTGCCGCGCCAGGTGACGATATCGGCGGTGGTATCACCGTCGCCGGCCGTCAGCTGGAAAATGGTGTGGATGGTGATCGAGCCTTTTTTGCGCTCGGCACCCGCTAGGCGCTCCAGGATGTCACCCTTGTCGCTGGTGACAACGCCGGCAAAGGCGATGTTGGTTTGGGTCGAGGTCGTCCTGCCGTCGTTGCCGACCACCAGGACCTGGCGCTGGCAGGCCAGCCCCGTATCCATAAAGTCTGGATCAAGCAGGACTTCCGACACGTCGAGTAGTGCCATGGCTTCAGTCCTTCTCGCGGATGACGTAGGTGATGGAGTTGCGCAGTTGACCGGTATCGATCAGTGGCTTGGTCCCGGTCCTGCCGCGCCTGCGCCTGGCCGCCAGTGTGCTTTCCGCCAGCGGAGCAAGATCGCCATTGGTGATCTCGTTCCGGGCCCCGGCCTGGGCAATCAGCCCGGTTGCATTCAGCTCAACGTCAACCTTCTCAGAATCGCCATCCATTGCAGCCTTGGCGGCCTTCTGCAGGTGGTTGTTGATGCTTTCCTGCGAGTGGGCAATACCTGGATTCAGGAACGGGCGCGCTGGGATATTCGAAGCCGGCGCGCCGTACTCGTGGATATAGCCCAGTTGCGCGTTGTTGATTGGCTCCTGGTCGCCTTCCTTGCGCTCTGCCTTCGACGCTGGAATACCAACCAGCACCTGCTTTGCTGCAAGTTCCTGGATGGACGCCAGGACCTTCGCGACGTTGTCCGTGGTGATCTTCATGCTCACAGCTGAATCCCTCCCATGCCGACCATACGGGCAAACTGCAGGAGCTGGATGCCGTAGGTAGTCAGGTTGTAGAAACCACCATCCGTGAGCGCAACGGCGCCAGAGTCATAGCCGACGCTGACCTTGTCGACTGACTTTGAGGTGGTCGGACCCTTGACCTGACCGGGCGCACCGCCGACCGAGGCCGCCAGTTGGTTGCCCGCGGCGATGGCCAGGTTGTGGGCTGCGAAAAGTTCAAGACCCAGGTCCAGAAGATCGCACCAACGATCCTCCGGCAACAAATTCGCGCCCAGGGTCAGCCATAGGTTCACGGCTGAATCCGGGTATTTGGTTGTGTCAGCGAACTCAGGGAAGTCGGCGCGAAACTGCGCGGCGTCCATGGGTCAAGCCTTCGCTTTGGCATCCGCGTCAGCTTTGGCCTTAGCCTCGGCTTCAGCTTTTGCATCTGCGTCCGCCTTGGCATCGGCCTTCGCTTTGGCATCCGCGTCAGCTTTGGCCTGGTCATCGTCATCAGTGCTGGACTGCAACGCCTTCGCCTGCTTGGCCGTCAGCACTTCGGTGTGTGCCTTGACGAACCAGTGATCGGCGATATCGTCCTCGAACGGCTGCAGGCCGGCTTCGAACTCGCGAATACCATCCGCCAGGTTGAGCTTGAAGCTCTTGAGCACATTGAGAGATTTCATGGTGCTCTCCTGTCAGAGGCCGTCGCGGTAGGCGATGGTTTCGGGGTAGACGAATTCCACGCCGCCCAAACGACCGAAGTAGGTGGTCAGCTGGCGGATATCGCGGTATTCCAGCGGGGTGCGCTGCAATGGCACCAGCGGGAAGCGCACGCGGTCCACGTCGTTGGTGTACGCCATCATGCGGTTGGTGCCAGATGCGCCGCGACCAACCAGCCATTTCAGCGGCTGGATGTTCAGCGGAACGCCGTTGATCGAGTTGGACAGACTGTTGACCTTCAGGAACTCGAGCAGCGAGATGTTACCGGCGCTCGAAACGATCTGGCTTACCAGCAGGCTGAAGCGGACGGGATCGAGGCGCAGCTCACGAGGACAGATCGCATAGCCGGTGGCCGCCCACGCGCTGTTCAGGATCTCGTTGACGTCGGCCAGGATCTGGGCCGGGGTCGCAGTTGCCCAACCGCCAGTCACAGCGTTGCTGACGTTCGTGACAGTGGCACCGTTGACCAGGCCAGTCAGGCCCAGGGCGGTATCACCGATATAGACCTGCTCATCCACGTCCATCTGGTACTTGAGCTGCATGCCCTTGAACTTCTGCTGATCGACCGGGCGCCCCAGCTTCTGTGCGGACTCCAGCTCGGGGATTGTCCAGCCCAGCTGCATGCCCCACAGGTTCAGAGGCGTTGCGATCTTGCCGATGTCCAGCGCAATGCCTGCGATGGCGTTGGTGTCCTTGCCGATCCAGCTCTTACCGTTCGGGCTGGCACCGCCGGCAGCAGCGAAGGTCGAGTTGGTGAAGGACGAAAGTTCGTCAGCAATGCTGACGTCTTCGCGCAGCTCGATGTCGCGCGACCAGGTCACGGACGCCAGCGGCATATGGAGGTTCTGGTCCAGACGTTCGAGTTCGCCAATCAGGAACACACCGGAGGAGTCGATGGTCTGGGCGTCGAAGGTCATCAGACCGTCACGGGTGTAGGCGCGTTTGATAGCGCGCGGCAAGATCAATTGGCTCATCGAGCTATCTCCGTCAGATGTTGTAGGCGATTTCGACGTTGCCGGAGGCGTCAGCCGCAGACATGAACGTCGCGCCGGTAATGGCGATGGTGTTGGTCGAATCGGCAGCGGCTTCAATGCCACCAACCGGCTTGCCGCTGCCCGGGGTTGCCACCCGCACGTAAACCTGGCTGTCCAGGGCGGCGGTGCCGGCATTGAGCTTCACGGTCATGTAGCCGCGGCGCATGCGGTTACCAACGCCATAGCCCTGGGGCGGCGTCGAGGTGCCCAGCGGATCGGATGCAGCGCCACCAGTGGTTGGGTACGGGCGAACATACAGGCCAGTAACGACGGCAGCAGTGTCGCCAGCGCCGACAGGGATGAACTTGCCCGCAACAACCTTGCCGAACAGGCCATAGCCGCTGAATGGGTTCGTCGGATCGAGGAAAACCGGCTCAATGGTCGACTGGGATGGACGGCTCACGTCGCCCGGAATGCCCGAAGGCATGCGATACAAAAATGCGTTACCCATGGGTAAGTCCTCAGTTAGCGGCGGGTGCCGTTCCAAAATGCTTTGTTGGCCGCGTTGATGGCCGCGACGTCACCAGGACGGCCGAAATCGCTCGTGGCGACCTTGGTGCGCGAGCCTCCGGCGTTGTTGCGCGCCCGGATCAGTTCGGAGGCGCCCATGAACGCGGTAGCCACCTGGTCAGCAGTCAACGCGCTGATCTGGCGACCGAAAAGGAAGGTGTTGACGGCGGTCTTGCCGTCCTCGGTCTGCATCGCCTTGGCCAATGCAGCGCGCTGGCAAGCGCAGACGTGGTCGGAGGTTTTCACCTTCGAATCGCGGGTTGGAATGGACATGCCCGGGGCCAGGATCTCGGCGCGGGAGCGAAGGTCGGTCAGGACGGCGGCATCACCGGTATAGACCTTTCCGGAAGCGTCGGGGACGTGGGCCGCACGCTCTGCCTCGAGGACGTCATCGCCGGTTGGCACGTTGTCCAGGTCCTCGTCTTCGTCCTCGGTGAGTTTCTTCACCTCGCCCTCCATGTCGCCCATGCGCTTGTCCAGGGCTTTCATGGTTTTGAGGATGGCGTCGAGGGTCTTGGAGTCGCCGGTTTTCGCCGGCCTGTCGTTTTCCTCTTCTTCCAGTTCGTCGCCGGTCTTGGCCCCTTCCAAGGCCTCCTCAAGGGCGGCCTCGTCCTTCGCACGAAAGGCGGTCATCACCCGGTCGCGCCAGGTGCGTTGCGGTTTTGCATCAGTCGTCTTGGCCACTTCGGAATCTCCAATTGCGCACCGCGGGCCACAGCGGCCGCGTTCTACCAGGGCAACGTGGTTACCCACGATGTTTGTCTGGCGGCCGCGACCGACCGCCAGTTGTTCGTATTCGGCGTCGTATCCGCAGGACACTTGCCGCAGACCGCTGCGCACCTCTTCGATGGCAACGGAATCGGTGATCAGCAGGTCGGCCAGCATGAGATCGCTTTCAACCCCGTCACCCTGGCGAACGTTCTGGGTGATACCCATCGACAGTTCGCGCCAGTTGGCGGGCGTCACAAAGTCATCGGGGTGACTCATCGTTACCGGCTTTCCTTCGAAGCTGGCGATGGTTTCGGGGCGGAACACCTGATCGGGGTTGCGCTCGATGGTCACCAGGCCATCCTGGCCGCCTTCGATAATTGGTCCGTCCTCGTTGACCAGTTCGCTCTCGTCGTAAACGAGCGTGCCGGTGCGAGCGATGGGTACCGCCTCGCACAGCAGGAAGCCCTCGGGGGTCATGCTTTGCCGGGCGCTCAGACGCTCAGGCGCGAACCATCGCCCGGCTTCGTCCTGGGTTCTCACTTTCATGGATTGGTTACTCGGGGATAACGGGGTCTTCCCAGCAACGGCAGTTCGGGAAGCACCCGGCGTGGCCGGTCATCTTGTCCAGGGTCGGCGGCGAGTCCCAGCGGACGAACTTTCCGTTCATTTCGGCGTGGGAATGGCGCACGTCGGAATCGCCCGATGTCCGCCAGATATAGCCCTCGCTGCCCACCGACCTGGCGCGAGCCTCGGTCAGCACCGAGGACGTGCGGGAAACCTCGGTTCGGGCAATCACCTTGGCCTTGCTCTCGGACACTTCGCCCGAACGCATGATTTCCTTGGCGATTTCGTTCGACCGGGTGCCATCCTCAATGCCTTGCAGCGTCAGTTCGTGCACGCGCTTGGCTGCGTCGAGCGGGATGCTTTTGATCAGCGTCACCTGTTCGGCGAGCAATCCCTGCATGACCTGGCCGGTGGGCGCATTGCGGATCTCGTCGCGCAAAGCCTTCGACATGTTCTCGGTCATCACCGCCCAGGCCTTGCGGTCCTGCTGGTTGACCTCGACGAGCATCTTGCTGGCGGTCGATACGGCCCAATCGCCCAGCAGATCGGAATAGCGCTGGAGCATCTGGTTGATCGTGGGTTCGGCCGCTGGATCGCCAGGCGGAAAGCCGTTGATGATGCTTCCCACCTGGCGCGCCACCTGCGACAGCGAGGACTGGTATTGCCGTTCGGCTCTACTCGTCCTGACCGGATTCCGGTTTCGCTTTTTGTCCCGGGTTTTCAGGCGCATCGATCAGATCCTTTTCACCGGGGACTGGTGGTGGTTCATCTTCGGCCGCCTTGATTTCATCATCCGTAATGTTCGACCACATGCCCGTGGTGTTGCTGGACTGACGAAGCTCTTTCAGCGCGGTCGGACGGTCGATAATTTCCGCTTCGAATGCTGTCACGATCGAGGTTGTGTCCTTGGCAGCGATCTCGGCCTTTTCGGTATCGCTGAGCTGCCAGAGCGGCACGAAGTCGAAAGCAAAACCCTCGGGGAGTGGCTTGCCAAGCTCAGATCGACTGATCACATCGCAGAGGGTCGTCACGCCAGGGCGAAAGTACGTGTCCTGGTCGCTCTTGACGCTGTCGTAGTAGATGCGCACGGGCTCTGAACCATCGCCCAAGCCGCCCGGCGACTGACCGAACAGGATGATGTCCGGAGTCTCCACTGCACCGCAGACCTGCTCTGCGAACTTGTCAGCAACATCCGACAAGCCGGCAAAGTTGTATTGGTGGGCCTCGAACTTGTCCTTTGCGTCCATAAGGGTTAATCCCTCATTGGACTGCATCGTCCGAATCATTTCGATCTGCTTGAGCAGCGCCTCAAAGGTGCGGCCACCTGTTGCAATCAGCTCACGAAGCCCCTCAACCGAGTAGGTTCGTAGGTGGGCCTTGTAGACCAGTTGGGCAATGCCCGACGTGACACTGTCGAATGCAATGAGGCGATCCCACAGGCGCTCTAGCACCGACTGGCCCCAACCGTTTTCGGCAATCCGCTGCCAGTACGGCAACTCCACGCCCTCGCGACGAATCACACGGGAGTAGTGGATTTTCTGGTTGACCAGCGCCTGGGCATCGGCCACCACGGTGTAGAACTTGGGTTTTCCCATGTCCGGACCGTATTCAGTGACCAAGTTCTCCAGCGACGGCTGTACGAGCCAGCGGTCGAGCACCAGCAGCCCCTTGAACTGGCCGGGGCCAATCGTATCGAGGCGCAGCGGTGTTTCTGGCTTCTGGCCGTCGATCAGCATCACGGCGATGGAGCCGCCATAAAGGCGCGACCATTTCTCGTTGTCGCCGAGAGCTTTCCAGATCTGCAGGCGCTCGAAGGCGCGCGAGAGCTTGTCCTTTTCCTCGGGGGGCATGACTGAGTTGAACTCGATACCCTCCCGTGTCATGTCCTTTGCCCGGCAGTCCACTGCCCGGCCTGCCAGCCAGCTGGAGCGATACACCGCTTCCATCTGGATGCGATTGCGGCTGACGAAGCTGAAACCGTAGCCGCTGTCGCTGTGCTGGTTCTGGGTGCCCAGGCCGACGCGGGCGGTGAAGTTCTGGAAGCTGTCGCCAGTCATGAACGACTTTCGTGCCGCGTCGGTCTGCTGGTTGGCCTTCGCAGCCCGAGCGCTCAACTGATGCTTTTTGCTCATTCTGCGAGTCTCTTCCAGATGTCGATGGACCTGGCCGCCGGCTGATAACAAATCATCACGGAGTCAGCCAGGTTTGGCGATTTCGTGCCCTCGGGTGCCTTGTCGATGACGACCTTGCCCACGGCGTTGATGGTGTAGGTGGGTTGCGAGAGCTCCATGGTCAGGAGCGACAATTCAGCCAGATCCGGCGATATCGAAATCAGCTCGTCTGGATCAAATGCCATTCCCTCAATCACGGCGCGGTAGGTCGCCTGGAACCGCATGCGAAGCGCCCACCAGGCCTGGGCCTTGGCGTTGGCAAAGAAGTCCTTGTTGAGGCGTTCCTTGACCATCTGGCCTTCGGGGTCGTGCACACCACCGGAACCGCGAAACGGCTGGTCGTTTATCTGCTGGACGCCCTGCTCGCGGCGCAACTCGTTGATAACCCGAGCATCACCGCGAACCCCGGCGCCCAGTCCATCCGCGTCATAGTCGAAAGCCTCATACCGGCGCTCATCGCAGATCGAGAACGCTTTGACCACGGTGGCGTAGATGTCGCCACCTTTGCCGGACCAGGACTCGAGGAAGTCCAGCAGGAAGCCATGACGGCCCGCGAACGCGTTCATGTCTCGGCCTTCGTCTGCCACGTCGAGACCACCACGGCGCATGCCGGTAGGTTCGATGCCTAGCTTCAGGTGTGCGCCAACCGCCGCCTGTATCCAGGCTGACGGAATCACAACGCCCTCAACCGAGGCCGCATAGTTGATGTCGATCTCTTGGGCAACGGTGACGGGGTCCAGGTCGTTGACCTGCTTCTCGTACCAGGCATCGTCCTTGCGCGGGTCATCCCGCCAGTGGAACGTGAACACCTTGATCTTTCCGCTGTGCCGGCGCTGGGCGAATGAGTTGCCCATGCCGTTCGGCGTTGAGATGTCTTGCCGACAGTTGGTGGTAGCCGACAGCGATGCGTCTACGAGCTGCGGACGCTCTAGGAACGCCGACTCGTCCACAATGTAGAAGCTGGTCCGGTCACCCCGGCCAATGCCGTCACCCGACTCGCCCGTGATTACCGAACCGGTGTCCGGGAACAGAACGCGCATGTGCGGGGCGTGCTTCCGGTCATCCCAGGTGCCGCGGAACTCCTTCGGCAGCAGGCGCATAAACGTCCGAGCCTTGTCGAACAGCGACTTGGGCGATCCGATCTTGTCCACGTACTCCTCTTTGCGAGAGCCGAAACCCACCACAAAGCCGGAGTTGAACATGCATACGGTCGATGCCAGGCCAATTGTCAGCCAGGACATACCCATGTCGCGGGTCTTCTCGGTGATCCCGGGCTCCTGGCTGCGCCACCGATCCATGAACCACTCGATCCACTCTTCCTGCTTGGGGAACAGCAGGAACGGGATGGATGCAGGCAGTCCGCGCTCAACGTTGCGCGGATCAGAGGTCATGCCCCAGTCGATGATGAACTGGGCAGGATGGTCGCGGTAATAGGCCTTCAGCGCAGTCAGCACGCTTGGGTCTTTGCGAATGCGCGCCAGCCTTTCCATTCGCCACTCGAACACCTGGCTGTAGTCAGGGTTCCTGAAGTCGAATGCGAAAGGGATTGGCATGCTATCCGCCTGAAATCATCTCCTGATAAATGCGAGCGGCTTCTATCGGGTCAATGGGTATTACGACAGAGCCCGGCGTCGGGCTGCTGCCCTCTGGCTGCGAGTCAATGCTGTAAGCCTGGCGCTCAAGGAGGATCAGGTTCTTCAGCGTCTCGCCGAGTTCTTTCATGGTCTTCGTGCGAGTCGGCAGGCTGGACATCTTGTTCGCCAGGGCGAGAACGTCAGCCATGTCGCCGGCTTCGTCATCGTCGCGAAGCTGGGCGATCAATTCCCTCACCGTGCCTTGTTCTTCCGTCAAGCCTTCCAGTTCATCGAACAGCAGGTTTGCCAAGCGTCTTGCCCTTCCGATGTCCTTCCGGTGCGCCATGCGGATGTCCGCAATGACCTGGGCGTTCGCCTCAACGATCCCACGCTCGGTTGCCAAAGTTTCCGTGGCAACCTTCGTGGCAACCTCGGCTTTGGCAACCAGCGAATCAGCCTTGGCCTTGATCTTCGCCTTGAGGTCGCGCTCCCAGTTTCCAGCCTTGGCCTTCTTCTGGATGGCGGTGTGCGATACCCCGCACGATGTAGCGATCTCACGCACTGACAGCAGGCCAGCCCGGTAGAGCTGCTCTATGCGCTCCCAGTCAGGGGTCTGCTTGCTGGTCATGGGTTACCTCACATTCAGACGACTTTCTTGGCCAGCTTGACCAGCAGATCCCAGTCGCTTTCGATGTCGTGGCCCAGGGCCAAGAGGAATTTCTTGAGCACGTCTGTGTTGACGGCATCGGGCGCTGGCGCGGTAGCAGGTGCAGCAGCCGGAACCGGAACCGGCGCAGCAGCTTCGGGCGCCGCAGTGATCGACAGGCTGACCTGGCTGGTGTTGTTGGCATCGTTCGGCGAAGTCGCGGTGATGACAACAGTGCCAGCGGCTACAGCGGTAACGGTGCCGCCTGCGTCGACGGTGGCAATGTTGGTATCGCTGGATTCGAAGATTGCGGCTTCGCTGGCGACCAGTTGCAGAGTGGCGCCGACGAGCAGGACGAGCGTGGAAGCGGTGATGTTCATCTGGGGGACCTCGGGTTTGAAGGGGCCCGCAATCCATGCGAGGAGTGATTTGAAGGGGTTCATTTCTGAACCGCTCCGACTGGATCGAAAACATGGTCGCGGCGAGCCCAGACGTACAGCACAACCCCGGCGTGCATCAGCACCACGTAGAGCGACGGGGTGAACCCGTGCAGGGCCTTGGCCAAACTGCCGAATGCACCGATGGCGACCAGGTAGAAGGCGAAGGCCAGCACCGGGTGTTCGGTCGGGTGGATCTTGCGCAGGTATTCAGCCGCAGCGCCCACCACCAGGATGCACAGCAGCGCGTCGAACGAACTCAGGATGATGTTCATGTCAGGCCGCTCCTGTAGCGCCGAACTTCC
>Ga0302156_10001852_pt1 | contig 17986 bp, 14 predicted proteins | sample I_Bog_N3_2_FD_193503 | JGI IMG/M metagenome (GOLD analysis project Ga0302156, IMG submission 193503) | Peat permafrost microbial communities from Stordalen Mire near Abisko, Sweden - I_Bog_N3_2 | ecosystem: Environmental > Terrestrial > Soil > Wetlands > Peat | place: Sweden: Abisko, Stordalen... | reverse complement strand
GGGCTCGCTTCAGTTTGCGGAAGCCAGGGTTTGCGCGGCGCGATCCAGAGCTTGCGTCAGGACGGTCAACTGCTTGGCGGCTCGGGGTTGGTCTTTGGCGTCGATGGCTTCGTTGACGCCGGGGATGACTACGGCGGCGTAGCCGGTGAATTCGCCCGGTGCGTAGATGGTGTGGCGATACCAGGGTCGATTGGGCAAGCCGGCATCCGAGATGAGCGCAGTTTCGGTTTGGCGCAGAGCCTGGTTGAGTTTGGCCAGGTCGCCGGTTGGGGCGATCTGAAGGGCATGCGCGTTTTGGGCCGCGGCGGCGAGGCGGGACGCGGAGGCTTCGACGGGGGCAAAGTCGAGCGAGCCAAGGTGTGCGTCGTTGGCTTTCTTTTTGGCCGCATCGATGTAGGCGGAAATCTCGTGGGCGTAGGTTACGTAGTCGTAGGGGAGAACGTCGGTGTCGGCCATGCGAAGGGCTTCAAGGCCGAAGACGCGGGCCATTTGCTGGAGATAGACGAAGTGAGGATCGGCGTTCTGGGTGAACCAGGCGAAGTCGTCGAAGGTGGAGTGGTAGACACCGTAAGGACCGCCGGAGCCGATGTCGGTGGAAGGCACGCCCACGTGCTGCAGGAACGGGGTGAAGTCGGAACCGGAGCCGAGGTCGCCGACGTGAACCTCGCCGACTGGGTCGGGCGGGGCGTTGGAGGCGCGGTGCTCGTTGGCCTCGGGGCGGGCGGCCTTCCATTGGTCATAAACGGTTGCGCCGAGCGGACTGGGAACGGAGTGGGTGAGCTCGCGAATAAACTGCTTGAGGGATGGAACGGCGGCGGCGGAGAAATCGGGGCCGGAGACGGCGACGTCGGTATTGAAGTAGGCAACTGCGCGCTCCAGGGTTTTGGCGTGCTGCTCGACCCACTCCGTGGAGCCGATTAGGCCTTCTTCCTCGGCGTCCCAACTGCAAAAGACGATTGTGCGGCGGGGACGCCAGCCCTGCTTGATGAGCGCGCCGATGCCGTGGACGGATTCGAGCATGGCGGCGGTGCCGCTTGAGGGGTCGACCGCGCCATAGACCCAGGCGTCGCGGTGGTTGCCGGCAACGACCCAATCGTCGGGGAAGTCGGTACCTTTGATCGTGCCTATCACGTCCCAGATGATGCGGCGCTGGTAGTCCTGCTGGGAGACGAGATGCACCTTGACGCCGCCCTGGCCAGCTTGCGGCCCAATTGCGCCCAGGTGATAGCGGAAGGGCAGAGCACCCTGCCAGCCTTGCGGGACGCCGGGGCCTTTGAGCGCCTCGAGGATGGGTGAGGCGTCGTGATAGCTGATGGGGATGGAGATTATGTGGGGCTGGTTGCCTTCCGGCGAGACTCGGGCGGAGTCGGGCAGATCGAGCGTGGAAGCCACGCCGGGCGTTTCAGGGTCGCCGGGATACTTGACAAGATACTGCACGGAGCCGCGCTGGACGCCCGTTTCAGGACGCCACGGACCCAGGGGGTATGCGTCGCCTTTGTAGTAGCCGTCGTCTTGCGGGTCGGAATAGATGAGCACACCGACGGCACCGCGCTGCTCGGCAAGGTAGACCTTGACGCCGCGGAAGTTGGAGCCGTAGCGGCAGATTACGATTTTGCCGTGCAGGTCGATGTGCTGGGCGTCGAGCTGGTCGAAGTCTTCAAGGCGGCCGTAGTTGGCGTAGATTACTTCGCCGGTGACGTCTCCGGAACCGGATGAGCCGTTGAAGGGCATGACGACGCGGGGATCGTCCTGGTAGGGGTCGCCGTCAACATGCTCGCGAGTGGGGCCGGAGATGAGGAGCTTTCCGGCGGAGTCGAATGCCTCGACGCGGACGACCTTGGGCTGGTTCATGAGTACGCGATAGGGAACGATCTCGGTATCGAGACCGGCGGCGCGAAATTTCTGGGCGACGTATTGGGCGGTCTTGTGGTCTTCGGGCGTGGAGGCAAGGTGAGGCTCCGCAGTGAGGATCTTGAGGTGCTGGCCGGCGAGCTTGGCGTCGGGGACGGCGAGGAACTTCTCCTCGATTTTGGCCTGGGCGGCGAAGTCGGTGTAGCCGAAGACGGTGGGCGTGGCGGGCTGGGTGGTGGATTGAGCAGAGAGCGAGGTGGGAATGAGCGCCAGGGCAACCAGGAAGGCAAGCGACTTGCGAATGGTCATGAGTGAAACCCTTCGAAGAGAGATGAGGTGGAGCAAGATGGGACCTGGAATCGACAGAAAACAACCGAGCGCAGCAATAAGCTCCCAGCTTACACCAAAGACGCAAGGGGTTATCGCATTGAGCGGCGCACGGCTCTGAGGAACCCTGCGATTGCGTGTTCGAGAGAAAGAACAGCTTCAGCGATTTGCCCCGGCGAGACAGCAGACTCTAGGCTACCGGCTGGGCACAGTGGGCGCAGCGCCTGGCGGCCAGGGGGATGTCGCTGAGGCATTCGGGGCAGGCTTTTGTGGAGGGCGGAGCTGGGGGAGCGGGCTTGTTGAGGCGGGCCAGCATGTGGTTCAGCGGCAGGACCACTCCAAAATAGACAACGCTGGCTACGATGAGGAAGTGAACGACGGCGGTGAGGAATTTGCCTACTCCGATGGGGTTGTTGTGAACGTACAGCGCAAAGTTGTTGAAATTCGGCTGGCCCACGATCGCTCCGATGAGGGGGGTGATCACATCGCCGACCAGCGAAGCTACGATGGCATTGAAGGCCGTGCCGATGACGACGGCGACGGCCAGGTCCACAACGTTTCCACGCAGAATGAAGTCTCGAAAACCTTTCAACATATCGTCCTCCGGGGTATTGCCTGGTGAGATTGTTTCGACCACGATCGCGGAGACTGCGATGGTTCGAATTGCCTCATGGTACACGGCGGAGAGGGAGTGGTGGAAGCCGGAAAAGCGCTGGGCGGCGGGCTTCGATTCCATCCGAACTGGGTGGTTTGGATTTGTGGCGATTCAGGGATAGAGGCAGAGGAAGATGACCAGGGCGAGAATCATGAGCTCGGAGTAGAGCAGGATGAGGACGCCGGCATGGTAGAGGCTCCATTTGGGGCGAAGGCAGCGGGCTGTGTCGATCATCCCCCAGAGGGCTACGGGCAAGACGAGAACCTGCCAGGGCGAGCCGTGGAGCGCGTGAATGTCAGGGAAACCGGCAAGGCGCAGGGTGGCCGCGAATGCGCCGAGCGACAGTGCGACGCCTCGGGTGAGCGAGCGGCGGCGCAGGCGGAAGATGGAGAAGCGGGGAAACGCCACGCTTACAACTGTAGATGGTTGAGCAACCGCGGGCGTTTGGCTAGAATGTCGCTGGCTCCAACTGCTTTAGCGACTCGGTGTACGGAGCGCGCAGGACGCCGCGTTCGGTGACGATGGCGGTTACATATTTGGCAGGAGTTACATCGAAGGCGGGGTTGCAGATACCTACGCCGTTGGGAGTAAGCTGCTTGCCGCCGTGGTGAGTGACCTCGATGGGGCTGCGCTCTTCGATGGGGATGGATTCGCCGGTGGGAGTGGCGAGGTCGATGGTGGACCAGGGGGCGGCAACGTAGAACGGGATGCCGTGCTCTTTGGCGAGGATGGCTACGTTGTAGGTGCCGATCTTGTTGGCCACGTCGCCGTTGGCGGCGATGCGGTCCGCACCGACAACCACGGCCTGTATGCGGCCGGCGCGCATTAGGCTGGCGGCCATGTTATCGCAGATTACGGTGGTGCGGATGCCGTCGGCCATCAGTTCCCAGGCGGTGAGGCGCGCGCCTTGCAGAAAGGGGCGGGTTTCGTCGGCGTAGACATGAATGCGCTTGCCCTGCTCAACGGCGGAACGGATGACGCCGAGCGCTGTGCCATAACCGCAGGTGGCCAGTGCGCCGGCATTGCAATGGGTGAGGACGCCGCCTTGATCGGGGAGAAGCGCGCCGCCGAATGCGCCCATGGTTTTGCAGGCGGCGATGTCTTCGTGATACATGGCATGGGCTTCGGCGAGGATCTTCTCCTGGATTTGGGCCAGGGTGTCGCCTTGAGCGAGCAAAGCGGCGAAGAGGCGCTTCATGCGGTCGATGGCCCAGAAGAGATTGACAGCGGTGGGACGGGTTGCGGCCAGGCGGGCGCAGATGTGGTCGAACTTGGGGGCGAATAACTGCGGCGTGACGGCGGTGGTGTGGAGCGCGCCGAGGGCGATGCCATATGCGGCGGAGACGCCGATGGCCGGCGCGCCGCGGACGACCATGGTGACGATGATGTCGGCCACCTGTTCATAGGTGGTGGCGAGCACATAGCTCTCCTCAAGGGGGAGCTTGGTCTGATCGATAAAACTTACGCCTTCGGGGGTCCAGGTGAGGGTGGGTATCATGCTTCTTTAGTGTAAATGGACGGAACAGCGACTTGCGTTCTTTCAGCAGGTTGCTGCTTCGGTTGCTCTCAGAAATTGTTCTGGCGGTAAGTAGCCGTGATCTTGGATGTGATGGACTATCAGCACCGGTGCAGCAAATGTCATTCCTTCGAGAGACACTCTGACTTCGCCGTTGCTTTTGCGTGTGACCAACCATTTTCCGTAGGGGCTGTTCATGTCCAGAACCATGCGGTCCGGAAGGGTTTCCTTGGCGAGGCCAGGGTCAGGGCACAGCTCACAGATATGGGAGCCACGATAAAGCTCGACGGGCTTGGCAGCCAGCAACTTCATTTTTTCGAACAGGCGGGTGTCAAGAGTCCCTTGTGAAAAGGGATGAATACCATCCAGCCACCCTACATGGACTACGCCCGGGTGAGAGCCGTGGCCGTACGCATATGGAGAAAGATCGGGAAAATATGCCATCGTACAGTCACACTACCAACAAAGAGAGGTTTTTCGCAGAGAAACACGGCGGGCAGGGCAGGCAAATCTCACTCGAATGGAATTTCAACCTCTGCATAGCTGCCGGGTGTCGCTGCTTTCACGGCAGCCACAACTTTCTCAGCGTTGTGGCGCAAAATGGGCCATTGCGCTTTGCCGAGAACGATGATTGAGATTTTCCTGCCCGTCAAGTTTTGCTGGTAATGCATATTCTTGTCGGCGGTAACCAACAGTTCGAAACCGGCCGCCTCTGTTGCATCGAGCAATGCGCCGTTTGCAAGCCGGTCCCATCCGCGATCAATTGCTTCAACAACGACGTGGGCCCTGAGAGCATGGCGCAGGGGAGCCGGGGTGCTGTGGTCAAACAGTATGAGCATGGACGGCTTGGACGAACTGCTGCGGAAGTGGGGGCGCGTCAAGGCTCCGCGCCGCAAATTCGATCACGGCAACGATCTGTTCACGCGACAGGTGGAACCACCCCATGATCTCGCTAATCGAGGCTCCGGCTTCAAGATTTTCAAAGACAATGGAAACCGGCATACGGGTATCCTTGAACACCCATGCGCCGCTGACCTTGCCGGGGATGCTCTCGACGGCGGGACATTGTGACCAATCCAGAGTTGCCATGATCCGTACTCCTTCATGAACCGGACGGGGAACACCGAGCAGCGGCGCTCTTTTCGCGGAAGTAGGCTTCCACCTCGTCGCCGGGAAGGGACTTAATCCTACCGCTTTTCAGGTCGTCATAGCGGCTACCGAGCATTTCGCGCGTCTGCGCAAGCTCGTCGAAGTATCCCTCTACGACATCCTGTATAAGCTCGTCGGCGGTTCCGCGTCCGCTTTGTGCGGCGAGATCCTTGAGCTTCTGTTCGGTTTCGGGAGCGAAGTGTACTTCCATGAGGTTCAGATTACGGGAAAGTTCAATGTGTGGCAAGGTTGCCGCCATTTCTGAAAACCTTTTCAGATTTTGCTGGACTTGGCTCGGCCACACTGCTTAGAGTGGTTTGGTTGCTCTCCGCGCAATGTAAGATTGCTTGTAACTTAAGGAGCCGGACGTGTTGAACCTGACCCGAGTCGATTGGCTGATCATGCTGCTGTACTTCGTGTTTGTGCTGGGGATCGGGTTTGCCCTGAAGCGCTACATGAAGACGAGCAAGGACTTTTTCCAGGCGGGGCGCGCGCTGCCTGCGTGGATCTGCGGCCTGGCGTTTATCAGCGCCAACCTGGGGGCGCAGGAAGTAATTGGCATGGGCGCCTCGGGGGCCAAGTACGGCCTGGAGACGGCGCACTTCTATGGGATTGGCGCGATACCGGCGATGATTTTTGTGGGCATCTTCATGATGCCGTTCTACTACGGGTCAAAGGCGCGAAGCGTGCCGGAGTTTTTGCGCATGCGGTTCGACGAGAAGACGCGCGCGCTGAACGCCTGCTCTTTTGCGGTGATGACGGTGTTCAGCTCGGGCATCTCGATGTATGCGATGGCGCGGCTGATTCAGGCGCTGCATGTGTTCGATGGGCTGTTTCGCGCGGTGGGCTGGAATCCGGATGGGATTTTTACTTTCTCGATCTGCCTCTCGGCGCTGATTGTGCTTTTGTATATTTTTCTTGGCGGGCTGACGAGCGCCATCTACAACGAGGTGCTGCAGTTCTTCCTGATCATTGCGGGCTTTTTGCCGCTGGTGCTGATTGGCCTGCGCAACATTGGCGGTTGGAGCGGGCTGAAGGCTTCGGTGCCGGTGGCCTACATGCATGAGTGGAAGGGGGTGGCGCATGCGAGCACCAACCCGATGGGCATCGAGATTATCGGGCTGGGGATGGGATTGGGATTTGTGCTCGGGTCGGGATACTGGTGTACGGACTTTCTGGTGATCCAGACGGCGATGGCATCAAAGAACATGGAGTCGGCGCGAAGAGTTCCGCTGATTGCGGCGGTGCCGAAGATGGTGTTTCCGTTCCTGGTGATTTTGCCGGGGCTGCTGGCTATCGGGCTGCCCACGCCGCACACCAGAACGGTGGTGAGCACGGTGAATGGCGCAATCATTCACGAGACCACGGTGGAGCGGCCGGAGGTGGAAGCGGGCCGAGGGCTGGTTCCGGCGAAGATCAATCCGGTAACCGGAAAGGCGATGCTCGACACCAATGGAAATGCATTGCTGGATTACGATATGGCGACGCCGAATATGCTTCTGCACTTTTTCCCGACGGGGATTCTGGGGTTGGGGTTGACGGCGCTGCTGGCAAGCTTTATGAGCGGCATGGCGGGCAATGTTACAGCATTCAATACTGTGTTTACGTATGACTTATACCAGAGTTACATTCACAAGAACGCCAGCGACCGGCATTACATGGCGGTGGGACGATGGGCCACGGTGGGCGGGATTCTGCTGTCGATCGGAACGGCTTATGCGGCCATCAACTTCAACAACATCATGGACACATTGCAACTGGTATTCAGCTTTGTGAATGCGCCGTTGTTTGCGACGTTCCTGCTGGGGATGTTCTGGAAGCGGGCCACCGGGCACGCGGCATTTTCAGGGCTGATTGCGGGCACGGCGACGGCGATGCTGCATCACGGGCTAACGCTGCCGCTGCTGGCGCATCCCGGCATACACGGCGGATGGCTTGCGGTGCTGCATCGCTACCCAAGCGACATGGCGATGAATTTCTGGACGGCGATTTTTGCGTTCAGCGCCAACTTTGTTGTGACGGTGGTGGTGAGTTACTGCACCAAGGCGCGGCCTGAGGCGGAGTTAGTGGGGCTGGTACACTCGCTGACGCCAAAACCGGTACGGGCGCACATTGCATGGTGGAAGCGGCCGGAAGCATTGGCAGTGGGCGTTTTGCTGGGCGCGGTTGGGTTGAACATTTTCTTTTACTGATGGGGACGGCCAGGTTCGTGGGGAGTTCAGGTTCGTGCTTTCCCCGGTCCCCAAGTGCCAGGGACCGCGGGCACCCGCGGGGGATTAGGAGATAAAGATGAGTCTCGATTTGCGGATTCCGATGGGATTGATGTTTACGCTGCTGGGAGTGATCCTAAGCGCGTTTGGGCTGGCCACGAAGGATCGGCCGGGATTCTATGCTCAGAGCCTGGGCATCGATGTGAACCTGTGGTGGGGACTGGTGCTGCTGGCGTTTGGGCTGACGATGTACCTGCTGGGACGGCGAGAACAGAAGCGGTTGGCGAAGCTGCCGCCGGAGCCAGTGGTTGAAGGGGAAGTGCGGCGGGGACACTAAAGGCGGTCATACATAGCATGGGTAAGCGCCTGCCGAAAACGTGACGCAACTCACTCGGAGTGCGGGCCGCTTATGCTAAGCTGATGTCAAAATGAAGGTTCAATTACGACTAGATTATGCACTCGGTGCGAGCTTGGTGTGCTTGTTCTGCTTGCTGCTGGCTGGATGCAGTGACTTCAGCGTGCGGATTCCCATCGCTCCGCAGATCGACTGGGCGACTCCCGCTCCGGTCGTTTATGGTACGGTTTTGAGCGCAACCCAGTTGAGCGCGACCGCGAACATTCCAGGCACTTTTACCTATACCCCGGCCTTGGGGACACTTCTCACCGCGGGTGCGCAGACTCTCTCCGTCACATTTACTCCGACCGACACCAGGGATTTCACCACAATTTCATCGAGCGTTTCTTTGACTGTGAACCAGGCGGCGCCGGCCTTGACCTGGGCGGCGCCGGCACCAATCAGTTATGGCGCGGTGCTGAGCGCGGCGCAGTTGGATGCAACCGCGAATACCGCGGGGAACTTCAGTTACATTCCCGCCCTGGGCGCAATGCCTGCGGCGGGGTTGCAAGCTCTCTCAGTGACGTTTACTCCAACCGACACGATGGACTACACCCCGGCAACCGCCACCGTTTCTCTGAATGTGAATCAGGCGATCCCGGTGTTGACGTGGGTGACTCCGGGAGCAATCGTTTATGGTACGCCACTGAGCGCTGCGCAATTGGACGCGGCAGCAAGCGTTCCGGGCGCGTTTTCCTATACGCCGGCTTTGGGAACCCTGGTTACCGGGGGCGCGCAAACACTGTCGGTTACGTTTACTCCGGCAGACACAAGGAACTACTCCACCGCAACAGCCAATGTTGGGCTGACTGTAACCCCGGCGGTCCCGGTATTGAGTTGGGCGACGCCCGGAGCAATCGTCTATGGCACGGCACTGAGTGCGATGCAATTGAATGCAACCGCGAGCGTTCCGGGCGCATTTAGCTATACCCCTGCTTTGGGGACAGTTCTTCCCGTGGGCTCGCAGACTGTGACCGTTACCTTTACTCCGACTGACACGAAAGACTATTCCACGGCCACCGCTAACGTTGCGCTGACGGTGAACCAGGCGGTTCCGGTGTTGGCTTGGGCGACTCCAGCGGCAATCAGTTACGGGACGGCCCTGGGTGCGGAGCAGTTGAACGCCACTACGACTATTCCAGGTGCATTTACCTATACCCCTTCCCTGGGAACGCTTCTTCCCACAGGCTCGCAGACTTTATCCGTTACGTTTACTCCGGCGGACACGAAGGATTACACCTCGGCCAATGCGAGCGTTGTGCTGGCGGTGAACCAGGCAATCCCGGTGCTGACGTGGCCGACTCCCGCGGCTATCAGCTATGGGGCGGGCCTGAGTGCGGCACAGTTGGATGCGACTGCGAATACCGCAGGCTCCTTCCGTTACTCCCCTGCCTTGGGCTCAATTGTCTCCGCGGGTTCGCAAGCTCTCACAGTGACGTTTACTCCGGCGGACACCAAGGATTTCACCACGGCCGCCGCAAGCATTTCTCTGACGGTGAACCAGGCGATCCCGGTGTTGACGTGGGCGACTCCGGGAGCAATCGTTTATGGCACGCCACTGAGCGCTACGCAATTGGACGCAACCGCCAACGTTCCCGGCACTTTTGCATACACTCCGGGTTTAGGGACCCTGCCAACCGCAGGCGCGCAGATACTGTCGGTTACGTTTACTCCGACAGACACCAAGGACTACGCAACGGCAACCGCCAATGTTGCGCTGACGGTGAACCAGACGGTCCCGGTGTTGAGCTGGACGACTCCGTCGGCAATCCCCTATGGTGCGACACTCAGTGCGGCGCAATTGGACGCAACCGCTAGCGTTCCAGGCGCATTTGCCTACACGCCGGCTTTGGGAGCTTTGCTTACCGCAGGCTCGCAGACACTGTCCTTAACGTTTACACCGGCGGACACCAAGGACTACACAACGGCAACCGCGAATGTTGCGCTGATGGTGACCCAGGCGGTTCCGGTCTTGAGTTGGGCGACTCCGGCGTCAATGAGTTATGGCACCGCTTTAAGTTCGGGGCAGTTGAACGCTACGGCAAGCGTGCCTGGCGCCTTTGCCTACATCCCCGCCCTGGGAGCTCTGCTTGCCGCGGGCTCGCAGACATTATCCGTTACGTTTTCTCCGGCGGACACCAGGGACTATTCCACGGCAACCGCAACGGTTGCGCTGACTGTGAACCAGGCGGTTCCGGTGGTCACCTGGGCAACTCCGGTGGCAATCAGCTATGGCACGGCGCTGAGTGCAGGTCAATTGGATGCGACAGCGGCTATTCCCGGCACTTTCAGTTACACCCCCGCCATGGGCAGTGTGCCTGGAGCCGGTTTGGAGACCTTGTCGGTTGCGTTTACGCCCACCGACGCGGTGGATTATTTCGGCGCCACCGCGAGCACCACGCTGCTGGTGAATCAGGCTACTCCGGTGCTGACCTGGAAGCCTGGACCGATCGGCGTCAATATGGCCTTGAGTGGGCTGCAATTGAATTCAGTAGCCACAGCGCCGGGCAGTTCGACAGCGTTGACTGGAAGCTATGTCTATGAACCTGCCGCCGGGACGATCTTTGGTGTATCCGGCCCGGAGGCGCTGAATGTAACTTTTACACCGGCCGACACGATCGATTACACGACGGCCGAAACCAGCGTCTCGATCGATGTTGCGCCATTCGGGGTAGTGTGTTGGGGCGATTCGTTTACGGGTGGGAGCGAGGGCATCGCCGATACCGGGAGTTACCCCGGCGATCTACAACAAGTGATCGATCTGCCAATAGTCAACGAAGGCGTCGGGGGCCAGAACTCCACGGAGATTGGCGAGCGCGAAGGCGGCGTGCAGACCACCGTTACGGTGGCCGGCGGAGTCATTCCCGGCTCAGGCCCGGTTACGATCGCGTTTCCAGCCGGAGATGCGCCGGTGGGGTCGCAAGGGCCGTGGCCAGGGCTCTACGGCACGATTCTGGGAGTGCATGGGATTGCCCAATATTATTCCGTGGGGAGACTCATTTTCACGCCAACGACGCCGGGAAATCCGGTGAGCGCGCCGGGAACTCCCCCGTTTTTGGTCGATACTCCCTATGCGGGTTACCTTCCGATCTTCTGGGAGGGAACGAACAACGCAGGTGCGCCGCCGTTTTCCGATCTCGCGAGTCAGGTTGCAACGGTGCCGTCCGGACAGAACTATCTTGTGCTGTCCGAAATGACCCTGAACGCTCCGGGGTATTGGGTCGGAGGTTCCGCGTACAATTCGATCGTCGGCACAAACAATCAGTTAGCGAATGTTTATGGGGCGCACTATCTGGATGTCCGAGAACTGCTGGTAAACAGTTACAACTCATTGCTGGTTACGGATGTATCCGATTACAACCATGACGAGCCGCCGACCTCGTTGCGAGCTTTTCTTGGAAGCGGAACATTGGGTTCATCGATCGGGCCGTCCGATACAAGCTTCACTGTCGATTTGGCAACCGGTACATTGACGAGCGGGGCGATTCTGACCATCGATACGGGAGCAAATGCGGAGAACGTCGCGGTCATGTCCGTATTCGGCAACACGGTAGTGGTTGATCGCAACTGGGGCGGAAACAACACTTCACACTCCACGGGTGTAACGGTAACGCAAAGCGATTCAATCCACCTCAACGCTCAGGGGTACCAGATCGTGGCCAACGCGGTCGCAGGATATTTGTCGGCTTATGCGAGCCCGGCAGCCCAAGGCCTACACCTACACGAGAAATAGCCCAACCCCACTGCCGCACTGTGGCAACAGCTGAGATCTCATTCTTGTTTCCCACAATGCGGTTCGCGATTCGCATTCCGGCCTGCGGATTCTGCCGTGCTCCGCTCGAATTCCTGCTATTCGTCTCAAAACTCCTCCTTGTCCCCGGCCTGCGTCTCAGATTGCGAAAAACCCCATCCAAAATTAGTACGAGTCTTTGCCTGCTCGCGGATGGTCTGTGACGAGGAACACAGGCAACTGTATATGCGCGGAGCTATTTGTTATAGCGACTTATGAATGCCGCGAGGCGAAGTCAGATGTCTGGATGACTTGCACGCACTCAGCAGAGCTCTTACCCCATTCAAGCTGAGCCTACGTTACGCCACCCTCTCAAATGAGCCGCCATGCGGATGCCGGGGTCCCCGCCGACAATTCCAGGTCGCCGGGGTGGCAATCTTACATACGGAGGCTTCATCCCATGACGCAGGGCGCTATGGCACAGCAGCTCGCCGCCAACGCGGGCTCAACCTCAACTGCAACAGACACCAAGTATGTCTACTTCTTCGGCGGCGGCACCTCAGAGGGTAACGGCCGCATGAAGGATGTGCTGGGCGGCAAAGGCGCCGGCCTGGCGGAAATGACCAACGCGGGATTGCCGGTTCCTCCCGGATTCACCATCCAGACCGAAGCCTGCCGCGAATACATGCGCGGCGCCGTGAGCCCCACGATCGACGTTGAAATGTACGCCGCGCTGGAACGGCTCGAGCGGCTCCAGGGACAAAAACTGGGCACGGGCGACAACCCCCTGCTCGTATCCGTTCGCTCCGGCGCAAAGTTCTCCATGCCCGGCATGATGGACACCATTCTCAACCTCGGCCTCAACGATCAGGCCGTGGAAGCCCTTGCCAAGCGCAGCGGCAATCCTCGCTTTGCCTATGACTCCTATCGCCGCCTAATCCAGATGTTCGGAGACGTTGTTCTCGATGTTCCTAAGAAGGAATTCGAACACATCTTCGACGGCGTCAAGGAGCGCGAGGGCGTGAAATTCGACTACGAACTGCAACCCGAGGCGCTGAAAGAAATCATCGCCGAGTATAAAAAGCTTGTCCGCAAGGAAACCGGCAAGGACTTTCCGCAGGGCCCGCTGGATCAACTGGTTCAGGCCCGCGATGCCGTTTTCAGGAGTTGGCAGAACGACCGCGCCAAGACCTATCGTCGCATCAATCACATCGACGACTGGCTGGGCACAGCGGTGAACGTGCAGGCCATGGTGTTCGGCAACCTGGGTGAAAACTCAGGCACCGGCGTCGGCTTCACGCGCAATCCCGCCACCGGCGAGCACATCTTCTTCGGCGAATATCTGATGAACGCGCAGGGCGAAGATGTGGTTTCGGGCGTCCGCACGCCGCTGTCGATCAGCGAATTAGAGCGCGCCATGCCCAAGGTCTACGACCATCTCCGCGCTATTACCTGGAAGATGGAAAAGCACTATCGCGACATGCAGGATTTCGAGTTCACCATCCAGGATGGCAAGCTCTATATGCTGCAGACCCGCAACGGCAAGCGCACCGGCCTGGCCGCGGTTCGCATCGCAATCGATATGGTTCGCGAAGGCCTTATCACGCAGGAAGAAGCAATCTTCCGCGTTGAGCCCAACCAGTTGTACGACTTCCTGGTTCCACGCCTGGTGGAAAAGGGCGAGAAGATCGACGTGCTCGCCACCGGCCTGCCTGCCTCGCCCGGCGCGGCTGTTGGCCAAATCGTGTTCACAGCCGAGGATGCGGTGAAATACCACGCCAACGGCGCATACCGGACCATTATTCTGGTTCGCGGCGAAACCACGCCGGAAGACATTGCGGGCATGGAAGTAGCGGCCGGCATTTTGACCTCGCGCGGCGGCATGACCTCGCACGCTGCGGTCGTTACCCGCGGCATGGGCAAATGCTGCGTAGCCGGCGCGGGCGACTGCACCGTGGACGAGAACGCCAAGGAACTCCGCGTCAAGGGTCAAGTATTCAAGCAGGGCGACTGGATCTCGCTGGACGGCACAACCGGCCGCGTGATCGCTGGCCAGCTTAAGACGCTGCCCGCACAGCCCGACGATCCCGATCTGGTCAAGTTCATGAGTTGGGTTGACCCGGTTCGCCGGCTCAAGATCCGCGCCAACGCCGACATCCCTCGCGATGCCAAGCAGGCGCTCCTTTTCGGCGCGGAAGGCATTGGCCTTTGCCGCACCGAGCACATGTTCTTTGCCGAAGACCGCATTGAGCACGTGCGCGCCATGATCCTCTCAGACAACGAGAAAGATCGCCGCGAAGCCCTCAAGAAACTGCTGCCGATGCAGCGCGCCGACTTCCTGGGCCTGTTCAAAACCATGGAGTCGCTGCCGGTGACCATCCGGCTGCTCGATCCTCCGCTGCACGAGTTCCTACCCCAGCGCGAAGATCTGCTGGTGGAAATCTCGCATCTTGAAGACACCAAGCCCCGCTCTCCCAAACTGAAGGAACTGCGTCCGCTGTTGGCGCGCGTTCAGGAACTGCACGAGACCAACCCCATGCTCGGCCTGCGCGGCTGCCGCCTCGGCATCGCCTTCCCCGAGATCACCGAAATGCAGGCGCGCGCCATCTTCGAGGCCGCCGTCGCCGTCAAGTCCAAAGGCGGCGATCCGCATCTCGAAATCATGGTTCCGCTCATCGGCTCCATCGAAGAGATGCGCAATCAGGCCAACATCGTTCGCCGCATTGCCGCTGAAGTTTTCAAGGAGAAGGGCGAAACCGTCGAGTACATGGTGGGCACCATGATCGAACTGCCACGCGCGGCACTTACCGCGGATCAGATCGCCGAGGAGGCCGAGTTCTTCAGTTTCGGCACCAACGATCTGACGCAAACCACGTTCGGCATCTCTCGCGACGACATTAACCATTTCCTGCCAGCTTACCTTAAGAACGGCATCTTCAAACAGGATCCCTTCGCCACCCTCGACCAGGCGGGCGTTGGCTTGCTGGTGAAGATGGCCACGGCCAAGGGACGCAACACGCGGCCCAATCTAAAGGTTGGCATTTGCGGCGAGCATGGCGGAGATCCAGAGTCCGTCAAGTTCTGCCACAAAATCGGCCTCAACTATGTCTCCTGCTCGCCTTACCGGCTGCTGACCGCAAGGTTGGCCGCCGCGCAAGCCGCGCTGCAGGAAATTCAGACAGGCCCTGACATCCACAACGGAACCTGCTGATAGAAACGCAACAGTAAGGACAAGGGCGCGGCCGCCAGGTTGCGCCCTTGTCGCATCTGAACCACTCCGATTCCCAATTATCTTGATCCGCTGTACAAGGCCCAGCGTCTACTTCGAGTCGCCGCCGGGCGCGAAATATCCTTCGCGCGTAACCACCTGCAAGTCGTCTTTGTTCGCCTTCAGCGCAACTTTGTGGAAGCCGCCATCGTTGTCAACCACGTCCGGCGTATAGGTCAGCAGATACTGTCCGCGTAGCTCCTCGGCAATCTGCGCGTAAATCTCATCGAGGTGGTCCTTGCTTTTCGCCTCGAAGTAGCGGGCTCCGGTGCGGGTGGCAATCTTCTCCATAATCTTCTTGCCGTCCACCGTTGACTGGGTTGAACCGCCGCGACGCCCGCCGCCGGGATAGCCACCACCACCGCCAGGGTAGCCGCCTCCGCCACCCGGATAGCCCCCGCCGCCCATGCCGCCGCGCCGTCCGCCCTGCCCTGGATAGCCGTTATTCTGCCCGCCTTCCTGCTCGCCCTTGAAGTAGATGGTGTACACGGCCACATTCGCCCGGTCGGCCGCATCCACAGCGTCGTTCAGCGTCTCCCGGCTGCCCCGGTCCACGCCGTCTGAGAAGACCACCAGCGCCTTGCGGCCGTCCTTGGGCTTCATCAGCTCATCCGCAGCCAGATAGATGGCGTCGTAGAGCTGCGTCCCTCCGCGGCTGCGCGTTTGCTGCCGGTCGCCGCTGTCGCTGTCGCTGGTTTCCGGCCCCTGATTCGAAGTCTGCGCGGCACGCGACGGCCCCATATCGTCCAGTTCGTGGTGCAGTTTGGCGCGCGAATTGGTAAAGTCTTCCAGCAGCTCAACTTCGTGGTCGAAGTGAATCAAAAACGCCTCATCCTTTTGATCCGGCGTGTCGGCCTTTGGGTCCGCCGGAAGCATGGCGTCGACAAACTTCCCGGCCGCCTTGCGGTCGTTGTCCAGAGCCCCCGAAACGCTGCGGCTTGTATCCACCAGAAGGCCCAGGCGGAAGGGCAGGTTGCTCTCCCGCGTAAAGCTCTTGATGGTCTGCGGGCGGCTGTCCTCGGTAAGCGTAAAGTCGCCGATCTTTAGGCTGGTGACCAGCGTGCCCTTTTTGTCCCGCACGGTTACAGGGAGAACCACTTCGCGCGCCTGAATCTTCAACGTGGCGGCTGGCTGATCGCCGGCGGATTGCTGAGCGGCAAGCAGATGCGCGCCGCCAGCCACGGCCAGCAAGGACAGCGCCGACATGCATGGGGCAAGAAAGGAAACAACTCGATTTCTTATCATGATTGGTCGCGAACCACTTTCACTCCATTAGACGAGGCAAACGGCGGACTGTTGACTCGGTCGGATGCTAGCACATTCAGGTCACGCGCCACATCTCCACACGCGCTGGAAGAAACTGGTCCAGCTGCCCCGACGGGCCTCAGAATACTTCGCCCAATAGCCGGATTCCCTCCCGGATCTCTTCCTCGCTCATCCGCCAGTAGCCTAGAATGAATCCCGGACGTGAAGGCCGCTTCAGGAAGCAATGGGAAATTCCGTAAATGCCACCCCCCTGCATCGCCGCCTGGCCGATCGCAAAATCTTCCGCAATCTGTCTCAAAGGCCAAAGCACCACGTGCGCTCCGGAGCCATCGCCCGTGACTTCGACTCGCGGTTCCAGATATTTCTTGATTGCTTCCAGCAGCGCATCGCGGCGGGTTGCATTGCGGCGGCGCAATCGCCGCAAGTGGCGTTCATACATTCCAGAGTTGATGAACTCCGCAAGAGTTTCCTGTTCAAGCGTGGCGGAGTGCAGATCGTTAAGCCACTTGGACGCGATGAACGCTCGGGCCAGCGACTTCGGCACAATCAGGTATCCGATGCGCAGAGCCGGAAACACGGTGCGTGAAAATGTCCCAAGGTAGACGATGCGGCCTTCGGTATCCAGCCCCTGGAGCGACTCGAGCGGCCGGCCTTCGTAGTGGAACTCGCCGTCGTGATCGTTTTCGACAATGATCGAGTTCTTGCGCCGCGCCCATTTTAGCAGTTCCAGGCGCCGGGCCAGCGGAAGAATGGCGCCGGTAGGAAACTGATGCGATGACGTTACAAACACCAGGCTCGCCTGGTCAGGGAGTTTGGCGGGATTCAGGCCGTCGCGATCCACCGGTACGGGCAGCAACCGTGCCCCGGCCGCGCGAAGCACTTCCCGCGTGCCGTTATACTGCGGATCCTCAATGGCTACGCGGTAGCCGCGTTCGACAAGTACGTGGGTACCCGCGTAATCCCGGCCAGCCACAATACGAGTGCCACAGTCACGCCGGTAGTGGCGATCAACTTTGTCCACTAACCGGCTCTCAGTCCGGAGGTTGTGAGCCAAGGGTACTTACTCGACGACGGCCGCGGATAAGCCAGGTCGACCTTCGGTCGCGTTCGTTTTGCGACGGCAGATCTCTCCCCGAGGAGAATCCCGAGAATCGTCCATGTGGCAGAGGCCCTCCCGCCGCACATGAAATGCGCGGCGGGAGGGCCGTTGAAGTTGCTAGAAAGCGTTATAGGTGTACTGCGCCGATTGCCACACTCCGTTGATGAGCGAGTAAAGCGTTGCGTAGACGGTCTCGCCGTTTGAAGGCAGGCCGGTTACCGTGGCCGATGTGCTTTGCGTTCCAAACGAGTCGTAAATGTTCTTCGAGTTCACGCCAGACGGAGCGGTTCCAAGGTTCAGCCAGTAGGCGGTTACGCCACCGCCTGTAGTCCAGGTGAAGGTCGCGCTGCCGCTGGGAAGCGTGCTTGGTGAAGTGGGCGAGATCATGGTTGCCGCTACCGGCGAACCCGACGAATTGAAGGTGTACACCATCGGCTCCCACACTCCGTTGATGTAGGAGTAGAGCGTGGCGTAGATCGGCACGCCGAAAGCAGGCAGGCCGGTTACTGTTGCTGTGGTTG
>Ga0302156_10001851_pt1 | contig 18008 bp, 8 predicted proteins | sample I_Bog_N3_2_FD_193503 | JGI IMG/M metagenome (GOLD analysis project Ga0302156, IMG submission 193503) | Peat permafrost microbial communities from Stordalen Mire near Abisko, Sweden - I_Bog_N3_2 | ecosystem: Environmental > Terrestrial > Soil > Wetlands > Peat | place: Sweden: Abisko, Stordalen... | reverse complement strand
CACCGAGAAGTCGCTGAAGGCGCTCAACGAGCACGGCTACAAGGAATTGCCGCTGCTCGACATCGACCACGTCAATGTCGGCGCCTACATCCGCAACACGCTGCACGCCGACAAGAACATGACGCGCGAGGACGCGCTGTTCGATATCTACCGGGTGATGCGTCCGGGCGAGCCGCCGACCATTGATTCGGCACAGACCATGTTCCAGTCGCTGTTCTTCGACAGTGAGCGCTACGATCTGTCCGCGGTCGGACGCGTCAAGATGAACATGCGCCTCGAACTCGATGCGCCAGACACCCATCGCACGCTGCGCAAGGAAGACATCCTGGCCGTCATCAAGACGCTGGTCGATCTGCGCGACGGCAAGGGCGAGATCGACGACATCGATCACCTCGGCAACCGGCGCGTGCGCTCGGTCGGCGAACTGATGGAGAACCAGTACCGCATCGGCCTGCTGCGCATGGAGCGCGCCATCAAGGAGCGGATGTCCAGCGTCGACATCGACACCGTGATGCCGCAGGACCTGATCAACGCCAAGCCGGCGGCCGCCGCGGTGCGCGAATTCTTCGGCTCCTCGCAGCTGTCGCAGTTCATGGACCAGACCAATCCGCTGTCGGAAATCACCCACAAGCGCCGGCTCTCGGCGCTTGGCCCCGGCGGCCTGACCCGCGAACGCGCCGGCTTCGAGGTGCGCGACGTGCATCCGACCCATTACGGCCGGATCTGCCCGATCGAGACTCCGGAAGGCCCCAATATCGGCCTGATCAACTCGCTGGCGACCTTTGCCCGCGTCAATAAATACGGCTTCGTCGAGACCCCCTACCGCAAGGTCAAGGACGGCCGCGTCACCGACGAGGTGATCTATCTGTCGGCGATGGAAGAGGGCCGCTATCACGTGGCCCAGGCCAATGTGGCGCTCGATGCCAAGGGTCGCTTCACCGACGACCTCGTGGTCTGCCGCCATTCCGGTGACGTGCTGATGATCACGCCGGACAAGGTCGACTACATGGACGTTTCGCCGAAGCAGCTGGTTTCGGTGGCGGCGGCGTTGATCCCGTTCCTCGAGAACGACGACGCCAACCGCGCGCTGATGGGCTCCAACATGCAGCGCCAGGCCGTGCCGCTGGTACGCGCCGAAGCGCCGTTCGTCGGCACCGGCATGGAGGGCGTGGTGGCGCGTGACTCGGGAGCCGCGATCGCGGCGCGCCGCACCGGCGTGATCGACCAGATCGATGCCACCCGTATCGTCATCCGCGCTACCGACGATCTCGACCCCACCAAGTCGGGCGTCGATATCTACCGGCTGATGAAGTACCAGCGCTCCAACCAGTCGACCTGCATCAACCAGCGCCCGCTGGTCAAGGTCGGCGACCAGGTGGCCAAGGGCGACATTATCGCCGACGGTCCGTCGACCGATCTCGGCGAACTGGCGCTCGGCCGCAACGTGCTGGTCGCGTTCATGCCGTGGAACGGCTACAATTTCGAGGATTCGATCCTGCTGTCGGAGCGGATCGTCAAGGACGACGTCTTCACCTCGATCCACATCGAGGAATTCGAGGTAATGGCCCGCGACACCAAGCTCGGGCCCGAGGAAATCACCCGCGATATCCCCAACGTCTCGGAAGAGGCGCTGAAGAACCTCGACGAAGCCGGCATCGTCTACATCGGCGCCGAAGTCCGCGCCGGCGACATCCTGGTCGGAAAGATCACGCCGAAGGGCGAAAGCCCGATGACGCCGGAAGAAAAGCTCTTGCGCGCCATCTTCGGCGAAAAGGCCTCCGACGTCCGCGACACCTCGCTGCGGGTGCCGCCCGGCGTGCAGGGCACCATCGTCGAGGTCCGGGTCTTCAACCGGCATGGCGTCGACAAGGACGAGCGTGCCCTGGCGATCGAACGGGAAGAGATCGAGCGTCTGGCCAAGGACCGCGACGACGAGCAGGCGATTCTCGACCGTAACGTCTACGGCCGCCTGGCGGAGCTGTTGGAAAACCGCCAGGGCATTGCCGGTCCGAAGGGCTTCAAGAAGGACACCAAGATCACCCGCGCGGTGCTCGACGAGCATCCGCGCTCGCAGTGGTGGATGTTCGCTTCGCCCAACGACAAGCTGATGGCTGAAATCGAGGCGATGCGGAAGCAGTACGACGAATCGAAGAAGGGCCTTGAACAGCGCTTCCTCGACAAGGTCGAGAAGCTGCAGCGTGGCGACGAATTGCCGCCCGGCGTGATGAAGATGGTCAAGGTCTTCGTCGCGGTGAAACGCAAGATCCAGCCCGGCGACAAGATGGCGGGCCGTCACGGCAACAAGGGCGTGGTCTCCAAGATCGTTCCGATCGAGGACATGCCGTTCCTCGAGGACGGCACCCACGCCGACATCGTGCTCAATCCGCTCGGGGTGCCGAGCCGGATGAACGTCGGCCAGATCCTCGAAACCCATCTGGGCTGGGCCTGCGCCGGCCTCGGCCGGCGGATCGGGCAGGCCGTCGACGCCTACCTGGCGAGCGCCAAGCAGGACACCAAGCCGCTGAAGGAGACCTTGAAAAAGATCTACGGCGACGATGAAACCATCAAATCGCTCAACGACAGCGAGTTGATGGAGCTTGGTGGCAACCTGCGTCACGGCGTGCCGATTGCGACGCCGGTGTTCGACGGCGCCAAGGAAGCCGATATCGAGGAGATGCTGAAGCTCGCGGGTCTCGACGCCTCCGGCCAATCGACCGTCTACGACGGCCGTACCGGAGACGCGTTCGATCGCAAGGTGACGGTTGGGTATATCTACATGCTCAAGCTGCACCATCTGGTCGACGACAAGATCCACGCCCGTTCGATCGGGCCGTACTCGCTCGTTACCCAGCAGCCGCTGGGCGGCAAGGCGCAGTTCGGAGGCCAGCGTTTCGGCGAAATGGAAGTGTGGGCGCTCGAGGCTTACGGCGCGGCGTACACGCTCCAGGAAATGCTGACCGTGAAGTCGGACGACGTCGCCGGCCGTACCAAGGTGTACGAGGCGATCGTGCGCGGCGACGACACCTTCGAAGCCGGCATCCCGGAATCGTTCAACGTGCTGGTCAAGGAGATGCGTTCGCTCGGCCTCAATGTCGACCTGCACAATTCCAAGCAGGGCGGTGCGACATCCGAGGCGGCCGAGTAATCAACAAGGCGAAATGCCCGGCCAAAAGCGCGAAGCGCGTCTTCACGCTGATTGGCCGGGCTTCCGCGCCTCGCTCGGACGTTGAGCGTGCGCGTGGCTGAAAAAGAATTTCGAATTTGCTGCCGGTGACGATCGGCACGCGAGGAGAAGACCATGAACCAAGAAATTATGAATCTGTTCAATCCGACGACGCCGGCTCAGGTCTTCGACCAGATCCGGATTTCGATCGCGTCTCCGGAGAAGATTCTGTCGTGGTCCTACGGCGAGATCAAGAAGCCGGAGACCATCAACTACCGCACCTTCAAGCCGGAGCGCGACGGCCTGTTCTGCGCCCGCATCTTCGGGCCGATCAAGGACTATGAGTGCCTGTGCGGCAAGTACAAGCGCATGAAGTACAAGGGCATCATCTGCGAGAAGTGCTCGGTCGAAGTGACGCTGTCCCGGGTCCGGCGCGAGCGCATGGGCCACATCGAGCTGGCCGCGCCGGTCGCCCATATCTGGTTCCTGAAGTCGCTGCCCTCGCGCATCGGCCTGCTGCTCGACATGACCCTGAAGGATCTCGAGCGGATCCTGTATTTCGAATACTACGTGGTTCTGGAGCCCGGCCTGACCGCCCTGAAGGACCGTCAGCTGCTGTCGGAAGACGAGTACCTCAAGGCGCAGGACGAATACGGCCAGGACAGCTTCACCGCCATGATCGGCGCCGAGGCGATCCGCGAATTGCTCAAGGGACTGGAGCTGGAAAAGCTCGAGGCCAGCCTGCGCGTCGAGATGCAGGAAACCGAATCCGACATCAAGCACAAGAAGCTCGCCAAGCGCCTGAAGATCGTCGAGGCATTCCGCTATTCCGGCAACAAGCCGGAGTGGATGATCCTGACCGTGGTACCGGTGATTCCGCCGGACCTGCGCCCGCTGGTGCCGCTCGACGGCGGCCGCTTTGCGACCTCGGATCTCAACGACCTCTATCGCCGCGTCATCAACCGCAACAACCGCCTGAAGCGGCTGATGGAGCTGCGCGCGCCCGACATCATCATCCGCAACGAAAAGCGCATGCTGCAGGAGGCGGTCGACGCCCTGTTCGACAACGGCCGTCGCGGCCGCGTCATCACCGGCGCCAACAAGCGGCCGCTGAAGTCGCTCGCCGACATGCTGAAGGGCAAGCAGGGCCGCTTCCGGCAGAACCTGCTCGGCAAGCGCGTCGACTATTCCGGTCGCTCGGTCATCGTGGTCGGTCCCGAACTGCGGCTGCATCAGTGCGGCCTGCCGAAGAAGATGGCACTGGAACTGTTCAAGCCGTTCATCTATTCGCGGCTCGATGCCAAGGGCCTGTCAACCACGGTGAAGCAGGCCAAGAAGCTGGTGGAAAAAGAGCGTCCCGAGGTCTGGGACATCCTCGACGAGGTGATCCGCGAGCATCCGGTGCTGCTGAACCGCGCGCCGACGCTGTATCGGCTCGGCATCCAGGCGTTCGAGCCGGTATTGATCGAAGGCAAGGCGATCCAGCTGCATCCGCTGGTGTGCGCGGCGTTCAACGCCGACTTCGACGGTGACCAGATGGCGGTGCACGTTCCGCTGTCGCTGGAAGCCCAGCTCGAAGCCCGCGTGTTGATGATGTCGACCAACAACATCCTGCATCCGGCCAATGGTCAGCCGATCATCGTGCCGTCGCAGGACATCGTGCTCGGCCTGTACTATCTGTCGATCCTGCGCGAAGGCCTGCCCGGCGAGGGCAAGCTGTACGGCGAAATGGCCGAGATCGAGCATGCCCTGCACTCCAAGGTGATCCATCTCCACACCAAGATCAAATACCGCTGGCAGGGCGTCGACGAGAACAACAAGCCGGTCACCCGCTGGTACGAAACCACGGCCGGCCGCGCCATGCTCGGCCAGGTGCTGCCGAAGTCGCCGAAGATGCCGTTCGACGTCGTCAACAAGCTGATGACCAAGAAGGAAATTTCCGGCGTCATCGACCAGGTCTATCGTCACTGCGGTCAGAAGGAGACCGTGATCTTCTGCGATCGCATCATGGCGCTCGGCTTCTACAATGCGTTCAAGGCCGGTATCTCCTTCGGCAAGGACGACATGGTGGTACCGGCGTCGAAGTGGAAGATCGTCGAGGAGACCCGCACGCTCGCCAAGGAATTCGAGCAGCAGTACAATGACGGCCTGATCACCCACGGCGAGAAGTACAACAAGGTGGTCGACGCCTGGTCGAAGTGCACCAAGAAGATATCCGAAGACATGATGACGGAAATCTCGGCCGTTAAGAAGAATCCGAAAGGCGGCGAGGCCCAGATCAATTCGATCTTCATGATGTCGAACTCAGGCGCCCGCGGTTCGCAGGACCAGATGCGCCAGCTCGCCGGCATGCGCGGCCTGATGGCCAAGCCGTCGGGCGAGATCATCGAGACACCGATCATTTCCAACTTCAAGGAAGGTCTGTCGGTGCTCGAATACTTCAACTCGACCCACGGCGCCCGCAAGGGTCTGGCCGATACCGCGTTAAAGACCGCCAACTCCGGCTACCTGACGCGGCGTCTGGTCGACGTGGCGCAGGACTGCATCATCACGGCCGATGATTGCGGCACCAAGCTCGGAATCAAGATGCGCGCCATCATCGACGCCGGCACCGTGGTTGCCTCGCTGGCGTCGCGGATTCTCGGCCGCACCAACGGCGAGGATCTGCGCGATCCGGCGACCAACAAGATCGTGGTCAAGCGCGGCACGCTGATGGAGGAGACCCACGTCGACGCCATCCAGCAGGCTGGCATCCAGGAGGTGAAGATTCGCTCGGCACTGACCTGCGAACTGGTCAACGGCATCTGCGGCAAGTGCTACGGCCGCGACCTCGCCCGCGGCACGCCGGTCAACCACGGCGAAGCGGTCGGCGTCATCGCCGCGCAGTCTATCGGTGAACCCGGCACCCAGCTGACGATGCGTACCTTCCACATCGGCGGCGCGGCGCAGATCAACGAGCAGTCGTTCATCGAGTCGAATTTCGACGGCAAGGTGACGATCAAGAACAAGGCGATCGCCAAGAACAGCGAGGGCCATCTGGTGGCGATGGTGCGCAACATGGTGGTGGCGGTCACCGATGCCGACGGCACCGAGCGGGCGACCCATCGCATCCAGTACGGCGCGCGGATGCGGGTCGACGAAGGCGACATGGTCAAGCGCGGCCAGCGCATCGCCGAATGGGATCCCTACACCAGGCCGGTATTGACCGAAGTCGAGGGCATCATCGGGTTCGAGGATCTGGTCGAGGGCCAGTCGATCTCGGAGACGCTCGACGAATCCACCGGCATCGCCAAGCGCGTCGTGATCGACTGGCGCACCTCGCGGGGCGGGGCGGATCTGCGTCCGGCGATCGTCATCAAGGGCAAGGACGGCAAGATCCTCAAGCTCGCCCGCGGCGGCGAGGCCCGTTACATGCTGTCGGTCGACGCGATCCTGTCGGTCGACGTCGGCGCCAAGGTGAAGACCGGCGACATCCTCGCGCGTATCTCCACCGAAAGCGCCAAGACCCGCGACATCACCGGCGGTCTGCCGCGGGTGGCCGAACTGTTCGAGGCGCGCAAGCCCAAGGACGCGGCGATCATCGCGGAAATCGCCGGCACCATCCGCTTCGGCCGCGACTACAAGAACAAGCGCCGGATCTCGATCGAGCCGATGGACAAGAACGAGGAGACCCGCGAGTACCTGATCCCGAAGGGCAAGCACATCCATCTGCAGGACGGCGACATCGTCGAAAAGGGCGATTTCATCGTCGAAGGCAATCCGGCGCCGCACGACATTCTGGCGATCAAGGGCATCGAGGAACTCGCCGCCTATCTGGTCAACGAAATCCAGGAGGTTTACCGGCTGCAGGGCGTGCTGATCAACGACAAGCATATCGAGGTGATTGTCCGTCAGATGCTGCAGAAGGTCGAGATCACCGACCAGGGCGAGACCGACATGATCTCGGGCGAACAGATCGACAAGATCGAGTTCGACCAGCTCAATGCCCGCGCCAAGGAGGAGGGCAAGAAGGTCGCCACGGGAACGCCGGTACTGCTCGGCATTACCAAGGCGAGCCTGCAGACTCGCTCGTTCTTCTCGGCGGCCTCGTTCCAGGAGACCACGAGGGTGCTGACCGAAGCCGCGGTCAACGGCAAGGTCGATCCCCTGGAAGGCCTCAAGGAGAACGTCATTGTCGGCCGGTTGATCCCGGCGGGCACCGGCGCCTCGATGGCCAAGATCCGCGAAGTCGCGGTCAAGCGCGACAAGCTGATTCTCGACGAACGCGAGAAACAGGCCACGATCGTGCCGGCAGCCCCGGAGGTCGAGCCCCTGGCGCTGCCGCCAGCGGAATAAAGCTCCGCGAATTCAATCGATTACCCAAAAGGCCGGCGCAAGCCGGCCTTTTGCTGTTTTCCCGCTATTTGGCTTCTGATACCGCTGCTCGTTCATCTTCCCTTCAGGGAAAAAAGCGCTTCGTCTCAAACAACTTAGACCGCGCGCCGGCGCAGGGTCGCTGGCGTGCGGACGACCACGGAAACAAACGGAAACAAATGCTCGACCTTGCAATCGTTGGCGGTGGCCCCGGCGGCCTGATGAGCGCCTGGTATCTCAAGAAAAAGCTCGGCCAACTTTGCCGTATCACCATCTTCGAGGCGTCCGACCGTGTCGGCGGCAAGGTCCTGACCCGCAAGTTTGATTCCGCGCCGGCGATGTATGAAGCCGGCGTCGCCGAGATCTACGACTACTCGATGACCGGCCCGGATCCGTTGCGCGAGCTGATCCAGCATTTCGGCCTGCAGACCATTCCGATCGACGCCGAGCAGGTTCTCCTCGATGGCGAGTTGCTGAACGACGTGCCGGGCATGCGCCGCAAATACGGCGCCAGGACCGCCGATGCGATCGAGGCGTTCCGCAAGCGCTGCACTGCGATGGTGTCGCCGATCGAATATTACGAGGGCGTCGGCGCCCACGACAACGAGCATCCCTGGGCCTATATCAGCTGCGAGGAACTGCTCGACCGCGAGGTCGACGATCCCACGGCCAAGCGCTTCTTCAAGGTGATGGCGCGGTCCGATCTCGCCACCGAGAGCCACAACACCAACGGGCTCAACGCGCTGAAGAACTTCGTGATGGATGTCGACGGCTATATCGGCCTGTATTCGATCCAGAACGGCAACGAGCAGCTGATCGATTGCCTGCAGTCGGAGGTCGATGCCGATATCCAGCTCAATCACCGCGTTCTCAAGGTCGGCAAGACCGCGGCTGGCCGCTATCAGCTCAACATGATGAACGGCAAGGGACCGGAGACGCGGGACTTCGACCTGGTGCTGATGTGCCTGCCGCATTCCTGGCTCGCGACCATGCGCTGGGACGGCGAGCAGCTGCGCCGGTCGATGGTCAAGCACATCGCCTATTTCGATCGTCCGGCGCATTATCTGCGGGTCTCGATCCTGTTCGACACCCCGTTCTGGGGCGACAAGATCCCGGGGGCCTGGTTCATGTCGGAGGCTTTCGGCGGCTGCTGCGTCTACAATGAAGGCGCCCGCCACGATGTCGGCAAGCACGGCGTGCTGAACTGGCTGATCGCCGGTTCCGATGCGCTGGCCTTCGCCAATCTCGGCGACCAGCAACTGATTGACGCCGCGCTGAAGTCGCTGCCGGCCTCGTTCGGCGACGCCCGGGCGCGTTTCATGGAAGGCAAGATTCATCGCTGGCTGTCCTCGGTGAATGCGCTTCCCGGCGGCATGCCGGCGCGCGATGTCATGACCAATCACCGGCCCGAACCCAAGCAGCATCCAGGCCTGGTCGTGGTCGGCGACTATCTTTTCGATTCGACGCTCAACGGCCTGCTGGATTCCTCCGACGCCGCCACTGACATCATCGTCACCGAGATGATGCGGTTGCGCCGCGCGCGCAATGCGGGCGGGCAGCCCGTATCGGACAGGATTGACCGCGACTATTTCGAGAACTACCGCGGGCAGGGTCCCTACAGCGAGGTCTGGAGCCGGTTTACCGATCCCGCCTACCTGATGGACCTGATCAAGATCGTCTGGAACCGGGCTCGGGGCTACCGGCTGCTGGTGGCGGGATCGGCCAGCGGCGAACTGGTCGGGGCTCTGCGCGCGCGCGGGATCGATGCCTGGGGCATCGAGAACAACCGCGCCATCCACGCCCGGACGCCGAAAGCGCTGCAGAAGTTCAACAAGCTCGGCTCGATCGTCGATATGCCGTTCAAGGACGACGAGTTCGATTTCGTTTTCGAAACCAGCCTGTGCCATGTCGCGGAAAAGCAGGTGCCGCGGGCGGTCCGCGAACTGAACCGCGTCGTGAAATCCGGCCTGTTGTTCGGGTCGGTCACCTCGGATATGGCGCCCGAGCTGATCGACCGCTACGACCTGTTGCGCGGGGTGAGGAAGCTAGGCACCTGGTGGGAATGGTCGGAGCTGTTTTTCGGCAGCGGATTTGACCTGTCGATGCATCGCCGCGACTGCACCGATGCCTTGTGGGCCGCAACCCTTGCCGCCCACAAGGGACCGGGGCAGTGGTATGCGGACGCCGACAGCCTGCGCTATTCGTTCTTCGACAAGGTCGCCGCCGACGATTGAACGCGTCGCAGTTGCTTTGCCGATTGGATTCTGATCGCGTAAGCTCAAAGCCGTGATTCAAGGTCACGGGGTCCGTTTTACGGTCATGCCGGCCGTGCAGCATCGGTTGGTTTCATGTTGTCCAAGCCCCCATCGTCGGATGATCTGATGCCCGCTGCCGCGGACGGTGCTGTCGCGCCTGGGCCCGACGAGAACAAGCTTGCCAGCAAGGCCGGCGCCGCGGCGGGCGTAATCGGCGGCAAGCCGGCGGTGCCGCCTCCTGCACCGCCCGACGATGAAGACGATGAGCAGCCCGACCTTGAGGACGACGAGGACGACGAGGAACTTGTCGTCTTTTCCGCCAAGGAGGCCGCCGGCGCGCTGGCGACGATCTATGCCTTCGTCAAACCGTTCCTGAAGAACTACAAGAAAATACTGACATTGGTTGGTCTCGGCGTGCTGGTCGAGACGCTGTTCAATGTCATCATGCCGCTGAGCCTGAAATTCCTGATCGATGACGCTCTTGGCGAAGAGGATTTCCAGGCGCTGGTCGAGATTCTGTCGGTGCTGGCGGCGGCCGGGATCATCACCTCGATCGTCGCGGTCTGGTACGAGCGATGGGACGCCAAGCTGGCGGCCGCACTGATCTCGGACGTGCGCCTGCGGCTGTTCGAGCATGTCCAGAATCTGCCCTCGGCGTATTTTGCCCGCACCAGGCGCGGCGAGATCCTGTCGCGCTTTTCCATCGACCTGTCGGCCTTCGAGGGTTCGATCAAGAGTTTTGCCAACAGCGCGGCGTTGCCGCTGTTCGAACTGATCGCCGGCATCGTGCTGATGCTGTTCCTGAACTGGCAACTCGCCGCGGTGTCGCTGCTGGTGTTTCCGATCACGCTGATCGGGCCGCGGATCCTGACGCCGAAGGCGGTGCAGGCCAATTACGAACAGAAGCTCAACGAATCCGCGCTGCTCGGCATGGTGCAGGAAAACGTCGCGGCGCAGGCGGTGGTCAAGGCATTCAGCCTGCAGCGCCGGACGCTGGGCTGGTTCACGATGCGCAACCACGACGCGCGGCGGAAAATCGCATCCGCGATGTTCCTGTCGACCATGGTCGAGCGCACCGTGACGATTTCGGTGCTGTTGCTGCACCTCGTGGTGCTGGCGCTCGGCGCCTATCTGGCCACCAAGGGCCAGATCACCATCGGGACCTTCGTGACGTTCGAGAGTGCGTTCTGGGAAGTGTCCTATAACATCGCGCACCTGATGCATTTCATTCCGGTGTCGATCCAGTCTGCGGCGGCGGTGCGCCACATTCAGGAACTGCTGGATGAGCCGACCCGCGGCGCCGACCGGCCCGGTGCCCCCGACCTGCCGCGCATCACCAACGACATCACCTTCGACCATGTGACCTTCCAGTATGAAGGCAGTCAGACCCCGGTGCTGGATAATTTCAGCCTCAAGCTCAAGGTCGGCAAGCGCATCGCCATCGTCGGCCCAAGCGGCTCCGGCAAGAGCACGCTGCTCAACCTGATCCTCCGCCTGTATGTGCCGGATGAGGGGCGCGTCACCATCGATGGCGTCGATATCCGCCGGGTGACCCGCGAATCCCTGCGCCGGAGCATGGCGGTGGTGTTCCAGGAAAACATGCTGTTCAACATGTCGATCCGGGAGAACATCCGGCTCGGCAAGGAGGGGGCGACCGACCAGGAGGTGGAGCAGGCGGCGCGCAAGGCGGAAATCCATCGCTACATCATGAGCCTGCCGCAAAAATACGACACCCCGGTCGGCGAGCGCGGCGATACGCTGTCGGGCGGCCAGCGACAGCGCATCGCGATCGCCCGCGCCATCGTCCGCAATCCGTCGATCCTGCTGCTCGATGAGGCGACCTCAGCGCTGGACCAGACTACCGAAGCCGCGATCAACCGCACGCTGCTGAAAGTCGCCAGGGGCCGGACCATGATCTTCTCGACCCACCGTCTGACCTCGGTGGTCGAGATGGATGAGATCATCGTGATCTCAGGCGGCAAGGCGATCGAGCGCGGTTCGCATGCGGAGCTGCTGGCCGCCAACGGCGTGTATCGAAAGCTTTGGGATGATCAGGGTCTCAAGTCGCACGATGCCGCGGATCAGGCCGACGACGACAGCGACGACGATGACGACGAGGATTGAACGCGGACCCCCGGTTCGATATTGAGCCGCGCGCGCAGCCGCCGCATCACGCCCTCGGTGCCCCACAGCAGAAAGCGCGCCCAGCGCTGGCCCCGCCAATAGAGGCCGTTGCCGATCGATACCGAGCGGAAATTCAGCGCTTTGGCGACCGACCAGGCGTCGCAGGCCTGCTTGACCGGGTCGTCGTAAAAGGCATCGATCTTGTCCCTGGCCATGCCGTCGGTGGAAAGCCAGTTCGGGATGTGGATGTTGCAGAGCCGCTCGACGTCGGTAAACACCTTGTCCATGCCGGTTCCCGTCACCGGACAGGTTGTCTCAAAGGCATCGCCGACCAAAACCACGCCCGGCTGACGATAGCCGGTCGTGACATACAGATCGGCCGGCCGTATCTTGATGTCGCCGGCGACGGCGAATTCGCCGGTGATCCTGCGCAGCCTTGGCAGCCAAGCGTTGATCGTCTGTTCGGGCGCACGGCGCAATTCCTGCAGCCATGGATCATCCATCTGGCGGTAGACGAACAGGTTGGCCCGCATCCGGCTGCCGACCGGAAACAGCGACAGATAGGGAATCCGGTCGCCGGTTCGTTCCGAAAAATAGGTGAGGGCCGGAAAGCCGAAACTCGGCCGGCCGACGGGAGCGACATCGAACCCCAGCGTGATGGAGTGGCACGCACTGACGATCCGCCGCTCAAGCCCGAGCTTGTGGAGCAGTCCGACGTTCAACCCGGTGGCCAGGACGACCAGCCGCGCGGAAATTTCCTCGCCGTCGGACAGCACGATCCGCTGCCGTTCCGCGCTGTTCGAGACCGACAGGGCCTTGGTGTGGGTGGTTTCGACGCCCGGCGGAATTTCCGCCCGCACCGCATTGACCAGGTCATCATACATGATGCCGTATTGCTGGATCGGGCGCTTGTCGAGCAGATAGCCGAACCGCGCAATCCAGTTTTCTTCATCGTGGGTTGCCGTCCGCAGTGCCGCGTCGGCGATGCCGGTCTTGCGAAAGCGTTCGACCTGCTCGCCGCTGAGTTTTTCGCAGCGCAGGCTCGGTGGACATTTGGGATGCGGATCGATCAGGATGGCAGGGATGCCGGCGCGCCCGAGCATGGCCGCCGCGGTAGCCCCGGCCATGCCGCCGCCAATGATCGCAATATCGGTGTACCTCATGAGCAGGTTCCGGCTCGGAGGTCCCATCATTGCGCCGTAAAACGCAAACAAACCTTTAGCGCCGCTGCTCTGCTGGGCGGGAAAGAAGCGTCATGGTCAATAATACCCGGGTAAAATTCCATCCGGGCAGGATATTTCGAATCGGCCGCGGTGCGGATGCGCTCGCCGCGCCCGCGCGGGCCGCTCTGCGGGGTCGCGCGGAACGCCAGTTCCCCGTGCGGCAGAGGCGTTTCTTCAATTGTCGTTTCGCCTTGACTTGGCCATCTGCGGTCGATAAAACCCGCCCACTTGAAGACAGGCGGTGAGTGACGCCAGAGTCGGAACGGATCACCCTCCCAATCCCCGCGTTTTCGCAGGGGGAGGCGCGGGCACCAACCTCGACGAATGCCGCTCAAACGCTGTCGATGATAGCTAGGCAATGCCAGAACGATCTTGGTTCTCTTGAGCAAGTTCTCTCGAGATTGATTTCGGATGCATGACCTCGGTTCAGGTTGAACGGCTCGTTCCGGTCGACCGTGGCTGCGGTCCTCTGTGGCGTCGAAGCGCTTTCCGCTCAGCAATGAGCAGTTGGCGCGATTTCGCTTTGCGCGAATTGAAATCGTGCGGGGTGATCCGGATGGGACGGTGTCCCGATTGAATTTGCGGACCCGATCACGGTTTCGCATGAATTAAAGGGTGAAGGCTGACATGCCGACGATCAACCAGCTGATCGCAAGTCCGCGCGTCGTACAGAAGTCGCGCAAGAAGGTGCCGGCGCTGCAGCAGTCGCCGCAGAAGCGTGGCGTCTGCACGCGCGTCTACACGACAACCCCGAAGAAGCCCAACTCGGCGCTTCGGAAGGTCGCCAAGGTGCGCCTGACCAATGGTTTCGAAGTCATCGGCTACATTCCGGGCGAAGGCCATAACCTTCAGGAGCACTCCGTTGTCATGATCCGCGGCGGCCGCGTCAAGGATCTGCCCGGCGTGCGCTATCATATTCTCCGCGGCGTCCTCGATACCCAGGGCGTCAAGAACCGCAAGCAGCGCCGTTCGAAGTACGGCGCGAAGCGTCCGAAATAATCGGGAACAGAATCGATGTCGCGCCGCCATTCTGCTGAAAAACGTGAAGTGCTTCCGGATCCCAAGTTCGGAAACATCATCATTACCAAATTCATGAACTCGGTGATGTACGCCGGGAAGAAGTCGGTTGCCGAAGGCATCGTCTACGGTGCGCTCGGCATGATCGAGACCAAGACCAAGCAGAGCCCGCTGCCGATTTTCGAGCAGGCGCTCGAGAACGTGATGCCGACGATCGAAGTCCGTTCGCGCCGCGTCGGCGGCGCCACCTATCAGGTGCCGGTCGAGGTGCGCAGCGTGCGCAGGCAGGCGCTCGGGATCCGCTGGCTGATTTCGGCCGCGCGCGACCGCAATGAAAAGACGATGACGGAGCGGCTCTCGGCTGAGTTGCTTGACGCGTCGAATGGCAGGGGAAACGCCGTCAAGAAGCGTGAAGACGTGCACCGGATGGCGGAAGCCAACCGCGCCTTCTCGCACTATCGCTGGTAACGGCGAAACGAACGGATTTAAGGAACAGCCCATGCCCCGCGTTCATGCCATAGAGGACTACCGTAACTTCGGTATCATGGCGCATATCGATGCCGGTAAGACCACGACTACCGAGCGCATCCTTTATTATACCGGCAAGAGCCACAAGATCGGCGAAGTGCACGAGGGTGCCGCGACGATGGATTGGATGGAGCAGGAGCAGGAGCGCGGCATCACCATCACTTCGGCCGCCACCACTGCGTTCTGGAACGGCAAGCGCCTCAACATCATCGATACGCCCGGTCACGTCGACTTCACCATCGAGGTAGAGCGCAGCCTGCGCGTGCTCGACGGCGCGGTATGCGTGCTGGATTCCAACCAGGGTGTCGAGCCGCAGACCGAAACCGTGTGGCGCCAGGGCGACAAGTACAAGGTTCCGCGCATCGTTTTCGCCAACAAGATGGATAAGACCGGCGCCGACTTCTACAAATGTCTGCAGGACATCATCGATCGTCTCGGCGCCAAGCCGATCGCGATCCAGCTTCCGATCGGATCCGAGAATAATTTCAAGGGTCTGATCGACCTCGTCCGCATGAAGGGCGTGGTCTGGGAAGACGAGAAGCTCGACGCTCCTTTCAAGGATATCGATATCCCCGAGGACATGCTCGAGAAGGCCAAGGAATATCGCGAGAAGCTGCTGGAGTCCGCGGTCGAGCTCGATGACGAGGTGCTCGCCGCCTATCTCGACGGCAACGAGCCCGATGAGGCGACGCTGAAGCGCATGATCCGCAAGGCGGTGCTGACCGGCGCGTTCTTCCCGGTTCTGTGCGGCTCGGCCTTCAAGAACAAGGGCGTGCAGCCGCTGCTCGACGCAGTGGTCGATTATCTGCCGTCGCCGGTCGACGTCCCCGCCATCAAGGGCGTCGACGAGGACGGCAACGAGGTCGTCCGGCTGCCGAACGACAAGGAGCCGCTGGCGCTGCTTGCGTTCAAGATCATGGATGACCCGTTCGTCGGCACCATTACCTTCTGCCGGATCTATTCCGGCACGCTTTCGTCGGGCACCGGCGTCATCAATTCGACCCGCGACCGCAAGGAACGCATCGGCCGGATGCTGTTGATGCATGCCAACAACCGCGAAGACATCAAGGAAGCCTTTGCCGGCGACATCGTCGCTTTGGCAGGCCTCAAGGAGGCCCGCACCGGCGATACGCTGTGCGATCCCGGCAAGCCTGTAATTCTGGAAAAGATGGAATTCCCGGAGCCGGTGATCGAGATCGCGATCGAACCGAAATCGAAGGCCGACCAGGAGAAGCTTGGCGTCGCGCTGGCCAAGCTTGCCGCGGAGGATCCCTCGTTCCGGGTCTCGACCGACCAGGAGTCCGGGCAGACCATCCTCAAGGGCATGGGCGAACTGCATCTCGACATCAAGGTCGACATCTTGCGCCGCACCTACAAGGTCGATGCCAATATCGGCGCGCCGCAGGTGGCGTTCCGAGAGCGTGTCACCAAGCGCGCGGAAGTCGATTACACCCACAAGAAGCAGACCGGCGGCACCGGGCAGTTCGCTCGGGTCAAGTTCATCGTCGAGCCCAACGAGCCCGGCAAGGGTTTCGAGTTCGAATCCAAGGTGGTCGGCGGTTCGGTGCCCAAGGAATACATCCCGGGCGTCGAAAAGGGGCTCAACAGTGTGTTGGGCTCCGGCGTGGTGGCCGGCTTCCCGGTGGTCGACGTCAAGGTGCAGCTGGTCGACGGCGCCTACCACGACGTCGACTCCTCGGCGCTTGCCTTCGAAATCGCCTCGCGCGCGGCGTTCCGCGAAGCTCTGCAGAAGGGCAAGTCGGTGCTGCTCGAGCCGATCATGAAGGTCGAAGTGGTGACGCCGGAAGACTACACCGGCTCGGTGATCGGCGACCTCAACTCGCGGCGCGGTCAGATCCAGGGTCAAGACATGCGCGGCAATGCCAACGTCATCAATGCGATGGTGCCGCTCATGAACATGTTTGGTTACGTGAATAACCTGCGCTCGATGAGCCAGGGACGCGCAACCTTTACGATGCAGTTCGATCACTACGCGGAAGCGCCGGCGAACGTATCGGCGGAAGTCCAGAAGAAGTTTGCCTGATTGTCGTTAGCGGCAGTTAACGACTGAACGGAGAGAGTCATGGCCAAAGCAAAGTTTGAACGTAATAAACCGCACTGCAACATCGGGACCATCGGTCACGTTGACCACGGCAAGACGTCGCTGACAGCGGCGATCACCAAGGTGCTGGCGGAAACCGGCGGTGCGACGTTCACGGCGTACGACCAGATCGACAAGGCGCCGGAAGAGAAGGCGCGTGGCATCACGATTTCGACGGCGCACGTCGAATACGAGACCGCGAACCGGCACTACGCCCACGTCGATTGCCCGGGCCATGCCGACTATGTGAAGAACATGATCACCGGCGCGGCGCAGATGGATGGCGCGATCCTGGTGGTGTCGGCGGCCGACGGCCCGATGCCGCAGACCCGCGAGCACATCCTGCTGGCCAAGCAGGTCGGCGTTCCCGCCATGGTGGTGTTCCTGAACAAGTGCGACATGGTGGACGATCCGGAATTGCTCGAACTCGTTGAGCTGGAAGTCCGCGAACTGCTCTCGAAGTACGACTTTCCGGGCGACAAGATCCCGATCATCAAGGGTTCGGCGCTGGCCGCGCTCGAGGACAAGGACAGGGCGCTCGGCCACGATGCGATCCTGGAATTGATGAAGGCGGTGGACAGCTACATTCCGCAGCCGGAGCGTCCGATCGACCAGCCGTTCCTGATGCCGGTGGAAGACGTGTTCTCGATCTCGGGCCGCGGCACCGTGGTGACCGGACGCGTCGAGCGCGGTGTCATCAAGGTCGGCGAGGAAATCGAGATCGTCGGCCTGCGCGATACCCAGAAGACCATCGTCACCGGCGTCGAGATGTTCCGCAAGCTGCTCGACCAGGGCCAGGCCGGCGACAACATCGGCGCGCTGCTGCGCGGTACCAAGCGCGAGGAAGTCGAGCGCGGTCAGGTGCTGTGCAAGCCGGGTTCGGTCAAGCCGCACACCAAGTTCAAGGCCGAGGCCTATATCCTGACCAAGGAGGAGGGCGGTCGCCACACCCCGTTCTTCACCAACTACCGGCCGCAGTTCTACTTCCGCACCACCGACGTCACCGGTGTCGTGCATCTGCCGGAAGGCACCGAGATGGTGATGCCAGGCGACAACATCGCGATGGAAGTGCACCTGATTGTGCCGATCGCGATGGAAGAGAAGCTGCGCTTCGCGATCCGCGAAGGTGGCCGCACCGTTGGTGCCGGCGTCGTCGCAAGCATCATCGAGTAAGAGAGCGAATAGGGATAGCGAGTAGCGAATGGTCAGCGGCCAGAAAGCTTTCCGTTCGCTATTCGCCATTC
>Ga0302156_10001850_pt1 | contig 18017 bp, 13 predicted proteins | sample I_Bog_N3_2_FD_193503 | JGI IMG/M metagenome (GOLD analysis project Ga0302156, IMG submission 193503) | Peat permafrost microbial communities from Stordalen Mire near Abisko, Sweden - I_Bog_N3_2 | ecosystem: Environmental > Terrestrial > Soil > Wetlands > Peat | place: Sweden: Abisko, Stordalen... | reverse complement strand
GATTCCAGCCCGGCTCCAGACGGCTTCCAGAGCCCCGGCATCCTGCCAGACATGGGGATACATAACGTTGACGAGGTCCTATGGCTCACTGACCGCATGCCGAAGGCCGGCATGGTGATCGGCAGCAGGATCTTCAGTCACCGTCACACCACCTGCCAGGAAGATTTTGACGACGCTTTGATGGTGCTGGATTTTGAAGAAGAGCTGGTCGCTCACATCCAGGTAAGCCGTAACCATGTCTCCGGCTATCGTGGCGAGACGGTGATCTTTGGCGAGAAGGGAAAGATCCAGATCGGCCGCTTCTGTCAGCAGCCTCATGAGGTGCTGCTGGAAGTGTTCAGTGCTCCATCGTCCTCGCAATCGCCCGAGGTCAAGACATTTCCGACACGAAGATACAACCAGCCTTTGCCGGAGTTCATTGATCGCTTTGGGGATGCGTACAAGCAGGAGCTGAAGGTATTTCTGGAGTGCTGCCGCGACGCCCTGGTGTTTCCGGTCACGTATCGTGATGCCTTGCGCGCCCAGGAGGTGGTTGCAGGGGCCATGAGCTGTACGATGACCAGCAAGGAGATGGCACCCATCGACTACCTCCGCCTTCAGCGAAGTCGTTCCGATCGAGTATGAGTTGAAACGGCTTCCTTGACAGAGGGGAAGCCGGAGTCCTACTGTGGTGAGCGTTTCCGAAAGCGCTTACGGAGTTTGCTCCCCCGCATCTCTGCCGCGAATCGGATACTCTCCGGAGGAACTGCCTCTTCATGCCCATAGCGACTCTGTCTCCGAATCCCACGAACTCGCTGCCCGATGCGAAGAAGTCTCCTGCTCGCTCGATGCACCTGCTGGGCGTTGTCTGCGGCATCGCCGCCGGCATCTGGCTGGGCGCCTCGGAGGCCCCCACCAAGCTGGTGGATGTCGGGCTCTCGCCGTTTGCCATCTCGCTCTGCATGGTGGCTGGTGTCTTCACTGCGCGATGGAGCTTTCCTACTCTGCTTCGTGGAACGGGCTATGTGTACCACGACCTCCGGGCTAAGCCGCACCTGATTGTCTGGGCCATCCTCGCCGGCGCACTGTGGGCGGTGGCAAATACCCTTACCGTTTACGCCATTCGCGATGTCGGACTAACCATCGCCTTCCCGCTTTGGAATACCAACTGTCTGGTGGGACTGTTGTGGGGCAGGCTCCTCTTCCGTGAGCTGCAGGGAGCCTCGCGCGCCAATATCGCGAAGGTGCTGTTCGGCACGTGCGCCATCATCGTCTCCGCCATCATGCTGGGCTTCAGCGTTCTGAACGGGGCCGGTGGCCATGGCGCTCGAGTGATTCCCGGCTTGCTGGCGGCGCTGGGAGCGAGTTTCCTGTGGGGAACGATGTACGTGCCCTACCGCAAGGCTTACCTGAGCGGGATGAATCCGCTGTCCTTTGTCACCGCCTTCACTGTCGGCGAGCTCTGCACTATGTTCTTGCTTGCAGTGACGCTGGGAGGTGGCCTCCATCATCTCTCCGGTGAGTTGCATTCGGCGCGACCGGTGATCTTCTGGCTCTTCCTGGGTGGGTTCTGCTGGGTCATCGGCGATCTCTTCCAGCAGTATGCGACCAAGTACCTGGGCATCGGCCGCGGCATTCCGCTGTCGAACACCAATCAGCTCTGGGGGCTCGCATGGGGCGCCCTCGTCTTTGGCGAACTCGCCAACGCGAACCTTCAGCACAAGCTGCTGGTGATCGCGGGTTCTACGATCATGATTCTGGGCGCACTAGCCATCAGTACCGCGGCGGCCTCCGCCGAGGAGATGGAGAGCACGGCGCTGGCGCTGCGCCGCGAGACGGATCGCTACTCCCTCAACTATGACGAGACGCTCCTCGCAATGTCAGGCATTGAAGACGATCACCGTGCTGGCATGAAGAAACAGTGGTGGGACTATGTGATTGTGGCGGGAGCCGTGGTGATCTTCGCCGTGCTGTTGCGCGGCACGCACATTCCCAACCTGAAGATGAACTTCCATTGGATGTTTTCCCTGGTGGTCTTGCTGGTGTTATCTCTGGTCGCGGGTGCGGGCATGTTGTGGCGAAAGACCCGCTTCTACTAAGTTGCGGCGGTGCAGGCTTTGCGGCGCTCTGATTAGCGTTTGCCGAGCGTAGAGGCCCGTGCCAGCAGTTGCGGCTCCACCAGCCAGCTCTTGGGCGCGATCTTCTTCTTGCCGCTGATCAGAGACAAGGCAAGTTCTGCCGCGTCCTCTCCCTGCTGCTGCGTCGACTGATCGATGGAGCTCAGTGGCACCTCCAGATACGACGAGAGACGAAGGTTTCCGCAGCCGATGACCGCAACGTCCTGCGGAACGCGCAGGCCATTGGCGAGCAGATGCCGGATGGCGCCGATGGCTGTCAGGTCGTTGTAGCAGAAGACGGCATCCGGCCGCTTCTTCGACTTCAGCAGATCACTCATCGCACGCGCTCCGATCTGGTCGCCCGCTTCTTCCAGTCTTGAGTGCAGGATGACAAGCTCCTCCTGGAAGGGAAGGCCATGCTTTTGTAGTGCCTTCTTATATCCCTTCAGCCTGCCGACCGAGGTGCTGATCAGTTCGCCGCCAATGTGCGCGATACGCCGTTTGCCGATGTTGATCAGGTGTTCGGTGGCCATGAATCCCGCGGCGACATCGTCTGTGCCGACAAAGTGGGCTTTCAACTTCGGCAGCAGACGGTCCACCAACACGTAAGGTGTCTTGGAGGACAACAGCGAATCAAATCCTTTGGCTGTGCTCTGGCACGAGGCAATCAAGAGCGCATCCACGCCGCGAGCCAGCAGGTTTTCGATCTCCTGCCGTTCCAGCTCGGGCTCTTCTTCCGCGGACGCCAGAATCAGCTGATAGGACCTCCTGCGTAGGCCAGCGCCCAGGCCCTTGGCAAACTCCGCAAAAAACGAATGCAGCAGGTCCGGCACAATCAGTCCCACCGTATAGCTCTTGCCGGACGCCAAACCGCGCGCCAGCATGTTGGGGCGGTAGTTCAGCTCCTTCATGCGTTGCAGGACCCGCGCGCGAGTCGCCTCGCCCACGTCGGCCTGGTTGCGAAGCACCCTGGAGACCGTAACAAATGAGATGCCGAGATCGTCGGCGATGTCCTTCAATCGAACAGCCAAGCACTCACCTTGTGGAACGGAATCGACTATGAGTCAAGATGGTCGATTATACGACCGCAAAATTGTCAGCGCCAAGGCGTGGTGCGGTGAGGAGGGAGTACAAGCCGTCCACGGCGCAGCTGACCCTTTGGACTTGTTTCGATCGAAGATGGCCTGTCCCGCGGTTCATTTCTTGCTATCGTGCAGCAACGGAGCGTATGATTCTGCTCTCCGTCGTCAGCGCTAACGAAAATCGCTGGAGTCGGACCGCATAGGCACGGTATACAGTCCAAACTTCGAGGTAGTTTCATGTTGAAGGCCATTTTGCGCGATGTACAGCTCTGGATTCCTGTCTGCGTACTGGTTGCCGGTATCGTCTTGCTGGTCGCTCTCCATTGAGAATCCGGACGATGTGTGTAAATGGTCTGTGAAGGCATCGAATATCGAGCCGGTGCAGACGTCGAATCTTCAATGAGACCCTGGATCAACTCTGCGCGAAGCCGCTCTTAGCCTTCGGACACCCCCTGCCATCGTTCCCATCTTCATCCCTGCGTGCAGCATGGCTGCCGTGGGTCATGTGGCTGGCCTTCGGCGTCGAGAGCGCCAACTCGCTATCGGAATTCACGACACCTTAATGTTGTCTTAATGTTCGTGGCACGATTGGCTGAGATAGTCGCCTATCTGCTGATACAGACGGCAAGAATACGTCCCCTGCGCGAAAAAATCTCTTGACAGAGTGATTCAGGCTCGCATAGTGTTCTCGCCGCGTAAGCGCTTACGAAAACTTGGCTGCCAGCCTTTGTGAGGTCCGTGTGAAATCGTTTCGTCTTTCTATCTTGATCCTTGTCATCTCCTGCCTGGGGCTTAGCCCGTCCTTTGCTCTCGGTCAAACCGGTAAAGGCACCATCACCGGCCTGGTGTTGGACGGTTCTGGAGCGGCTGTTCCAGGGGCGCAGATCAAACTCTCGCCCGCCGGCATCCTTGGTGCTTCCAACTCCGAGGGCAGCTACTCGCTCTACGATGTTCCGGCCGGCAAGTACAAGGTGACGGTGTCCTACATCGGCTTTGAGCCGCAGGACACGGACGCGGAGGTCGTCGCCGGACAGACGCTCACGCTGAACCTCACTCTCAAGGTAGCCTCCAACAGCGAGCAGATTCTCGTCACCGCGGAGCGCCCTCATGGCGAGGCGATGGCCATCAACGAGACGCGCACAGCGGACAACATCCTGCAGGTACTCCCCGCGGAGGTCGTCACCAGCCTTCCCAACGCCAACGTGGCCGACGCCATCGGCCGTCTGCCTTCGGTTGCGCTCTATCGCATCGAAGGCGAGGGCGTGTACATCCAGGTCCGCGGAACGGAACCGCGCCTGACCAATGTGACGGTGGACAACATCACGCTGCCAGCGCCGGAGCCGACGGTCCGCCAGGTGCGTCTGGACGTGATCCCCGCGGACATGGTGGAGGCGGTGGAGTTGAACAAAACTCTCTCCGCGAGCCAGGATGCCAATGGAATCGGCGGCAGCGTCAACCTGCGCACCAAGGAGGCAGGCGAACAGCCCACCATCAACTTGTATGGCAACGCCGGCTACACCCCGATCATGAACGGCCGCAACATGTTCAATTACGGCGGGACGATCGGCAAGCGTTTCGGCAAGACCAAGAAGTTTGGCCTGCTGGGCAGTGCCAGCCTCGACTTCAACGGGCGCGGAATCGACAACATCCAGCCGAAGATCGATCCCGAATCAACCTTCGCCCAGCCCTTCTATGACAACAACACCATCCGCGAGTACCGCTACTACCGCACTCGTTATGGCTTCACCGGCAGCGCTGACTACCGCTTCAACGACGACAACAGCATCTACGCGCACGCCTTTTACTCTGATCTGCAGGACTACGGCGACAAGTGGTACTACTCGCCGGTCTCCAAAGCGATCTCGGCAGCCGGTGTTCTGCCTTCCACTGCGGCTGCCTCATCTGCTCCGAAGTTCTATACCTCGAACAAGCGTCCCAATGCGAACGTCGGCACCGTCATCCTCGGCGGACGCAGCATCCACAACAGCTCCACCTGGACCTACCAGATCTCCGCGTCGCGAGGTCTTGAGCAGGACTCCGCCGGCAATCCCAAGGCCGACTTTGCCTGGGTGGGCCCCACGCAGTTCTGCAACTATGCGCCCGCGGGCGTGACCAACACGCCGCACTTCGGTAACTGCGACAACAGCAACACGTCCCCTCTGTTGAGCGCTGCCAACTGGCAGTTCTCCGACATCACGATCTCCACCGGCAAGAACACGCAGCTCAACCTGACCGCCCAGACCTCCTATGCCAAGACCTACTCGTCGCATGGGCACTTCGCAACCTTCGAGGCGGGCTTCAAGTTCACCAACTCCCACCAGACTCAGGACTCCACCGAGACGGTCTACGACAAGTTCACGAATGCCCCGTTGATGACGGCGCTGCTGGACACCTTCAATAACACGGACTATTACAGCGGCCAGTACTTCGGCGGCCAGTACGGTCAGGTGTCCAAGTTCCAGGCGGCGCAGGCCTATACGCTGGCCAACTTCGGCGGCAATGTGGACGGGCAGAAGACGGCAGCCGACATCTATCCCAATCTGTTTCACACCGTCGAGCAGATTACCGCCGGCTATGTGATGAACACGATTGACTTCGGAAGGCTGCACCTGCAGACGGGGCTGCGTCTCGAGAACACCAACATGATGACGTTCGGCTACAACCTGACGTTCTACGGAACCTATGTGCCTGCATCGCAAACCTACTCGGGCGGTAGCGCCAATGTGGCTTGCACAAACGACAAGGCGCCGGCACCACCCGCGGCTGGCAACTGCTATGTCTTCACCGGCGTCAACAACAATCCGAGCTACCTGGATATTCTGCCCAGCGCGCAGGCCCGTTTCGCACTCACACCGAACTCCTCTCTGCGCGCGGTCGTCGCCCGCGGTGTTGCGCGACCTGATCCCTACCAACTGGTTCCGTATGTCACGGCTGATGATACGGCCAGCCCTCCGACCGTGGCCATCGGCAATCCCAGCATCCGCCCGGAACATGCCATGAACTATGACCTGCTCTATGAGGACTACCTGCATCCGCTCGGCATGTTCCAGGCGGGGTTCTTCTTCAAGCAGTTGAACGCGCCGCAGGTGGAGACGATCCTGCCCAACACCGTCAACGTGAACCAGCTACCGGCCGGGTACTTCTCGCCGGCCACGCTGTCCACGCTGCAGAACTATCCGGGCTATACCATCACCCAGTACATCAACGGCCAGAACGCCTACCTGTATGGCTTTGAGACCAGCTTCCAGCAGCACTTCAGCTACCTGCCCGGAGTGCTCAAGGGCCTGGGTATTCAAGCCAACTACAGTTACCTCTTCTCTAGGGAGAAAGGCCTTCCTCTGCGCAACGACCACCCGAGCCTCATTGACCAGTCGCCGAACACGATGAAGATCACTCCCAGCTATGACACCAAGCGCCTGTCCGTGCGGGTGGGGCTGGCCTACGACGGACAGAGCCGCTTCAGCTATGGCTATGTCGATCCGTCCACGCTACCCACTCCAGCAGCCGGTACGGAGAGCACAGACCCCAACAACCTGGGACCCAATGGCCCCGACGGCGACGTCTACACCCTATCCCACTTCCAGTTGGACACTCAGTTGAGTTACCGCTTCTACAAAGGCTTCACTGCTGTAGCCTCCGGCCTCAACCTGACCAATGAAGTCTTCGGCTACTACACAGGCAGCACGAACTTTGTGAACCAGCGTGAGTTCTACCACCCGACCTACACCGGCGGCCTGAAGTACAACTGGGGCAAGTACTAGCCTCTACAGGCGGTCGCATGCTGTTGTGTCTTGGCACGCCAACCGTGTTTCACACGCGGTTGGCGTCTTAAGGCAGTCTTCATACAGGTATCGGACAATCCATGTAGCTGATTGAGGACACCGCTTTGAATCGCACAACACCCCCATCTCTCGCACTCCTGCTCTGCCTGTTTGTCTCGGTCGGAGTCTCCGCGCAAGTTTCCGACACCCAGGCAACTCCTTCCGCGAAGGGCGACAAGCTAGAGCTGGTCGTCGTCCTAAGCCGTCATGGCGTTCGCTCGCCAACCTGGACGCTGGACCGGCTGAATACTTACTCCGCGCTGCCCTGGCCGGCCTTTAGCGTCGATCCGGGAATTCTTACGCCGCGCGGCTACGAACTCCTCAAGCGCTTCGGTGCTTATGACCGCGCCGCGTACGCGAGCCAGGGACTTCTTACCGCTCAGGGCTGCGCAGATGTGGCAAGCACCTATATCTGGGCCGATACAGACCAGCGCACGCTGGCCAGCGGTCATGCACTGGCGGAGAGCCTTTACCCCAGTTGCGCTCTACAGGTGCACTCGCTGGCAGAGGGTGAAAATGATCCGATCTTTCACCCGGTCGTGGAAAACGTCGCACCCGCGGTTGCCGATGCTGCATACACAGAGCTGAGCAAACGCATCACGGATTTGCAGGCCGGCAACACCAACGATCTCTTGGCGCAGATGCAGAGAATCCTCCTGGGCTGCCATCCGGATGCTGACTGCAAGCCGACCCATACTCCGGAGATGATGCTGGATGGAAAGACCGCGGCGGCCCGCGGCACCGGCGACAAGTTCGTCACACTGAAGGGGCCGATACCTACGGGCTCTAGCTTTGCCGAAGACCTCTTGCTTGAGTACGGCGATGGCATGCCGATGGCCTCCGTTGGCTGGGGAAATGTCGATGAGGCAGAGATCGGTCGGCTGCTCGCTCTGCACTCTGTCTACTTTAGTCTGATTCATCAGACGCCTGCTCTTGCAAAGGTCGAGGCCTCCAATATGTTGGAGTACATCACCAGCACGCTTGCCCAGGGAGTCACAGGCAAGCCTATGGATGCAGCCAAGGGTAAGCCGGGCGACAAGCTGGTTATCTTCGTCGGACACGATACCAACATTGCCGGAGTCGCATCGCTGCTTGGTCTGCACTGGCATCTGGACGGTCGCGATGACGATACCCCGCCCGGCACCGAGCTCTCCTTTGAACTCTGGCAAAGTCCCAACGGTGCCTACTCTGTTCGCACCAAGGTCGCGATGCAAACCCTCCATCAACTGCGTGAGCTTTCATCGCTTACGCCTGCCGATCCGCCTGCCACACAGACGGTGGCTCCTGCCGGATGCACGGTCAAGGACAGCAGTTGCGGCTGGACGGATTTTCTGAGCCTCTCCAAACAGGCGACCGGTGGAGATCCGGCGCACTAAACAGTGCGATCCACACCGGGGGAATTTGCGCACGCAAAACGCATGAGAGGAACATGAAAATGAAGCGAACAACAGCTGTGGTACTTAGCTTTGTGCTGGGATTGCTGGTCATTCCAGTCGGCGTTTTTCTGTACTTTGAGTTCGGTCATCCGCCGGTCGCCGTGGCTGATGTTCCATTCCCGTTCGAATCGAATGTTGTTAAGATCCCCTTGAGCGCCCGGATAGGCCGCGAGATGCCTGCCAAATCGCCTCTGGCCGTCAACGATGCCAATCTGATCGCCGGAGCGCAGGTCTACAGGGAGCAGTGCTCTTCATGCCATGGTCTCAAGGACAAGCCGTCGGCATTTGCAGCATATACATTCCCCAAGACTCCCCAGCTGTGGGCAAGGCACAAGAACAAGCCCGGCGTGGTTGGCGTCAGTGACGATCCGGTTGGCGAGACCTACTGGAAGGTCAAGAACGGGATCCGCCTAAGCGGAATGCCGTCCTACCAAACACTCTTGACCGACGAACAGATATGGCAGGTGTCAACGCTATTGAGTCAGGCCACATCGCCGTTGCCCGCTGCCGCGGTCGACTCGCTTACAGCACAATAGCCGTAGCGGTTTACATAAAAACAGCACTACGTGCAACTGAAATCAAGGCCGCACTGTTGTTCGTTAGGTTTGTTCCAGCTAGTTCTTGACAGCCCCATGTGTGGTCGATATAGTTCAATTCCGTAAGCGCTTACGCAAGCTTCGTGTTTTCTGCCTGTCACCTGGTCTTTCGGCCCTCTCCGGTGGAATGTATCAATCGTAAGCGGCAGGCATACGGGCCGCGTTCGTTGCCCAGGATGGTGCCTGGCCTTGTAACGGAAGGTTGGAGGAAGATGAACTTACTCGTTGGACCGAAGGTGTTTGAAGATCGCGCGGAGAGCTTTGGATTTGAGTACCTTTCGTTTGCAGTCCGCAAGCTGAAGCGCGGTCAGTCCTATAAGGCGACGCTGCACGGCACCGAGTTGGCCATCGTGATGCTGGGAGGCTATTGCTCAGTCAAGAGCAACGTCGGCGAATGGAGCCGCATAGGCGGCCGCACCACGGTCTTCGACGGCCTGCCATACACGTTATACCTCCCGCCAGATACCACTTTTACTGTCACGGCAGATACGGACTGCGATCTGGCCTTCTGCTACTGCCGCGCTGAGGAGATGCATCCGGCCCATCTCGTGACGCCGGATGAGGTAGGCATTGAGATTCGTGGCGGTGGCAACGCGACCCGGCAGATTAACAGCATGATCCCACCTGACTTTCCCGCTCACCGCCTCATCGTGGTAGAGGTCTACACGCCGCCGGGCAACTGGTCCAGCTTTCCGCCGCACAAGCATGACGTCCATAATCCGCCCGGAGAAGTGGACCTGGACGAGATCTATTACTACCGCATAGAGAAGCCTGAGGGATTTGCCGTGCAGAAGGTATATACCGCCGACCGCCGCATCGACGAGACCATCACGGTCCGCGACGGCGAACTGGTGCTTGTCCCGGAAGGCTATCACCCCGTCGTGGCCGCGCATGGCTACAACGTCTACTACCTGAATGCGCTGGCCGGTTCAGCACGCTCGCTGGCTGCATCCGACGATCCCGACTACGCGTGGGTTCGGCAGACATGGAAGGACAAAGACCCCCGCGTTCCGGTGGTGAAGAGGTGAGTGCTATGGACGTTGTTATCCTCGGCCGGGTCGGTTATGACCTTTACTCGGAAGAGCCGCATGTGCCGCTCCCGCAGGTGCGACGGTTCTCGCGCTACCTCGGCGGCTCCAGTGCCAATATGGCAGTCGGACTCTCACGCCTGGGCGCAAAGGTAGGTCTGATTAGTTGCCTCGGCAATGACAGTCTCAGTGAGTTTCTGGTGGACTTTCTGAAGAAGGAGAAGGTAGAGACCGCGCACATTCAGGTCGCTCCCGGATACCTGCCCTCTCTTTGCTTTACCGAGGTCTCTCCGCCGGACAGCTTTCCGCAGGTCTTCTATCGGCATGATGCTGTGGACACCATGCTGGACGCAAAGGAAGAGGATCTCGCCTTTGCCAGCTCGAGCAAAATGTTCATCACCAACGGCACCTCGCTGTGCGGCTCTCCATCGCGTGAGTCGGCCTATCGTGCGCTCGAGCGCGCCAAACAGGCCGGCTGCACAGTGGTGTTGGACATCGACTTTCGTTCCATGTCCTGGAGGAGTCCCGACGAGGCAGGTCTGGCTATTCGGCTTGCGCTGCCGTTCGTTGATGTGCTCATCGGCAACCAGTTGGAACTGAAGCTGGCCGCGGGCGTGGACGATCTGGACAGGGCTATTGAGAAGCTACGCCACGCACGCATACCCATGCTGGTCTCCAAGCTCGGAGAGTTAGGGACGCGTGTGCTCACTCCCCAGGAGATGGTGTATCTGCCGCCGTACAAGGTGGAGGTCGCCACCACCATTGGCGCTGGAGACGGCTTCGCGTCGGGCTTTCTCTTCGCGAAGCTCAAGGGGCTCTCACTCACCGACTGCCTCCACTACGGCAATGCCGCTGCGGCCATCGTCGTTAGCCGACTGAGCTGTTCGGAGGCCATGCCTGCACTCGCCGAGGTCGAAGCAATGATCCGCAATCAGAAAGATAGGAAAGAGAAGAGTGTTCCTGCATGAGTAGCTTCTCCAGTCGCGAGTTCTTTCCAGACGCGCTGCTGCGCGAGTTGATGGATACGCGCGTCTCAAATCCGGAGTTCGCCTGGAATGCTGCGCAGGTACGTGTACAGCGGAAGAGTTTAGCGATAGATGGCAAGTTGAACATCGTCGCAGCCGACCATCCAGCAAGAAACGTCACGAAGGTCGGTGAAGATCCATTGGCCATGGCAGACCGCCGCGAGTACCTCGCACGGATACTGCGGGTCCTTTCGAGCGATCGCGTCGACGGCGTGATGGCGACCATGGACATCCTCGAAGACCTGCTCGCCGTTGATGGACTCTTGCGCAAGGTGGGAGCGCAGACCTTCCTCGATAACCGCGTCCTTATCGCAAGCCTGAATCGCGGTGGCCTCGCCGGGAGCGCGTGGGAGCTCGACGATCCCATGACCGGTACCACGGCTGCCATTTCGAAAGACTGGCGTCTGGACGGTGTAAAGGTGCTCCTGCGCGTGGATGAAAGCGAGCCGGCGTCACTCAAGACCATGCTGGCCTGCGCTAAGGCGATCAACGAAAGCAATGCTTTGCATCTGCCGATGTTTCTGGAGCCTCTGCCCGTAAAACATACCGATAAGGGATGGACAGTGGTTAAGACCCCCGAGGCTCTGGCTCGACTGGCCGGTGTAGCGTCTGCGCTCGGCGACAGCAGCCGATATCTCTGGCTCAAGCTGCCGTACTGCGACGGCTTTGATACGGTGGCGCGCTCGACCACACTGCCGATCCTGCTGCTCGGTGGCGAATCCGCTGGAGACCCCTCCCCCTTCCTGCGGCAATTGGAATCGGCGATGGCCGCTGGAACCAATGTGCGCGGCGCGATGGTAGGAAGAAACGTGGTCTTTCCCGGCGACGACGATCCTTTGGCAATCGCAGACGCCGCTGGAGGAATCATCCACAGCTCATGGTCTGTGGCCCAGGCAATCGATTCGCTTCCTGCCACTCGCGGAAAGAATATGGACCGCCTTCGCATCTCCTCCGCAGGAGGTCCTGCATGAACACGCGACGACTCACCATGGCCCAGGCGCTGGTCGGCTATCTGAAGAATCAATATGTTGAGCGCGACGGCTCGCAGCACCTCTTTTTTGCCGGGATGCTCGGCATCTTCGGCCATGGCAACGTCGCGGGCATCGGCCAGGCCTTGCAGGAGAACCCGGACTTTCCCTACATCCCCATCCGCAATGAGCAATCTGGTGTACACCTCGCAACCGGATTCGCAAAGGCCAGCAATCGGCTCCGCGCAATGGCATGCACATCCTCCATCGGCCCCGGCGCAACGAACATGATCACCGGCGCCGCGCTCGCCACTATTAATAGGTTGCCGGTGCTGCTGCTGCCTGGCGACATCTTCGCCTCGCGCGAGGTGGCTCCGGTGCTGCAACAGTTGGAGTCCTTCGGCACACAGGACACCGGTGTGAACGATTGCTTCAAGCCGGTGAGCCGCTACTGGGACCGCATCTACCGCCCCGAGCAGCTCATCACGGCGCTGCCGGAGGCGATGCGCGTCCTCACCTCGCCCTCAGACTGCGGTGCAGTCACGTTGTCCCTGCCGCAGGATGTTCAGGCCGAGGCCTACGACTACCCGGAAGAGCTCTTCCAGAAGCGAGTCTGGCTCATTCGCCGGGGACAACCCGATCAGCTCTCACTGGAGCGTGCGACCGCGGCCATACGCAAGGCTCGCCGTCCTCTCATCATTGCAGGAGGCGGCGTGCTGATGAGTGAAGCCACGTCCGCACTGGCTGACTTCGCTGCGAAGACCGGTATTCCGGTCGGCGAAACGCAGGCCGGGAAGGGATCGCTGGCCTGGGATCATCCGCAGTCGATGGGCGCCATCGGCGCAACGGGCACGCTGGCCGCCAACCGCCTGGCACACTCCGCCGACCTCGTCATTGGAATCGGGACACGCTACTCGGACTTCACCTCTGCCTCGATGACAGCGTTTCAGAACCCGGAAGTGACGTTCGTCAACATCAACACCGCCGAGTTCGACGCGTATAAGGTGGGAGCAATTCCAGTCGTGGCGGATGCGCGCGTCGCGCTGGAGCAACTCAGTGCAGCGCTGCAGGACACAAAGGTCAGTGCCGAGTATGCATCCGAGATATCCGCGCTGAAATCACAGTGGGAGTCCGAAGTGGACCGGTTGCTCACGCTGGCCACCCCCGGACGTCCAGCGCAGAGCGCGGTCATCGGCGCGATATGGGATGCCTCCGGTCCTCGCGATGTCATTCTCTCTGCCGCTGGCAGCCATCCCGGCGACCTGCACAAGCTGTGGCGCACACGCACACCGAACGGCTACCACATGGAGTACGGCTACTCCTGCATGGGCTACGAGATTCCCGGCGGCCTGGGCGCCAAGATGGCCGACCCCACCCGCGAGGTCTACGTCTTCATCGGCGATGGCACCTACCTGATGATGCCGACGGAGATTGTGACCTCCGTGCAGCAGGGCATCAAGATCATCATCGTGCTGGTGGACAACAAGGGCTTTGGCAGCATCGGCAGTCTCAGCCGCTCGCTGGGCATGGGTGGATTCGGTACCACCACCCACACGCGCTCGGCCAGCGGCCAGCTCGATGGAGAACTCTTTCAGGTGGATTACGCAGCCAACGCACGCAGTCTTGGCGCTCACGCCCTGAAGGCGTCCACCTTGCAACAGTTCAAGGCTGCCTTGGAGCAAGCCAAATCGTTGGACCACACGACGGTCATCGTTGTGGAGACAGATCCCGATGCGAAGGTGCCGGGTTATGAGTCGTGGTGGGACGTGGCTGTTCCCGAGGTTTCAACAATGGAGTCCGTGCGCGAGGCCAGAGCGCGCTACGAAGAAGCTCGCAAGCGGGAGCGCTACTTTCTCTAAAAGTCTTTGCACGAATTGAAAGTTGGACAACTCAGTTGCAGAAGATCGAGATGAAATGATGCACAAACTTCTGGTGGGAAATGCTCCGTGTTCCTGGGGCATGCTCGAATTCGATGAGGCCAAAGGCAGCGAGCCGATCGGCTACCGGCAGATGCTGGACGAGCTCGTGGAGGCCGGCTATACCGGCACCGAGCTCGGCGACTGGGGCTACATGCCCACGGACAGCTCTGCCCTTCGCGCCGAACTCTCCAGCCGCGACCTCACCATGCTGGGCGCCTTTGTGCCGGTGGCGCTAAGAGACCCCGCCGCGCATCAGGAGGGCGTTGCCACCGCTGTGCGCACCGCCAAACTACTCGCCGCTGTAGCAGGAGACCGGCCTCCGCTGCTGGTTCTTGCAGACAACAACGGAACCGATCCCGAACGCACGAAGTTCGCCGGGCGGGTCAATCCCGGCATGGGCCTGAGTCTGCCGGAGTGGAAGACCTTTGCCGCCGGGTCAGACCGTCTGGCGCGTGCTGTTCTGGAGGAGACCGGCCTCCGCACAGTCTTTCACCACCACTGCGCCGGCTATGTCGAAACCCCTGCCGAGATCGCCGCCCTGCTGGAACTCACTGACCCCAAACTTCTCGGGTTGGTCTTCGACACCGGCCACTTTCAGTATGGTGCTGGTCCAGCCGGAGCGGACATGGCGGCCTTCCTGCGTCGCTTTGCGGAGCGCATCTGGTACATCCACTGCAAGGACTGCTCGCAGCAGGTGGCCAGCAGCGCTCGCGCCAACCAGTGGGACTACTTCACCGCCCTGCGCCACGGCATCTTCTGTGAGCTGGGTGAGGGCAGCGTGGACTTTGCTGCACTGCTGCAGTGGCTCGAGACCACAAACTACGACGGCTATGTCGTCGTGGAGCAGGACGTCCTGCCCGGGATGGGGGAGCCGAAACTAAGCGCCCGCCGGAACCGGGAATATCTGCGCTCCATTGAACTCACGTTGGCTGGAGCCGCGTCATGAAGAGGATGCCTTGAATCAGAACAAGCTCAATGTCGGAATCATCGGAGCGGGCCGCATCGGGCGCGTCCACGCCGAATCGCTCGCCTTCCGCCTGCCGGAGTCCCGCATCATCGCCATCACGGACGTTAGCCGCGCGGCCGCAGAGCAGGTCGCAGCCCGCTGCGGCATCCCCCGCGTTGCCGCATCGAGCGCCGAGATCCTCGCCGATCCTGAGATCCAGGCCGTGCTCATCTGCTCTTCCACGGATACGCATGCCGGCCTCATCACGCAGGCTGCCCGGGCGGGCAAGCATATCTTCTGCGAAAAACCGATTGCCTTCCAACTCAACGAGATCGATCTCGCATTGGCGGCGGTGAAGAGAGCCGGCGTAAAGCTCCAGATTGGTTTCAACCGGCGCTTCGATGCCAACTTCGCACGTGTCCGGCACGCGATCCAGAGTGGTGAGATTGGCGCTCCCAGCATGATGCACATCATCAGCCGCGACCCGGGTCCGCCGCCGCTGGACTATATCAAGGTCTCGGGCGGAATCTTCACGGACATGACCATCCACGACTTTGACATGGCCCGCTTTCTCATCGGCGACGAAGTCGAGGAGATATACACGGCCGCGGGCGTCATGGTCGACCCTGAGATCGGCAAGCTAGGCGATCTGGACACCGCTCTTATCGTGCTGCGCTTCCGCAATGGCGTCATCGGGACCATCGACAACAGCCGCCGCGCAGCCTACGGTTACGACCAGCGCGTCGAAGTGCTGGGCAGCAAGGGAAAGATCGCCACCGAGAACTGCTATCCCAACCAGGCCATGATCAGCACCGGACAGAGTGTCTACACGGACCTGCCGCTCAATTTCTTTATGGACCGGTACCAGGCCAGCTTCACCAGTGAACTCGCATCGTTCGTCGCGGCAGTGCTGGAGGATAAGGAGACCGCCGTAACCGGCCAGGACGGCAGAGTACCGGTCCTGATGGCGATTGCAGCTAGAAAGTCCTTCGATGAGCAGCGCCCGGTCCGTCTCCAGGAGATCTCTGCGGAGATCTCCGCCGCAGCCTGACCCATCGTGCTGCCCGCCCGTTACAATGACCAGATGGCAGTATGCTCCAGCGTCGATCTGGTGGGTGTGGGGCTCAACGCTACCGATACACTAATACCCCTCGCTGAGTTCCCCATACGCGGCTCCAAGGTGGAGTACCAGATGGAGAAGGTCATGCCCGGGGGGCAGGTCGCGACCACCGTGGTCGCCTGCCGGATTTGGGGCATGAGCACGCGCTACGTCGGTAAGCTCGGCACCGACGATGCCGCCAAGTTGCACGTCAGGGCGTTTGCAGATGCTGGCGTCGAGGCCCAGCTTATCCAGGTACCGGGTGCAGCCAGCCCCCGATCCCTGATCCTGGTAGACCACGATGGAGAGCGGACTGTTCTCTGCCGCCGCGATGAGCAGCTTATCCTCAAGCCCGAAGAGCTGAGCCGTGAGTGGATCATCAACGCGCGCGCTCTGCACGTGGATGGCTATGACACGGCCGCCGCCACCCGCGCTGCCCGGTGGGCCAGGGAAGCGGGCATTCCCGTCATTGCCGACCTCGATGAGCTGTATCCCGGAGTCGAGGACCTCATCCGCAACGTGGACTACCTGATCGTCAGTCGCGACTTTCCCACCCGTCTCACCGGAGAGACCGACCTGCACACGGCTCTGCGCCATATCCAACGCAACTACGGTTGCCGGCTGGCGGCGGCCACGCTCGGTCCCGGTGGTGTACTCGCCTGGGATGGAAGCGAGTTCCTGCACAGGTCCGCATACCGTGTTCCCGTCGTGGATACCACCGGTGCCGGCGACATCTTCCACGCAGGCTTTATCTACGGTCTGCTGCAGAGCTGGCCTCTCGACCGGCAACTGGACTTTGCCTGCGCCGCCGCGGCCCTGAACTGTACGGCTGAGGGTGCACGCGGCAGCATCCAATCCGTCGCGAACATCGCAGAGTTGATCCGCACAGGCTCTCGCTATCCCCACACCCTGGAGTCTGTTTCCGCCGATAGCATTCCCGCGTAAGAGCCTGGTATGCAGGTGGCGAGTCAGGACTTGGAAGTGGTGGCCAGCGACGCCAGAGATCGGAACCCGCCAACCGCCGACGACGGCCTTTTCAGGCCCGCGATCTGCCGCTGAGCTGGACAAAAGTGGTGGCCAGCGACGCCAGAGATCGGAACCCGCCAACCGCCGACGCCGGCCTTTTCAGGCCCGCGCTCTGCCGCTGAGCTGGACAAGAGTGGTGGCCAGCGACGCCAGAGATCGGAACCCGCCAACCGCCGACACCGGCCTTTTCAGGCCCGCGCTCTGCCGCTGAGCTGGACAAGGATGGTGGCCAGAGACGGGATCGAACCGCCGACGCCGGCCTTTTCAGGGCCGCGCTCTACCACTGAGCTATCTGGCCTTGGCACTGCAACTCCAGCCGGGCGGCCAAGTCCGCCCTGCCGTGTCGTTTCGAATCGCCTGCCTGTGGAGGGATTTGACCTGCTGCGCTACCGCGCCTGGTCCTCGAGAACGTCCCGCTTAGTATAACAAGACCTCGCCATGCGCCAACTCGCGCCGGTAGGACCATTTGGCATCGCCGCGATTCGCAGTATGCTGGAACATCCAGAGTTCCATGCGTCTCCCATGCAGGCAGAGGGCCCACTTCCATGACGTTTCCAACGGTCGAACGCAGCAAGCCGGTAAAGTTCCTGGCCGCGCTCGTCCTCATCATCCTGTTCGGCGCAGTCCCGCTGATCCTGGCGCACCTCAACGCCGGCCCGGACTACTCCTTCTCGCGCTCCGCCGGCGAAGCTCGCGCCGAACGCGCCTTCGGGATCGCACGCGGCCTCGGCGAGCCCCGCCTCTATGCCTTCCTGCGCAACATGCCCAAGGGCGCGGACCTCCACATGCACCTCTCCGGCGCCATCTACGCTGAGACCTTTATCGACGAGGCCGCTCGCGAAGGCCTCTGTGTAGCTCTCGCGGATCCCGGCAAGCCCGCTATTCCGCAAAGCCAGGACGCGCTCACCTTCGTTGCGCCGCAGAACAAGAAGCCCGGCGCCTGCGCCAAGGACCAGCTTCCCATCTCCGCCGCCG
>Ga0302156_10001840_pt1 | contig 18072 bp, 16 predicted proteins | sample I_Bog_N3_2_FD_193503 | JGI IMG/M metagenome (GOLD analysis project Ga0302156, IMG submission 193503) | Peat permafrost microbial communities from Stordalen Mire near Abisko, Sweden - I_Bog_N3_2 | ecosystem: Environmental > Terrestrial > Soil > Wetlands > Peat | place: Sweden: Abisko, Stordalen... | reverse complement strand
CACCCCATAACCGCCACCATTGCACCTCACCCCATCCGCCCTCTACAATGGCCGCGTAAAGTTCCTCCTACTCCGCGAGTCCATATTTTGTCCGCAGTTCAGACCCTTACCGTTACCCAAGATGAAGCCGACGTCCGTTTGGATCGTTGGTTCAAGCGTCATTTCCCCGAGATCGCCCATGGCATGCTGGAGAAATATCTTCGCACCGGGCAGGTGCGGGTGGATGGGAAGCGGGCCAAGTCGAACCAGCGGCTGGCGGGGGGCGAGCAGATCAGGGTGCCGCCGCTGGGTGGCTCGCCGCTGTTGGAGGAGGCTCCCTACGAGAAGCCGGCGCCGAAGGTTACAGCCTACGAGGCTCGGGCCCTGCAGGAAGCTGTCCTCTATATGGATGACGATGTCATCGTTCTGAACAAGCCACCGGGTTTGGCGGTGCAGGGCGGTACGGGCACCGAGAAGCATCTCGACGCCATGCTCGATATTCTGCGCTTCGATGCCGAGGAGCGTCCGCGTCTGGTCCATCGTTTAGACAAGGACACCAGCGGGGTTTTGCTGCTGGGGCGCAATGCCGCCGCCACTGCCAAGCTGGCGGCCAGTTTCCGCAGCCGTTCGGCCCGCAAGTGTTATTGGGCGTTGGTGGTGGGGGTGCCGAAGCATCGCCAGGGCCGCATTGACGCGCCGCTGGCCAAAATGGGCGGCGGGCGTATGGGCGATAAGGTCCAGGTGGATGAAGACGAGGGCCGCCGCGCCGTGACCTATTACCGGGTGGTGGAAAGCGCTTTGAAGAAGGCGGCTTGGCTGGAGATGGAGCCCCGCACCGGGCGCACCCACCAGCTGCGCGCCCATTGCGCCTTGATCGGCACGCCGATTCAGGGCGACGGCAAATACGGCGGGCAGGAGGCTTATATTACCGGCCAGGGTGTCAGCAAGAAGCTGCATCTGCATGCCCGCGCCATCGAGGTTCCCCATCCCCGTGGTGGCGGCACCATCCGCGCCGTGGCTCCGCTGCCCGAGCATATGCTGGCCAGCTGGAGCTTTTTCGGCTTCGAAGAAAACTCGGCGGGCGAGCCCTTTGTCGCCTTCGACGAGGACTGACGGCGATGAGCGGCGACGCCTCCTCCGAGCTGCGCCGCTTCGCCGGCCGTGTGGTCGAGGCGTTCGTCCTGGCGGTGGACCGCCAGTTCAACGGCTCGCCGGTGGGACCGGATTTGTTGCGTAAGGCCGGGGCGGTATTCTCGGTCTCGGATCTTTTAATGCAGATGGCCGATCAGGCCGCCCGCAATCTGGCCTCCGAGGAGCTGGAAGACCCTTACCAGCGCCTGCTGGTCTCGCCCTTGGGCGAATTATTCCAGACGGAAGAGCTGTCCCGCGATCTGCTGCCCAATTATTTCAACTTCATCAATCTGGTGATGGGCGACGGTCAGGCTCCCTTGTCCGAGGCTTGCACGGCCATCGTCGCCAAGATGCGGGCCGAACCATTTCCGCCCTTCAGCTGGGATGATTTCCTGGCCGATCAGCGGGTGCGGCTGCTGCTGTGGACGGTGCTGCTGCGCATCGCCGAAAGCTTCAAACGCTTCGATATCCGCCGCGATTGGTTTATCAAGCTGATGCAGTACGAACGCCAGTCGGTCAGTCTGGCCAGCAATGTTTTCATCCCCAAGCCCAAGGTCGAGGCCGACGCGCCCAAGCCGGCCTTTGGCGACGATCAGTTCAAATTGCTGTTCGCAGCCTTGTTCGGGCCGATGAAAAAACTGTCGCCGGAAGACCGTTCGGCCTTTCAGAAAAGCTTCGGCCAGACGGTGGATGCCGCCTTTGCTCCCCTATGGAGCAACCTGAAAGCGGCAGGGGTGAAATTGTGATGGTGGAGCCCGGTCGATCTCTGGGCTAGACTGCGGCCACTGTGGAAACATTCAAGAAGACTCCATGACCTCCTTTACGCGCCTCGCCGTGTTCGACGTCGACGGCACCCTGATCGACAGCCAGCACAATATCGTCGCCGCCATGACCCTGGCCTGGCAGGCCCATGGCTTGGGTGCGCCCAAGCCCGAGGAGGTGCGGCGCATCATCGGCCTGTCGCTGGTGGAGGCGGTGTCGCGCCTGTTGCCCGAGCCGGACGAGGAGTTGGCCTTAAGGGTTGCCCATTCCTTTAAGGAGGCCTTTCAAGGCCTGCACCTCGACCCTGACATGAGCGAGCCTCTGTTCCCCGGCGCCATCGAGGCCTTGGCGGCGCTGGAGGCTGATGGCTGGCTGCTGGGTGTGGCCACCGGAAAATCCAAGCGTGGCGTTGACTCTATGATCGAGCGCTACGGCTTTCATGGCCGCTTTGTCACCACCCAGACCGCCGACGACAATCCCAGCAAGCCCCATCCCGGCATGTTGCTGCGGGCCATGGAGGAAAGCGGCATCGGTGCTGCCGAGACTCTTATGATCGGCGATACGGTCTATGACATGATGATGGCGTTGCAGGCCGGCACCCATGCTTTGGGCGTGGTCTGGGGCTATCATCCGCCGGAAGAATTGACCAGCGCCGGCGCCCATGCCCTGGCCCAGGATTATTTTGCTCTGCCCGCTCAGGCCGGCGAGATGTTGAGGAACCGTCGATGCGCCTTGGTTTGATCTTCAAGCTGGCTCTGGTCAGTGTGATCGCCCTGGTGGTGGCCCTGATCGCTGTCGCTAAATCCATCGATGTCTCGTCTTACCGTCAGATGCTGTCCCAGGCGGCCAAGGATGCCACGGGCCGGGATCTGGTCATCAATGGCCGTCTGTCTTTGCGCCTGTCGCTGAACCCGGCGCTGCTGGCTCATGACGTGGTGCTGTCCAATGCTCCTTGGGATGCCGATCAGCCTATGCTGACGGCGCACCGGCTGGAGGCCAACATCGGCCTGATCGCCCTTTTGGGCCGCCAAGTGCGCATCAAGCGTCTGGCGGTCGAGGATGCCGATCTTTTGCTGGAGCGCAACGCCAAGGGTCAGCCCAATTGGGAGTTCGGCGAGACCAAGGGCGTGACCCCCGGCTCTTTATCCACTCCCGGCACGCCCACAGGTTTTGCCGTGTCGCAGCTGGCTTTTTCCAAGGTGCATGTCCTTTATAAGGATGCCACCTCGGGCCGTTCCGACGATGTGACCATCGACCGCCTGACCCTGGATGCTCCCATCCCGGGGGCGCCGGTGGGGTTGTTGGCCCTAGGCAATTGGAACGGGCGACATTATGACATTTCCGGCACCTTGGGCTCGGCGGGCGAGTTCAATGATTTCATGAACCATAACGAAAGCCGCTCTTTCCCCGTCAAGCTGAAGGCGGTGCTGCCTGGATTGGTCGGCACGGCGGATGGCAGCGTCTCGGGTGGCAAAGGCGGGCCTTACCTGTTGCTGAAGATATCGGCGGATGCCGCTGATCTGGCCGAGACCGGCCATCTGATGGGCCTGAACCTGCCGGCTCTGGGGGCGGCGCGTCTGTCCATGCTGGTCAAGGGAGCGCTGGCCACGCCGGTGATCACCGAGCTGGATGCCGCCTTGGGCCGCCGCGATGCGGCTGCTTTGACCCTGAAGGGCTCCATCCGCGATCCCATGTCCATGCGCGGCGTCGATCTGGTGCTGATGGCCGAAGGCTCCAGCCTCGCCGGTTTCAACAAGCCGCTGGGTCTGTCGCTGCCGGCCCTGGGGCCGCTGAAGGCGCAAGCCCGCTTTGGCGATTTGGCCGAAGGCTGGCGTCTGGGCGATCTGAAGGCGGTGATCGGCAAGTCCGATCTGGCCGGCGACGTGGTGATCCGTTTGGATGGCAAGCGCCCCGATCTGGTGGCCCGTCTGACCTCCAATGCCATTAATCTCGACGAATTGAGCGGCGACACCGATACGGGCAGGACCCCGGAAAAGGAAACGCCCGATGCCCGCCTGTTCCCCGACCAGCCTTTGCCCTTCAGTCATTTGCAGGCGGTGGACTTGGACCTGGACTGGAAGATCGACCGCCTGACCGACGATCTTTTGCTGGCTCAGCAGGTTCAGATATCGGCCCTGCTGAAGAACGGCCATCTGTCGGCCCAGCCGACGGTGGGCAATCTGGCCGGCGGCAAGCTCAAGGCCGACCTTCAGGTGGATGTCACTGGCCGTCAGCCCCAGGTGCAGCTGTCCCTGGATGCCGACAAGGTCAGTTTGGGTGAAATCCTGCGTTCGCTGAAGATTGCCGATTCGGTGCGGGGCGGCAGCTCCGATGTCCGGTTGCGCCTGAAGGGCAGCGGCGGCACTCTGCACACCATCATGGCCAAGGCCAGTGGCGAGAGCCTTTTGGTCAGCGGCAAGGGCCGTATCGACGGCGCTTATGCCGACGCTCTGGCGGTGGATTTGCTGCGCCAGTTGTCTCCCTGGAGCCAGGAGAAAGACACCGAGATGCAGTGTCTGGTCAGCCGCTTCATCATCACCGATGGTCTGGCCAAAAGCGATTCCCTACTCTTCGACACCAGCCGCATGACCGTGGCCGGGCAGGGCAGCATCAACCTGGGCAGCGAGACCCTGGATTTGACCATGGCGCCCAAGCCCAAAGAAGCCAGCCTGTTGAGTTTGGCGGTGCCGGTGGATGTTCAGGGCACCATTACCCAGCCGGTCTTCAGCCCCAACAAGGGCGCCATCGTCAAGGGCGTGGCCGGCGCGGTCGGCGGCTTGGTGCTGGGTCCCATTGGCGCCTTGGTTCCCATGGTCAGCAGCGGCAGCGGAGCCTCGAACCCTTGTTTGGCAGCCATCGCCCAGGCAAAAAAAGCCCCGGCGGGGAAGGGCTCGAAGGGCAAAGCCAAGAGCAAGAGCAAGAACGACAGCGGTGGCATCGGCGGCTTGCTGCAGGGATTGATTGGGAACTAATCGACTCTTGATGCGCGTCAGCGCAGCAAGAGTTGTTGGGCCATTGGGGCCCCGCGCAATCGCTTGCGCGAAAGCCAAGTGGGCGGAGCACGCGCCCGGCGATTGAGGGACAAGCTGATCGGTAACGATCGGCGAAATAAGGTAGAAACTATGAGGCGTTTTTATAAGGAGGCCGCGGTTTCCGCCGAGGCCGAAGGCTTTGCCGTGACCTTGGACGGCAAGACGGTGCGCACCCCCGAAGGCACCAAACTGGTGCTGCCCACTCAGCCCCTGGCCGAGGCGGTGGCCGGGGAATGGCTGGCGCAAGAAGAGACCATCAAGCCCCACACCATGCCTTTGACCCAGCTGGCCAGCACGGCTCTGGATCGCATGGGCCCCAAGCGCGGCCCGGTGGTGGATCATATCGTCAGCTATGCCGACACCGATCTTCTGTGCTACCGCGCCACCTCTCCTGGCGATCTGGTGGAGCGTCAGACCCGTCTGTGGCAGCCCATCCTGGATGGACTGACGGCCAAGCTGGGGGTGGAGATTGAATATACCGCAGCCATTACCCCCATCACCCAGCCGGCCGTTACCAAGGACACCCTGCGCCGACACGTCGAAGCCCTGGACGACTGGACCCTGACGGCGCTTCAGGCGGCGGTGGCGGCTTTGGGCTCGCTCTATTTGGGGTTGGCTTTGGCCGATGGTCTGCTCTCGTCCGAGGAAGCCTTTGCCGCCTCGAATCTGGATGAAACTTATCAGATCGAATTTTGGGGCGACGACGACGACGCGATTGGCCGCCGCGAGGTGCTGCGCAATGATGTTTCGTCTGCCGGCCTCTTTATTGAACTATGCTTGCGAGTGGACCCCCCTATGCAATCATAAAGCAGCAATTTTGTAGATATGCGCTGCGGTTGATGCTATCTCGAAGCCCCTGGCCGGAAACACGGTCGAAGAAGTCAAAAACTCGGGGGAGTCCATGCAGGAAATCATCCGACAGCTGCAAGAAAAGCGAGCCCGCGCACGGGCCGGCGGCGGTCCCAAGCGTATCCAAGCCCAGCATTCCAAGGGAAAGCTGACCGCGCGTGAGCGTATCGAACTGTTCCTCGATGAAGGATCGTTCGAAGAATGGGACATGTTCGTCGAACACCGTTGCCATGATTTTGGCATGGGTTCGCAGTCCATTCCCGGCGATGGCGTTGTGACCGGTTACGGTACCGTCAATGGTCGCCTGGTGTTCGTATTCAGTCAGGACTTCACCGTGTTCGGCGGGTCGCTGTCGGAAGCCCATGCCGAAAAGATCTGTAAGATCATGGATCATGCGCTGAAAGTCGGCGCGCCGGTCATCGGTCTGAACGATTCTGGCGGCGCCCGTATTCAGGAAGGCGTTGCTTCGCTGGCCGGCTATGCCGAAGTGTTCCAGCGCAATGTCATGGCCTCGGGCGTGGTTCCCCAGATCTCGCTGATCATGGGCCCCTGTGCCGGTGGTGCGGTCTATTCGCCCGCCATGACCGACTTCATCTTCATGGTGAAGGACAGCTCCTATATGTTCGTGACCGGTCCTGACGTGGTCAAGACCGTGACCCACGAGTCCGTGACCGCGGAAGAGCTGGGCGGCGCCATCACCCACACCACCAAGTCCGGTGTGGCCGATCTGGCTTTCGAGAACGACGTGGAAGCCCTGCTTCAGCTGCGCCGCTTCGTCGATTTCCTGCCGTCCAACAACAAGCAGAAGCCGCCGGTGCGTCCGACCCTGGACCCCGCCGACCGCGTCGAGCCTTCGCTGGATACCCTGATCCCCGAGAACGCCAACAAGCCCTATGACATGAAGGAACTGATCCTGAAGGTCGTGGACGATGGTGATTTCTTCGAGATCGCTCCGACCTATGCCGGCAACATCCTCACCGGATTCGCCCGCATGGAAGGTCAGACCGTGGGTATCGTCGCCAATCAGCCGATGGTTCTCGCCGGCTGCCTGGATATCGATTCCAGCCGCAAGGCCGCTCGTTTCGTCCGTTTTTGCGACGCCTTCAACATTCCGTTGGTGACCTTCGTCGATGTTCCGGGCTTCCTGCCGGGTACTTCGCAGGAGTTCGGCGGCATCATCAAGCACGGCGCCAAGCTGCTTTACGCTTATGCCGAATGCACCGTGCCCAAGGTGACCATCATCACCCGCAAGGCTTACGGTGGCGCTTATGACGTGATGAGCTCCAAGCATCTGCGTGGCGACGTCAACTTTGCTTGGCCCTCGGCCGAGATCGCGGTGATGGGCCCCAAGGGCGCCGTGGAGATCATCTTCCGCCAGGATATCGGCGACGCTCAGAAGATCGCCGATCGGACCGAGGAATATCGCCAGAAGTTCGCCAACCCCTTCGTCGCCGGCCATCGCGGCTTCATCGACGATGTCATCCGCCCGCATGCCACCCGCCGTCGTATCTGCCGGAGCCTGGCCATGCTGCGAGACAAGAAGCTCGAAAACCCGTGGCGTAAGCACGGGAACATTCCGCTCTAAGGGGGACGCCGCGATGTTTAAAAAAATCCTGATCGCCAACCGCGGCGAGATCGCTTGCCGCGTCATTAAGACCGCCAAGAAGATGGGCATCAAGACGGTGGCCGTTTATTCGGACGCCGACAAGGAAGCCCTGCATGTGCAGATGGCCGACGAGGCCGTGCATATCGGCGCCGCTCCGTCCGCCCAGTCCTATCTGTTGGCCGACAAGATCGTCGAAGCCTGCAAGCAGACCGGCGCCGAAGCCGTGCATCCTGGTTACGGTTTCCTCTCGGAAAAGCGTGAGTTCCAGGAAAAGCTGGCTGAAAACGGCATCGTCTTCATTGGTCCCGACGCCCATGCGATTTTCGCCATGGGTGACAAGATCGAATCGAAGAAGCTGGCCAAGCAGGCCGGCGTCAGCTCCGTTCCCGGTTATCTGGGCGTGGTCAAGGATGCCGATGAAGCGGTGAAAATCGCCAAAGACATCGGCTATCCGGTGATGATCAAGGCCTCGGCCGGCGGCGGTGGCAAGGGCATGCGTTTGGCCTGGAACGATCTGCAAGCCCATGAAGGCTTCATTTCGGCCACCAACGAAGCCAAGTCTTCCTTCGCCGACGACCGCGTCTTCATCGAGAAGTATATCGAACAGCCCCGCCACATCGAGATTCAGCTGATCGGCGACAGCCACGGCAATGTGATCTATCTCGGCGAACGGGAATGCTCGATTCAGCGTCGTCACCAGAAGGTCATCGAAGAGGCTCCGAGCCCCTTCCTGACCGAAGCCGTGCGCAAAGCCATGGGCGAACAGGCCGTGGCTCTGGCCAAGGCCGTGCAGTACAAGTCCGCTGGCACCGTCGAGTTCATCGTCGATAACAAGCGCAACTTCTACTTCCTCGAGATGAACACCCGCCTGCAGGTGGAACATCCCGTGACCGAGCTGATCACCGGCCTCGATCTGGTCGAGCTGATGATCCGCGTGGCCTACGGCGAGAAGCTGCCCCTGACCCAGGAACAGGTGACCCTCAAGGGCTGGGCTATGGAAGCCCGCGTTTACGCCGAAGATCCCTACCGCAACTTCCTGCCGTCCATCGGCCGCCTGACCCGCTATATTCCGCCTGCGGAAAGCGAGAAGGTCCGTGTCGATACCGGCGTCTATGAAGGCGGCGAGATCAGCATGTACTACGATCCCATGATCGCCAAGCTGTGCTCCTACGGCCCGGTGCGTGAAATGGCGATCAGCAACATGCGCCAAGCCCTGGACGAATATTACATCCGCGGTCTGAGCCACAACATCCCGTTCCTGTCGGCGCTGATGGCTCATCCGCGCTTCGTCAGGGGCGAGCTGACCACCAACTTCATCGCCGAGGAATATGCCAACGGCTTCACCGCCGCGGACCTCCCTGTCGAAGATTCGCGTCTGCTGGTGGCCGTCGCCGCCTTCGTCAAGCAGCGTCTGGTGGAACGCGCCTGCTCGATCAGCGGCCAGATGCCCGGCCATGAAGCTTATCCCGGCAAGGATTGGGTGGTGGTCTTCAACGGTGTAAATTATCCCTATACCGTCAGCTCCATCGAAGGCGGCTACGCCCTCGAAATGGGCGGCCCGACCATCACTGTGACCTCGGACTGGGACATCGGCCAGCCGCTGTTCCGTGGCGTCGTCAACGACGACAACGATCACCACATCGTCGTCCAGGTCGACCGTAAGGGCCAGGGCTATCAGCTCTTCCACAACGGCAGCCTTGCCGACGTGGTGGTCTATACCCCCCGTGGTGCCGAACTGGCTGCTCTGATGCCGGTCAAGGCCGCTCCGGACATGTCCAAGTACCTGCTGTCGCCGATGCCGGGCCTTCTGGTCTCGGTCGCGGTGGCCGAAGGCCAGGAAGTCAAGGCCGGTGAAGTGCTCTGCGTGGTCGAAGCGATGAAGATGGAAAACATCCTCCGCGCCGAACGCGACGGCACCATCGGCAAGGTCCACGCCAAGGCTGGCGACAGCCTGATGGTCGACCAGAAGATCATCGAGTTCGCCGAGTAATTCGGGGAACTCACATGCCGGATATCATCACCCTCCGCGTCCGCGTCGAAGGCCGGGTGCAGGGGGTGTGGTATCGGGGATGGACGATCGAACAAGCGCGCACCCACTCCCTTTCGGGATGGGTGCGTAATTGTTTTGACGGCAGCGTCGAAGCCCTCTTCAGCGGCCAAGCCGACGATGTCCAAGCCATGGTGGAAAAATGCCGCCAAGGCCCGCCCGCAGCCCTCGTTATCGCCGTGAAGACCGAAGCCGCCGAGCCGCCGGAGCGGGCGGGGTTTTATCAATTGTCGACGAGCTGCTGACGTAAGAGCGGGCTGCCGCAGGCTGATATTTGCAGGCTGCCGCCCGCGCCCGCTTGGAGGCTGGGCCTCCAAACCTCCGGAACTTTAATTGCTCACGGGTTTGATTGTGTTTCGTTGAATAATCGCGGTATGCGCTCTCTGAGGCAATCGTCTTCTCGATGTTGAAAAACGACTGGACCGGGGATTTCATTGATCGCTCCGTCTCGTTCTATCAGCAAAGATGGGGCTCCATACAAAATATAATCAAGACTGCCTGTTTCGACGTATTTTCTAAATACGATATGGAATATCCATCCGAATTCTCGATCTTCAATTCTGTCGGGGAGATATGTCACTTCTCCGCCAGGATAGATTTCATCAATTTTGGCCTGGGCTATCGTGCGGGCTTTAACCTTCGCACGACCTATTCTTCCCGAACACTTCCTCGAAGCAATCCTTCATCGCCATATCGACTTCGTCCATGGTCGGCGTATGGCCCAGGTCCCACAGGGAGGTCACGCCGTGTTGGCGGATGCCGCAGGGGATGATGCCGCCGAAGTGGCTTAGGTCCGGGTCGACGTTCAGGGCCACGCCGTGGAACGATACCCATTTGCGCACGCGCACGCCGATGGCGGCGATTTTGTCTTCGCGGCCTCCCGAAAGTCCATTGGGGCGCACCACCCAGATGCCGACGCGGCCGTCGCGGCGTTCGCCTGTGACGCCGAAGCGGGCCAGGGTGCGGATCAGCCATTCTTCCAGGTCGTGGACGAAGCAGCGGATGTCGGCGCCTCGGGCTTTGAGGTCGAGCATGACATAGGCCACCCGCTGGCCGGGGCCGTGATAGGTATATTGGCCGCCGCGCCCGGCGTCATAGACCGGGAAGCGGTTATGCTCCAAAAGGTCTTCCGGCTTGGCGCTGGTGCCGGCGGTATAGAGGGGCGGATGCTCCAACAGCCAGATGCATTCGGGGGCGGCGTCATCGCGGATGGCGGCGGCGCGGGCCTCCATGAAGGCCTTGGCCTGGGGGTAATCGACCTTTTCGTCGCTGATGATCCACTCAATTTTACTATTGTCCAACACGGCGCTTGAACCTTGCTTCGGGTTTTGGTAGATAAGCCAACCTTACCGGCTGGCGGTTACGTCGGCTAGTCATGTTGCGGCCATGGCGGAATTGGTAGACGCGCAGCGTTGAGGTCGCTGTGGCCGAAAGGCCGTGGAAGTTCGAGTCTTCTTGGCCGCACCAAAGATACAAAAACCCCGACCAGCAATGGTCGGGGTTTTGTCGTTTCGGGGCTCTGATCTGGTTTGCTTCTGGATGTATTCCGCATATTCTTTCCCGTCCCGTGGGGGGATTGTGGAGGGTGAGGATATGGCGCAGATTTGCCGGGGCATCTTGGCCTTGCTGGCCGCAGTTTGGATCATGCTGGCGACGCCTCAGCCGGTGCGCGCCGAAGGGGAGGGGGCGCAGGCGCATCTGCGGATCGTCCGGGTTCAGCTGAAATGGCTGCATCAGTTCCAGTTCGCTGGGTTTTACGCGGCCATCGACCAGGGTTATTTCCGCGATGCCGGTCTGGATGTGCGGCTGATCGAAGGCGGGCCGGATATCGATCCTTCCAAGGTGGTGACCGATGGCCGGGCCGAGTTCGGCGTCGGCACCTCGTCGCTGATTCTCGACCGGGCCAAGGGCCAGCCTGTGGTGGCGGTGGCGGCGATTTTGCAGCATTCGCCCTTCGTGCTGGCGGTGCGCCCCGATGCGGGCATAGACAGCCCCAAGGACTTGCAGGGCCATTCCCTGATGCTGGAGGCCCATGCCGACGAACTGCTGGCCTATTTGCGCCTGCAGGGGGCCAATCTGGCCAAGGTGCGGATGCTGCCCCATAGCGGCGATATCCGCGATTTGGAAAACCGGGTCGATGCCGCCTCGATCTATACCACTGACGAGCCCTATGAACTGCTGACCCTGAAGATCCCCCATATGATCATGTCGCCGCGCTCGGCGAAGATCGATTTCTATGGCGATACTTTGTTTACGACTTCGGCCCTGGCCGAGAGCGATCCGGCGCTGGTGCGAAGCATGCGCGATGCCTTGATCCGCGGCTGGGGCTATGCTCTGGATCATCAAGGCGCGGTGGTGCGGCTGGTTCACGACAAATATGCTCCCAGCCTGTCGCTGCTGAAGCTGCAGTTCGAGGCCGACGAGATCCGCCGGCTGATGGATGCCGATCTGGTGGCCATCGGTTACATGAACCCGAAGCGCTGGCAGGCCATTGCCCAACAGTTCCAGACCGCAGGGATGATGCCGCGTGATGTCTCCCTCAAGGGATTTTTGTTCGACGAAGGCGGCGTGGACTGGCGGCGCCATATCCTTCCCATCACCCTGCTGACCGTGGCGGTCTTGGGTCTGCTGGTCCTGCTGCAGCGCCTGTGGGTTCTGTCTCGGCGCTTAAGGCGCGAGCATCTGCGGCGGGTGCGGCTGGAGGAAACCTTGCTGAACCGGGGCGAGGCCGACCCCGTCACCGGTCTGCCCAACCGCCGCCGCTTCGAGGAACAGGGGCTGGCCCTCTGGGCCGAGGCGCGGGAAAAGGGCGGTGATCTGTCGCTGGTCTTGCTGGATGTGGATCGCCTGAAGGATTTGAACCGCCAATGGGGGTCTGCTCTGGCCGACGAGATGCTCTTGGCTTTGGCCTCGGCCTTTGTCCGCTCTTTGTCCGACGGCGATCTGATTTGCCGCTATGCCGGCGGGCGCTTTGCCATTCTGTTGCCGGGACGTGGGTCCGAGGCCGTCAAGCCGTTCGCCGATGGCCTGCGCGGGCTTGCCGCCTTGCAGGCGGTTCCGGTCTCTCCGGGCCGAGAGGTGGGGGTGACGGTCAGCGTCGGCGTGGCCTGTTGGGCGTCCAGTGATAAAACCCTCAACGGCCTGCTGGAGCGGGCCGAGCTGGGGCTCTATCGCGCCAAAAGCGACGGCCGCAACCGGGTTGTTCTCGAAGAGGTTCCCTTGGTCGAGAAAACCGTGTAACTCCGCCGTTCTGAGCGAGGCCATTTTTGTTGCGAGAAAGGTCGGGCTCGGGGCATATTTTCGATTATTACTCAAGATGCCCTCAGGCACCGTCACGGGAAACGAAAGAAAGTTACAATGTCCGACGATTTGCGCGAAGCCGCACTGGAATATCACCGCCTTCCCACCCCCGGTAAAATCAGCGTTCAAGCAACCAAGCCCCTGGCCAATCAGCGGGATTTGGCCCTGGCCTATTCGCCGGGCGTCGCCTATGCCTGCGAGTTGATCAAGGATGATCCGCGCGAAGCCGCTAATTTGACGGCGCGCGGCAATCTGGTGGCGGTCATTACCAACGGTACGGCGGTGCTGGGCCTGGGCGCGATCGGACCGCTGGCCGCCAAGCCGGTGATGGAGGGCAAGGGCGTCCTCTTCAAGAATTTCGCCGGCATCGACGTTTTCGACATCGAGATCGACGAGCGCGATCCCGACAAGCTGGTGGATATCATCGCCTCGCTGGAGCCGACCTTCGGCGGCATCAACCTTGAAGACATCAAAGCCCCCGAATGTTTCGTGGTGGAAAAGAAGTTGCGTGAGCGCATGGGCATCCCGGTGATGCACGACGATCAGCATGGCACCGCCATTATCGTCGGCGCGGCTCTCATGAACGGTCTGAGGGTTGTCGGCAAGGAGATCGATCAGGTGCGTCTGGTCGCCTCGGGCGCTGGGGCTGCCGCTTTGGCCTGTCTTAATCTGCTGGTGCGCCTTGGCGTCAAGCGCGAAAACATCACCGTCACCGACATCGAGGGCGTGGTCTATAAGGGCCGCACCGCTTTGATGGACGAGTACAAGGCTCCCTTCGCCCAGGACACCAACGCCCGCACCTTGGGCGAGGTGATCGAAGGCGCTGACGTCTTCCTTGGCCTGTCCGCCGCCGGCGTGCTGACCAAAGAGATGGTTGCCCGCATGGGCGACAAGCCGCTGATCTTCGCCCTGGCCAATCCGACTCCGGAAATCCTGCCCGAGCAGGTGCGTGAAGTGCGCTCCGACGCCATCGTCGCCACGGGCCGTTCGGATTATCCCAATCAGGTCAACAACGTCCTGGTCTTCCCCTATATCTTCAAGGGGGCGCTGGATGTCGGCGCCACCGCCATCAATGAAGAGATGAAGCTGGCGGCGGTGCGGGCTTTGGCTGATTTGGCTTTTGCCGAATCCGACGAGACGGTGGCGGCGGCCTATGCCGACCAGCCCCTGACCTTCGGCCCGGAATATCTGATCCCCAAGCCCTTCGATCCTCGTTTGATCCTGCAGGTGGCTCCGGCGGTGGCGCGGGCGGCCATGGAGACCGGTGTCGCTACCCGTCCCATCCTGGACTTCGATCAGTATCTGGAAAAGCTGAAGGCTTTTGTCTTCCGCTCCGGTCTGGTGATGAAGCCCCTGTTCGATCGGGCCCGTCGCAACCCCAAGCGGGTGGTCTATGCCGAGGGCGAAAGCCGTCGGGTCTTGCGCGCCGTGCAGACGGTGGTGGACGAAGGCCTGGCCCATCCCATCCTGGTGGGGCGCCGCGAGATGGTTCTGGAGCGTCTGGCCGAGGTGGATTCCCGCCTGCGCATCGATGTGGATTTTGAACTTTGTGATCCCCAGGATCCCAAGCTGCATGGGGACTACTGGAAAGAATATTACAACCTGATGTGCCGCAGCGGCGTTTCGCCGGAATATGCCAAGACCATGGTGCAGACCCGCTCCACCACCGTGGCGGCCTTGATGGTCCGGCGCGGCGAGGCCGACGCCATGATCTGCGGCGTTATTGGCCGCTATTGGAGCCATCTGAAGCATATCACCGACATCATCGGCCTGCGCCCCGACGTCAAGGTGCCGTCGGCCATGAACCTGCTGCTGCTGGACAAGGGCACTTATTTCATGGCCGACACCTATGTCACCCATGACCCGTCCGCCGAGCATCTGGTGGAAATGACCCTGATGGCCGCCGAGGAAGTGCGGCGCTTCGGCATCAAGCCCAAGGTGGCTTTGCTGTCCCACTCCAACTTCGGTGGCCGTCCCAGCCCATCTTCGCTGAAGATGCGGGCGGTGCTGGACATGCTGCGCGAGCGGGCCCCCAAGCTGGAAGTGGACGGCGAAATGCATGCCGATGCAGCTTTGTCCCAGGAAATCCGTGACCGGGTCTTCCCGGACTCGGTTTTGAAGGGCGAAGCCAATTTGTTGATCATGCCGTCCCTTGACGCCGCCAACATCGCCTTCAATATGACTAAGGTGCTTGGCGACGGTCTCTCCATCGGTCCGATCCTGATGGGGGCTGCCGCTCCGGCCCATATCCTGACCCAGTCGGCGACGGTGCGCGGCATCGTCAACATCACCTCGCTGGCGGTGGTTGACGCCCAGGTGGCGGAAAAGCAGAAGATATAGCGGAGAGTGGGGATCAGACGGCCATGACAGAGCAGCGCCAACTGATCCCCATCCGTGATCTGAAGCATCACGATATTCGCGGTGAAGACCGCTGGACCGGCTGGCTGCGGCTGCCCGGCTATACCCCCCGGCATGTTCTGATCCTGCGTCACGAAGGCCGGCTGATCGCGGTGCGCAACAGCTGCCCCCACCATGGCGTCGCCATGCTGAATGGCAAGCTGGATAAGGCCTGCGGCACGCTGGAATGCCCCAGCCACGGCTGGGAACTGCGCCTCGACGGCCCCGACCTCGCCCCTTTGCCGGTGGTGGAGACCAAGGAGGGGATGGCGGTGGAGTTTGTGGGATAGAGCGTTTTCTGATCTGATGGGGGCAGTTCGGAAAATGCGATAAGCCCGCGCAGGGTTTGAGCGAGCCCGGAACGGGCAGCTTGATGCAAACATTAGAGCTTGTTTCGATTGATCGGAACAAGCTCTAAGCAAATTCAGCTTGCTCCCTGCGATGCTTCGCCACATGGTTCCATTTCCTGATTTTCATCGGAGTATGTGATCCATGTCCCGTCGTCTGATTTCCTCCGGCTCGCCCTTTGAAGAAGTTGCTGGCTATTCCCGCGCCGTGGTCGATGGCAAGTGGGTCTTCGTCGCCGGCACCAGCGGCTTCGCCAATGGCGAGATCGCCGAGAGCGTGCTGGATCAGACCGAGCAGGCCTTCGCCACCATCTCCGCTGCTCTGGCCGAGGCTGAGTCCGGCCTGTCGGATGTGGTCCGCGTGCGCGTCTTCCTGACCGACGCCGCCGACTTCGAGCGTATCGCCCCCATCCTGGGCAAGCATTTCAAGGGCATCCGCCCGGCCAACACCACTGTGGTCTGCACCTTGGTCGATCCCCGCATGAAGGTGGAGATCGAGGTCACGGCCCGTAAGAAGTAAGGAGTTAAGGACATGGCGACGCCGAGCGTTCTCATTACCGGGGCCAACCGCGGTCTGGGGTTAGAGTTTGCCCGGCAATATGCCGCCGACGGCTGGCAGGTCATCGCCACCTGCCGCCGTCCGTCCGAGGCTTCCGAGTTGACGGCGCTGGGGGTGGAGGTTCTGCCCCTGGATGTCGCCGATTGGGCCCAGGTCGCCGCTCTTGGCGAGGAGCTGATGGCCCGGCCCATCGACCTTTTGCTCAATAGCGCCGGTCAATATGGTGATCATCAGAGCCTGGGCGTCATCGAGCCCGAGGCCTGGGTGCGGGTGTTGACCACCAACACCGTCGCCCCTTTGCTTCTGACCCAGACCCTGCTGCCGAATTTGCTGGCCGGGCGGGGGCGCAAGGTCGCCTTCGTCTCCAGCCTGATGGGCAGCATCTCGGACAATGGCTCAGGAGCCTATTACGCTTATCGCTCCAGCAAGGCTGGCCTGAATGCTGCCGTCAAAAGCCTGTCCATTGATTTGAAAGCGCTGGGTATTTCCGCCCTATTGCTACATCCCGGCTGGGTGCAGACCGACATGGGCGGCCCCTCGGCGCCGTTGAAGCCCGCAGAGTCGGTGGGCGGCATGCGTCGGGTCATCGAGGCCGCCGGTCCCGCCGACAGCGGCGTCTTCAAGGACTACAACGGCAAAGTTCTCTCCTGGTAGAGCTTCTTCTTCTGGATATTGAGTGACCTAACCGAAAGGGTTACAGTCCACTCGTTGTCCCCCTTAGCCCTAAAGGCTGGAGAAAGAAGCATGAGCGCCCTGGACGGCGTCGAACTGAAGGCGCTGGTGGTCGAGGACAACCAGCATTTTCGTCTGCTGATCAGTACCGTGCTGCATACTCTGGGGATCAGCCAGGTGGCGGAGGCGCGGGATGGCGCCGACGCCCTGCGCCTGTTGCAAAGCTTTCAAGCCGACTTCGTCATCGTCGATTGGAAGATGGAGCCCATGGACGGCATCGGCTTTGCCCACAAAATCCGCCACAGCCCCGACAGTCCCAATCCTTTTCTGCCCATCATCATGGTCTCGGGCTATTCCGAGGCGGCTCTGGTGGCCGAGGCGCGGGATGCCGGCGTGAATGAGTTCCTGCCCAAGCCGATCTCCGCCCGCAGTCTGGTGGCGCGTATTACGGCGGTGATCAGCAGCCCTCGGCCCTTCGTTCGCAGTCCGGATTATTTCGGCCCCGACCGCCGCCGCGCGCAGCAGCCTTTCTCGGGGCACGATCGTCGTAGTCTGGTGGCCGAGCTAATCCCTTTTCGCAAGCTGGGATGAGGTGAGGCATGGCTGACAGAGACGACGATCTGGATCAGGAGATGGTGGCCAAGGCCGAGGCGGTGATTGCAGGCCTGAAGGGCGCTTACCTGGATTGGGTGACTGAGGACCTGCGACGGCTTGAGGGGTTGTTCGCCGAGGTGTCGGCGGTGGAGCCCGAGGCCCGTGGTCCGCTGATGCCGCAAATCTTCACCATCGCCCATGACGTCAAGGGCCAAGGCGGCAGCTTCGGCTATGACCTGATGACAGCCATTGGCAATCAGCTTTGCCGTTTCGTCGAAGCCCGCGAAGATTGGTCAGACGCCTCTTTGGCCCTGGTCCGCAAACTGCTGGATGCCATGAGGCTGATCCTGGCCGAAGGCCTGGAGGGTGATGGCGGCGCCATGGGGGCAGCGCTTCTGGCCGATCTCCACCGGGATGTCGAAGCCGCCGGGGGCCCCCTTACGCTGACGTGACCAGCGCCGCAAAAACTAGCCGAAGAACCAATGCATGGCGCGTAGCAGGGGGCTGGAGGGCCGTTCCTGCGGCTTGGCGTTTTCAACGACGACGGGGGCGGGCTTTTCCTCGACGACAGTCTCTTCCGCAATCGGCTCGGGCTCGGCAATGGCGGCGGGCTCTTCGGGGGCAGGCTCTGGAACAGGTTCCGGGACCGGCGTGGGCAGGATCACGGGCTCTGGCGTCGGGTGGCGCTTTTCCAGGACGGCGGCGACAATGTCGCGGGCCCGGGATGCCGCCAAAGACGGCGGCGCCAGCTGTCGCAGCTCGCGCAGATTGTCCAACATCAGCCGAAGCTGCTCATC
>Ga0302156_10001832_pt1 | contig 18119 bp, 12 predicted proteins | sample I_Bog_N3_2_FD_193503 | JGI IMG/M metagenome (GOLD analysis project Ga0302156, IMG submission 193503) | Peat permafrost microbial communities from Stordalen Mire near Abisko, Sweden - I_Bog_N3_2 | ecosystem: Environmental > Terrestrial > Soil > Wetlands > Peat | place: Sweden: Abisko, Stordalen... | reverse complement strand
CTCTCAAAATCACTTGCGGTTGGATACAGGCTTTTTGGGCGATGCCAATTTGGGAAACGTCGGGCTCTGTTTCTTTGTTTCTAACGATTCAAAACAAAGATGAAATATCAAGAAATTCCTCAAAATCTGGACTACCGGAGTTCTTTAGGCTAAAGAGCCGAAAAGGTTTCTGTCACTGTTCAACTTGCAGACGCAGGGCCACGGTATCGCGCGGGAAACCGTGCGTGGCATGGAGTGGTAATGGCATCGCTCCGCCCTCGCCGGAGGCAAACTCCATTGAGACCAAATAAACCGCGCGCCCAACTCCTGTCACTATGGTCGTGGTACCGGCAACGGAGTGTTAACAGTTGAAACGGGAGTTCAGTTCAAAGCAAGGAACTTGCAGTCTAAAGGGGAAGAGGAACACACAGTGATCTTCGAATCGGCTTGTCGCCGCAAGTTTATGCGGGAAGGTGAAAGACTTCGCTCAAACACCGTTCGACTTTCTGGATCGTCCGTTCAATAGGAATCTTGCGCTTCGTCGCATGCTCCTTTGAGTGACGTTCATTTCGCAGAATCCAGCGCCACGGAAGTATGTAAGAAACCTTAAGCAAATGTCAAGCTTTTCAATTCATTTTTGATCATTTGTGGCCCAGTCGATCAGTCTTCTTGCCAAATCTGGACCATTTGCACCCTGGAGAACTGCCTGCGTCTTATCGGTTGCGCTATCTTTTCGAGTTGCGCAATCATCGTAGCGAGTTCATTATTAATGTTATTTAGGAAGTATCGCGTCGCAAATCGGTTCGCACTTTGGCGGAGTTATCGATCTCACTTAGATGGAAGGCGAAAAGAATGAGAAATATGTTTAAGGCCGTTGGGCTTGTATTTATCGCCGCCGCTTCAATCGCGGCAGAAACCCATCCAATTCTCCCCATCGGTTCCGGTGCTCCGGACTTCGCATTGACGGGAACAGACGGAGACATTCATCGTCTAAGCGACTACGCCGCCAGTCCGATTCTTGCCGTTGTCTTTACGTGCAACCATTGTCCCATCGCACAAATGTATGAGAAGCGAATTGAGAAGTTGGCATCCGACTACAAGCAGCGAGGCGTGGCCTTGGTCGCGATTGAGCCGAACGATCCTAACGCTCTTCGGATTGACGAACTCGATTCATCGGATACGAGCGACACGCTCGATGAAATGAAGATTAGAGTCGCCTACAAACACTTGACCTATACCTATCTTTACGACGGCGACACTCAGCAGGTGACCCGCGCTTACGGGCCACAGGCAACACCACATATCTTTATCTTTGATGAGCAGCGGAAGCTGCGCTACGAGGGGCGCATCGATGATAGCTATCGCATTGAGCTGGTGAAAACCCAGGATGCGCGCAATGCGATCGAAGCGTTGCTGGCACACCGCGATGTCCCGGTTAAGCATACGGGCGCCATGGGTTGCTCGACCAAATGGAGTGAGAAGTCGGCGGATCGAGTTGCGGCGCTGAAGAAGATTGAAGAACAACCTGTCACCGTGGACCTGGTCTCGAAGACGGATCTTGCCAAGCTCCGTACGAACCCTTCCCATCAGATGATGCTGGTCGATTTCTGGGCAACGTGGTGCGGCTCCTGCGTCGCGGAATTTGCCGATATCGAGGACACGCTGCGCATGTACAGCGATCGTGATCTATCGCTGGTGACGGTCTCTGTGAACATGCCGGATGAGCAAGCAGGCGTTCTGCGCTTCTTGCAAAAGAAACATGCAACAAGCCGCAATCTTCTATTCTCTTCAACGGACACCGTTGGGATGCAGCAGGCGTTTGATCCATCCTGGGACTCGGCAGTTCCGTATACGGTCCTGCTGTCGGCCGACGGGAAGGTTCTTTATAAGCAAATGGGAACTGTCGATATCCTGGAACTTCGTCGAACGATACTGGCGAACGTCGCTTCAGAGTATGTGGGATTCAACGAATACTGGAAAGGGAACTGAGTGTTAGGCTTCGATCCTTCGCTGATTGTGTGTGCTGCTTCGATTCACTCAGTCGAGATGAGTAGGCCAGATGCTCATCTCAAGCAAGCGTCGACTGCGTCGCAGCTGTCTCCTTGTTTACCAGATCTCGATCAGCAGTATCAAGAGCGAGGAAGATTGCGCCTATCAGTTGCGCGTCGGCGCCAAGCGCGCTTGAGACAAGCCTAGGTTGCGCGCGCGTGCCGCGTTCAAGCAAAATCACCCGTGTAGCATCACCCAGGGCGGGATGAATACCGACGCTGCCGCCGAGCACAAACAATGGAGAATTTAGAACCAGCGCGATGTTATGGATGGCATACGAGAGTGCGCGCGCCGTACGGTCAAGTACACCCTTTGCAAGCGCGTCTCCCTTTAACGCCTGGTCGAATACCTGTGTTGCGGTTGCGTCTATTGGGAGCGAAGTCGACTTATCGCTCCAAACACTTCGCCACTGCTGCCGAATTCCTTCGCCGCCGACAAGCGATTCGAGCGCACCCGGCTGTCCGCGTTCCACGGGCGCATCGGATGTTCCCGGCACGAGCATGTAGCCGATCTCTCCGGCTGTCCAGATGCCGCCACGGTGGACTTCGTTGTTGAGCACGATGCCCGCACCGATCCCAGTTCCAATCGCCAGGAAGACGAAGTCTGTCGTGCCCTGTGCCAGTCCAGCCCTGAGTTCTCCAATCGCGGCAACGTTTACATCGTTATCGACGAACGCTGGTATGCCAAATTCCGTTTCGAGCATATGACGAAAGGGAACGTCACGCCAGCCCATCAAATAGGATGTCGCAATCACAATTCCTTCGTCTGCGTTTGTGACACCCGGTGCGCCGGCCGCGATTGCGCTAAGAGAGTGTGACGGCAACGAGGCTTCGCGCAAGAGCGCATCCACCCCATCGCGCATCAAGCGCAATATCGTGGCTGCATCGCCCGTTCCGGCGGTTGATGCTGACCAGCGGCCAAGGATACGGCCTGCGCCATTGGCAAGAGCAAGTCGCAGACTGGTGCCCCCGATATCCACGCCAATGACGTACCGCGTTGCATCGCGCAATATGTCGTCGGGTGGCGAAACCAATGATGCCGCTCTCGCTGGTGACATTGCTTGTGGTGCCTCGCTATCTATAAGTTCTTGTGTGTCATTCAACAGGTGCGGTTTATGTTGCATCTGCTGGCACCTCGGCGCTGATGCTTTCCAATTCGCATCCCTTGGTTTCAGGCATCACGAAACGCACGAAGAGCAACGTCACGATGCAGAAAGCGCCATAAATGCAGAAGGTGGCAGTGTTTCCCGCAGCCTTGATAAGCGAAAGAAAAGTGAGCGAGACAAGAGTGTTGGAAGCGCCGGAGCCGAGTGTTGCTGCGGCAACGCCTCGGCCGCGCAGGCGCAATGGAAACACCTCAGCCACGATGATCCAGGCGATGGGGCCCATGCTGAAAGCGAAGCACGTAATGTAGACCATCAAACATGCGGTGGCGATCACGCCCATCGACGAGCCCAGAGCGCTCTCGTTATGGAAGGCAAACGCAAGCACCAACAACGAAACCGTCATGCCGGAAACTCCGCAGTATAGAAGCGGCTTCCTTCCGACGCGGTCCACAAGCACCAGGGCAATGACAGTGGCCAGCACGTTTACCACCGCGACCAGTAGCGTGGCTAAGATAGCACTTTTATCCGATCCGATCCCAGCAAGGGCGAAGATCTGCGGACCGTAATAAATGATGGTGTTGATGCCGGTAACCTGCTGCAGCACGGTGAATCCGACGGCAATAAAGAGCGCTTTGCGTACGGTTGGAGTCCAAAGTGCCCGCCAGCGCTTCTCCGCGACGACCATCAGGCTGGCGCGAATCTCTTCAAGCATTGAATGAGCGGTGCCTTCGTCGGCGTAAGACCGGAGCACTGCCTGGGCCTGAACAAGTTTGCCGTGCGCAACCAGCCAGCGGGGGCTTTCGGGAACGGTGAGAACCAGGAGGAGAAAGAAAACCGCGGGAATCGCACCCAAGCCAAACATCCATCGCCAAGCGTGTTCGCCCGCAAGCCAATAACCGGCAAGGTCCGCCAGAGCAATGCCCACTGTCAGGGCAAATTGATAAAGTCCGATCAGCATGCCGCGCGACTGCTGGGGTGCGAGTTCAGAAACGTAGACCGGCGCAGTAACAGACGTAAAGCCGATGGCAATCCCCAACAAGATACGAGAGACGATCAACGTCAATACATTCGGTGAAATAGGCGCGAGGATTGATCCGGCGATGAAAAGAGCACCGCCCCACGCCAATACGGTGCGCCGCCCGGACCGGTCCGCGAGCACGCCCCCGCTGACTGCGCCCACCATTGACCCCACCAGCACCACACTGACAACCACCTCTTCCATCTGCGTCGAAAGAGAAAATGCGGAGCGGACAAAGATCAACGCAGCGGCAATAATTCCCATGTCGAAGCCATAAAGGACGCCGCCCAAACCCGCAATCGAAGACACTTTCCAGATGAACGCCCTGTCCACGTTGGGTCGCGAGGTCGCAATCACGTCGGTCAAGTCTCCCCCTCAAACAGCAGCGCTCTCGTCGGTCTCTGCTACAATTAAACCACTTTTTAAGCAATCATTACAAAATAAGAGCAAAACTATTTACGAGAAAGGAAGACATGATGGAAGTACGCGGCAATCGTGAGAGGCGTTGGATCTCCGGCCTAGAGCCGTCGCCGAAAATGCTATCTGCCACGGGGACTGAGATTCTCGAGCTTGAATGCCGCGAGCAGCCCCGTAGGCTTCAGGAGTTAATCCGTGCCTATGCTGACGATCCCGAGATCGGTTCTACGATGCGCAGGCTTCAGCATGCCGCTTCAGGGCGAGGTCCGGTACTCTTCATTGGAATGGGAGCATCGTTCTGCTCGTCGATCAGCGGATCTGTGATGCTACAGACCCATGGTCGCGCTTCGTTTGCAGTGGACGCGGGCGAGTGGCTGCACTATGGCGCCCCCGTGTGGGACGATCCGGCTCTATCCGTATTGCTGACGACGTCGGGGGAGAGCGCGGAACTGGTTGAGTTGTTTCGGCGCGAAGGCGGATCTGAGCTGGCATTGATCTGCAATAATGCCGCCAGTACGTGCTGGAGCTTGGCTGAGAACAGATTGCCGATCCTCGCAGGACCGGAATACGGAAATGCAACCAAGACATACACCAATGCCACTGCCGCGGCCATCATTGCAGCATCCCAAATTCTTGAGGTTCCCTGGCGTAAGGATGCGGAAGCGGCAGCGGAGGTCTTCTCCACCTGTCTCAATCGAGTCTTTTCTGTACGCGCCGAGCTTGAAGCATTCTGCCACGGCGCGTCTAATATTGAGATCATCGGCCGCGGTGCAGCCTACGGTGGCGCGGTGATGAGCGCTCTCTGCATTCGGGAGATTACAGGCCATCGCGCCGCTGCTCATACCGGCGCAGGCTTTCGTCATGGCCCGAACCTGGACGTGGATGCATCGCATGTCGCGATCATCTTTGCTCTGGGCCGCGTCGCAGAGCTTGGGGTGAAACTTGCCGCGGAATGCAACCGGCGCGGTGGGAAGGTAGTCCTGATCTCGGAGGAAGATCGTGAATCGACGGAGAAGCTGTTTTCAATCCGCGTGGCTGCCGTGGCAGAACCCTGGGAAGGAATTACATCATTGCTTGTTCCCCAGGCATTGACGCTGGCGATGGCCGAGAGAGCCGGCTGCCGGCTGCCACCGCGCTTTGAGTATGGCGTAATGGAGCAGTAGATGGTCGCGGTATCAAGGCTTGCTTGCCAACCATTGCAGGGCATCCTCGAACATCTGGTTCTGCTGCGGTTCCGCGAAAATTCTGTCGCCGTGTCCCATGTTCATGTAGATCATCTTGTAACGTGTATTCGTCCAGACAACGGGAATATCGCTGCCGGTGAGCGTGTCCTTGAAGCCAAGCGGGAAGTTAGAAGGCGCAAGAGTCAAGAACACCTTTACATCCTTATTGTCGCGCGGATTCGGGCGCCAGCTATACCACTCATTTGCAGGTGAAAGATAATGCGCCGGAAGGTGTTTTGTAAACGGGCTCGACTTATCGTCAACATCGAGCACGGCAGGCAGCGGAGGCCAACTATTTCCATAGAAGATTGCGCCACCCAAAAACTGGACAAACCAGGGCCAGTGCGTGCCACTGTCGTTGTACGCAGCAAAATGGAATCCAAACCAGCGGCCGCCGTGCTCCATATACTGTTCGAACGCTGCGCGCTGGGTTGCCGTATGTGCCGAATCATTGAACCACATCACAACCTGAACCCCCTTGAGCCGTTGCGGATTCAGATCGTTCCAATCGGTAGTGGATTCGAACTCAAACTTATCTCGTTTAGCGGCATCTGCGAAAAAGGTCAGAGCTTGCTGTGCGAAGTCGACATGGTCCCGTTCGACGTCCGTCGAGTAGAAAGCGAGAACATGAATGGGCGCCTGCTGGGACCGAGCATTTGGCGGCATCATTGCGAAGACAAGAATTGAAAAGATAAGCAATGAATTCCTAATCATCGTTGAGCCGCCCACAAAATGGAATTGTGAAAAAGCCTAGTGAAGGCGCTGTTCTGAAACAGTTCGCCATGATGCCCCATGAAGATATACACGTTACGCGCTTTGACGTGTTCGTTGGTCCAGACCACAGGATGGTCGCCCATTTTGATATCGCTGGCGGGCGTATAGGAGTTCTCATCAACGCTTGCCAGCACATGTACATTCGGGCGCGGCGACTTGTCGTATGTGTACCATTCCTCGTTCTCGATCATGAAGTGTGCAGGGAGGCCCAGCATTACCGGGTGCGTGGGCGCCTCAACCGTTACTGTGCCCGTAACGAAAGTGGGAATGTACTTTGTGAATCGGATTCCGCCCATGAAACTCGAAAACCACGGCCACATAGGGTAGCCATCAAATTCTCCCAGGAGCGTGGCGTGATGAAAGCCAATCCATCCGCCGCGGCCCTCTTCGATGTATCGCTGGAACGCCGCCATTGCTGTTGGCGTCCAGGCATAGGGCGGAAAATTGAGTTCGATAAACAGCTGATAGTGCGACAGAAATGCGTCGTCCATCTTTTCCGTATCTTCTATGTAGTCCACGGCAAATCCGTCAACGAGAGCTTCGTGCGCCAGCCAGGTCTTTGCCGCATCGACGAACGGCTTATGAATCCCGCCCTTCTCCGCAATTGCCAGCACCCTGAATTTGGGTGGAGGCTGCTGTGCATGCCCGAGGGTTGGGAAGATCCCAATGGCAACCGCCGTGATCAACAGTGCAATCGAAAAAAAGGAGATCCGCGAACCGATTGTGCTGCGCGGTGTGAACAAACCTTGCTCTCTCATTAGCCCTCGAAATGGGTTTCGCGCGCTCGGACCAGAATCGAGGATCAATCATCCCTTGCGCAGCGCCACCTCAATGAGATACTTAGTAATCAAGGTGAAGTATCGCATGAAATCTCGATTCTGCCCATCCACTCCTCGCCTTTCTTCGAGTTTTACTTTGAAGGTTGTTCTAGCCAGCTCAATGCTTGTGGCTGCTTCTCCGATCGTTGCAAACGCCGAGTCGGCTCTGCCAGGCAGTGGACTCATCAATCCGCGTGCGATTGCCTACAATCCGACAACGGGCAAAGTTTATGCCGTGGACACAAGCCGTGGTGCGGTGCTTATCTACACCAGCGCCGGCGGTAAGATGCGCCAGGTAAAGGTAGGGCAAGATCCCGTCTCGATCGCCGTAAATCCGAAAAACGGGAGGGCATACGTCGCCAACGGAGGCGATGGAACAGTGACCGTGCTTGATGGGAACTCCGATGCGGTCGTGGCAACAGTTTCAGTAGGCAGTCACCCTTACTCCGTCGCAGCCAGCCCCAGCAGCGGAAAGGTCTACGTGACGCACACGTTTGGCGATCAACTCAGCGTTATCGATGGCCTTACGAATGCCGTGGCAGAGATAAAGACGGGTTCGTCCGACCTGATCGCGATCGACCCGCACAAGGGCACAGTCTATCTCCTCGGGTATGGCGGCGCTGTGAAGGTGCTTGATGAGTCGAGCAATAAGTTGTTTGAAATTCCTGTGGGCCGGCATGGATGGGGACTGACACTGAATGACGTTACTGGTGCTTTATACATAGCTCGAATCGAGGGTGCCGATCTGGCCGCTATAGAGCCCGGCTCTTCGTCCCCAATCACTATCTCGGTCGGCGAAATCCCCTGTGCGATTGCGGTGAACGCTGCGGGCGACAGGCTCTACGTCGCGAATTATGGCGACGATACTGTCTCGGTGATCGACTCCCCCACTCAACGCAAAATAGCCGTCGTCCCAGTGGGCAGACACCCCAAGGCAATTGCCTTCGACCCGATTCGCAGTTTGGTTTACGTGGCAAACACGGGTGAAGGGACCGTGACGGTAATCGATGCAGCGACGAACGGTGCTGTTGCGACGCTGCCCGCCGGGAAAAGCCCGTATGCGTTGGCGGTTGTTCCAGGGTCGAACAGTCTCTACGTCGCGAATGAAAGTGATAGTGATCCATCCACGGTTGTCGACTTAACTGGAGTTCGAACGCCGAAGTCTCAGGGACCGGTTCGCGACCAGTAATCCTCAATGCCGGCCTGCCTGAGTACGTTTGAAGGTCTTATACATGCTGTCGAGAAGGTCCTGCTTTTTCCCATCGTAGTCGCCGGATAACTCCCACATAAATACTCCGCCGAGGTTCCGAATATCGAGCGCGTAGACGACCTTTCTCGCGGTGGAATCAACGTCGTCGTATGTAATGAACGCCGGACTCGGTTCCGCATGCGTCAAATACGGCGCCATGGCCCTTGAGTCCACGGTCTGCACCCACCCATCCTTTCCAATGTGCGGCATGATATATGTGCCGTAATCGCGACTCGCAGCTGATTTTTCGCAGTTGCACGCACCATGCAATTGTCCGACTGGAAACTCGTATCCATAGAACGCCGTGCCAAGGTTGATCTTTTCTGGAGGCACCGCAAGTTTATTGAGATAGAGGTTCATGCTCTCATCGATGCTGCCATCGTGCCCCGGATCACTGTCGTTGGAAAATAGCGGCGAATTGTGGCCCGCGTGAGGCGTCCATGGCCCGTGGTAGTCATAAGTCATCACATTGAAGAAATCAACAATCGGCGTCAGGTGTGCAAAGTCGTATTCGCCCCAGTGTCCAGGTTCTGATGGTGTCGCCATCGAAACCAGGTAGCGAGGAGAAGGCAGTGCATCCCGAAGGGCCTGCATGAGCAGCACATCATTCGCCACCTCGGCTTGGCTCTCCGGAACCTCCCAATCGATATCAACGCCGTCATAGGAATACTTGAGAATGAATGTCTTGATGTTCAGTGCAAAGCGCACGCGTGCCTCCGCACTCGCTGTTACTTTACTGAATGCGTTCGCCGGGCCTTGGACGCAGACCAATACCATGACTCCCGCTTTATGGGCGCTGGGAATAAGTCTAGCCTCGATCGCATGGGGAGAAACCTGAATTGATCCATCGCCGGACGGATCCACAACTAAGGCCACGTGGATGAGATGCGTGAGCTTCTTGTATGGGATTTGTCGTGCTGTATATGCGGGCTTATGAGTTTGATCCTGGTAGAGGTAGTAAGCCAGCATTCGCTTATGGCCCGCACTTCCATCGCGGGGCACCTGACAATTCAGACAGGTAGAACCCGACAGGAGCAGTGCTAGGACAGCAGTTCCTACCGTTGCTTTGAATTGGACCAAGGTCCTCACCAGGATCCTCCAGGGCATCTTTCTCAGTATTCGTAACAAGCAGAGATTCGTCTGTGAGTATGGCGATGAGGCGCTTATGTCACTCCGGCGAGTACAACAAAACAGTGCCTTGATGCGTCAGTTGAACATGAATTTCCCCGTTTCGGCAAATCATGGGTTTTGCTGCGTTGCTTTCGAGAGGGACCTGAAAGGAACTTCCTTGGGGCCCCCAAAGTGTCTTCGTAGATCGCTGTGGTGTTCATAAACTGTCGACAAATCAATTAGATAACCGTCATTCATGATCCCAATGCGAAGCCTCTACGTGATTATCTTCTCGTAGCAGTTCCGCAGCGTCGTCAAGAATTTGTGATCATTTGACGCAAAATTGATCTTGCATTCTTTCGTTCCTTTGTATAGCCTTCAGCCATCGCCGGTCAAAAGAAAGCAGTCCACAGCAAGATTTCCCAAGACTCCGTGTACTTTCTTTACAAACCTAAGTAAGAAAGAGAGGCCTTCTCTATGAAACGACTTCGAGTGCCCATCCTCCTGCTCTCTCTCTGCCTGCCTCCTTTGCAAGGAATGGCGCAGACGGTGACCGGTACCATCCGCGGAACAATTACCGACCCCAACGGCGCCCACGTGCCTGGCGCTGCTGTTACAGCGACAAATACCGCGTCCGCCGTCGCAACGGCAACTAAGACCAACGATGCGGGGGAATACTCTATCCGCTTCCTTCCTATCGGGCAGTACAAAATCACAGTTCTTTCACCAGGGTTCGAAGCCGCCACATACGGACCCTTTGCGCTCGAGATCGACCAGACTGCGAAGGTTGACGTTTCGCTTCGTGTAGGCGCGGCAAGCGCCACAATCGATGTGTCGGGAAAAATGGAGCCCATCCTCGACACGGAGAACGCAACGCTCGGCGAAACGTTTACCGAGAACACGATCAACAGCGTTCCGTTGAACGGCCGGGATTTTTCGCAGCTGACCGTGTACACGCCGGGCGCCGTTGCGCCGGGATTCAGTTCTTTCGGCGGAAGCGATTCGACGGAGCGCAACATTGACGCCGGGAACCAGGTTTCAGTGGACGGTAATCGCCAGCAATCGAATAACTATCTGTTGGACGGCCAGGAGATCAACGAGAACATCAATAACACGATTGCCTATAGTCCCAGCCCCGACGCCTTGGCCGAGATTCGCGTTATCGAATCCAATGCCAACGCCGAGTTCGGCAACGTCAACGGTGGAACCGTGCTCGCAAACATGAAGAGCGGCGGCAACCACTTACACGGAAGCGCCTTTGGTTATCTCAAAAATGATCGGCTTGATGCCAACAGCTGGAGCAACGATCAAAACATGATTCCAAAGAACGATTACACAACCGCACAATATGGTGGCACGCTCGGCGGTCCGATGCTACGGAACAAGCTTTTCTTTTTTGTGGACTACGAAGCCATGCGCTATCACTCCGCTGGCGGCACTACATCGAGCGTCATCCCTGCAGCATTTCGAACCGGCGACTTGTCGGCTTTGTTAACACCAGGATCTCTTGCGCCCGGGCCAACCCAACTTTATGACACTACTACGATCGATCCAACCACCGGGCAGCCGAAGGCATATACGAATAATCAGATTACGATCACCAATCCGGTTGCGCTGTACCTTTTCAGCAATCCCAAAGCCTACCCGCTGCCGAACCACCCAGCGAACTCTGGTGATCCGCTCGGAATCAACGGCAACTTTGTTGGGCCCGGAGCGAGTTTCTCAGAGAATGACCAGGGAGATGCAAAGGTGGACTGGCAACTTCGCCCCACAGACAGGCTCTCGTTCCGTTATTCGCAGGGATACGCAGCAGACGGGACAACGGCAGACCCGCTGCCCGTGAACTTCCCCATCGCAAATAACTACCCGGATCATTTCTTCGATAGTAACTGGATTAAAACTATCTCTCCCACAATGGTTAACTCGTTCACCGCAAGCTACGGGAGGATCAAATTCAATAACGGCGTATCAACGGATCCCTCGGGAATTTTCGGCCTGACCGGCAATCAGCTTGTTGGGATTCCGGGGAACCCGCAAAAGACCGCCGGGTTCAGCTCGCAAAATTTCAATGGAACCAGTGGAAATGGATATCCGAGCGGTTTCGGCACCAATCCCTCTCCGGAGATTTTCGTCGATAACGTATTCGGTTACGCGGATAGCTTTACATTGCAAAAGGGCCGTCACCTGATGAAATTCGGGGGCGAGTTTCTGCGCTACCAACAGAACAGCTTCTATCCAGGCAATGACGGTGAACTGGGTGCATTCAACTACACCGGCGCATATACCGCAAACCCATACGCGACTAACAGCACGCTCTATCCGCTTGCCGATTTCCTCTTGGATCGGGTGCAGGATGTACAGATCGGCGCAGTATCGGGACTGACAGGGCAGCGCCAATGGCGCGATGGAATATTTGCCCAGGACGACTTCAAATTGAATGCGAAGCTTACGATTAACCTGGGTGTTCGCTGGGAGTTCGATCAGCCCATCTACGAAGTCAATAACAAGATGGCAAATGTCAACATGCAGACATTGCAGATTGAGTATGCGGGAGTGGATGGAAACAGCAGGGCGCTGTACGATCCCGACTATAAACAATTCCAGCCGCGTGTCGGGTTTGCTTATCAGGCGACGCCGCGATTTGTGATCCGCGGAGGCTACGGCATTTCAAGCTACCTTGAAGGTACCGGAGCAAACCTGCGGCTTACCCAAAATCCACCCTTCCACACGGATTTCGAGCAGACCGGTGTGAACCCCAACACGGCGGGCGGCTATTCTCCGGGAGTTTATTACCAGGCATCCAACGGTTTTCCGACCACCCAGGTTCCGACCACAACTTTCTATATCTGGCCGAAAGAATTGAAGCCGGCCCAGACACAGGAATTCAGTCTGACAACGGAATACCAGATTGCTCATGCATCCACGATCCAGGTGGGTTATGTGGGAATTCTCGGGCACCACCTGACAGATCCCTACTGGGGAAACCAGTGGACCTCGCCCACAGCGACGGCGCCCTATGCCAGCATCGTAGGGCAAGGGGGAGTCGCGAAGATCACGGGAACTGAGTCAGCGAGTGGCTACAACGGCCTCCAGGCTGTGTTTCGGCAAAGGCTGACTGCGGGCCTCGAGTTAACAGCTAACTACACCTTGTCCCATTCAATGACTGATAACATCGGATTCTACGGTGTATATAACATCTGGAGCGGACAGTATTACCAGCAGGATGCATACAATCCGAAAGGTGAATGGGGACCGGCAGGATCGGACACGCGCCATAACATTTCCGTGACCGGCGTATACGACCTCCCCTTCGGCCGCGGAAGGGCGATGGGCGCAAACTCGAATCCGGTGGTGAATTCAGCTATCGGCGGATGGAGGCTAAGCGGAGCGCAGGTGTATTATTCCGGCTTCCCAGTCACCGTTTCATCGCCCGCTAATTACTCCAGCCTCGTGAACGCATTTACCGGTGCAGCCCGGCCGAACCAGCTTCGACCCTTGAAGATCGTCGACCGTACCATCAACGCCTACTGGGGTACAGCGGTACAGGGCACATCGTGCGGCCCCAACCAAGACGATGGTAACTGCGTTTACGCGCAGCAGCCGAATGATGCCTTTGGAACAGTCAAACCGGGTTCACTTCGGGGCCCAAGTTTTCAGAACATTGACATGGCTGTGCTTAAGAGTTTTCCGGCCTGGCATGAGAATCGGATTGAGTTTCGAGCTGATTTCTTCAATGCTTTTAACATCGCCGACTATGCCGCACCGGATAGCGGCATGACAGACGGAAACTTTGGGCAGATCACAGGCACGGTGAGCAACAACCGCTCCACCCAACTTTCGCTTAAGTACGTTTTCTAACAATTCTGAAGTGTTCATCAGTTAAAAGAAAGACTTCACACATCCTCCTCGCCGCTGCCTAAAGCAGCGGCGCTCTTTTTGTTACGTGACACCTGTGTCAATGAGGGAGGCTGACGGCGTACAAATACCATGCCGCATGCGGGAGCCATTGCTCAGTCCAGCGCCAATCTTCATCCTTGCCAGTAACTGCGTAACCAAGATTGAACGCGATTCCATCTTCATCATCGATCCCGGAAGTAATCCCGTTCATGATCCCGCCCGGTGCGCCCGTGTATTTATAGGATTTGAAGAACATATACGGCGCATACGCATGTCCGCTGCCCATTAGCATGGTGGCGTCGAAGGGATTACGTCCAAGAATCCAATGCAACTGATCCCATGCGTATATTTGCAGCTTTGCTTGAAACTCTGGCTTGTCGGCATACAACGGAATCGCCATCCGTGCAGCGGCCGCGAGGGAGGCCAACCGAGCGTTCTCGCCCTGCCACCATGGGGCTGCTTCTGTGTCGTGCGGAAAGAAGAATGCAGTTCGTGGCTTGCCGCCTGTGAGCACTAATTGCCTGGCGTAGCCAAACGGATTGTTCACCTCTGAAGTCACGCTCAACTCAAATCGTAAAGAGCGCTCTACACTATCGAGTATTTTCTTATGCTGGTCAGGCGACGCAATGGTCAGATATTCAAGCAGACTGATCACCGGTAGCCCTGCATCTGAGGGATGGAAGTAAGGCCGGACATGGTTATCCGCCCTCCAGAAGTTATGCCAGTTTCCGGAAGTAGTGAGTCGCGCCATCAGACTGGTTGCCCGTTCATCGGCAACGGTTCGGTATGTCTCGTTGTGGGTGGCCTCGAAAAGTTCGGTTGCGGCCATCAGCGCACAATAGTCGTCCAGAATGTTCTCCACTCCATCGTTCAGAACCTCGCGGTTATGGAGATTCAGGAATTGAAAAGCCTGCTCAGCCGCATGCAAATAATCGGTACGGCTGAACTCTCCATCCGCCGGCATTGTGCTCGCCAGGGCCAAGGCTGCAATGGCCATTCCGCCGCCTGCACGAAAACTCGCTTCGTATGCGTGGGGGCCTTCTGCGCTCGCAATGTTTTCGGTGGAGTCGGAGGCCGTCAGTTTGACTTGCGTGCGCCAATTTGGATTACCGATTTCCCGATCCTGCGGAAGTTTCCCTTTTCCCGGGGCGTTGATGGTTTCCAGGAACGAACCGTCTGGCCGCTTGATCCGCACCAGGTAGTCTGCCCCGTATAGCCCCTCGTCCAGCATCCGGCGTTCGTATTCCGTAAAGTCGTCGTCCTTTCGCGCTTCGAGTGATCTGTAACTCTTCAGCAAGCTCCAAGCAGACAGCGGCACCTGCTGCGGATTGAAGTAGGATGTTGGATTTTGATGCGAAAGATGAATGCCGTAATCGCCAGTTGCGTCATACCATCCCCCGTGGACATCGACAAACTCCTGCTTGCCGGGAAGTTGTAAGTGCCGGTCCGCTTGATCCAGCAAGCCGCTGGCACGCTGACCCTTGAAATAGAACACGACGTTGGAAAGTGTTTCGCGCTCAAGCACGTTATCGCTGACCTGAAAAGCGCAGGAGCGCGCGGCTTTCAATCCGGAAACTTCAAGAGCATAATGTCCCGGCGCGTGCCAGGAAGAGAAGTCCGCTGTCCAATACATGTGGCTGCCCCACGCATGGACGGTTCCAGACGGCTGCAAACTTGCCTCATAGGCGGGCTTGCCGGTGTCCAGATCGATGAGCGAAAACCGCAGTGGGTGATCCTCCGATCCCCCCTCTATAATGGCCTGCTTTGTGGCCTGCGTCTCATAACCAACCTGATCCACAAGCACGCGGACCTGTCCCAAACACGAGAGCGGGCAAAGCAGTAAAAAGCAGGTGGCGAGGATGCTGCGGCAAGATGCTCGGAAGTGCAAATTGTATCCCATCGTAAAATCACCTTGAAAGCCAAAACGTGCCAATTGGTTTAGCTTACTTGCTAAATCAGTGTAGGGAATTGTCCCGGTCTTTGGTACTGTTATTTAGAAAGACTGTTGGTATCAACCAGAGCCCTTCCAATAAACGCGATGTTCGGTCCAAATCACCACATCCTTAAAGGCAGCCGAGGATTCAACCCTGACAACAGAAAGGTAGAAGGATGACGACAATCCTCGCCACATCATCAACTGCAGGAACCTCCGTCGTAACCGCGCCACGTGTCGTGTCCATTGACATTTTCCGCGGCTTGACCATGGCGGTCATGATCTTTGTCAACCAGCTATCTGGGGTTCAAGGGCTGCCTTGGTGGACCTATCATGCGCACGCGCAGCAAGACCTGATGACCTATGTAGATATGGTTTTCCCGTTCTTCCTATTCATCGTAGGAATGTCGATGCCTCTTTCAGTAGAGCAGCGCCTCAAGCGGAATCCATCCATTCCAGCGTTATGGGGTCATGTTCTTTTGCGCGTGCTTGGCTTACTTGCCTTGGGGCTTATTCTGGCAAACGCAGAAGCCTGTGACCCTGCACAAATGCACATCAGTGGCGCACTGTGGGCGGTGCTGGCTTTGCTTTCTGCCGGCCTCTACTTGAATGTTTACCCAAAGTTGGAGGCATTCCCGGCCTACTCGCTTTGGCTTCGGACCGTCGGCCTCATCGGAGTGTTTATATTACTCGCCATCTTCCGTAGAGCTACGCCCGGCGGACACTCGGCCTGGATCGACTTCTCATATCCGGAGATCCTGGGCCTCATCGCCCTCAGCTATTTTGCCGCAAGCGTCCTCTATATTCCCACGCGGCGATGGAACTGGATGCAGCCCGTGTGGTTTGTTCTGCTCGTCTTACTCAATGTACTTGCAGCGGCAAAAATGCTTCAATTTCCCAATCACGTTAGTTTGTACGTGTGGCCTTTCGGCAATGGAGCGATGGTAAGCATCATCTTTGCCGGCATCATCACATCGTCACTTTTCGCTGGCGAAAAGGCATCCCGTCGCCCGCGACCTGCGATGGCAATCGCCGGTTGTTTCGCCATCCTATCTCTGGCAATCGGCGCGGTGCTGACTCCGCTTGGGATTTCAAAGATCCGCGCAACGCCGACCTGGTCCCTCTACAGCATCGGCGCCGCGGTCATCATCTTCGGCCTGCTGTTCTGGGCTTGTGATGTGCAACGGTGGACCAAGTGGGCATTCTTCGTCCGCCCGGCCGGAGAAAACACCCTGACCACCTATTTGTTGCCCGACCTCTGGTACTTCCTTTCGATCTGTTTCGGGCTAACCTTTATTGATACGCATTTTGTCGCTGGATGGCCTGCCGTCGTAAAAACATTCGTGTTCACGTTTTTAATACTTGCGGTGTCCTGGGTGCTAACCAAGTCGAAAGTTCGCCTTCAGTTTTGAGAATTTGTCCTCTCCCGTGTCATTCTTCCTGGATACATGATTCCGTTAGGACGCATCTTGCTATACTTTGTGAAGAAAGACCATCCAACATCGAGATTCTCAGCGAGACCCTGTGAAGAGAGAGCCAATATCGGTTGGCAGACCGTCATTACTGCGCCGGACCAACGCACTTACGATCTTGAGTCTTCTGCGCGAGGCAGGGTCGTGTTCACGGGCGGATTTGGTGCGCGCATCGGGTATGAGCGCGCCGACCGTGACGAATGTTGTGAATGACCTTCTTTCGGCGAATCTGATTAAGCCGCTCGGTGAAGGGGAGTCGAGCGGTGGCCGTCCTCCGGACATCATCCGTTTCAAAGCAGAGCGTGGGTGCATACTCGGCGTCCAAATTACAGCGCGGGCTTTGTTGTTCTTGCTGACGGATCTGAGCGGCGAGGAGCTGGATACAACAAAGGTGTCGCTCCATGGTCGGAAGACAGATCCTGAAGCGGTATGCACGTTGGTTGCGGAAGAGATCCGGAGCCTATTCAAGAAGCATAAGAAGGCGCGGGAGCAATTGCTTGCCCTGGTGGTCGGGGTGCCCGCCATCACCAACGTGGAAGAAGGGATTGTGCTGTCCGTCAGTACGCTTGACGATTGGCGTTCAGTGCCCCTGCGCCGATTACTAAGCAAGCATGTAGATTGTCGAATCATTATTGAGAATGACACGAACCTGGCCGCATTGGGAGAGCGTTATCGTGGCGCCGCGCGTACAGAGCAGACATTCGTACTCATCGATATTGGGGCAAACGTCAGTGCGGGCATTGTTCTGGATGGAAAAGTTCACCATGGAGCTCAGTGGTCCGCCGGTGAAATTGCCTATTTCAGATTGCCGCGGATTCTTCGCAAGCAACCGGCGTTGCACGAATTCGGCGAACTCGAGTCCGTTCTAACCAGCACCGGAATACTTAGTAGCTGGAATGAAGCAATCGCCAAATCGCGACGGGTTTCAACTCCAGATACAGACAAGACCGACGCTGGCGGGGTGCTGAGTCTGGCTCAAGAGGGAGATCCGCTAGCCAGGAAACTCATCCTTCATCGTGCTGCGATCGTAGCTGATGTCATTGTCAACCTCTCGCTGGTCCTCAATCCAGGGTTG
>Ga0302156_10001831_pt1 | contig 18128 bp, 15 predicted proteins | sample I_Bog_N3_2_FD_193503 | JGI IMG/M metagenome (GOLD analysis project Ga0302156, IMG submission 193503) | Peat permafrost microbial communities from Stordalen Mire near Abisko, Sweden - I_Bog_N3_2 | ecosystem: Environmental > Terrestrial > Soil > Wetlands > Peat | place: Sweden: Abisko, Stordalen... | reverse complement strand
GGCGTGCCGGGCAGACGGAATTCATGCCGCCGGGTCCAGGTGCCGTCCACGTCGCGCTCGGCGAACATGGGCAGATGGAAGGGCCGAAGCACGCCATGATGGATGGCGCCGTTTTCCTCGGACAGAGTCCAGGTCAGGTCCTGATGTTCCAGGGCGTCGGGCACATGGATCAAAATAGCCGGCGAGCCATTGCGCTCGGACGCCATCTGCACCGGCTCCATCCAGCGCCGCCAGGGGCGCAGCTCGAACTCGGCAAGGCTGGCCTGAATCGCCTCGTCGTCCGAGACGTCGAAGCCCATGGCAGACAGGAAAGCCCGCTTGGTGTCGGCGGGCACGACCCGGTATTCGCCGAAAAAATCCCACCATCCCTCTTCGATGCCCGCGAGTGCGGACAGACGATCCAAGGCTTCACTGCTCATGGCTTTCTTGCCCCTCTTATTCTTGTTCGGCCCCGGTCGTCCCCTCCGGTTCCTCTTCCTCATGCGCGGCCAAGTATCTTACCGATGGCTCGGCCTTGCGCAGCAGCACCGAGAAGGAGCGCGCGCTCACCTCGTGTTTACTGCTGCCAAGATGTCGCTCGCCCCTGGGGATGAAGCCTGCGGGACGGCTGGTGTCCATTACCAGCTCCCAGCTTGATCCTGGGGGACAGGCCGGCAAAGTGTAAGTTATGGCTTCGTGATATGCGTTCACGATCAGCAGGAAGGTCGATCCCGGCTTGGCCGTGACATCCCCCTGCCCCGCTTCACCGGCGATCAGGCAGGCCAGCGACCGGGCATAAGGCGCGATCCAGTCGCTATGGCCCATCTCGGTGCCTTCCGGCGTGATCCAGGTGATGTCCTTGATGGCCGTTCCCGGCACCTTGCGCCCGGTGAAAAAGCGCATGCGCCGCAGTACCGGATGCTTGCGCCGCAGCTTGATCAGCTTACGGGTGAAGGCGAACAGATCTTCGTCGGCGGTAGACCAATCGACCCAGCCGATCTCATTGTCCTGGCAATAGGCGTTGTTGTTGCCCCGCTGGGTGCGACCGATCTCGTCGCCGGCCATCAGCATGGGCACGCCTTGAGACAAAAGCAGGGTCGAGAGCAGATTGCGGGCCTGACGACGGCGCGTCTCCAGCACCGTCTCATCGGCGGTCGGCCCCTCGGCGCCGCAGTTCCAGGAATAATTGGCGTCGGTGCCGTCCTGGTTCTGTTCGAAGTTGGCTTCGTTATGCTTGCGGTCATAAGAGACCAGATCGCGCATGGTGAAGCCGTCGTGGGCGGTGATGAAATTGATGCTGGACCAAGGCCGGCGGCCACCCCAGCCGAACAGATCGGAAGACCCGGTCAGCCGCGAGGCCAGATCGCCGATCAAGCCGCTATCGCCGCGCCAGAACTTGCGGACCGTATCGCGGTAACGGCCATTCCATTCCGACCAGCCGGGCGGGAAGGCTCCCAGCTTATAGCCGTCGCCGCCCAAATCCCACGGCTCGGCAATCAGCTTGACCTTGGACAGCACCGGATCCTGACGGATGGCGTCGAAGAAACCCGAACCGTTGTCAAAGCCGGTTTCCCGGGCCAGACTGGCGGCCAGATCGAAGCGGAAGCCGTCCACATGCATGGATTCGACCCAGAAGCGCAAGGAATCCATGACCATTTGCAGCACCCGGGGATGGCGCAGGTTCAAGGTATTGCCGCAGCCGGAGTAATTCTCGTAATAGCGCTCGTTGCCGGGGCACATCCGATAGTAGGAGGCGTTGTCGATGCCCTTCAAGGACAGGGTCGGCCCCATATGGTTGCCTTCGGCGGTGTGGTTATAAACCACGTCGAGGATCACCTCGATCCCCGCCTCGTGCAGCCTTTGCACCATGGTCTTGAAGTCGCCGTGGGACGAGATGGCGTAATAGCGCGGATCGGCGGCGAAGAAGGAAATGGGGTTGTAGCCCCAATAGTTCCTTAGGCCCCGCTCCACCAGATTATGCTCATCCACAATGGCATGGACCGGCAAAAGCTCGATGGAGGTGACGCCCAAGCGGCTTAAATGTTCCACCACCGCCGGCTGGGACAGCCCCAGGAAGGTGCCGCGCTGATTGGCCGGCACCAGCGGATGGCGCACGGTCATGCCACGGACATGGGCTTCATAAAGGATGGTGTCGGCCCAAGGCACGTTGGGCCGCTGGTCGTTGCCCCAGGTGAAGGCGGTATCCACCACCCGGGCCTTGGGCACCAGCCGCGAGTTGTCGCGGCGGTCAAAGGACAAATCGCCCTTGGGGTGATCTGTGCGATAGCCGAAATGCACGTCGGACCAGCGCAGCAGGCCCGACATTTCCTTGGCATAGGGGTCCAGCAGCAACTTGTTGGCATTGAAACGATGGCCCACCGTCGGCTCATAGGGGCCATGGACGCGATAGCCGTACAACTGGCCGGGCCGGGCGTCGGGCAAATAGCAATGCCAGACCTCGTCGGTATATTCCGGCATGACGATGCGCTCGGTTTCCCGATTGGTCTGCTCGTCGAATAGGCACAGTTCCACCTTCTCGGCATGGGCCGAGAACAGGGTGAAATTAACGCCCTTGCCGTCCCAGTTGGCCCCCATGGGATAGGGGGCTCCGGCCCAGACTCTATGACGCGACACCATCCCCGTCAGGTCCGATCAGGGCACAGGATCAGCGCACCCAGAGGCGGCAGCCGCAAAGGGATCGAATAGGGCTGGCCGTGCCAGGAAATTTCTTCGGCCTGCACACCGCCGTCGAGGCCCACGTTGGAGCCGCCATAGAAGTCGGAATCCGTATTCATGACTTCCCTATACCATCCAAGGGCAGGCACGCCCAGGCGGTATTCCTCGCGCACCACGGGGGTGAAATTCATCACCGCCACCGCCAACTCCCCGGCATTGCCCTTGCGGATCCAGGAGATCACCGAATTGTCGCGGTCGTTGCAATCGATCCAGGAGAAGCCCTGGCCTTCGCAGTCATGGACATGCAGGGCGGGAACCTCGCGGTAGACCCGGTTCAGATCCTTGACGCAACGACGGATGCCTTCATGCATGGGATCGTCCAACAGATGCCAGTCCAGGCTGGAATCCACGTTCCATTCATTTTCCTGGCCGAACTCCTGCCCCATGAACAACAGTTTCTTGCCGGGATGAGCGAACATGAAGGCGTAATAGGCCCGCAGGTTGGCAAACCGCTGCCAGCGGTCACCCTTCATGCGGCCGAACACCGAGCCCTTGCCATGCACCACCTCGTCATGAGACAGGGGCAGCATGAAATTCTCGTGGAAGGCATAAAGCAGGCCGAAGGTCAGATCGTCGTGGTGATAACGGCGATGGATGGGGTCCATGCCCATATAGCGCAAGGTGTCGTGCATCCAGCCCATGTTCCACTTGTAGCCAAAGCCCAAGCCGCCCAGATGCACCGGCCGCGAGACCATGGGCCAGGCGGTGGATTCCTCGGCGATGGTCATGGCGTCGGGATGTTCGGCATAGACCACCTGATTCATCCGCCGCAGAAACTCGATGGCCTCCAGGTTCTCGTTGCCGCCGTAACGGTTGGGAACCCATTCATCGGCTTCGCGGGAATAATCCAGATAGAGCATGGAGGCCACGGCATCCACCCGCAGGCCGTCCACGTGATATTCGTCCAACCAGAACAGGGCGTTGGAATAGAGGTAGTTACAGACCTCGTTGCGTCCGTAATTGAAGATCAGGGTGTTCCAATCCTTATGCATGCCCTGACGCGGGTCGGCATGTTCATAAAGGTGGGTGCCGTCGAACCAGGCCAAGCCATGAACATCGGTGGGGAAATGCCCCGCCACCCAGTCGATGATGACTCCGACGCCCAACTGATGCAGGCGATCGACAAAGAAGCGGAATTCATCGGGATTGCCGAAACGGCTGGTGGGGGCATAAAGCCCGATGGGCTGATAGCCCCAGGACCCGGTGAAGGGATGTTCATGCACCGGCAATAGCTCGATATGGGTGAAGCCCATCTCGCGGCAATAGCCGCCCAGATCGTCGGCCAACTCACGATAGGTCAGGGAACGGTTGCCCTCGTCGGGAACCCGCTTCCACGAGCCCAGATGCACTTCATAGACACTGATGGGAGCTTCGCGCTTGGCGGCTTGCTGGCGGTGCTCCATCCAGGCCTGATCGTCCCAATCATAATCCTTCAGGTCATAGACCACCGAGGCGGTGCAGGGCGGAATCTCAGCATAAAAGCCGTAAGGGTCGGCCTTCTGCGGCAGCAGATTGCCGTCCTTGCCGAGGATTTCATATTTATAGGTCTCGCCGGCGCCGATGCCGGGAATGAAGATTTCCCAGATGCCGACGCCGTGGCGCAGGCGCATGGGGTTCACCCGGCCATCCCAGTGATTATAGTCGCCCACCACCGAGACCCGCTGGGCGTTGGGGGCCCAGACGGCGAAGGAAACACCGGCAACGCCTTCGCTAACGCACAGATGAGCGCCCATGCGGCGGTAAAGATGCAGATGAGTGCCTTCGCCCATCAGATGCAGGTCAAGATCGCCCAGGACCGGCGGGAAGCGATAGGGATCATCCTGAGTGGCGCTGACGCCATTGCCGAAATCCAGCTTCAGCTGATAGGCGAAAATATCGGAGCGGCCGGTGGGACCGGAGAAGAACCCTTCGATCCGTAGGCGCGGCAGTTCGACGATCTCGGCGCCGCTGACCGGGTCCACCAGCCAGACCCGCAAGGCCCGGGGCTGCACCACCCGCACGTGACAGTCGCCATTGATGACATGGGGCCCCAGAAAGGCGAAAGGATTGCCGTGGCGGGCTCCCATCACGGCATCGATTTCCAGGTCGAAGGACGACGGGATTTTCTTGATGGTCTTGTTGGTCTTCGCCACGATAGGCCTCACCTTTTATGCATCTTCTCATAGCATAGCGCCAAATCGCGGTTTGCCATCAAAAACCCTGCATGCAAAGGCGGAATAGGCTCCCTCTTGACAACTGGCCATCCAGGCTGTGGACAAGCGGCCAACAATCAGATAGAAGAAATCCACATAATTACTCCGGTCTCGTGGGGGGACCGTTTTGGAGGTATCTCGCATGTCCGCTACCGCTAAGACCCTGGGCTCGCTGGTCGTTGCCCTGATTGGCCTGGTTGTCTATCTCGGCATTTTCATCGGCACCGCCTTCCATCTGGTCCCTGCCTTTGGTTACGCCGTCTATCTGGGCCTGGCCCTGACCGCCGTGCTGTTCATTGTTGTGCTGGCCATCACCTCGGTCGGCATCGAGGAAATCGTCCCCGAGTAATCGGATCGGTGGCTCCTTGATCCTGGTGCCTTTGGGTGCCGGCAGGACTGCTCAAAAAAAACGCCGGACCCTTGGGGCCCGGCGTTTTCTTTTTGCCATGATGGATGGAACAGCTAAACCGGCAAGGTCACCGTAATCCGCAGGCCGCCTTCGGGACGGTTGGCCAGGGCGATGTCGCCGCCATGGGCGCGCACCGCCGAACGGGCGACCGCCAGACCAAGGCCGGTGCCGCCGGTCTCGCGGTTGCGCGAGGCCTCGACCCGATAAAAGGGGGCGAAGACTTTCTCCATTTCAGTCTCGGGGATACCGGGGCCGTCATCGTCGAGGATCGCCACCACATGATCGCCTCCCCGGCGTTCCAGAGTCAGGCAAGACGAGCCGGCATATTTTTTGGCGTTGCCCAGCAGATTGGCGAAAGTTCGCTTCAGGCTTAAGGGCCCGGCATTGACCAGCAAATGGTCAGGACCGTCATAGACCGAGGCGAATTCGCCGCACAGGTCCTGCAGCATCTCGGCCAGATCGAAGGGCTGACGCATTTCGCGGGCGGCATCGTCACGGGCGAAGGCCAGGGTCGAGGCGATCATCGCCTCCATCTCGTCCAGGTCTGCCAACACCTTGGCGCGTTGCTCCTCGTCATCGATGAATTCCGCCCGCAGCTTCAGGCGGGTGATGGGCGTGCGCAGATCATGGCTGATGGCGGCGACCATCTGGGTGCGGTCATCAATGAAGCGGCGCAGGCGCATCTGCATCTCGTTGAAAGCGGACGCCGCCGAGCGCACTTCCCGCGGGCCGCTGACCGGCACCGGCGGAGCATAGACGTCACGGCCCAATCTTTGCGCCGCCGCCTCCATCACCGCCAGCGGCTGGGCGGCCGTCCGCACCGCCAACACCGACAGAACCACCAGCACCAGCAGGCCCACCAGCAGAGGCACCAGGAAAGGCACATGCAAAAAGGACTCGTGGGGGGCCATATGGGTGACGAAATTCAGCCAGCTATTGTCATCCAGACGCACCGCCACCAAAAGCTCGCGGTGCCCCTCGGGCGAGACGAAACCAGGACCGGGACTCGGGCCTGAATTGGGACCTGAATTGGGGCTGGGAAAATCGCTGGACGCAAAACGCTCGGAGCGCCGGCTCATGGCCCGGACCAGAATCTCGCGGGACTCCAGATGCGCCTGCAGGTGAGCATGGAGTTGCAAAGCATCCTGCCCATCCTCGGCATCGGCTTCCCGGCCCAGACGCACCACCGGCTCCGCCCCCCAGCCAATGCGAAAGCCGGGATCGCCCATGGCCATCACCGTATCCAGCCTCTGGCCGTTGGGGGTGCGGTTGACGATCTGCACCGCCTGGGCAATGCGCTCGGCCACCTGCTGCCCGCCTAGCCGGGCGGTCAATTCGCTATGGTTCAACGAGAAGACCAGCACCACCGCCAACTGGGACAGCACCAATCCCAGCAGCAACACCAGGATGGTCCGGCCCACCAGGGTTTCGGGGATCAAACGCTTCAAAACGCCACCTCAGCGGCAAACATATAGCCTCCGCCGCGCACCGTCTTGATCAGGCGGGGCTCGCGGGGGTCATCTTCGATCTTACGGCGCAGACGCATGACCTGGATGTCGATAGAACGATCAAAGGGCACCGCCGAGCGGCCCCTGGCCAGATCCAGCAATTGATCGCGGGTCAACACCCGGCGGGGATGAGTGACGAAGGCATAAAGCAATTCCCATTCTCCGGTGGACAAAGGCACTTCTTCGCCCGCCGCATTGAGCAACTGGCGCGAGCCCACTTCCAGACTCCAGCCCTCGAAGCGCAGGGCCTCGCCGGCCACCGCCGCCGGAGTGGTCGCCGTCTGAGCCCGGCGCAGCACCGCCTTGATGCGGGCCAGCAGTTCGCGCGGATTGAAGGGCTTGGGCAGATAATCGTCGGCGCCCATCTCCAGCCCGACGATACGGTCGGTATCCTCGCCCATGGCGGTCAGCATGATAACGGGAATGGTCGAGGTGGCCCGCAGGCGTCGGCACAAGGACAAACCGTCCTCGCCGGGCATCATCAGGTCCAGCACCACCAGATCGATGGCCGAGCCGTCCAAGGCCTTCATCATTTCAACGCCATCCTTGGCGGAACTGACCCGAAGGCCGTGTTTCACCAGGAAGCGGGACAGAAGGTCACGGATTTCGCGGTCGTCATCGACCACGAGGATATGGGAAGAAGCGTTCTCGTTCATAACCGCAACTATAAATCCAGCCGCGCAAAAGTGGCAGGAAATTAGGGTAACGCCATGGTTTCCCAATCCCTCCCCTGCGAAACAAAACGTTACCAAAAGCACCTGTTTTCGACATCGGGGTGAAACCGAAGCCTGTTTGAATATCCACCATCGAATGAACGATCGCAGATGCTGCGGATCGACAAACAGACCGATGCCCGCCCGCCTCTTCGGTGAGCATCGTAGCGCCCTCTTCCCCTCCCCAGACGCCCTTGGGGAAGGGGGCGCGCCCCAGTTTGACCTTGTCCGGCAACCTCTTTGCCGGGCCTGAAAGCCTCCCTTCCCCTTCCCAGACGCCCTTGGGGAAGGGAGGTTATTTCTTAAATACCGACAGGCCTTTCGGCCTGCCGTAAGTCCCTCGCCGGGCGCGGCCTCAATGGCCGCTGGAAAGAACCACCTCCTTTGAATCCCCCCCTTTGAATCCCAACGCCGTTGCGGCTACCATCCCGTCTGGTCCCCCTGATGGATGCCCCCATGGCTCAGATTTTCCGCCGATTTCTTCTTTGCCTCTGCCTTGCCTGCGGCCTGCTGCCTGCCCAAGGCCAAGCCGAGAGCCGCGATACTCTGACCATCGGCATCATCCAGTTCCCCTCGAACTTCAATCCGCTGATCGAGGGGATGGTGGCAAAGAACTACATCCTGGGCATGGCTTTGCGACCCTTTACGGTCTACGACAAGGACTGGACCCTGGTCTGCATGCTCTGCACCAAACTGCCGACCCTGGAGAACGGTATGGCCGTGCCGGAAACCCTGCCCGGCGGCCAGAAGGGTGTGGCCATTACCTATACCATTCAGCCCGAGGCCAAATGGGGCGACGGCGTGGCCGTGACCACCAAGGATGTGATCTTCACCTGGGAGGTGGGCAAACATCCCCAGTCGGGCGTCTCCAACGGCGACATGTTCCGCCGCATCCGCGCCATCGACGTGAAGGACGACAAGACCTTCACCCTGCATGTCTCGAAGCTGACCTTCGATTACAACGCCATCAACGACTTCCAGCTGCTGCCCGAACATCTTGAAAAGAAAGCCTTTGCCGAGCCGGCGGACTACCGCACCCACAGCCTTTACGACACCGACACCACCAATCCCGGCCTTTATATGGGCCCCTACCGCATCACCGAAGTGGCGCGCGGCCAATATGTTGTGCTGGAGGCCAATCCCGCTTGGTGGGGCCCCAAGCCCGCCTTCAAGCGGATCATCGTCAAGGCCATCGAGACCACCCCCTCCCTAGAGGCCAATCTGATTTCCGGCGGCATCGATATGATCGCCGGCGAGATCGGCTTCACCCTGGACGCCGCCTTGGCCTTCGAAACCCGGCACCGCCCGGAATGGAAGGTCATCTTCAAGCCCGGCCTGTCCTATGAGCATCTGTCCCTGAACCTGGACAACCCGGTCCTGGCCGACCGCCGGGTGCGCCGCGCCCTGCTGATGGCCCTGGACCGCCCGACCATGATGCACCAGATTTTCCAGGACAAGCAGGTGGTGGCCAATGGTCCGGTCAATCCCCTGGACTGGGTCTATGATCCCAGCGTTCCCAGCGTTCCCTATGATCCTGACAAGGCCGGGGCCCTGCTGGATGAAGTGGGTTGGACCAAGGGGCCGGACGGCATCCGCCGCAATCCCCAGGGCCAGAAGCTGACCCTGGAGCTGATGACCACCGCCGGACTGCGCAACCGCGAAGTCATGGAGCTGGTGATCCAGCAGGCCTGGAAGCGCCTAGGGGTCGAATCCACCATCCGCAATCAGCCGGCCCGCACCTTCTTTGGCGAATCGGTGCTGCGCCATAATTTCCCCGCCACCGCCCTGTTCGCCTGGATGTCGGCCCCGGAAAGTGTTCCGCGCACCACCTTGCATTCCGACATGGTCCCCAATGCCTCGGATAATTTCGCCGGGCAGAATGTGGGGGGCTATCGCAGCCAGAAGATGGACGGCCTGATCGATTCCATCGAGACCGAGCTGAACCGCGACAAGCGCCGTGATCTATGGAAGCAGCTTCAGGCTCTTTATGCCGAAGACCTGCCCGACCTGCCCCTGACCTTCCGCTCTGATCCCTATGTCCTGCCCATCTGGCTGAAAGGCGTAGAACCCACGGGACATCAGTATCCTACCACCCTATGGGTGGAGAGTTGGAGGGCGGAATAAAGACAAGAGCCCCCTAGATGTTGTTTTTACTTGACGGATTCTCCTCTTGCGCCCCTACTACGCAGCATTGACCATTGGGGAGGGTAAGATGAAGCTGTATTATTTTCCCGGCGCCTGTTCACTGGCTGTGGATATCGCCCTGCGCGAAGCCGGCCTGGCCTTCGATCTCGACAAGGTCGATCTGAAGGCTAAGACCACGGAAGCCGGCGAGGATTTCCGCAAGATCAACCCGCGCGGCTATGTTCCGGCCCTGCGCCTGGACGATGGCAGCCTCTTTACCGAGACCGCGCATATCCTGTTGTGGATCGGCCATCAGGTCCCGAAAAAGAAACTGCTGCCAGAGCTGGGCAGCCTTGGCTATTTCGCCGTCGTCGAATATCTGATTTTCATCGCCACCGAACTGCACAAGGGCTGCAGCCCGCTGTTCAACCCCCATACGCCGGAAGCCGTGCGCAATGCCGCCCGCGACACCCTGGCGTCGCGCATCGAGTGGCTGAACGACACCCTGGGCTCCAAGGCCTATCTGGACGGTGCCGATTTCTGCGTGGCTGACGCTTATCTCTTCACCATCCTGTCCTGGTTGCCGCGTCTGGGCTTTGATTATGCCCGCTGGCCGGCATTGGAAAGCTATCTGGCCCGCGTCGGTAAGCGCCCTGAGGTGCAGGCCGCCCTGAAGGCCGAGGGGTTGGTTCCGGCTTAACCCGCCGGAACTTCCCCTTCCCGCCCATGGCCCGACATCTGGCGTTCCGACTTCTGCAAGGCGCTTTGCTCCTGCTGATCATGTCGGTGCTGGTGTACGGGCTGATGGGGCTGATGCCCGGCGATCCCATCGAACTGATGGCCGCCGGCTCGCCCTCCATGACTCCCGATGATGTCGCCCGGCTAAAGGCCGTCTATGGCGTCGATCAACCCTTGCTGGCCCGTTACGGCCATTGGCTGGCCAGCGCTCTGTCCGGCGACCTCGGCTACTCCCGCCTGTCGGCCCGCCCGGTGGCCGAGACCCTGGCCGGACCCTTGGGCCGCAGCGCCGGACTGATGGCCGGCAGCCTGACCCTGGCCCTGCTGCTGGCCCTGCCCGCCGGGGTCTGGGCCGCCCTGCGCCAGGGCCGCTTTGCCGACCATGCCCTCAATCTGACCGCCTTCGCCGCCATTTCCCTGCCGGTCTTCTGGCTGGGGCTGCTGCTGATCATCCTGTTTGCCGTCACCCTGTCCTGGTTCCCCGCCTCGGGCGTCGAAACGATTGGCGGAGGGAACGGCAGCCTGCTGGATCATCTCTGGCATATGGTCTTGCCCGTATGCGCCCTGGCCCTGGCCAGCTTCGGCCATTATCTGCGCTATATGCGCTCGGCCATGATCGGCGCCTTGCGGGAAAATTGGATCAGAACCGCCCGCGCCAAGGGTCTTTCGACCGTTCAGGTGGTGCTGCGCCATAGCCTGAGGAACGCCTTGATCCCGGTGACCACCGTGCTGGCCCTGGACATCGGGGCTTTGTTCTCGGGCGTGCTGGTGACGGAAACTGTCTTCGCCTATCCCGGCATGGGCAAGCTGATCTTCGATGCCGTCATGGGCAACGACTATAATCTGGCCCTGGCAGCCTTACTGCTGGCCACCGGCCTGACCCTGCTGGGCAGCCTTTTGGCCGACATCCTCCAGTCCCTGCTGGACCCGAGGGTGAAGTTCGGATGAGCCGCCTGCTGCGTCATCGCCCCGCCATTCTTGGCATCACACTGCTGCTCCTGCTTGGCCTCGGGGCTTTGCTGGCCGCGCCGGTGGAAAACTGGCTGGGAACGGATTCCGAGACCCTGGACCTGATGTCCATGCTGCTGCCGCCCAGCCTGTCCCATCCCCTGGGCACCGACGAACTTGGCCGCGACATGCTGGCCCGGCTGCTGCGCGGCGGACAGGTCTCCTTGCTGGTAGGCCTGCTGACCGCCGCCGCCGCCGCCGTCCTGGGCACCCTGATCGGACTGACGGCGGGCTTGCGCGGCGGCTGGACCGATGCCCTGTTGATGCGCCTGACCGACGGCGTGATTGCCCTGCCGCTGCTGCCGCTGCTGATCGTGCTGGGCGCATTGGACCCGGCCAAGCTGGGTCTGCCGCCGGAGTGGTTCCGCTCGGAAAGTGCGGGGCTCATCCGCATCGTCATCATCATCGCCCTGGTGGGCTGGACCACGGTGGCCCGGCTGGTCCGCGCCGCCACCCGTTCCCTGATGCAACAGGACTTCATCCGTGCCGCCCAGGCCTTGGGCGTGCCGCCAAGACGGATGATGCTGCGCCATCTGCTGCCCAACGTCGCCACCCCGATCATCGTCGCCACCAGCCTGTCGGTGGGCAACATCATTCTGCTGGAAAGCGCCTTGTCGTTCCTGGGCCTTGGCGTCCAGCCGCCCATGGCCAGTTGGGGCAACATGCTGACCGGTGCCTTGCAGCAATTGTTCACCGCCCCCATGTTGGCGGTATGGCCCGGCAGCCTGATCTTCCTGACCGTCTTATCCTTCAACCTGCTGGGCGACGGCTTGCAAGAAGCCCTGGACCCCAGAGGACAATAAGTCATGTTCGGCCCCTCCCGCGCGCCCGAGATCAACCGCCCCGGCCTGCAATGGTTCAATGTTTCCAAGCCGTTAAGCCTGGCCGATCTTAAGGGCCGGCTGGTGATCCTCGACTTCTGGACCTTCTGCTGCATCAACTGCATGCATATCCTGCCGATCCTGCGCCAGATCGAAGAAGCCTTCCCCGACGAGATCGCCGTCATCGGCGTCCATTCGCCGAAATTCGCCGCCGAGCGCAAGGCCGCTAATGTGGAGCAGGCAATCCGGCGCTACGACGTCCGCCATCCCGTGGTCCATGATCCCTATATGTCCATCTGGGAGGATTATGCCGTAAGGGCTTGGCCGACCATGGTCTTCGTCTCGCCCGACGGCCGGGTCATCGGCCAGACCTCGGGCGAGCCCAACCCCGAAGCCTTGACGGCCGGCATCGCCGAGATGCTGCGCCAATTCCGCGAGGACGGAACCATCCATCCCGGCCAACCCTTCCTGACCGAGCCAAGCCTTCCCCAAGAACGCCTGTTGTTCCCCGGCAAGATCAAACCGGCCGGAGATGGCCAATGGCTGGTGGCCGACGCCGGTCATCACCAGATTGTTCTGTTCGACGATTCCGGCAATGAGCTGCGCCGTTGGGGCAGCGGCCAAGCCGGATTGATCGATGGCGAGGCTAATCAGGCGTCGTTCCATTCGCCACAAGGACTGGCCGCCGATGAACGCTTCATCTGGGTGGCCGATACCGGCAACCATGCCTTGCGCCGCATCGATTGGGCCAGCGGCGCTGTCGCCACCATCGCCGGCAATGGCGGACGCGGGCCGATCCTGCGCACCCCGGAACCGGCCCAAGGCAGCCAATTGGCCTCGCCCTGGGATGTGGAACTGGCCAATGGAATGGTTTACATCGCCAATGCCGGCACCCATCAACTGGCGATCTATCATCCCGCCAGCGACCTTTTAGCGGTCGCGGCTGGAACCGGCGGCGAGAATTTACGCGACGGCCCCGCCGCCCATGCCCTGCTGGCCCAGCCCAGCGGCTTGGCTCTGCAGGGGAACAGCCTTTACTTCGCCGATTCTGAAACCTCGGCCATCCGCCGCCTTGATCTGGCCGAGGGCGTGGTCGAAACCCTGGTGGGCCAGGGCCTGTTCGACTTTGGAGCCGAAGATGGCCCCTTCGAGGGCGCCCTGCTGCAACATGCCCTGGGGCTCGCCATCGACGAAGACGGCAGCGTCCTGGTGGCCGACAGCTATAACGGCCTGATCCGCCGCCTCGATCCAGCAAGCCGTCAAGCCTCAACCCTCGACATCGGCGATTGCCGCGATGCCGTCTGCCTGCCCGCCGGGGAACCCGCCGGCATCGCCTTTGCCGGGCCAGGCCGGTTGTTACTGTCCGACACCAACAACCACCGCATCATTGAAATCGATCTCAAGAGTGGCACCTATGGCCGCTGGTCGAAATAAAGCGAAATTGTGACAGCTTTAAATTGTTCAACCCCATCTTCCAGGGTAAAGTGCCCTTGGGTTGGATCGTCACAGGGTTGGGAGCGGACCATGGCAAGCAAGCCGCGCAGCGCCATTATTCATGACTTGGAAAATCACATGGCCACCAATGGCGGCGGTTTTGGCGACTGGTTCGTTGGCGTGACCGACGATCCTAAGCATCAACTATTCAGCGTGCATCGCCTGCGCAGCTCTGGCGATGCCTGGATTTCCCGCAAGGCCATCGACGATCTTCAGGCCGTCGAGGTCGAAGAATTCTTCCGCACCGTCAAAAAGACCAAAGGTTCGCCGGGCAAGACCTCGCTCAATCACGTCTTCGTCTATGCCTATCGGCTGAAGCCCCACACCAAGCCCTGACCGCACCCAAGCCCCATCCCCCTTGATCAGAAGCAAGACCTGCAAAAATCGTGGGGCTATGCTGACCCGTGATTGTTGCACCCGAGGGGCGTGGCCGTTACCATCTGCGGCCTTGAGATAACGCGCCCTGTTTCACGGGCTGCGAAGGAGAGGATGGCATGAATTTCGACCAGTTCTTCGCCGATCGGATCGCCGAGCTTCGGCGCGAAGGGCGTTACCGCATTTTCGCCGATCTGGAACGCCAAGCCGGTGACTTCCCCCTGGCCAAGAACTACCGTGACGGCCATGTCCATGACGTCACCGTCTGGTGCAGCAACGATTATCTTTGCATGGGCCAGCATCCGACGGTGATTGCCGCCATGACCGAGGCCCTGCAACGCTGCGGCGCCGGTGCCGGCGGCACCCGCAATATCTCGGGCACCAACCATTACCATGTGCTGCTGGAAGAAGAACTGGCCGGCTGGAACCGCAAGGAAGCGGCCCTGCTATTCAATTCCGGCTATGTGGCCAATCAGACCACGCTGATGACCCTGGGCAACCAGATTCCCGGCCTGATCATTTTCTCGGATTCCCTGAACCACAATTCGATGATCGAGGGCATCCGCCAGGGCAAGGCCCAGCGCAAGATCTGGAAGCATAACGACGTCGAGGATCTGGAGCGCCTGCTGGCCGAAGCCGATCCAGCCGCGCCCAAGCTGATCGCTTTCGAATCGGTCTATTCCATGGACGGCGACATCGGCCCCCTGGAAGCCATCTGTGACGTCGCCGAAAAATACGGCGCCATGACCTATTGCGACGAAGTCCATGCGGTCGGCATGTATGGCCTGACCGGCTCCGGCGTCTGCGAACGTGACGGCGTCTTGGACCGCGTCACCGTCATCCAGGGCACCTTGGCCAAGGGCATCGGCGTGGTCGGCGGCTATATCGCCGCTTCTCACAGCCTGATCGACTTTGTCCGCAGCTTCGGCCCCGGCTTCATCTTCTCGTCGGCCCTGCCGCCGGCCATCGCTGCCGGCGCTCTGGCCAGCATCCGTTACCTGAAGGATCACAACGAGGTCCGCGAGCGCCATCAGGAGCGCGCCACCACCCTGAAGCGCCGCCTGAACGAAGTCGGCATTCCCATGCTGCCGTCGGTCTGCCATATCGTGCCGGTGATCGTTGGCGACGCCGCCCTTTGCAAGCAGGCTTCGGACGATTTGCTGCGCCGTCACAATATCTATGTGCAGCCGATCAATTACCCAACCGTTCCGGTGGGCACCGAACGCCTGCGCATCACCGCCACGCCGCTGCATGACGACGCCATGATGGACCGTCTGATTACCGCCCTGGTGGATGTTTGGAGCACGCTTGGCATCAAAAAGGCCGCCGAATAGGCGACCCGGAAAACAAGAAGGCCGCCCCTTGGGCGGCCTTTCTTGCCTCAGGCTTTGGCCTACGACCTATTCTTTCGCGGCACCCTCTTCGCCTTCATCGACGGTGATCGGCACGCCCGGCTGATGCTTGGAATTGCGGATGGCCAGGGCCGACTTCACATGGCTGATGTTGGGAGCCGCCGTCAGTTTGGTGGTCAGGAAGCGCTGATAGGAATCCCAGTCCTCGGCAACGATTTTCAGCAGAAAGTCGGTCTCGCCGGCCAACATATGACATTCGCGGACCTCGGGCCAGCCCTGAACCAGTTCCTCGAAGGCCTTAAGGTCGGCCTCGGCCTGACTGTTCAGGCCCACATGGGCAAAAACCGTGACATTGAAGCCCAAAGCCACCGCATCCACCTCGGCATGATAGCCTTTGATGTATCCGGCTTCTTCCAGGGCGCGCACGCGGCGCAGGCAGGGCGGCGCCGAAATTCCGGCCCGCCGGGCCAGATCGACGTTGGTCATGCGGCCGTCGGCCTGCAAATCCTGCAGGATGCGCCGATCGATGCGGTCGAGCTTGACCCGCTGCATATCTACTTTAACTCCAAAATCCCGCCTGCTTGAGTAATTATATTACAGAGCCATCCGCCCCCCGCCAAGCCCTCAATATCGTCATTCACGCATGGGCCCCTGCAAAACCCTTTATCATCAAAGGGTAATGTTGTTTTAAGAGTCAAAATCATTTGATTTGAGACGATTCGCCCCCAGTTTATAATAGGTTGAAACTTGCAAGCGGCCCCGACCGCGCTTACATTCGCCTCATCCCGATTCCTACAGGAGCACCATCCATGACCACTCTGGTTACTCAGGCCGCCCCGGATTTCACCGCTTCGGCCGTCATGCCCAACAACGAGATCAACCCCAGCTTCAATCTGAAGAGCTATCTGGCTGGCTCGTACGGTCTGGTGTTCTTCTATCCGCTCGACTTCACCTTCGTCTGCCCCTCCGAGATTCTGGCCCACGACCACCGTCTGGCCGCCTTCGCCGAGAAGAACGTCAAGGTCGTCGCCGTTTCCGTCGACAGCCAGTTCACCCATCTGGCCTGGAAGAACACTCCCGTCGAAAAGGGCGGCCTGGGCAACGTCCAGTTCCCCATGGTCGCTGACCTGACCAAGAAGATCGCCAGCGATTACGGCGTGCTGCTGCCCGGCGGCGTTGCCCTGCGCGGCACCTTCCTGATCGACAAGAACGGCATCGTCCAGTTCGCCCATGTCAACAACCTGCCCCTGGGCCGCAATGTGGACGAGGCTCTGCGCCTGGTCGACGCCCTGCAGTTCAATGAAGAGCATGGCGAGGTTTGCCCTGCCGGTTGGCAAAAGGGCAAGGCCGGCATGAAGGCCAATCCGGAAGGCGTCGCCTCCTATCTGGCCGAGCACGGCAAGGCCCTGTAATCAGGACCGCCTAAGGCTTACGGGGTGCCGCAGTAAGTCGGCGCCCCGTTTTCCTTTACCGAGCCGGCGGACGGCTTTAAGCTCCGCACCGTAAGTTTTCCCCAAAGGCAGGGTATGACGACGATGGCCAATATCCACACCAAGGTTCTGATTCTCGGCTCCGGTCCGGCCGGCTGCACCGCCGCTATTTATGCCGCGCGCGCCAATCTTTCTCCGGTCCTGGTGGCCGGTCTGCAGCCCGGCGGGCAGCTGACCATCACCACCGACGTCGAGAATTATCCCGGCTTCGCCAGCGCCATTCAGGGCCCCTGGCTGATGGAGCAGATGCAGGCCCAGGCCGAGCATGTTGGCGCTCAGTTCCTCTATGACACAATCCTCAGCGTCGATCTGTCCAAGCGTCCCTTCGTCGCCGTCGGCGATTCCGGCGACACCTATTCCGGCGACACCCTGGTGATCTGCACCGGTGCGACCGCCCGCTGGCTGGGCATGGAAAGCGAGCAAAAGTTCTCCGGCTTCGGCGTTTCCGCCTGCGCCACCTGCGACGGGTTCTTCTTCCGTGGCAAGGAAGTCGCCGTCATCGGCGGCGGCAATTCGGCGGTCGAGGAAGCCATCTATCTGGCCGGCATCGCTTCGAAAGTCACCTTGATCCATCGCCGCGATTCCTTGCGTGCCGAAAAGATCGCCCAGGACCGGCTGTTCGCCACCCCCAATGTCTCGGTGATCTGGGACAGCGTCCCCGACGAAATCCTGGGCGAAGACAATCCGCCCGGCGTCACCGCCATCCGCCTGAAGAACGTCAAGACCGGCGCTTTGTCCGAGCTGAAGGTGGACGGCGTCTTCATCGCCATCGGCCACAGCCCCAATACCGAGATGTTCAAAGGCCAGATCGAGCTGGATTCCGAGAACTACATCATCACCAAGGCCGGAACCACCCAGACCAATGTTCCCGGCGTCTTTGCCGCCGGTGACGTGCAGGATAAAATCTTCCGCCAGGCCGTCACCGCCGCCGGAACCGGCTGCATGAGCGCCCTGGAAGCAGAACGTTTCCTCACCCACCATGGACATACCGCTTAAGTCACGGCAGAATACCCCTGGGGAACACACTTCGGGTGCCAGGCCGCATCCGAAGCGTAGGGAACGTATCGGCCCGGGCGACTGGAAAGAGCATGGATTGGGATAAGCTGAGAGTGTTTCATGCCGTGGCGGAAGCCGGCAGCTTCACTCATGCAGGGGAAACGCTGAATCTCAGCCAGTCGGCGGTCAGCCG
>Ga0302156_10001828_pt1 | contig 18147 bp, 18 predicted proteins | sample I_Bog_N3_2_FD_193503 | JGI IMG/M metagenome (GOLD analysis project Ga0302156, IMG submission 193503) | Peat permafrost microbial communities from Stordalen Mire near Abisko, Sweden - I_Bog_N3_2 | ecosystem: Environmental > Terrestrial > Soil > Wetlands > Peat | place: Sweden: Abisko, Stordalen... | reverse complement strand
TCATGTCCGAGAGACAGTAGTGGATCCCGAACTCGAAGGGAGACCCGAAGCGGAGGTAATTGTAGGCGGCGAGACACAGGCCGATCGCCCCCGCGGGGAGCACGGCGGCCAGGGAAAGGATCCGGAGGTTTCCGCCGCGCCGAACGAGGAAGGCCGCCGCAATCGCCACGGCGGGAAGCGCGAAGACGTAGTGCGGCCTGCAGCCCACGGCGAGCCCCGTCGCCACGCTCGCCAGGCAGATCCACCGGCCGGATTTCTCCCGGTGGTGCCAGGCCTGGAAGAGGCCGAGCCATGTGAGCGCGTGGCAAAAGTAACCCGCAGCGATCGCCGTCTCGTAGACGCCACCGGCAACGACGAGGACGGGCGTGCCGGCTGCAAGCCCGAGAAGGATCACGGAGGCCAGCTCCTGGGCGGCGCCTAACGAGGGAAAGTACCGTTTCTTCGCCTCCGAGAAGATCCTCAGGTAGACCAGGAACCCCAGGGCCACGAGGACCAGCGTGACGGCGTTCCCGGAGACGTCGGAGCCCGTCAGCAGGTGGTAGGGCAGGAAAATGAGCGCCGCGGGCACGACGCCGAAGTAGAGGTAGTACCGCCCGTGGTAGAGGCTCACGTCGAGCAACCAGCTGGCCTTGCTGTGGACTTCGGGGTCGGAGCTCAGGAGCCGGGGGTCAACCGGGGTATCCAGGTAAAGGTGGCCGTGCTCGAGGCCGTGCGCCAGGAGCGCATAGTAATCATTGGAACGCCCCTTGAACGCATATGAATTCCTAGGGTCGTCGCTACTCGAGCCCAACCACACGAACCCGAGCACGATCAACAGGCCTGCAAGAAGGCTAGCTCGGCGCATGCGTGAGGTCGGGCAGGTCCAAGGGCTAGGGGGACCGGGTAAAGGCCGCTAGGCCCCCAGCCGCTTGTCGGGCACCAGGTAGTTTTTCACGTAGTCGGCCACGGCGTCCGAAAGGGGGGTGAGCGGCTCACTGTAGCCGCTCGCCCGCAGCTTCGAGATGTCGGCCTTCGTGTAGTACTGGTACTTGGCCCTCATGGCCTCGGGCATGTCGATGAAGGTGACGCTCGGCTTAAGGCCCAGGGCGCCGAAGATCGCATCGGCGAGCGTGAGCCAGGTGTTGGCCTCGCCGGAGCCCAGGTTAAAGAGGCCGCCGGCCGTGACGTCCTTCTCGGCAAAGTGGAGCGTCATCTCGACCGCGTCCTTCACATAGAGGAAGTCCCGCATCTGCCCCCCGTCGGGGTACTTCGGGTCGTAGCTCTTGAAGAGCCCGAGTGTACCGGTCGTCCGGATCTGGTCCATCGCCTTCGCGACCACGGAGCGCATGTCGCCCTTGTGGGCCTCGTTGGGCCCAAAGACATTGAAATACTTCACCCCGACGATCCGGTCGAGCCAGCCGAGCCTGCGGGCATGCAGGTCAAAGAGGTGCTTCGAGTACCCGTACATGTTGAGGGGTCGCAGGCGCTCGATGGCCGGGTCCTTGTCGTCCATGCCCTGGGCTCCGTCGCCGTAGGTGGCGGCCGAGGAGGCGTAGACAAAGCGGGCCCCCGTGCTGAGCGCCCACGCGGCCAGTTCCCGGGTGAAGGCCGTGTTGTTGTCGATCAGGTAAGAGGCGTCGCGCTCGGTCGTGGCCGAGCAGGCCCCGAGGTGGAACACGGCCGAGAACTTCCCGAAGGAGCCGGGACTCTGCGCCAGCCGGGAGCGGAGCGCCGGGCCCTCGACGTAGTCGGCAAACCGGAGCGGCACCAGGTTCCTCCACTTCTCGTCACTCTGGAGGATGTCGGAGACCACGATCTCCTCGATGCCCCGGGAGTTGAGGGCCCAGATGAGCGCGCTTCCGATGAAGCCGGCGCCGCCGGTTACAAGGATTCGTCCTGCGAGGGGGTCTGAGGGCATTTAGGCGGAAAGCTCCTCCGAGCGGTTGCGGGCGGCGGCCACGGTCTCGCGGATTATGCCGCGGAAGTCCCGGTCGGACATCCTCCTAAGGCCGGCGGCCGTGACGCCATTGGGCGAGGTGACCTCGGCCCTCAGGATCTCGGGGTCCACATCGCGCCGGGCCAAAAGGAGTGCGGCCCCGAGCACGGTCTCAACCGAGAGGAGCTTTGCCGCATGGGGGTCGAAGCCGAGGCTTAGGGCCGCGTCGCGCAGCGCCGCAGCGAATTCGAAGACGTAGGCCGGGCCCGCGCCGCTGAGCGCGGTCAGTGCGTCCATCTGGGACTCGGGCACCTCGACCGACTTGCCGAGGGCGCCGAACACGGAGTCGATCCGCGTGCGGTCGGCGGCCGAGAGCGGCTTGCCCGCGCACCACCCGGTGAGGCCGGCCCCGATTTGCCCGGGGGTATTGGGCATGCTCCGGACGATGTTGCGCGCCTTGGGGAAGACGCGCTCCAGGGCGTCGAGCTTCTTCCCGGCCAGGACGGAGATCACGAGCTGTCCCTCGGAGAGGACCCGAAGGCGGGGGTCGGCCGAGGCCAGGTGCTTGGGCTTGAAGGCCACGACCAGGGTGTCGGCGCCGCCCAGCAGATCCTCAAGCGAGGCCGCAAGCCGGATGCCGCACCGCGCGGAAAGGGCGGGCCCGCTCTTTCCGCTCCCGCCCAGGCACGCGATCTGTGAGGCCTTGTAGGCGCCTTTGGCGATCAATCCCTCGACCATGGCGGCTGCCATTGAGCCGGCTCCAAGAAATGAGATCGTGTCCATGGGGATGGGCCGGCTAGGGGAGGGCGCTCTAGTCGTCCAGGTCCTTCGACTTGTCCCGGTTGCGCGGGTCGCGGACGGGGTGGACCATGAGGGCCGTGGCGCCCTTCGTGGGCTTGGGCGCCATGGTGACCTCGCCCCCGACGCTCCGCAGCGAGTGCCGGGCGATCGTCAGGCCCATGCCGACCCCGACGGTGCGCTTGGTGCTCACAAAGGGCTCGAACATCCTATCCCGGATCTCCTCGGCGATGCCGTCGCCCTCGTCGTCGACACGGACCTCGAGCATCTTATCGCCGCGCGGCTTGTCGTAGATGCGGGTCGTGATCGAGATCGGCCGCTTGTCGAGCGGGCCGTCGTGGTAGGACTCCCAGGCGTTGATCAGGATCTTGGAGAGAACCTCCTCGAAGGTCTCGATGTTGGTGTCGATCTCAAGGTCGGGGGCCGTGTTGTTGATGACCACCCCGACGTCGAGCTTGTAGTCGCTGTGGAAGCGCCGGATGCCGCCGTCCAGGAGGCGCTGGAGCTGCACGCGCGTCAGGTCCGGGCGGGACTTGACAACCAGGGTGCTCAATTGGCGGATGATCGCCACGATCCGCTGGATCGCGTCGTCCACGTTCTGGGCGTTCTTCTTCACGTTGGCCGGCTTGTCGTAGCCGCTCTTGATCAGGTCCAGGTAGCCGATCACGACGCCCAGCAGGTTGTTCAGGTTGTGGGCGATGCCCTGCGCCACGGCGCCTATCGTGGCCGAGCGTCTCGACTCCTCGAGGCGCCTCTGGAGCTCCAGGTTCTCGCGGTTGATGGCGGCAAAGCGCAGCTGGGTCTGGACCCGGGCCACGGTCTCGTCCAGGTCGATGGGCTTGGTGATGTAGTCGACGGCGCCGACCGCCAGGCCCTCGAGCTTGCTCTCCTTGGTTGTCCGCGCGGTGACAAAGATGACGGGGATGGAGCGCGTCTCGCTGCTGGCCTGCAGGCGCTCGCAGACCTCGATCCCGTCCATGTCGGGCATCATGAGGTCCAGGAGGATCAGGTCGGGCTTGTGCAGCCTCACCTGTTCCAGGGCCTCGAGGCCGTTGTTGGCGGTCGACACGTCCAACTCGCTGCGCTCCAGCTTGCGCTTGAGCAGCTGGACGTTGATGGGCTGGTCGTCAACGACCAGTATGCGCGGGCGGGACATGTTTGGGCTCTACCGGGAGAATAGGCCGCGCGGGCTTGGGGCGCAAGCCCACGCGCGCCTCATTGGTGGGCCGCGCGAAGGCGGTAGGCCTTCACCGTGTTTCTCATCAGCATGGCGACCGTCATGGGGCCCACGCCGCCGGGGACCGGCGTGATCTTGGACGCCAGGGGGGCGACGCCGGCAAAGTCCACGTCGCCCACCAGGCGGTATCCCGTTTTCTTGGACGGGTCGGCAACGCGGTTGATGCCGACGTCGATCACGACGACTCCCGGCTTCACCATGTCGCCTTTGACAAACTCGGCGCGTCCGATCGCAGCGATCAGGACGTCGGCCTGCCGGGTGATCGACGGGAGGTCCGTGGTCCTGGAATGGCAGATCGTGACGGTCGCATTGGCGCCGGCCTTCTTCTGGACGGCGAGGAGGGCCGCGGGCTTGCCCACGATGAGTGACCGGCCGAGGACCACGACGTGCTTTCCGGCCAGGTCGACCGAGCTGCGGGCCAAGAGCTCCATGATCCCGGCGGGCGTGCAGGCGGAGAAGCCGGTTGGATCCTCCTGGGCGAGCTTGCCCAAATTGAGCGGGTTGAATCCGTCGACGTCCTTCTCGGGCGCGATCCGGCGGAAGACCGCGGACTCGTCGAGTCCCTTGGGGAGCGGCGACTGGACCAGGATGCCGTCCACGGCGGGGTCCGTGTTCAGGCTGTCGACCAGCTGCTCAAGCTCCGACTGGCTGATCGTGACGGGCGGCAGCAGTATCCGGCTCTCGATCCCGATCTCGGCCGCCGTCTTCTCCTTCTTGCGCACGTAGGAGACCGAGGCCGGGTCCTCGCCCACGCGGACTAGCGCGATGCAGGGCCTGCGGCCGCCGAGCGCCGACACCTCACTCTTCAGCTCGGAGATGATCTCGGCTGCGATCCGGTTGCCATCGATCGTCTCCATCTATTTGAGGCGGAGGCCCTCGGCATCGATCACCAGGTCCTTGCTGTCAGCCACGGGCTTCAGGGAGCCCAGGACCACGACCGCGTGGCCGGCGTAGTTGTCGATCTGGTCCGTCAGGAGGAGGCGCGTCAGGTCGACATAGGCGATCCGGTTGCCGTCGGAATCATTGAGCTGCCAGTCGAACGGGCGATTCGGGTTAAGGAGCGACTTGGACGAGGCCAGCGTGCCCTCGAAGAGGCGGGCGAGGTTTGCGGCTTCCTGGGGAGTTGCAGACGCGGCGGAGGCTGCCGGGGCCGGCGCGGGTGCGGGGGCCGGTGCGACCGGGGCCGCAGCGGCTGCGGCGACAGGCTCGGAGGCCGCGGGGGCCACCTGGATAAAGCCGATCAGGGTTTTCTCCAGGCGGATCTGGGTCCAGCCGCCATGCAGGCCCGTGATTTCGGCCTTGTCACCCTTTTCAAAGGCCGTGAGGACGGCGGAGCCGTCCTTCGGGGAGAGATAGACGCTTGCGCCGGGAACCACGTCCAGGGCCTTGGAGAGGTCCTTGTTCTTCACGTACGCCTCAAAGGGTCCGGAAACCTCGACGGCGGTCCAGCCGGCGGGCGCCGGGCCGGCCTTGTCGCTCGGGGTGGGCTGCTCGGTGCCGGCCTTAAGGACCACGATCACGGCCGAGGCGGGATCCGGCTTGACCTGCACGGCCGTGGGGGCGCTCAGCGTCGCGGAGAAGAGGGTGGTGCACCAGCCGAGGGTGGCTGCGCAGGCGATCAGTTTAGTCTTCATGAAGGTGGGTGTCCGAGGGAGCGACCGCCTGGAACTGCGCTTGGGGAGTCCTAGGCGAGTGGAAAAGTTGTTCGATCTCCTTTGAAGCAAGTTGTTTTGCCCCGCGCAACGGGATTCCCTTAAGGCGCACCGCGCCGATCTGGTAGCGCCGCAGGCGAAGGACGATGTACCCCAGGGCCGAGAACAGGAGCCGGATCTCGCGCTTCTTGCCGTGGTGCATGTGCACGTCCAGGTCGAACCCGGTGCCATCGGCCCGGGGGCTGATGATGGCGGCCCGCTCGACCTTCAGGCGCTCGCCCTCGAAGGTGAGTCCCTTGACGAGCCGGGCAAGCCGGGTCGAGGGGAAGGGCTGCTTCAAGGTCACGTGGTAGCGCTTGATGACCTCGCCGGAGGGGTGCATCAGCCGATTGGCCAAGTCGCCGTCCGTCGTCAGGATGACCAAGCCCTCGCTGTCCTTGTCCAGGCGCCCGGCGCAGAAGAATCGGAACCGGTTGTACTCGCGGGGAAGGAGCGTGAAGATCGTGTCGGGATTGTGCGGGTCGTCGTTCGAGCAGATGAGCCCCCGGGGCTTGTTGACGGCCAGCGTAATCCGGGGCTGGGGGAGGGTGCGGACAATCTTCCCGCTCACGGTCACCTTGTCCACGCCCGGCGTGACCTTCTGCCCGTGGATCGCCTGCTTCCCGTTCACCCACACCTCACCCTGCGTGATCAGGGCCTCGGCCGTCCGTCGCGAGCAGATGCCTGCGTCGGCAATGAACTTCTGGAGGCGCAGGGTGCCCCCGGGGGAACCGGGCTCTTCGGGGGATTCTTTCACGTTAAAGGGCGATCGTTGCCCGGTCGAGCGGCTATGGCAATTGGAAAGGCCTTTCGGGCCCGGAGGCCTCTTCGCACAAGGCTCGTGCCGAGAATGTCCATGGTGGCACCGACGTTCAAAGGCGGCGATTCAAAAAGCCCCGCCGTCACATCCAGTTCCTCTCGCCGACCCCTCGAAAGCTCGGGGTCGTTGCCCCGCATCACGTTTCCGCTTCGTCCTCTGGCCGAATCCTGCGGCCCGTGATGGCCTCTTTCTTCGGATTCGGTCAGGTCTCGAGCGGCTTGAGCCCGGCCTCGATCTCCGCGCGCCGCGGCTCAAGAAAGGGCGGCAGCGCAAGGCGCTCGCCCAGGGCATCCTGCTTTTCGTCGGTCGCGAAGCCGGGTCCGTCGGTTGCGATCTCAAAGAGAACGCCGCCCGGCTCCCGAAAGTAGAGGCTCCGAAAATAGAACCGGTCTACGGGGCCGCTGGTCGGCATGCCCATCTCCAGAAGGCGCTCCGCCCAGGCCTCGTACTCCGAGTCATTGGGGGTCCTGAACGCGACGTGGTGGACGCCGCCCGCCCCGGGTCGTGCCGGAAGCAGGTTGGGTTCGACGGCGACATGAAGCTCCGACGCCGGGCCTTCCCCCTTCATCGTGTAGACGTGGATAATGGGCGTTTTTCCAGAAGGGAGCGTATAGGTGCGGGCATGCTCCATCGAGAGCACCTCGGTCAGGACGCGGTCGGTCAGCTGAAGGTCGTGGACGCTCATGCGGATGGGCCCGAGTCCGCGGATCTGGTGCTCCTTCGGGACGGGGCTCCGCTCCCAGGGATGGCCTGGCTCAGCCTTGCCCTCGTCGACAAGCGACAGGCGCTGGCCCTCGGGATCCTCGAAATCGAGCACGGGGCGGCTGTCGCGCACGGCGATCTCACCGTGGGAAACCCGGAGCTCCTTGAAGCGCTCCTTCCACCACGGGAGGCTTTCTGCGGGGACCCTGAAGCCGGTCTGGACGACGCTGCGCGTGCCGCGGCGCTCAGGGGCCGCCGGCCAGTCGAAGAAGGTGATGTCGGTTCCCGGGCTCGCGTTTCCGTCCGCGTAGAAAAGGTGGTAGGCCGAGACGTCGTCCTGGTTCACCGTCTTCTTCACGAGGCGAAGCCCCAGCACCTTCGTGTAGAAGGCATGGTTCTCGGCGGCCTTGGCCGTGACCGCGGTCAGGTGGTGAAAGCCGGTGAGCTGGGGACCCTTGGTGTTCATGGACAAAAGGTGCAGCGATTGAAGCGGCTTGCAAGCGACGGGGGCAACCGCTTCATGGGCCCAACGCCTTGATGCCCGAACCCGTCGCCAAATCGGCCTACACGAAGGACTTTCCCTTTCCCGCACGGGTCACCGAGAACCGCCTCCTGAACGGACCGGGCTCGGCGAAGGAGACCCGGCATTTCGTCGTGGCGATCGGGGGCAGTGGCCTGGCCTACAAGGCCGGGGATTCCCTCGGGGTTTTCCCGACCAACCGCGCGAGCGAGGTTGAGGCGCTCCTCGGAGTCCTCGGAGTTAAGGGCGACGAGAAGGTGATGCTGCCGAAGGAAGCAGAGCCGATTGCGCTCCGCGAGGCCCTGAGCACAAAGGTGGCGCTCGGAGACCCCTCGCGGAGGCTGGTCGAGACCCTGGCCGCAAAGGCCACCGACCCCGGGGAGCGCGCGCAACTAATCGGGCTCCTCATGCCGGAATCGAGGGAGGCCTTGGTCTCATGGCTCTACGAGCGCGAGTTCATCGACCTCTTGACCGAGTTTCCGTCGGCCCGGCTAAAGCCCCAGGAACTCGTGGACCACATGAGGCGCCTGCTCCCACGGCTCTACTCCGTGGCGTCCTCACCCCGGGCCCATCCCGAAGAGGTCCATCTGATGGTGGCGATCGTGCGCTATACGACCAACGGGCGCGACCGGGTGGGGGTGTGCTCAACCTTCCTCGCCGACCGCGTCGAAGTGGGCGTGACGCCGACTCCGGTCTTTGTCTCCCATTCCCACTTCGGGCCGCCGGATGATCCCTCCCGGGACGCCATCATGGTGGGCCCCGGCACCGGGATTGCGCCCTTTCGCGCGTTCATGCAGGACCGGTTCGCCCTGGGCGCAACGGGGCGCAACTGGATCTTCTTCGGCGACCAGAGGAGCGCCTCGGACTATGTCTACAGAGAGGAATTTGAGGCGTGGAAAGGGGAGGGTGTCCTCACCCGGATCGACACCGCCTTTTCGCGGGACCAGGCGGGGAAGGTCTATGTCCAGGACCGCATGCGGGAAAACGCTGCCGAGCTCTGGTCCTGGATAAAGTCGGGGGCGTATTTCTACGTTTGCGGTGATGCCAAGCGTATGGCAAGGGATGTGGATGCAGCCCTCCAGGAGATCATCGGAAGCCAAGGCGGATTGAACCCCTCCGAAGCCTCCGATTATGTTAAATTGATGAAGAAGGAGAGGCGCTACCAGCGCGAAGTCTACTAATACCCAATGCTCACATTCACCAACAGGACTGCCCTCGTAACCGGTGCCGGTCGCGGTATCGGCAAAGCAATTGCAGAAACACTCGCTAAGCACGGCGTGACCGTGATCTGCGTGTCGAAGTCGGCCGACTCGTGCGGCGCGGCCGCGGAAGGGATCATCCGGACCGGGGGCAAGGCAAGGGCCTTGGCGGTCGATGTTTCCGATGGAGCTGCGATCGCGAAGGCCGCGGAATCGCTCCTGGCCGAGATCCCGGTGATCGACATCCTGGTGAACAACGCGGGGATCACCCGGGACGGGCTTCTTTTCCGGATGAGCGACGCCGACTGGAACGACGTGATCTCGACCAACTTGACGAGCTGCTTCCACTGGACAAAGCACCTGGCGCGCCCCATGACCCGGGCCCGCTGGGGAAGGATTGTAAATATCACCTCGGTGAGCGGCATCATGGGCAACGCCGGGCAGGCCAATTACTCGGCCGCCAAGGCCGGCATGATCGGCCTTACCAAGTCCCTGGCTCGGGAGTTCGCGGGGAGAAGCGTGACGGTGAACGCCGTCGCCCCGGGGTTCATCAAGACCGACATGACCACCGAATTCGTCAACAAGCCCGAGGTGGCGGCCAAGATTCTCGAAGTGGTTCCCCTAAAGAGGTTCGGGGAGGCGGCCGATATTGCCAATATGTGCGCTTATCTCTGCTCTGAGGAATCCGGATATGTTACCGGGCAAGTTTTTACCGTTGACGGCGGCATGGCAATGTGAAGCGTGAGCACACTCGGATTATCACCCAATGGCTGACCAAAAAACCATAGACCAGCGCGTTAAGGAGATCATAGTGAATCAGCTCAACGTCAACGAGGAGCAGATCACACCTACCGCTTCCTTTCTTGATGATCTGGGCGCCGACTCGCTCGACACCGTCGAATTGATCATGGCGTTTGAGGAGGAGTTCAAGGACGAGATTAAGGGAGAGATCCCCGAGTCCGACGCCGAGAAACTCCAGACCGTCGGTCAGGTCACCGAGTACATCAAAAGCAAAGCCGGGCAGAGCTGATCCGTCGCTGACGGAAGCCCGGCGTGCCGCCCCTTTCCAGGATTGGAAACCGGCCCCGGGGATTACCCTGACCTCATGAATCCGCAGACGTCCGACCGACGCGTGGTGGTGACCGGTCTTGGCGCCGTCACTTCGCTGGGCCACGACGTCGGATCATTCTGGTCGAGCCTGGTCGCGGGCAAGATCGGCGTTGACCGCGTCACGCTGTTCGATCCCTCGAGCTTTGCCTGCCAGATCGGCGCGGAGGTCCGCAACTGGGACGTGAATCTCTTCATGGACCCGAAGGAGGCGCGCCGCAACGACCGCTACACCCACTTTGGATTCGTGGCGGCAAAGCAGGCCGTCGCCGACTCCGGGCTCGACATGGCCAAGGAGGACGGCGACCGGGTGGGGGTCATCATCGGCTCCGGCATCGGAGGGATGCAGACGTACGAGACCCAGCTTAAGGTCCTCTTTGAGCGCGGGCCGCGGAAGGTCTCCCCGTTCACGATCCCCTCCCTGATCGGAAACATGTGCTCGGGACTCGTTGCGATCGAGTACGGCGCCCGAGGACCCAACTTTGGCATGGTGTCGGCCTGCGCCACGGGGACCCATTCCCTCGGAGAGGCCGCCCACACGATCCGCCGCGGCGACGCCGATGTCATGGTGGCCGGCGGCAGCGAGGCCGCGATCACGCCCTTTGCCTACGCGTCCTTCTGCTCCATGAAGGCGATGAGCACCCGAAACGACGACCCAAAGTCCGCGAGCCGGCCCTTCGACAAGAACCGGGACGGGTTCATCATGGGCGAGGGTGCCGGGGTGCTGGTCCTCGAGTCGCTCGACCATGCGCGCGCCCGGGGCGCCCGCATCTACTGCGAATTGGCGGGCTACGCGGCGACCTGCGATGCCTACCACATCACCTCCCCCGACCCGGAGGGCAAGGGACTCTCGATGGCGATGAAGCGCGCCCTCGCGAGCGCGGGGAGCGCCGCCGAGAGCGTCGACTACATCAACGCGCACGGGACCTCGACTCCCTACAACGACAAGTTCGAGACGGCGGCCATCAAGAAGGTCTTCGGGGAGGGCGCCTACAAGGTCGCGATCAGCTCGACTAAGTCGATGACCGGGCATTTGCTGGGGGCAGCAGGCGGCATCGAGTCTGTGATATGCGTAAAGGCGATCGAGCAGGGGATCATTCCCCCCACCATGAATCTGCAGGAGCCGGATCCAGACTGCGATCTGGACTATGTCCCGAATGTGGCGCGCCAGGCGAAGGTGACGACTGTACTCAGCAACAATCTGGGGTTCGGGGGACAGAATGCCTCCGTCGTGTTTCGGGCCCTCTAGCCCTAGGGCTCCTCGTAGGGGCGATCCTTTTTTCAGGTTGTTCCCCGCGCGCGGGCGAGGCTCCGGTCGACGCTCCGTATTCCCTTTCCGCGCGGCGGCAGATCTGGGCGGCCCTCCAGCCCCTGGCGGCTACCCGCGGCCTGGATCCCCAGTTCGTCTACGCCCTTGTCCGGATCGAGTCGCGCTTCGACCCGAAGGCCCAGCATGGGGAAAACCGGGGGCTCCTGCAGATCAAGCCCCGGGCATGGAGGGCGGTATCAAGCCTGCCCTATGAGCCGGCCGTCTGGGACTGGCGCACCAACCTGGCGGTCGGGATGGACAGCTTGGTCGTCATGAAGAAGACCCTGGAGGAGAGGGGCGTGTTCACCTATCCGCTCCTCTGGGCGTCGTATCATTACGGGGTCGACTACGTCGTGGCGCACGGATGCGACATGAGCCGGATTCCACGGCCCTCGGATCCGGTTTCCTATAAGCTCTGGTCGGGTGACGCGCACCCGATAAATCCTCCAAAATAATTGGAGGACAGAAGCTTGCTAGACTCAGGCCTTCTGAACGAGGCCGGCCTTGAGGGCCTTCACGGAGACCCAGACGCGCTTCGTGCCCCCGTTGGCGGTGCGGATCCGCACCTTCTGGAGGTTCGGGCGGAACTTGCGCTTCGTGATGCTCGTCACGTGCGTACCGATGCCGCCACTCTTCTTGGTCTGGCCTTTACGGTTAATGATGCTCCCTTTGACGGGGCGACGACCTGTGATTACGCAAACTTTGGCCATGGTGAGATGAGTTAAAAGGAAGACGTTAGCGGGCCCGTCTGTTGCTAGGCAAGGGGATTCTGTGTGGCGCCTGACAATTCAAGTTTCTGGTGGTTGCTGAGGCTCCTCTTTCGAGGGTGGGGGAATGATTGCTCCCTTCTTCTTGTTCAATTGCCCGTGCGACTGCGAATACCTAGACCTCCGAATGAGCGCAACAAGCGGAGATCCTTTTCAATTTCGGCTGTCTTTGTAGCCGAGACTCCTGCCGTCTCCGCAAACTCGGCCCACCGGGAAGTTGACTCGGACACCTCGTTAATAACCGTCAGCGCCTGATGCTTGTCGAGGGACTCCGCCTCCGCCAATTCCAGTAGTTGCTTAATGCCGGCATTTTTTCGCTCTCCCACGACCCCCATCCCGCGCTCATGGAGGTTGCCACCGAAGGTAAGGTCGTAAGCAGGCCCCAAACGCCAGCAATGATCGTGATACAAGAAACCATGGTTCTTCCCATGATCGTCGCGATTGTTCGCAAGAACATTAAACACCGCCCGGCGATACGCCCGGAAAACCTCCCGTTCGTCCTTGGTAAGAATTCGGGTGGCCCGCAAGAACTCGGTATAATCCAAATCACTCGCCCCCAACTGCAATAGGCCGGCCAGGGTGTGATGATGGATGCGCCGCGAACCCTTACGATCGAATCGTTTGGCCGCAAAATGCCGACGTACGGCACCCTCATGGCTGGTTTCCAGGATACGTGTGCTTAACATCTCGATTCCAGCGGCCCTGGCCATGCACGCGTAGGCCTCTTCCATCGGCGCCCAATCGCCGTTCTTGGAGGTGTCAAATTTCACGATCCACGCTTCAAACCCCTCGGGAATCTCTCCAGCCCCGGGCAGTAGGTTCTTGGTATCGGATGTGGCGATGGCCAGTAGCGCTTTGGGGTGGGCGCCCCCCACGGAGCTGCCCAGTGGAACCAGGGATTCCATATCGATTATGCCTCCCGACTCGGCTGCGGCCGCGGCTAAGTAAAGGTCGTCTAGAGTGATCCCGTGAGGTGTCGCATTCGAATCCCCCTCGGGAGTGTAAACCAAGGCGCCCATCGCACGCCGCCCGACATAAGCCAGGCGCATCAGGGGGGTTATTGCATGCTCGGGAGTTCCATGCCTACGAAACCACTCTGTCATCAACCGGGTACCCCATTGGTCGGGTAACGAGTCCTCAAATAGCCCCGGGAGACGCATTGACGGAGGGGATTCTCTAAATTGGACCCCAGACTTCAGCGAAAGCGTGAACGGGGATAGTTGGTGGCCAGAATCGATGAACGCCCTGTCATATTCGAACGCCACTCCTCCAAGCGCTTCTTCAAGGGCGCCCACCCTCAAACCTTGGTATTCAACAATCAGCCGGCTCATGATCGGGAGCTCCGTCCGCGTTTTCGCTCGGGACGCGTTAGGTCATCGAGCGTGAGTCCCGTCAGATCCTTTGTGCGGCCGATCCGATCGAATTCCCCGACCAGATCTAAAATCTCTAGAAGCTTCAGCAACCGAAGAAGTGCAATGCGTCCAGTCCGCTCAAACAAAACATAGGTCGGCGCCTTTAGCCCTGCTCTCGCCGCTAACTCAGCTTGGGACCACCCTCTGGCAAGGCGTCGCTCTCGAATCCTCTTGGCTAGGTCAAATGCGATTCTAGCCGGTGTGCGAAACGATAACATATTATCGTTTATGCCATGAATCTTATTTTAAGCAATATCATATTACCTGTTACAATCACCCTAGGCGCGTTTGGCCCCTGAATCCAATTTCAGCGCAGTTCAGAGTAGCATCCCCGATCGCCTGTCTCCACTTCCAACGCTGCGCCCGGAGCCTAGGCCGCCTTCAAATGTGGTTTCGTTAAGCGCCATAATTGCCGATGTTAGGTCTGACAATAGCCTGGATCGGGCTCTTGAGCTTGACATCCTCCCGGTCTAAGCGGCTTGCGCCGCTTTGGCCGGGATTCCCGTCGAGCCGGGCGGCTTGCGCCGGCGGTCCCTCGGATGGGTTCGCAGTTCGTCGGCCGGAGTAACCCCCGAGCCTCCCTGCGCAGCAACGGCCTGTCCGGCCGCCAGTATGTTTATGGCCGCATTGATGTCGGCGTTGACCGTGAAGCCGCAGGCCACGCACAGGAACACCGCTTGGCTCTTGCGGTTCTCCGGTGAACGATGGCGGCACTGCGAGCATTGTTGAGAGGTGTAGGAGGGGTTTACTGCAACAAGCTGGGCGCCCGAACGTTCGCACTTATAGGCGAGCATTCGCCTAAAGTCGAAATGGGCGTTTGATAGGAGTGCACGGTTTAGGCCCGCTTTCCGGCGAACGTCGTGCCCTGGGTGATCCACGGTTCCCGAGGCCGATGCTGTTATCGCCTTTATCCGGAGATCCTCAACGGCTATGACCGCATGCTTTGTTGCGAGGTGCGTTGTCAGCTTATGCGCTGCATCGCGGCGGCGGTTGGCAATATGGCGCCTGTGCATGGCGACCCGCTCGATCGCCTTCCTGCGCCTCGCGCTCCCCCTGCTGCGGCGAGCCGCCTGCCGCTGCAACCAGCGCAGGCGTCGGTCTTCCTCCCGTGTCGCAACAGGAAATGCAATGACCTCCCCAAGGGATGTCGTGACGGATTGCGCCACGCCAAGGTCCAGTCCAATAGCCGCTTCGCCAGCGTTGGGCATCGAAAAATCAGCCTCCACGCAGAAGCTAACATACGCCATCGATCCCACTCTCGATAGGGTTATGTTCCTGACGTTGCCGCAGATAGGTCGCGACAGTCGAAAACGGGTCCATCCGAGCTTCGGAAGCTTCACCCAGTCTCCGTCGACCTTGAACTGCTTTGGGTCCGGAAAGCGGATTGAGTCGCCGTCCCCTTTTCTCCGGTATTTGGGAAAGCCGCAGCGACCTTTGAAAAATGCCTCAAATGCGTAATCCAGGTCGCGAAGGGTCGATTGCAGGCAGTGATGCGGGACCTTTGCGAGCCAAGGGAACCGGTCCTTAAGGCCAGGCAAGAGCGAGCTCATGTGAACATACCCGACGCTGGCGCCAAAGCCCTTTGCTCCGGCGGACCTAGCCGCGAGCCAAAGTGTCTCCCGGTAGTCCAACGCCCAGTTCCAAAGCCACCGGCAGGCTCCCATGGACTGCACCAAGATCCTCTCCTGGCCCGGGTGGGGGGAGAGCCGATAACGTAGGCCTGTGAGGGTCTTTGACATGCTTGCCTGCAGCGGTCAAAAGTGATTAGTCTCCTAATTGTGAAACCTGATATTCGCCGGGGAAGAAGCGTCGTCTTTGAGCTCACTGTCCATTTAGTCTTTGTGACAAAATACAGGAGAAAGGCAATCACGGACCGCGTGCGTGAACACATCCGAATGACCTGCACCGATGTATGCTCCAAGATGGGTGCCCACCTCAAGGAATTTGACGGGGAAGAGGACCATGTGCACCTGCTGGTCAGCTACCCACCGAAGCTTTCCATTTCCCGGCTCGTGAATTCCCTAAAGCTGGTTTCTGCCCGCCTGCTGAGAAAACGCGCCTTTCCGGAGGTCAGGCAAAAGCTCTGGGGAATCCACTTCTGGACCCCGAGCTACTATGCCGGATCTTGTGGAGGCGCTAGCCTGCAGACCGTGAAACGCTATATTCAGGCCCAAAGGGCAGCCCCCTTTCATTCAGGGCGGCGCTAGACCCGGCCTAAGCTTCGCTTTGGCCAGGTTTGCGCGCCGTCATTGATCAACCTGACGGACGGGATCCTCAGGGCGCGCTACCGGAACTCGATGGAGAAGGCCGAGCCCATGGTTCCGGGGACCGTCTACCGCCTCCGGGTCGAGCTCTGGTCGACCGCGAACATCTTCCTGAAGGGACACCGCCTGCGCGTCGACATCGCGAGCAGCAACTTCCCGCGATTCGACCGCAACCCGAATACGGGCGCGAGCCCTGAGGCCCCGGGGCCGGCGGTTTCCGCGATGAACACGATCCTCCACGACCGAGAGCACCCGTCGGCCCTCCTCCTGCCGCTCGTCCCGTAGCCGCGGGTCACTCCCCGACGAGGCGGACCCGTGCGGGCTCGTCCTCCTCGATGGGGGAGAAGCGCCTTGAAATCCTAAAGCGCCAGGAATGGGCGTGATTCCCGCTTAAGTCTGTTAACCCAAATCTGCGGCGTTGGTTCACCACGTCCATTCGTCGCATAAAGCGGTCCTGAGAATTGGTTGTTATCAGACTAGATGTCAATGTTTAGGAATATAACGTACCATTTATTGCCGATCTATTTGCCGATCTTTTCCAACCTATCGTGGACGTTTCGCAGGGCCCAGAGGGCCTGGAACTTCTGGCCCATGTTGGCCGGATGGATCAGCTGTAGAAGGGAAAGCTTGTCGCGGCTGAGCCTGCCGGCCTCCGCAGCGGCAAAGCCCGCAATGAACGCGCCGGCGTGGTGGACGAAGAACGCCTCCTGTGTTTCCACCTTGGGAGACGCGAATCCCTCGTCCTTGAGTGCCTGTGAGAGCCAGTCCCAGCATACGTGGCAGGTGAGGTCCTGTTCCCCGGCGTTAGCGAGGAGATCATTGCCCTGCGTGTGCTCCTTGTAGGCGCGCGAGGTGCCCTGTGGCGTAGCTGTTGTGAGTTCCTCCCAGGACTTCCCGTAGTCAAAGGCAAGGAAGAGTCCGGTCCAGGGCTGGCGGGCAAGCGATCGGGCCAGGGCTGCCGCGGAAAGCGGGGCGTCGATCGTGTAACCCTCGGGGGCCGATGCGGGCCAGTCTGCGGGGAATGGCGCAGGGGCACTGAGTTCGACCTCCACGGGGGTAGGTCCGGAAACCTCGACGCCCAGTTCCCGCCACGCCCCGCCGCGGTAGCGAAACCGCCGAAACGGCTGGGCGTCGAAGAGCTCGTTTGAAAACAAGATCGAAGGCCCGGAAAATTCCAGGGGCTCGCCGATACCCACCAAGCGAACCGAGCGGAAGGGGTGGGGCAGGTCGCGCAGGACGCCCGCTCCGCGCTCGGCTCCGATCTCCACAAACTCAAATAAACCGAGGGGCTCCGGGTGCAGGATTTCGGTGCAGGCCTCAAGGACAAGCCTCCCGAAGAGGGGCGCCGAGGCGGTGGCGGTCAGGAAATCCGTGCCCGGCCCGTACCCGATCCGCCTTCGGTCCCTGCGATAATAACCCACCTTGGGGTCGTACAAGGCGACATCCATATATTCCGAGAAATCCAGAGCGGGGCGCCCCGCGGCGCGCGCGCGCAGGGCGTCCATCACTCGGGCATCCGGGGTCGGTTCGCTCGAAGGCTTCATTTACAAACTTGAGGCGATGACCACACTCAGGGGCATGTTCAAACGGATTCTGATCCTGACCGGCGCCGCGATCCTGGGGTTCGCGGCGTGCCTGGCCTCGATACGCATGGCGGGCTCGTGGTCGCTGCTCCCGAACCGGGAGCTGGACCGCGCATCCTCCTACATGCGGGATGTCCTGAAGACCGTGAACGAGAACTACGTGGACCCGAAGGCCTCGGGCTACGAGCCCCTGTCGAAGCTCGCGATCCACGGGATGGTCGAGTCCCTGGACCCCCACTCGGAGTACCTGGAGGTCAAGGATAACCAGGAGCTGGAGGAGGACCTGGACGGCGAGTACGGCGGGATTGGCGTCGAGATTGAGATGAGCAAGGGCTTCCTGACGGTGACCTCCCCCATCCCGGGCGGCCCCGGGGCGAAGGCGGGCATCCTCGAGGGGGACCAGATCGTGAGCGTGGATGGAAAGAGGGTCGAGCACGGCGTCCCCATGGACAAGGTGGTCGACCGGCTCCGCGGCAAGCCCCACACGCACGTCAAGGTGGGGATCCTGCGCCCGAGCAGTGGCAAGAGCCTCGACCTGGATGTCGTCAGGGAGGTGGTGAAGATCGTGAGCGTGCGCGGGGTGAGAGTGCTGGACGGCTCGACGGGCTATCTCCAGATCCGGGAATTCTCGGACCACACCGGGGAGCAGTTTGACGCCGCCGTGAACAGCCTCCTTGCCAAGGGGATCGACAGCCTGGTGATCGACTTAAGGAACAATCCCGGCGGCCTCCTGGACGCCGCGGTCGATGTGGCCGAGCCCTTCTTCAAGAAGGGCAACCTGATCGTCTACACGCAGGGACGGAAGCCCACGGACCGAGAGAAC
>Ga0302156_10001824_pt1 | contig 18183 bp, 10 predicted proteins | sample I_Bog_N3_2_FD_193503 | JGI IMG/M metagenome (GOLD analysis project Ga0302156, IMG submission 193503) | Peat permafrost microbial communities from Stordalen Mire near Abisko, Sweden - I_Bog_N3_2 | ecosystem: Environmental > Terrestrial > Soil > Wetlands > Peat | place: Sweden: Abisko, Stordalen... | reverse complement strand
CGACTTCCCCTTCGTCCACCCACCGCTGACATTTCTGCTGCAGGCTGCCATCCTCCGCCTCACCGGCCGCGTCTACTTCCACCAGGTCCTCTACGCCGCCGTCGCCGGAGCCTTCGCCACAGTGCTCACCTGGCGAATCGCTCTCCACATCCTGCGCCCCCGCATCGTCATCGCGTGGCCAGTCTCCCTCCTGCTGGCCGCGCCACTCACCGTGCTGGGCATCTACAGCATCTTCCCCCACCCCTTCTACGACTGCGACGCCATCCTCTCCATCCTCATCGCGCTGCTTCTGCTCCAAGGTCTAACCACCCCAGCACAGCCATCACACCTGCGCGCCTCTGCCGCCGGCGTCGCACTCGTCGTTCCCCTCTTCTTCAAGCAGAACATCGGCCTCCCCTTCCTGCTCATCGCGCTGGCGTGCATCCTTCTGCTGCTGGCCGTCAACCGCCACCAACACCACAACGCCCGCCTGCTCATCGTCCTCATCGCGGCCGTCCCTACCCTGCTCATCGCCGCCCTCCTGCTGCATCTCACGGCAGGTCTCGGCAACTACATTCACTGGACGGTCCAATTCGCTGCTCAACGCCGTCTCCCCGGCCTGCACAACATGCTCACCGTCTTCGCCGAGCCCGCCCTGCTCTGGCAACTCCCCGCCATCGCCGCCGCGCTGCTCCTGTTGCGCTCCCGCGCTGCCGCGAGAGCATGGGTACGCGCGCTTGGATTCGCACTACTCGCCAGCCCCTTTCTCTGGACGCTCCTGCTCCTCGTCCTCCACACCGACACCGACGACCGCGCCGACGATCTGATCGCCCTCTGGCCGCTCGTTCTGGCCCTCGCCGCTGCGTCTGCGCTCGTCTCTCTGCTCCTCGCGCTGAAGCGCAGCTCACTCAACCTGCGCACGCTTCTGCCCGTGATGACTCTGGCCGCTATCATCGGCACGCTGCTCTCGCAACAGCTCTGGGGCTCCACCTACGCCCTCTGGCCGCTGCTGGTGCTGCTCCTCGCCGAACTCTTCGCCTCGCTTACCACTCATCTCGATACCCCGAATACAACCCCGATCCTCCCCGCACTCGCCCTCACCGTCGCGGCCACGCTGCTGGTCTGCGGCGGACTCTATGCCGTCAGCGCCGAGCGCCTCACCTACGTCCAGCTCGACGACGCGCCCCTCGAACGCTCCACGCAGCCTGCGCTGCGCGGGATGGCCGCGCGCGGCCCGTGGCTACCCAGCTTCGATCAGTTGCTCCGCTTCGCCGCCGCCGAAATCCCCCAGGACGACGGCATCCTCCTGCTCCCTGGCGAGGACCCCTTCTACTTCGCCACCGGCCGCACCCCGCGCTTCCCTGTGCTGCTCTTCGACAACACCACTGACCCCTACTCCCCCGCGCAGATCGCCGCCCTTGCGCGCACCAACAACATCCGCTGGCTCATCATCAAACGCTCGCTGCAACTCAACGCCGACCCCATGCCCCAGCGCGACGCCACGCTGCAACTGCTCGCGCAACAGTTCACGCTCTACCGCCGCCTCGACAACTACGACGTCTACCGCCGTAATCCCTAACTGAACACTAGCTGAAGAGCCCCCGCCACGCTGCATTCGCCCACAGCCGCTCCCGCCCGCCGTAGCGGGCGCTGAACGCCGCCACCCGCTCCACCCTTGCATCCTCCAACTGCGACACGTAACACAGCGCCTGCCGCCGCTTGCTCGCAATCGCTGCATCCGCATCGCCGAGCTCGCTCACGAACACCGGCTCCAGCGTCGTATTCAACATCTCCGCAACCGTTCGCGCCTGCTCGTCGACCGGCGTCTCCATCTCCGCCGCGTACGGCTGGTCCTCATAGAACGCCACTGGCATCCCCGCCGCAAACGCCGCCGCCGCCAGCATCGCTGTCCGGTGGTCCACATGCCCGCCCAGTCCCAGCGGAAACACCAGCGCCTCCGCCCGGCTGCTCTCAAGCTCCTTGGCGATCTTCGCAAAGGCCTTGTCGGACTCATTCACCGCGACGCCGAACACATCCCCCGGCGCGCAGTGCAGGCGCAGCGGCGCATCCTTCAGGTTCAGGTCGGTCAGCGTCAACTTCGCGCTGCGATACAGCTTCTGCCAGGCCTCATCCTCGCGCTTGCGCAACGCGCTCACGAACGACATCCTGTCATTCGCATGGACCGAGTCCGCATCCGAGAACGGCGCGTCCTCGCTGCGCGTAAAGCAGTTCACCACCTCGACCGCGTGCCCCTGCGCCAGCCACATCCCCACCGCCAGCCCCAGCGACAGCGCTGCATCCTCGCGATGCGGTGACACGATCGCAATCTTCAAGCTCGATCACCCCTGTCAGGACAAGGCCCCAGAAACAACGCCTTCTGAGCCATGGACCCTAAACCCTGGCCCTCTCACTTGATGTTGCTCAGCGTCGGCTGCAAGTGGACCACCACGCCATCCTGTCCTGCACGAAACGCGATCATGCGCTTCAACACGTCGTAGGAAAGGCCGGTGACCGGCAGCATCTGTCCGTTTACCACAAGCGTCGGCGTCTGGTCCACGCTTAGGTCGCCGGCCAACGCCATCGAGGCATGAATCTCGTCCTTCGCCAGGTCAGTCTGCGCGCACGCCGCTGCGTCCTTCGGATCGCCCCCCGCAGCGGTCACTGCCGCCGCCAGCGTCGCATCCACACCGGTCGGCGTCAGGTCGCTCTGCTTGTCAAAGACCGCCGCTGCATAGGTAAAGAACGCCGCATCGCCCTTGGACTGGCGCACGCACACGCCCTCCGCCGCCGCGCGAAACGCATAGGGATGGATCTCCGGAATCGGCAGGTTCTCAAACACGATGTGCGCCTGCGGAAAATCCTTCAACAGGTTCTCCATCGTGTCCTGCGCCTCCTTGCAGTGCGGACACTGCAAATCGGCAAACTCCACCAGCTCCAGTTGCTTGCTCGCCGCGCCCTCCGCCGGGCCATTCGCGCGCGCCTGCAGCAGCTCGCGCGTCTCCTCGAACGGTTTGGCTCCAAAGTCGATCACCTGGTCCGCAATGGCGTGTTTGCCGTCCGGCGTGGTGAAGAACGCCGTCTGCGATGTCTTGCCCGGGTTCGCCTTGTCGCCCACATACACCACCACCCTGGATACGCCGGGAGCCTTCGTCTTCAGGATCGCCGCCACGCTCCAGATGCGGGTCGTGTCATAGCCCCATATCGCCGTCAGAAAGGCGTTCACCTCATCCACGGTCGGCGATGCCGCCGTAAAGTTCTTCGCGCTCACCGGAGGAAATGGAGTCGCTGTCTGCGCCGCCGGAGCCTGAGTCACCGTACTCTGTGTTGCTGTCTGCGCTCCGCTTGCCGTGACTGCCGTACCCAAAACCATCATGCCTACTACCGTTCCAACCCACTTCAACATTCCATCCTCTTTCATCTCTCGGTCACTTACCACTTATCACTTACCACTTACCACTTGTCTTCATCACTGTCTTACCGCGGCAATCGGGAACCGCCGTCCCATGCCAAACGACTTGCGCGACACCTTCAGCACCGGAGCCGCCTGCTGCCGCTTGTACTCGCTGGCTTCCACCATGCGGATCACGCGCTGCACCAGCTCCAGCTCCACTCCCTGCGTGCGGGCAATCTCCTCCGCTGAACTGTAGTCCTCAATGTACGCGCGCAGCATCGGGTCCAGCACCTCGTACGGCGGCAGCGAATCCGTGTCCTTCTGCCCCGGCCTAAGTTCCGCCGAGGGCGCCTTCGAGAAGATCACCTCGGGAATCACCTCGCGCTCGCGGTTCGCATAGCGGCTCAACGCATAGACCTGCGTCTTGTAGACGTCGCCCAGCACCGCCAGCGCTCCCACCATATCGCCGTACAGCGTGCAGTAGCCGCAGGCCATCTCGCTCTTGTTGCCGGTGGTGAGTACCAGCCCTCCGGTCTTGTTGGAGAGCGCCATCAGCAGGCTGCCGCGAATTCGCGGCTGCAGGTTCTCCTCCGCTAGGCCGAACTCCGTGCCCGCGCCCAGCGCCGCAAACGCCGGCTCCAACAAGCCCGTGAACTGCGTAAAGATATCGCCGATGGGTAGCACCGAAAACGCAATGCCCAGGTTCTTCGCCAGCACCTCGGCATCGCTCAAAGACCCGCTGGAGGAAAACTCGCTCGGCAGTCCGTAGCCCTCCACGTTCTCCGCGCCCAGCGCCTCTACCGCAATCGCCGCCACCAGCGCCGAGTCGATGCCTCCGCTCAATCCCAGCAGCACCTTCTTGAAGCCGCACTTGTGCACGTAGTCTCGCGTACCCAGCACCAGCGCGTTCCAGATGTCTTCCGTATCGTTCTCCACGCGTGCCGGCAACGCCGGGGCCTCGGCCTTGGTCTCCACCAGCACCAGGTCCTCCTCGAACGCCTTGCCCCGCGCATAGACCTCGCCGTTCCAGTCCACTGCAACCGAAGCGCCGTCAAAGATCAGGCTGTCGTTGGCGCCCACCTGGTTCACCATCAGCACGGTCGCGCTGTGCCGCTTGGCCAGCGCGCAGATCATGCGCTGCCGCATCTCCGCCTTGCCCTGCCAGAACGGCGACGCCGAAATATTCAGAATCAGCCGATGCCCGCTCACCGGCTGCGGCAGCACGCTCCACCGCCGCATCAACTGCTCAATGGGATCCACCGGATAGTTCTGCCGGGGCCAGAACTGCTTGTCGTTCCACGCGTCTTCGCAGATGGTAATCGCCAGCACCTGGCCCTTCACCGCGAACAGCGCCTGCTCCAGCGCCGGCTCAAAGTACCGCTGCTCATCAAAGACGTCGTAGAACGGCAGCAGCATCTTCTGCTGCACGAACCGCAGCTCGCCGTTCTCCATCAGCGCGGCCACATTGGACAGGTTCTTGCCGCGAACCCGCGTTCCCCGCGCCTGCTCGCAGCGCATCGGCGACCCGCACAGCACCGCCGGCCGCTCCTTGCCGCGCGTCAACGCCGCCACCGCCTGCAGCGTCTCCTCCGCGCGCTCTACAAACGAGTCCTTCTCCAGCAGATCCGCCGGAGGATATCCACTGGTCGCCAGCTCCGGAAACATCACCAACTCCGCGCCCTGTTCGACCGCGCGCTCCACGCACGAAGTTATCTTCGCCAGGTTTCCCGGGAAGTCGCCCACAGTTGGATTGATCTGAGCCAGCGCGATCCGCACGCCTCTAGTCTAACCCGACGCACCCTAATCCCTATTGCCTATTCCCTACTTCCTGCCTCTACGACCCCGTACCTTCCAGCACCACGCCCACCGTCCGCGCCAGAATGCGGAGGTCCAGCATCAGGCTCCAGTTCTCCACGTACGCCGTGTCCAGCGAGATGTAGCTGTCGAACGACGGGTCCTGCCGCGCCTCCACCTGCCACAGCCCGGTCATGCCGGGCATCACATCCAAGCGGCGCAGTTGGTCCAGGCCGTACCTCTGCACCTCGCTCGCCAGCGGAGGCCGCGGCCCCACCAGGCTCATCTCGCCATTCAGCACGTTCCACATCTGCGGCAACTCGTCGATCGAGTACTTGCGCAGCCACGCTCCCACCCTTGTAATACGCGGATCTTTGCGAATCTTGAACAGCACCCCATCGCGCTCGTTCATATGCGCCAGTTCAAGCCGCATCCGGTCCGCGGCGTCCACCATGGTGCGGAACTTCACGCACTCGAACACCCGCCCTTTCATGCCGATCCGTTGCGCCCGGTAGAACACCGGCCCCTTGGAGTCCAGCCGGATGAGCAGCGCCACCAGCAGCATCGGCAGCGCGAACAATACCCCCAGCAACACGCACACGGCCACATCCATCAGTCGCTTCAGCACAAACGCGCCTCGTGGAAAGTCGCGCCGGTGCAGCGGAATGGTCGGGAACTGCCCGATAAACTCCACCGGCGTATTCCAGGCCAGGCCATCGTAGAGATCGGGAATCACCCGAACCTCGATTCCGTTCGCGCGCGCCTCGGCCACCACGGCGAGCACCGTCTCCCGGTCCGACGGCGTCGAAAAATAAATCTCATCCACAAACAACGCGCGCGCCAACGCAACGCAGTTGCGCACACTGCCCACCACCTGCGGATTGGAAGCCTCGCCGCCCGGGTCCTGCGTCACAAAGCCCTTGAACCGAAACCCCAGGTATCGTAGGGAGATCAGGTGGTTGCGCAGCGCCTGGCCCACGCGGCCATCGCCCACGATCAGCACGTTGCGAGTCTCGTACCCCAGCCGGAAACGCCGCTCCCGCAGCTTGCGCCACAGCATGCGCCGCGCCATCATCAGCCCCATCGTAAACAGCATCGCCAGCGCCACCGCAATGCGCGACACCGCAATCCCATGCGCCACATACAGCGTCCCGCAAAGGAGCAGGCCAGCCGTCAGCACCGCCTGGACCGTCAGCCGCTGTTCGTTGAGTCCGCTGCGTACCTCCTGTGTGCGATAGAGGCCGTACACCTGCGCAAACAACACCACAAAAAGGCTGAACAACACCATGTAGCCGATGGAGATGGGCGGAAAGACATTCACCATCCGGTGCGGCCAACCCGAAGGTCCCATCGGCGTCGGCGCCAGACGCAGATAAAGCGCAAACAGGCCGCCCAGCAGCGCGCTCAGAAGATCCAGCATCACCCAGATCGACACCGTCGTCCCCGAGCGCGCAAACAGCCCTGCCTTGCGCGACACCGCATTCGATCGCACGTGACTGCGGTCTTGCACCACGACATGTTCCAGGTACTCAGGGATAGTCATCCACCCAATATCTCTTCTGGCGGGCTCGGCCCGTATCTCTCAATCGATATCGGTTGCGGCTCCCCTCGCGGGCGAAACTGCTCCAGAATCGAACGCTATAGCGTTCCCCGCTACGGTTGGTAGACTGCGCTGCGTGAGCAAACCTCTCTCATTCTCAGACAGGGAGAACCAGTTCGTCCAGTTCGAAGAACTCCTTGAGTATAGGGTCTTCGCTGCGCCGCATCTCCTCCATCGTTCCAAAGAACAGGGCCTTGCCCTCGTGCAGAAAGACCACGCGGTCGGCCAGCTTCTGCGCAAACCTCATATCGTGCGTCACCACGATACTTGTCAGATGCAGTTGCATCTTCAGGCGCTGTATCAGGTCAGCCAGGAGGTGCCCCATCAGCGGGTCGACCATGGTCGTCGGCTCGTCGTACAGCACCGCCGAAGGCTGCGCCGCCAACGCCCGCGCAATCGCCACAGACCGCTTCATCCCGGTCGAAAGGTCGCTCGGAAGCATATTCTCCATCCCAGCCACCCCCACCATCTCCAGCAAGCCCTTCACCACCAGCAGGATCTGGTCCTCCTGCATGTGACCATGCTCACGCAGCGGAAAAGCCACATTTTCTCCCACCGTGATCGAGTCAAACAGCGCCCCATTCTGGAAGACCATGGTCACCTTCTTCCGCACCTCCTGCATCTCGCGCTCGTTTAGCCCCCCGATGTCCTGCCCCGCCACCAGCACCTCCCCGCTGTCCGGCTTCAGGAACCCCATCAATATCTGCAGCGAGACCGATTTGCCCACACCGCTTCGCCCCAGGATGCACAACGTCTCCCCGGCGTTCACAAAGAAGCTCACATTCTCCAGCACCACCAGGTCTCCGAAGGACTTGTTGACGTCATTAAATGCGATATACGGTGCCGCCTCCGCCCCCGCCGCAAACGACGCCGCCTCCAGCCCGCCACCCGCCGCAAAGTGCGACTCCTCAGCCGCCGCCGCGCCCTCGGCCTCATTGGCCTCCGCCGTCTCCGCCATGAACTCTTCCACCCGCGGAGCCACATCCGCCGATAACTCCACCGCCGGTTCCAATACCGGCTCGCCCGGCTTCGCCGGCTCCGGCGCTCCTTCCTCGTGCATCGGCTTGAAATCCTCTTCACTCATGCGCGCTGTCCCTCACGACTCAGTATGGCATCCACCCGCGCCAGATCCTCCGGCGAATTCACATTCTTAAACCATCGCCGTAGCGTTGCCTCATCCGGGCCTTGATAATCGGAATGCTTGGGATTCCCATAAAGCTCCCATTCGTCATACATCCATGACGCGTCTCCATCCGCTGAAGCAGAGAGATTTAACAGCACCTCAAGCTGCCGCTCGCCACCATCCAAAAGCCGGGTGAACGATGCGAGCCGCTCCCGCCGCAGCAGACAAAACGCAGGCTGCTTCTCCGTGAAGCCCAAAAAACTTACGCTCATTCCAGTCTTTCCATAGTGCAGCGCCTCGTGGCACCAGAGCCGCAATAACTCAGCCGGCACAAGCGGCACATCCACCGGAATAAACATCGCCCACGGCTGCGTGCAGGCCTTCAGCCCGGCCTCCACACCCGCGCCTGGCCCAAACTCGACACGCTGCTCGCGCACCACCGGCGCGTAGACCGCCAGATCGTCGCGGTTTCCCGCGATGCTCACGTCCGCACAGAACTCCCGCAGCTTCTCCACAGCGATCTCCACCAGCGGCCGCCCGCCTAACCGCAACAGCGCCTTATCTTGCCCCATCCGTGCACTTCTTCCACCGGCCAGCACAAACCCATGCACCGGCAACCGGCCGTCTGGACCCTGAACCCTGGACTCCGGACCCTCTCTCACGCCCCGACACCTTCCAGAAACCGCACAATCGACTCAATCCCGCGATGAAAGTTCGCGAGATGAAACTTCTCATTCGGCGCGTGCAGATTGTCGTCCGGCAACCCGAAGCCCATCATCACCGTCGGGATCCCCAGCTCGCGCACAAAGTCCCCCACAATGGGGATCGACCCACCCCCGCGCACAAACACCGTCGGCTTGCCGAAGACCTCCGCCATCGCCGCCGTCGCCGCGCGCACCGCGGCATTGTCGGTGCTCACCACAATCGGCTCACCGGAGTGAATCAGCGTCACCTTCACCTGGATACCCGCCGGGCAGATCGACTCTACAAACTTCTTGTACTTCGCGAAGATGTCGTCCGGCTTCATCCCCGGCACCAGCCGGAAGCTGATCTTCGCGGTCGCCTTCGCAGGAATTACAGTCTTCGCACCCGCTCCGATAAATCCGCCGAGCATTCCGTGCACATCCATCGTGGGCCGCGACCACGTCCGCTCCAGCACGCTGAACATTCTCTCTCCAGTCAACTCGGTCGAGCCCACCTCCTTCTTCCGGTAGTCCTCCTCGTCGAATGGCAGCGAGCGCCACGCCTTCAACTCCGCTTTGCTCGGATCCTCAATGCCGTCATAGAACCCCGGAATTGCAATGTGCCCGTCCTCGCGCTTGATCTGCGCGATGATCTGCGCCAGCGCCACAAACGGATTCGGCGCAGCGCCGCCGTACATCCCACTGTGCAGGTCGGTCGCCGCGCCGCGCGCTTCGAGCTCCGTGTAGATCATGCCACGCAGCCCCACGCACAGCGTGGGCAGTTCCGGCGCGAACATCTCGGTATCGCTCACCAGCGCGGCATCGGCCTTCAACTGGTCGCCATGCTCGCGCACGAACGCCGCGATGCCCTCCCCACCCACCTCCTCCTCGCCCTCCACGATCACGCGCACATTCACCGGCAGCTTGCCGTCGGCCTTCAGCAGGCTCTCCAACGCCTTCACATGCATCCACATCTGCCCCTTGTCGTCCACCGCCCCGCGCGCATAGATGTTGCCGTCGCGCACCTCCGGCTCAAACGGCGGAGACTTCCACTCGTCCAGCGGCTCGGCCGGCTGCACATCATAGTGCCCATAGAGCAACACCGTAGGCTTGCCGGGTGCCTTCAGCCACTCCGCATAGACCAGCGGATGTCCTGTCCGCTCCGGCGTCGAAGTCTCAATCAGCCGCACACCGTCCATCCCCGCTGCGCGCAGGCCGTCGGCGACGAACTCCGCCGCCCGGCGCACATCCCCAGCGTGCTCCGGGTCCGTCGACACCGACGGAATCCGCAACAACTCCTTCAACTCCTCGACAAACCGCGCCCCATTTGACTTCGCATATCCGACCGCTGTTTCGCTCATCGCTAGTCCTCGTTCCTATTCCTAAGCCTCTGCGGCCGTCAGTGCCGCTATCGTACTATCCCTGCCTCTTTCCTACTCAAGACTCACAAACTCATAACTCGAAACTCTACAAAGCCCGTTCTACCCCGCCGGTGCTATCCTTTCTCCCGATGACCCGCCTGCCCGCACTCCCCGCACTCATTCTGCTCACGCTCTCCGCGCTCGCCCAGACGCCGCCGACCCCGCCCGCAACGCCCGCGCAGGCCGCCGTCCCGCAGGACGGCCCACTCAACCCCGCGCTGCCCACCGTCTTCATCGTCGGCGACTCCACCGCGCGCAACAATGTGGACCTCGGCTGGGGCGACCACTTCGCTCAGTTCTTTGACACCACGCGCATCAACGTTGCGAACCGCTCCCGCGCCGGCCGCTCCACGCGCAGCTACTACAACGAAGGCCTCTGGGCACACACACTCTCCGAGATCAAGTCCGGCGACTACGTCCTCTTCCAGATGGGCCACAACGACGGCGGCGGTACTGCCGACACCGTCCTCCATGACGCCAAGTCCCGCACCACCATCCACTCCCTCGGCGATGAAACTGTTGACGTCCCCATTCTCAGGCCCTTCACTACCGGCCCGCTTGCCGGCCAGACCGTTGAAACCGTCCACACCTACGGCTGGTACATGCGCATGTACTTCGCCGATGTCCGCGCCAAAGGCGCCACGCCCATCCTGCTCACCCCCACCATCCGCAACATCTGGAAGCCCGACGCTGCCGGCACTCCTCAGATCGAACGCGACATGGGCTTCGGTGACATCGACTTCCAGCTCGCGGCCGCCGAGCACGTCCCCCTCGCCGACATGGCCACCGTCGCCGCCGACCGCCTCCAGGCCCTCGGCCCGGAGAAGACCGCATTGCTCTTCCCGATCGACCACACCCACTCCAGCGCGATCGGCGCCGAAGCCAACGCCCACGACGTCACCGTCGCCCTCCGCCGCATCCACTCCCCCGTCGCCGCCTACCTCAAATAGCTCAAAGCCCGAAAGCTCACTGCGCGAAGCTCAACAGCACTCCCCCACTCAAAGCTCACCAACTCATCACTCGAACGACACAGGAACCCCAATGCCGCGGGTACTCGGCTAACTATCCCGGGATATGATTTTCTAACCGAATCCACGTCTCCGCCCAGCGAGGTTTCCCAAATGGCTCACACCCTCCGCAATCCACAATGGCTCGGCATTGATCGCGACATGTGGCTTACCGGCACGATCGTCATCGGCTCCATTCTCAACGGTATGGGCGCGGTCTTGATGTTTCACGTTCCGAAATTTGCAGCCGCTTTCATGTGGACACTGGCCTGTCTCAGCGTCGGCTCTCTTCTCGGACTGCTCTTCGGTGTCCCGCGTGCGGCAAGCTCTCCACCATCAGATACCCCCGCAGGCAGTCGGGCGCTTTCTGCCAACACCAATATCGAACAAATCTCGGACTGGCTTACCAAACTGCTCGTGGGTGTCGGCTTGGTTGAGCTCAAAGAACTTCCCGGCGGCTTGAGCGCCGCAGCACACTTCGTCGCCGCAGGATTAGGGAATGCCTCCCCGAACAATGACCCACAATTGGTCCCATTTGCAGCTGCGCTGATAATCTTCTTCCTTGTGGAAGGCTTTCTCGGCGGCTACCTCGCGACCCGCATCTTCTTCCAGCGGGTTTTCGAGCGATCCGATCGCGACCTTTCAGGGTAAGGCCAGCATACCGGGTGCCCCGTTCATGACAGCTTCACCGTCATGAACGGGGCCTGCTCATAACACCCCCAAACGCCACATGGCCCCATGCCTCTCACGAGACATAGGGCACACAGGCCAACCTTTTTCTTACGGAGAATGCAGCAGCTTAGAACTTCAGCCGCAGCGCCAGCTCCATAATGCGCGGGTCCAGCGCGCCGGTGATTTTGCCGTAGCTTGAGCTGCTCAGGCTGGTGTTCGGGTTGCTGGGATTCGTATGGTTGAACGCGTTGAACGCCTCCGCGCGGAACTCCAGGTGGGCCTTCTCAAGGATGTCGAAGGTCTTGAACAGGGCCATGTTGTAGATCTCCTGGCCCGGCCCGCGGATAACACCCGTCTGGACGTGACCATAGAGTCCATAGCTCGCTGCCGTGAAGGTACCGCAGTTGCCGGGGGTGGTGGCTGCCACTCCCGGGCAGCCAAAGGCATTGGTGTTGAACCACATCTGATTGGGGGCCGCATTGTTCTTCCAGATCTTTGGACCATCCACGTGCGCTCCCGGCACCGGATCCGGGCGCAATGCGAGTCCCGCACGCGCTTCGCCCAGGCTCGGCGTCAGTGAGGTTCCGCTGCGGAAGGTCGTAATGTCGTCAAAGCTCCATCCGCCTATCACATTCCTCACAAAGCCATTGGAGTGCTCCAGCGTCGGCAGCCGGTAGATCACCGTGATCGCCACCGACTGCGGATAGTTCAGGCTCTCCGTGTTGCCATGGAACCGCTTCAGGTCATACGGGTCGATCGAGCCCAGATTGGTCGTGTTGTGCGACCAGGTATAGGCGCCCGTGACGTTCAGCGACTTGCCCACGGGGTGCTTGACCTGCACCTCCAGCCCGTTCCACTCCTGCCACAGCTTGGTGGAGAGAGTATTGATGCTGCCATATCCCTGATAGGGAGCATAAAACGCCGAGCTGTCGGGACTGTTCGTTACGGGGTTAAAGTTAATGTTCGGGTTGAAGTCATAGCTGACGTTATTAATCACCACGGGTGGCGGCTGGTTGATATTCCATGTATTCACCAGATGCTGGATGCGGCTTCCGGCTCCCACCACGGACGCGACAAAGTTGGCCGGGAACTGGTGCTGCACTCCCAGCGAGTAGCTGGCCACCGGCGAGGCCTGGATGTTCGGGTCCATCGCGGTGAGTGTCGCGGCGCTCTGCGTGGTCGCCGCTACTCCGCCCGCCCCTGCTACGTTCCAGGTCGTTGTGGACGGCAGAACCAGATTAGACAAGGCCTCATTGGTAAAGACCGGTGGATTGGCGTCACAGCTGAACGAGCAGTCCTGGTTGGTGAAGATGCGGGTGTAGCTCTCGCCGTAGCCGCCGCGTAGGCTGGTCTTGCCGTCGCCAAAGACGTCCCACGCAAAGCCTCCATCGGGCGCAAAGTACCAGATGTGGTTGTTGGAGAAGTTCACCGGGAGACCGCCCGCCATGCCGCTGTTGAACACCATCCCGTTGCTGTAGTCAGTTCCGACCGGCACGCTAATCGCGCCACTGGTCTGGTTCACGGTTGGCACCGCCGCGGGGTTGAAGGCCGAGGGCACAAAGTTCGTCTCGGAGTTCGGTACGCCATAGGGCAGCGGCAGGTGATAGATGCGCAGGCCCAGAGTAAGGGTCAGGTTCTTGTTGAACTGGTACCGGTCTTCCACGTACGGCGACCAGGAGAAGTCGTGGATGTCACCATGCGGCTCGTAGCTGTACTGGCTGAAGCTGCCGATATAACCCAGCAGCATATCGGCGACACCGTCATCCTGCGTGCACTGGGTGGCAGTACCGATGGCCCCGGCATTGGCATTGCATGCGCCGTTTGGGCCCGCCGCATTCTTCTGAGCGGTGGTGGGCGCGGAGGAATTGCCGGAGAACGTGAAGCTGCCGTTCGTCGCAAAGATGGACTGCTGGCGCTTGGTGTTGAAGACAAACGTCACGCCCGCCGTGAGGTAGTGCTTGCCCTTAAGCCAGTTCCAGTTGTCGCCGACGGTATCGTCCAGATCGGAGGCGTGGGGGATGGGGCGTCCATTGATGCCCTGCCCTGCAAGTCCACCTGCCAGATTGACCACCGGTGTACGGGTCGAAAAGTTGGCATTCGGATAGAACAACGTCTCGCTGAAGTTCGGCAGCTGGCTGATGTCGGACTTTCCCACCACCGTAAGGTTCAGCAGGAAGATGTTCATGGCGATGCTGGTGGTGTTCACCATGTTCGGCGTCAGCGTCTGAATCAGGGAGACCGATGCCAGCTTGTTGTTGGTAAAGTCCGTCTCCGAGCTGATGGGCGTCGTGCCGTTAGACACCGTATTCTGCGCGAACTTCTGGTACTCCTGGAAGTACTCGGCCTGCAGGTGGTAGTTGGGGGTGAAGTAGTGGTCCAGCTTGATCTGGTCGTCACGCTGGTAGGTCGTCACCGCCTGGTTGTTGATGTAGTTGTTCGTGTTGCCGGGGATCGAGTAGTTCGGCTTGGGATACAGTGTCGTCAGGTACGACTCAGAGCTCGTGTTGATTCTCCCGGTCGGGACCTGGTAGAACGTGCCGGTTGCTCCCGTTCCCGCACAGGTGTTGACGACGGGGAACAGGGTGCCGGGGTTCGCAGGGTCTTTGACCGGAGTCGTGAAGCACCCGGCAATCTGATTGGCTGTGGGCAGCTGGCTTGTGTTCTGGCTGGGCACATGCAGCACAACGTACGACTCGTCCCAGAAGAAGAAGGTCTTCTTCCGGTCTCTGTTGTAGACCTTCGGTATAAACACCGGGCCTCCCACGTTAAACCCGAAGATGTTCTGCTTGTAAGGCGCGATGACGGGCGAAGCCTGGAAGTAGGGCTTTGAATTAAAGAGATCGTTGCGCAGGAACTCCCACGCCGTGCCGTGCAGGCTCGAAGTGCCGCTCTTGGTCTGCACCAGGATCACCGAGGAACCCATCAGCGAGTACTGCGCGGAGAAGTTGTCCTGCAGCACGCGCACCTCTTCAATCGAGTCCGGGTTCGGAATCACCGACTGCTGCGTCATGTTGCCGGTGTTCTCATTCCAGATTCCGTCCACTGCATAGAAGCTTCGGGACGTGGCCATGCCATTAACGGAGAGGGAATCGTTGGTGGAACGGCCACCGGTGGTCAGCGCCGAGCCCTGCGAGGTGTTGTTCACGCCCGGCTGAAGTCCCGCGAGCGTCGAGTAGTTGCGCCCGTTGATCGGCAGCGAACTAACCGAGTCGCCGGAGATATAGGAGGAGTTCTCCGCGGTGGACAGCTCCACATCCGTCGAGGTTCCCTGCACCGTGACGGTATCGCTGGCCGAACCCACAGGCAGCGTTCCGTTTACCTGGACGACCTCCGTCGGGTGCAGCTCAATTCCGGTGACGGTGTACGTTTTAAAGCCCGTCTTGGAGATGGACACCGTATAGGTCGAGACCGCAAGTCCGGGCGAGTTATAGCTGCCGTCTTTGTTGGACTCCGTCTTGATGGCGACCTTGGTCCCCTCGTCCGTAAACGTCACCGTCGCGTCCGGCACCACGGCGCCGGTACTGTCAGACACAGTTCCCGTAATCGTCGCGCGGGTAGAAAGCTGCGCCGTCAGCTTCGTTGCGATCGCGCAGCACAGGGCCAGGACAACGAAGAATCCAGTGAGCGCTCGCCGGCGCAGTGCTGGAAGGAAAGGGGAAGAAGTAGGCATGGGGCTCTCCAAAGTGTTCGATTTCAATACGGAAAGAGTTTCTGAGTCGCCAGCATCCTAGACAGCCCTTTCCATGCTTGTCAACAGAAAATTCATCTTCGGGGAAACCTTTTCCGGCTCCGCAATCGCCTCCGTCCCCGTGACTCCCCCTCCAAGAACACAACACAATCTCCGCCCGCCTCGCGAGCTATCCTCCATTCGCCACTCTCCAACCGTTTACACTGAATGTTGGGCGCTTTCTCTATCGCTGCAGCCCGAAAGGTTCTCGTTTTGCTCAATAACGCACTCGCCAAGGTCTTTGGCACCAGCAATGAACGCGCCGTCAAGCGCCTGCTCCCTGTCCTCGCGCAGATCAATGCCTACGACGAGGCGATGCAGCAGCTCTCCGATGACCAACTCGCCGCCAAGACCCACGAATTCAAGGCCCGCATCGCCAGCGCGATCGAAGGCCTCAGCGACCCCGAAGAGATCGCGGCCATCGAAAAGGCCGCCCTCGACGACATCCTCCCCGAGGCTTTCGCCGTCGTCCGCGAGGCCGGCAAGCGCGTCGTCGGCATGCGCCACTTTGATGTCCAGCTCATCGGCGGCATGGTCCTCCACTCCGGCAAGATCGCCGAGATGAAGACCGGCGAAGGCAAGACCCTCGTCGCCACCCTGCCCTGCTACCTCAACGCCCTCGCCGGCCACGGCGTCCACGTCGTCACCGTCAACGACTACCTCGCCAAGCGCGACGCCGAATGGATGGGCAAGATCTACGGCTTCCTCGGCCTCTCCGTCGGCGTCATCGTCCACGACCTCTCCGACGAGCAGCGCCGCGAGGCCTACGCCTCCGACATCACCTACGGCACCAACAACGAGTTTGGCTTCGACTACCTCCGCGACAACATGAAGTTCGAGCTCGCCGACCAGGTCCAGCGCAGCCACTACTACTGCATCGTCGACGAGGTCGACTCCATCCTCATCGACGAGGCCCGCACCCCGCTCATCATCTCCGGCCCCACCGACAAGACCACCGACAAGTACGCCATCGCCAACAAGATCATCCCCCAGCTCGAAGAGGGCGAGATGATCGAAAACTTCGAGTCGCAGTCCAAGACCTGGACCGGCGACTACGTCATCGACGAGAAGGCCCGCGCCATCACCGTCACCGACGAGGGCTGGGAACGGATCGAAAAGCTCCTCGGCATCGGCAACATCGCCGAGCCCGAGAACTGGGACATGAAACACCACATCGAGGTCGCCATCAAGGCGCACACGCTCTATAAGCGCGACGTCGAGTACGTGGTCAAGGACGGCGAGGTCATCATCGTCGATGAGTTCACCGGCCGCCTCATGCCTGGACGCCGCTGGTCCGATGGCCTCCACCAGGCCGTCGAAGCCAAGGAGGGCGTCGCCATCCGCAAGGAAGACCAGACGCTCGCCACCATTACCTTCCAGAACTACTTCCGCCTCTACAAAAAGCTCTCCGGCATGACCGGCACCGCGGAGACCGAAGCCGCCGAGTTCGACAAGATCTACAAGCTGGACATCGTCGTTATCCCCACCAACCGCCAGATGCTCCGCCTCGAAAATCCGGACGTCGTCTACCGCACCGAGAAAGAAAAGTACTCCGCCGTCGCCGATGAGATTGAGCGCCTCCACGCTGCCAAACAACCCGTCCTCGTCGGCACCACCAGCATCGAAAAATCCGAACGCCTCTCCGACATCCTCAAGAAAAAAGGCGTGCGCCACGTCGTCCTCAATGCCAAATTTCACGAGAAGGAAGCCGAGATCGTCGCCCAGGCCGGCCGCCTCGGCATGGTCACCATCGCCACCAACATGGCGGGCCGCGGCACGGACATCCTGCTCGGCGGCAACTCCGAGTTCATGGCGAAGCAGGACCTCGTCAAGACGAAGGTCGCGCGCTCCGTCTCCGCCGCCGAGGGCGCCATCTCTCCCGTCGCCGCCCCCGGCTACGTCCGCTTCTACTACCAGTCGAAGGAGTTTGAGGTCTCGCAGCAGCAGTGGGATGAGGCCATCGCCAAACACGCCGCCGCCACGCAGACCGAGCACGATGCCGTCATCGAAGCCGGCGGCCTGCACATCCTCGGCACCGAGCGCCACGAGTCCCGCCGCGTCGACAACCAGCTCCGCGGCCGCGCCGGCCGCCAGGGCGACCCCGGCTCCTCGCGCTTCTTCCTCTCGCTCGAAGATGACCTCATGCGCATCTTCGCCCGCGAGTGGGTCTCCACGCTGCTGCAATCGCTCGGCATGGAAGAGGGCGTGCCCATCGAAAGCCGCATGATCTCCCGCCGCATCGAAGCCGCGCAGAAACAAGTTGAGTCGCAGAACTTCGAGTCCCGCAAGCACGTCCTCGAGTACGACGACGTCATGAACAAGCAGCGCGAGGCCGTCTACTCGCTGCGCCGCCAGCTCATGGAAGGCGTCGCGCAAAAACTCCTCATCACCGAGGACTACGTCTCCACCATCCTCTCCAACATCCTCGACGAGTTCGCTCCCATCAAGGCCCATCCCGAGCAGTGGAACGTCGAGCAGATCAACGCGCAGGTCCTCGAACTCTTCGGCCTGCAACTCGAAGGCACGCTCAACATCGACGAAATCTCCCGCCACGATCTCGGCGAGACCATCTTCACCCGTCTCGGCGAGCGCTACGACCTCAAGGAGAAGATCATCGGCGAGCCACAGATGCGCTATCACGAACGCGTCGTCATGCTCAGCGTCCTCGACGGCCTCTGGAAGGACCATCTCCTCAACATGGACTACCTCAAGGAGGGCATCAACCTCCGCGGCTACGCGCAGCAGGACCCGCTCGTCGCCTATAAGAAGGAGTCCTTCGAGATGTT
>Ga0302156_10001822_pt1 | contig 18188 bp, 15 predicted proteins | sample I_Bog_N3_2_FD_193503 | JGI IMG/M metagenome (GOLD analysis project Ga0302156, IMG submission 193503) | Peat permafrost microbial communities from Stordalen Mire near Abisko, Sweden - I_Bog_N3_2 | ecosystem: Environmental > Terrestrial > Soil > Wetlands > Peat | place: Sweden: Abisko, Stordalen... | reverse complement strand
CTCGAGTTCGACCCCCAGCAACTGCAGTAACTGGGTTCGGACTTGCTGGAAGCGATGGTTGTCCGCACTGCGCGGGCGTTGCTGGTCGATCTTCAGATCGGCGGCGATGCGGCCATGCTCCAGTACCAATACACGGTCGGCCAGCAGTATCGCTTCATCGACATCGTGCGTCACCAGCAATACGGCCGGTTGATGTACCCGCCATAGCGACAGAATCAATTGATGCATGCGGATACGTGTCAATGCATCCAATGCTGCGAACGGTTCATCGAGCAACAATAGCTGCGGCTCGCGCACCAGCGCTCGCGCCAGCGCCACACGTTGCGCTTCGCCGCCTGATAAGGTGGCGGGCCAGGCATTTTCGCGATGTGCCAGACCGACTTCAGTGAGTGCTTGCCGCGCGTGTTCACGCGCATTGGCGATGTGCAAGCCCATCACCACATTGCGCCAGGCCCGCTTCCACGGCATCAGACGCGGCTCTTGAAAAACGGCAGAGCGAGCCGCCGGGACTTGCAGCTGGCCAGAACTGATCTGATCCAATCCCGCCAGTGCACGCAGCAACGTTGTTTTGCCGGAGCCGCTGCGACCGAGCAGGGCAACGAATTCGCCAGGGCGAATGTCGAGATCGATGGCATCCAGAATCGTGTTGTTACCAAAGCGTTTGCTCAATTGGCGTAAACGTACGGCGATGGTATTGGCCGAGGCAGCAATGAGCTCTGCTGCAACGGCTGAAAATTTTGCATTGGCCATCGTCAGTCCTTGATGAAAGAGGGGCGCCAGGCCAGTGCAACATGTTCGATGCTGCGCACCAGCAGGTCGGTCAGCAAGCCTAGCAGGCTGTAGGCCATCAGGCAGACGACGATGATGTCGGTGCGCATGAAGTCGCGCGCATTGTTGATCAGATAACCCAGGCCAGCAGTGGCATTGATTTGTTCGACAATGACCAGCGACAGCCAACTGATGCCCAGTGCATAGCGCAGACCGAGCAGGAAGGACGGTAACGCGCCCGGCAGGATCACATGCCAGATCAGCCCCAACTGGCCGAGACCGAACAGACGTCCAGCTTCGATCAGCTTGGCATCGATGCTGCGAATGCCGCTGTACAGGGTCAGATACATGGGAAAGGTGGTGGCGAAGGCGATCAGCGTCACCTTGGTGAAGTCGCCGATGCCAAACCACACAATGAACAGCGGCACCAGACCCACGAATGGCAGAGTGCGCACCATTTGCATCGGTGAATCGACGATCACCTCACCGCGCCGCGAGAGACCGGCAATCAGCGCCAGGACCGTTCCTAACGTGAGCGAAATGGAGAGGCCGATCAGTACCCGGCCCAGCGAAACCAGTACATTGCTGCCCATTTCGCCGGATGCAACCAGTGTGCCGAAGGTTGCAGCGATTTGCGAAGGCGCCGCCAGGATGCGTTCAGGCAGCCAACCGACGCGCGCGGCAATTTCCCACAACAACACAATCGTCAACGGGCTGGCCGCACGCGACAGAAAAGCTCGCAGGCGTTGTCGCCAACGTTGTTGCCAAGCAGCGGAGGGTGCCTCGGCAGCGTTTGGGCGTGCCGCTGAATTGACGGCAGAAAAGGGAACGGCGGTGGTGTTCGACATCGTACTTGCTGATCCGTAAGACACTGGTTTGCGGTCGTCGAAACCTTTGGCTTTTGCCTGTCGGCATTGCGTACAGTGCGACCGTTCAGCGGATCATAAGTGTTGATGAATTATGATAAAACGAATTATTTATTATATTGAAATATAAATTTTGAGAATAATGATTGCGTTCTCGTTATTGTCAGATCATGCTTTTTTTCGTCCCTTGTTCTGATCGTGGGCCGCGCCGAAGGTCTGCGCCACAGCACTGCCGAACAATTTGGCAGCCTGTTGCTGCGCGTTGGGCAGGCGTGCCTGCTGGATCAGCCAGATATCGAGCAGGGGCTTGAAGTCGGTCACATTGATCACATCGAGTTGATCGCGATAATGGCTGCGCACCAGTTGCGGCAGTGGCATCAGTCCCAGACCGAGGCCGCTGGCCACCAGACCGAGTTGTAAATCGGCGCCAAAGATCTCCAGATTTATTTTAAAGGTCAATCCCTGGCCGGCCAGTGTCCGATGCAGACCAGCGCGAAAGCCACAGCCATCAGGGTTGAGTACCCAGCCGCGGGCATGGCAATCAGCCAGCTTATAGCTGCGCCGGGTGAGCTCTCCCTTGGGTGCAACCACGGCCAGTTCAATGCGTCCTAGGGTTTTTCCGCTGACGCCGTCCGGCAACATTTTGGTGGCTGGGAACAAGGCAATGGCCGCATCGAGTTCGCCGTTGTCGACCTTGTCGATCAGTTGCGCACCCCAGCCGGTCGACACCTGGGTGCTTATTTCCGGAAAGCTTTCCTTGATCTGGCGTAATGCATCAAGTAAAGCGATGTCGCCAACCGACTGGATCACGCCGAGGCGAAATACCCCGCTGGGCAAATCGTCCTGCCTGGCCAGATCGCGCAGCGACTCCACTTCACGCAGTACAGTGCGGCATTGTTCATAGACCCGCTTACCCATGGCATTGGGGCGTGGCGGCTTGGTGCTGCGATCGAGCACATCAATGCCGAGTGCTTCCTCAAAACTCTGAATGCGTCGTGTGATGGCCGATTGAGTCAGTTGCAAGGACTCGGCGGCAAGGCTGATGGATTGGCAGCGCACCACGGCGACGAAGGCATCGATAGCGTCTATCTTCATAAAAAATTCGCATATTTAACCAGGTTATTTATGCGAATTCTAACAGCAGGATGGTATTTTTTGACAGCGCCGCTGGTGGCAATATTCTTTGTAGGGGGCTTAAAAAATCTTTTCTAAAGTTATTTGAAATCCTTCTTGGACTTGGTGATCAACGTTTTCTTATACTCGATTTATTAAGACATCCTGCCAGGATTGTGGTGATGCCTCTTTCCCTATCTGCTTGGAGATAAGATGAACGCGATTGCCGACAAGACCATTCCGGTCTACGAAAATATCACTGTGCAGCCGCTGGCTGTGCGTATCGGCGCGGAGGTTTCCGGCGTCGATCTGACCCAAACGCTGAGACCCAATGTCGTCGCTGAAATCCGCGCAGCATTGTTGCAATGGAAAGTGATCTTCTTTCGCAATCAGCACCTGAGCCATGCACAGCATGTGGCATTCGGCAAGCAGTTCGGCGATCTGACGCTAGTGTCCTGTCCCGCTGATACGTGAACAAAGTCGCTGCAGCTTCTCGAGGATCGAATCGGCGGTGGCGGACCAACGAAACGGCTGGCAATTCGTGTTGTAGTGAGCGACGAAGTGATCGATGCGTTGCACGAGTTGTTTAACGCTGGTGAACGAGCCGCGGCGGATGGCCTTGTCAGTAATGAGCGAGAAGAATCGCTCGACCTGGTTAAGCCATGAGCTGTAAGTCGGTATGAAATGCAGGTGCCAACGCGGCCGACTGGCGAGCCAGGCCTTGATCGTCGGATGGCTGTGGGTGGCGTAGTTGTCGACGATGCAGTGGATGTCCAACTCAGTGGGCACCGCTTTGTCGATCTCGCGCAAGAAGGCGAGGAACTCCTGATGCCGATGGCGCGGCTTGCAACTGGCCAGCACCGTGCCATTGAGCACGTTCAAAGCAGCGAACAGCGTGGTCGTTCCGTGGCGCTTGTAGTCGTGCGTGACGCCCTCGACGTAGCCGAATCCCATTGGCAGCATCGGCTGGGTACGTTCAAGCGCCTGGCACTGGCTCTTCTCGTCCACGCACAGCACCAGCGCGTTCTCCGGCGGACTCAGGTATAGGCCGACGACATCACGTAGCTTCTCGATGAAGAACGGATCGTTGGACAGTTTGAAGCCTTCGGTGCGATGAGGTTGCAGGCCGAAGAGTTGGAAGTAGCGCTGCACACTGGTCTTGGAGATGCCGGTTTCTGCGGCCACCGATCGCACGCTCCAGTGCGTCGCGCCATTGGCCGGCTTGGTGTGCAGCGTGGTCTTGATCAACTGCGCGACACGTTCATCGTCAATCGTGCGTGGCTTGCCAGGGCGAACGTCGTCGTAGAGACCAGCGATGCGGCGTTCAATGAAACGAGTGCGCCACTTGCCCACCGTGGTCTTGGTCAGCTTCAGTCGTTGGGCGATCAAACTGTTGGCCTCGCCATCAGCGCTACTCAGGATGATGCGAGCCCGATTGCTGAGTGCTGCCGGCAACGAGCGGCTGCGTGCGAACACCTGCAGTTGCAATCGTTCGTCGTCGCTCAACACTAGTTCGGTCTTCGGTCTGCCTGTTCTCATCGTGGTATCTCCATCAGGAAAGATACCGCATGAGCATGCAAAATTAATGCCAGTTATTTACGGGACGGGACACTAGTTCAATATGTGCAAAATACCGTCCAGTCCGACAAAATTCAAGCTCACCGATGCTTGCGCGCGCACCACTGGCTTGGCCCGGAATGCCACCGATAGGCCACTCACGCCCATCATCTTGAGATCGTTGGCGCCATCGCCCATGACGATAGCCTGGTTCGTCGGCACGCCCAGCTCAGCGCAAACGCGCTCCACCGTGAGCCGTTTCTCTTCGGCATCGACAATACCACCGATGACCTTGCCGGTAAGCTTGCCATCAATGATTTCCAATTGATTCGAGTGACTATAGTCAAGCTTGAGGCGCTGCTTCATACGATCGGTGAAGAAAGTAAAGCCGCCGGATACCAGCAAGGTCTTCAGCCCTGCGCTGTGCACCGCCTGCAACATGTTTTCGGCGCCTGGCGACAACTGCAAGCGCTCGTCAAAGACACGCTGCAAAGCGCCCGCATCCAAACCCTTGAGCAAAGCCACGCGACGCGTCAGACTTTCACTGAATTCTAATTCGCCACGCATCGCGGCTTCGGTAATCTCGGCCACCTGCGGCTTGAGTCCTTGCATGTCGGCAATCTCGTCGATGCATTCGATGGTGATCAGCGTCGAATCCATGTCCATCGCCACCAACTTGAAATCGGCCAGCGTACGACCAGCTTCGATGAAGGCATAGTCCACTTGCAATGCCAGGCAGGCGGCATCCACCTGGGCCTTGAGCGCATCGCTATAGGTGATGCCTTCGCAGCGCCAGGCATGGTCTGCGATGGTGCTTACACGTTGTGCTTGCGCCAGGGCGACGATGCCGTCAATGGCGGCGCGCTCGGTATTGCATCCTTGTAGAATCAGATTCATGTTTAATGTGTTGTAGTCAGCAAAAAAATTATCCCACCAAGGAACGCATGGTGGCTTTGATCTGCGTCACGCGGGCGTTCAGATCGGGCATGTTGGCGGTAATGCGCAATTTATCCTGACCATTGAGCTTGATGTGACGATTTTTTTGGATCAGTTCGATAATGCGCATCGCATCGACCGGTGGATTGGGTACGAACTGCAGCAGCGCCGATTCAGCATGGGCATCAATTTTGATGATGCCTAGCGGCTTGGCAGCGATGCGCAGACGATGCGTCTCGATCAAGGCCCTGGCAACCTCTGGCAATTTACCAAAACGGTCGATCAACTCTTCCTGCAAGGCATCGATCGCGTCAGGCGCACTACAGTTGGCAAAACGTTTATACAACGACAACCGCTCGTGGACATCGCCGCAATAATCGTTGGGTAGCAAGGCCGGCACATGCAGGTTGATTTCAGTGGTGCTGGCCAGCGGTGCGGCCAGATCCGGCTCCTTGCCATTCTTGAGTGAGCGCACCGCCTCGTTGAGCATGTCGGAATACATCTGAAAACCGATCTCATGCATCTCGCCAGACTGATTGTCGCCCAGTACTTCGCCGGCGCCGCGAATTTCGAGATCGTGCATGGCAAGATAAAAGCCGCTGCCCAATTCTTCCATTTGCTGAATCGCATCCAGACGACGCTGCGCCTGTTTGGTCAAGCCTTTGACATCATTGACCAACAAATAGGCGTAGGCCTGGTGATGCGAACGACCAACGCGGCCGCGCAATTGGTGCAACTGCGCCAGACCGAATTTATCGGCCCGATGCATGATGATGGTATTGGCGGTCGGCACGTCGATACCGGTTTCAATGATGGTAGTGCATAACAGGATATTGGAACGTTGTGCGACAAAATCGCGCATGACTTTTTCCAGGTCGCGCTCATGCATCTGGCCGTGCGCAATGACCACGCGCGCCTCCGGCAACAACGCCTCCAGCATGGCCTTGCGGTTTTCGATGGTCTCCACTTCATTGTGCAGGAAATACACCTGCCCGCCGCGCTTGAGTTCACGCAGACAGGCTTCGCGGATAGTCGATTCACCCTCGGCGCGCACAAAGGTTTTAATCGCCAGCCGCTTTTGCGGCGCCGTCGCGATAATCGAAAAATCGCGCAAGCCTTCCAGCGCCATACCCAGCGTGCGCGGAATCGGCGTGGCCGTTAGCGTGAGTACATCGACTTCCGCGCGCAACGCTTTGAGCGTTTCTTTCTGACGTACGCCGAAGCGGTGCTCTTCATCGATGATGACCAATCCCAGACGGGAAAACTTGATGTCGTCGGACAGCAATTTATGGGTGCCGATGACAACATCGAGCGTACCGTCTGCCATACCCTTGATCGCCTGCGTGATTTCCTTGCCGCTACGAAAGCGCGACAGCTCCGCAATACGCACCGGCCAGTTGGCAAAGCGATCGGCAAAGGTCTGCGCATGTTGCTCGGCCAGCAGCGTGGTAGGCGCCAGAATCGCCACCTGCTTGCCACCCATGACGGCGACAAAGGCGGCGCGCAAGGCCACTTCGGTCTTGCCGAAACCAACGTCGCCGCAGATCAGGCGGTCCATCGGTTTGCCGCTGGTCATGTCGCCGATGACGGCATTGATTGCGGCGGCTTGGTCAGGTGTTTCCTCAAAGCCGAAGCTATCGGCAAACGCTTCATAATCGTGTGCTGAATATTGAAATGCATGCCCCTGTCGCAGCGCTCGGCGCGCATATAGATTCAACAGTTCGGCGGCGGTATCGCGCACTTGCTGAGCGGCTTTGCGTTTGGCTTTTTCCCACTGGCCGGAACCAAGTGAATGCAAGGGTGCATCTTCCGGCGAGGCACCGGAATAGCGCGAGATTACGTGCAGTTGCGAGACCGGTACGTAGAGCTTGGTTTCCTTGGCATATTCAAGATGCAGGAACTCGGTTTCACCTTCGCCCAGGTCCATGCTGAGCAACCCCATATAGCGGCCGATACCGTGATTGGCATGCACCACGGGGTCGCCAATCTTGAGTTCCGACAGATCGCGCACCATGTGTTCGACCTGGGTCACCGCTTCCTGCTTCTTGCGCCCTGCGCGGCGACCGGAACCGGCATAGAGCTCGGTTTCGGTAATAAAACTCAGACCATCGTCGATCAACTCAAAACCGGCATACAGCGGCGCCACACCCAGCATCAGCGGCGCTGTGCCAGCAACGAAGCTGGCATAGCCGTCACACAGTACGGGATGGAGATCGTATTCCTTGAAATACTGCTGCAAGGTTTCGCGGCGACCGTTTGATTCGGCGCACAACATGACACGCTTGCCGGTACGCAGCAAATACGCGCGCAGATTGGTCAACGGGTCTTCGGTACGACGATTGACGGCAATATTGGGGATCGGCGCCGACCATGCTGAGGCGACATCATCGCTGTGCAGCGCCAGACGGCCATGCGGCTTGACCAGTGAGAAAAAATCTTCGTCAGTCAAAAACACCTTTTCGGGCGGCAGCACAGGACGCTCGCGATCGGCTTTGAGGAAATTATGACGTGACCGCGTGTCGCTCCAGAAGCGTTTGATGGCCTCATCGATATCGCCCACGGTGGCAAACATGGTCTGTGCCGGCAGATACTGAAACAATGTGGCTGTCTCTTCAAAGAAGAGCGGCAGGTAATATTCGATGCCGGCTGAGGCGATGCCGTTGCCGATGTCCTTGTAAATGGCCGAGCGCGACGGATCGCCTTCAAACACTTCGCGCCAGCGGCTGCGAAAGGCCGTGCGCGCCACCTCGTCCATGGGAAATTCACGTCCCGGCAACAAACGTACTTCGCGCACCGGATACAAAGAGCGCTGGGTATCGGCATCAAAAGTGCGAATGGTATCGATGGTGTCGCCGAACAAATCGATGCGATAAGGCAAGACCGATCCCATCGGGAAAATATCGATCAGACCACCGCGCACCGAATATTCTCCTGGCGACATCACCTGCGTCACATGGGTATAGCCGGCCAGCGTCAATTGCGATTTCAGGCGCGCTTCGTCCAGCTTCTCGCCCTGCTTGAAGAAAAACGTATATCCAGCCAGAAAGGCCGGTGGCGCCATGCGCAACAAAGCGGTCGTCGCCGGCACGATCAACACATCGCATTGGCCGTTCTGCACTTCATAGAGCGTGGCCAGACGTTCCGACACCAGGTCTTGATGCGGCGAAAAAGCGTCATAAGGCAAGGTTTCCCAATCGGGTAACAAGTGACAACGCAATTTATCTTGCTCAGCCGCATCGTTCTGAAACCAGGCGATTTCGGTCAGCAGACGTTGCGCATCGGTGGCATTGGCGACAACTACCGCCAGCATCCGACGTTCCGCCTTGAGCGCGATAGCGGCTTGCGCCAGCAAACAGGCGTCGGCCGAGCCATGGGTCGCTGGAGGTACAAAACGTACACCGGCTTTGGGGAGGATTTTTTTCAGGTCAAAAGACATTGGCTGGATTGGGAGGCGCACGGAAGTATGCAAAATACGACAAAATGCTGCTGAACCGGCTGACTTTAGCTTTAGAATTCAGCCTCTCATTATAAACGAAGCCTTCTGCCAAGCTGGCAGCGCCTACTGGCATGACTATCTCTGAATCCTCGCCATCGCCCGCGCATTTTGCCTTGATTCCGGCGGCTGGTGTCGGCGCGCGCATCGGCGCTGACATTCCCAAGCAATATATGCCCCTGGTCGGCAAACCGATGCTGCAATATGCGCTCGACAGCTTTGCCGCCAACGCTGCCATCGCGCATACCTTCGTTGTGGTCAGTGACAACGATGCTTACATCGCGCCGCTGCTGGCCGCGCTACCGCATCTGCACGGCAAGGTCAGCGTCTTGCGCCACGGCGGCGCCACGCGCCAGGAAACCGTGCGCAATGGCCTGCAAGCACTGCGCGGACAAATTACCTCGCGCGATTGGGTGCTGGTGCATGATGCCGCTCGCCCCGGCCTGGATCAGGCCTTGCTCGACAAGCTGCTGGCCGCTTTGCACGATGATGAAGTCGGCGGCCTGCTGGCCTTGCCGGTGGTCGATACGCTTAAGCGCAGCAGTGGCGGCCGCGCCATCGAAACCGTGCCGCGCGCGGCCCTGTGGGCGGCGCAAACCCCGCAGATGTTCCGTTATGCCCTGTTGTTACAAGCCATGGAACAAGCCAATGAGCGCATCGCCGAGATTACGGATGACGCCAGCGCCATCGAAATGCTGGGCCTGAGCCCCAAGCTGGTGGAAGGCAGCCCGCGCAACTTCAAGGTCACGCTGGCACAAGATATTGCCCTGGCAGAACTTTTTCTTCAAGGATAAACATGACGACTTCCCTGCCCCCCTTCCGGATTGGCCAAGGCTACGACTGCCATGCCCTGGTAACGGGCCGCAAACTGATCATCGGCGGCGTCGACATTCCACATAAAACCGGACTGCTTGGTCATTCAGATGCCGATGTCTTGCTGCACGCCATCATCGACGCGCTGTTTGGTGCTGCCGGCCTGGGTGATATCGGGCGCCATTTTCCAGATACCGATGCGCAGTTCAAGGGTGCCGATTCGCGCAGTCTGCTGCGTGAAGCAGGCCGACGTTTGGCTGCTGCTGGATTTGCCATCGGCAACATTGATGCCACCATCATTGCGCAAGCACCAAAAATGGCGCCGCACATTGCGCAAATGATTGCCAATGTGGCCGCCGACCTTGAAATTACCAATGAGCAAGTTAACATCAAGGCAAAAACCAATGAGAAATTGGGCTATCTGGGACGCGAAGAAGGTATTGCATCCGAAGCGGTAGTTTTAATTTGCCGCCGAGCCACAAATTAAATCGATTCTAGAGAGTGAAAAACGCTTGTGCCGGCAATTTAATCGGTATAATTAAATGGTCGTTAAGATTCGAGTTGGTAGTGCGGTATCAGTCTGTCATTCCTCTCTAGGTTTAAACGATAATAACGGGCAAAAAGCCCACACTAACTTATTTAGGAATTAACATGGCAACAGGTATCGTTAAGTGGTTCAATGATTCGAAGGGCTTCGGCTTTATTACTCCTGACGAAGGCGGCGAAGATTTGTTCGCTCACTTTTCGGCTATTCAATCGAACGGCTTCAAGTCCCTGAAAGAAAACCAACGCGTTTCTTTCGAAGTGACTACTGGTCCTAAGGGCAAGCAAGCTTCGAACATCCAAGCAATCTAAGCCTCGCTTAGTTAGCTAGATGTATAAAAAACCCCGATTCATCGGGGTTTTTTTTCGTCTGCAGTTTTAACAATATTGATTTATTGAATCAACTTCAAGACGCATTTGCTTTGCTGCTGAAGTTGCTTGGTTTTTGTTTTCTTCGGACCACGGTGCGTTGCCGGGAGTAGCCCGACAGCTACTCACTTTTCTTGTCTCGCCAAGAAAAGTAAGCAAAAGAAGACCGCGATTCGTCGCCCCTTCGGGATACCCGGCGCTGTGTCGCATCAATCGGGAGAGCCGCAAACTCGCTGCGCTCAAACATGCGTCCCTCTTTTTCCGATTGCTGCAACACATCACCGGCGACGCATAAGCGGAAACGGCCAAACTGCTCGCTGCGCGTCGCGCTGCTTGCGCAGCATGGTGGCTTTGCGAACGGTGGTGAATATTTAAATTGGATTGACCGTGGGAAGCAGTCGCGCTCGTTCAACGCGATGCGTAGCGAGCCGTTGGGGTTGTTCAGGTCCGCATTGAAGCCTGGCCAGTGATGTGCAGTGAAAAATGGAAAAAGAGCGACGCATGTTTGAGCGCAGCGAGTTTGCGTCGCTCCCATTTTTCACTGTGCATCGCTGGGAACCCCGCAGGGGCCGGGCTTTTGCGTCGCCTTTCTTTGCTTACTTTCTTTGGCGAAGCAAAGAAAGTGAGCAGTTGCCGGGCCGCCCCCTGCTTGATCGTCCGAAGAACATACCGCATTAATATTCACAGGCAGACAGCCGACACGGTTGAGCAAATTTTGCATTGACCATGATTGAGCATAACGGTATTCTGGCCGCGCCCTCGATAAAGAGAGGGCCGGGTTTGGCGACTCGATATTCCACGGCAAACGAGGCCGCATTCAGCGGCCTCGTTTGTTCATCCTTGTACGTCTTCAATGGCGGGCCTGGATGGGGATACCCTCGGGTATGCCGGTTGCCGTGGGAGCCGGTTCGCCAACCCTGTCTCGTGCCCGCCTCCCTTATTTGGCGATAAGTGGCGGGTTAATTTTGCGCATACCCCGGAGGCCCACATGCCAAACACCACCACGCCTGACCAAAACACCACTCCCCCAACCCACGAAGACTTCCACTGGATCCACGGTCCAGGCAAAACCGAGCGCTTCGCCAAGTTCATCGAACTCGCACGCGATGTCAGCGCCGGCATCCACTCCAGCATGCAAATCATTTTCAGCAGTGATTTAGTGCGGGAGATGAACCAGGACTGCGAGAACGGCCAGGAATCTGCACCGTCGATTGGTAAAACAGATGCCGTCAATTTATTCCGTCTAGCGATGGCCGCAGCAGGATTTCTGCGCCAGGCCTCAGACGAACACATCAATCAACTGAATCAGTTTTGGGATGAATAAATAAACGCATCCGCTTGGACCGTCTCAACACAGACTGTCCAAGCGAGCAATGCTAAGAACGATAGCGATGACGAGAACAAACGCGCCACCCCGTTATTCTCAGATTTCTTCGTACAACGGCAAAGTCAGGAATTCCGCAAAGGTTTCCGACGTCGACATCTCTTCGAAAATCTGCGCAGCACGATCATAGGTAGCACCGTTGCCCGCAATTTCCTTCACCTTCACCAGCTCTTGCGGAATCATCTCCCGCACCATCTTGGCGGTGACCTTGCGGCCGTCTTCGAGATTGCCCTTGCTGCTGCGAATCCACTGCCACACTTGCGCACGGCTGATTTCAGCAGTCGCCGCATCTTCCATCAGATTATGAATCGGCACACAACCATTGCCGGCCAGCCAGGCGCCCAGATAATGGATGCCGACGTTGATGTTATAACGCAGACCGGCTTCGGTGATCGGCGCTTCCGGTTGGAAGTTCAGCAGATCCGATGCCTTGACTTCGACATCAGGACGTTGCTTGTCGAACTGATTCAGACGGTCGCCCAGCACCGCGACGAATTCCTTCATCGACGGCTCAACCAGACCTGGGTGAGCCACCCAGCCACCGTCGTAACCGTCAGTGGCGTCACGCTTCTTGTCGTTAATGATGCCCTGCATGGCGATGGCGTTCTTTTCCGGATCGTTCTTGATCGGGATCAGCGCGCTCATGCCGCCAATGGCGGGGGCGCCACGCTTGTGGCACGTCTTCAACAACAGCAAAGCATAGGAGCGCATGAACGGCGCCGTCATGGTGACCTTGGCACGATCGGCCAGACAGAAATCCTTGTCGTTCTTGAATTTCTTGATGCAGGAGAAGATGTAGTCCCAACGGCCAGCGTTCAGGCCTGAGCTATGTTCGCGCAATTCGTAGAGGATTTCTTCCATCTCGAAGGCGGCAGTGATCGTTTCGATCAGCACCGTCGCCTTGATCGTGCCTTGTGGCAAACCGATCTCGTTTTGCGCCATGACGAAAATGTCGTTCCACAAACGCGCTTCCAGATGCGATTCCATCTTGGGCAGATAGAAGTAAGGGCCGGCGCCGCGCACCAACTGTTCCTTGGCGTTATGGAACAGGAACAGCGCAAAGTCGAAAATACCGCCGGAAATACGCTTGCCGTCGAGGGTAACGTGCTTTTCATCAAGGTGCCAACCGCGTGGACGCACCACCAGTGTGGCGATCTTGTCGTTGAGCTTGTAGCTCTTGCCGTTTTGCTCCAGCGAAATGGTGCGGCGGATCGCGTCGTACAGATTGATCTGGCCGCTGATCTGATTCGTCCAGACTGGCGAATTGGAATCTTCAAAATCGGTCATGTAGCTATCGGCGCCCGAGTTGAAGGCGTTGATCACCATCTTGCGCTCGACCGGACCGGTAATTTCGACGCGGCGGCATTCCAGGGCCTTGGGGATAGGTGCAATCTTCCAGTCGCCGCTGCGAATATGCGCAGTTTCCGGCAGAAAATCGGGACGCTCACCGGCATCCAGGCGTTTGACGCGTTCGACACGCACAGCCAGCAATTCCTGGCGACGTGTTTCGAAAGCCCGGCTTAATTTTGCCACCAACGCCAGGGCGTCGGGGGTCAGGATCTGTTCATAGCCTGGCTTGATTTCGCCGGAAATCTGCATGCCGGCTGGCAGGGTCAATTGCGTCATTGCTGTGCTCCTTAGTCGTTATGAATGAAATACTATGCGCCTTAGTATATTTAAACCAAATAGTGATGAGTGATACGTTTTTATCACTTTATCTTTGCGTTTTAGTCACAAGTGAAATCATAATGACTTTCCGCGTTTGAGATTACCCTTATGGACCAGTTCAAGCAAATTTCCACTTTCGTCGATGTCGCTGCCAAGGGCAGCCTGTCGGCCGCGGCGCGCGCCGAAGGAGTGGCGCCGGCCATGATAGGCCGTCGTCTGGATGCGCTGGAGGAGCGCCTGGGCGTGAAATTACTGCAACGCACGACACGCAAGCTGGTGCTGACCAATGAGGGCGCCGCCTTTCTGGAGGATTGCCAACGCATCCTGGCCGATCTGGAAGTGGCTGAGTCGGCGGTGTCCGAGCGCAGCGCTCGCGCCAGCGGCAGTCTGCTCATCTCGGCGCCGGCCGGATTTGGCCGCCAACATGTGGCGCCGCTGGTGCCCTCGTTTCTGGCCGAGCACCGCGATGTCACGCTGACACTCAATCTGAACGACCGTGTCGTCGATCTTATCGGCGAAGGCGTCGATGTCGCCATCCGCATTGCGAGCCTTACCGACTCCAATCTGATTAGTGTCAAACTGGCCGACAACCATCGCGTGGTGGTCGCTGCGCCCTCTTATCTGCGTCGCTTCGGCACGCCACAAACCCCGGAAGATCTGCTGCGACATAACTGCCTGCCGATCAGCAGCGAAGGCAGCCAGCGCGGCTGGACCTTTCGCCAGCACGGCAAAAACACGGTATTCAAAATCAGCGGCAATATGGTCTGCAACGATGGTGAAGTCTTGCACAACTGGGCACTCAGCGGCAAAGGGCTAGCCTGGCGTTCGATGTGGGAAGTCGGCTCGGCGATTGAATCGGGCCAGTTGGTGACGGTGCTCGATAAGTTTGCAGCGCCAGGTAGCGATATTTACGCCGTGTTTGCGCAACGTCGTCATCTGCCCTTGCGTATCCGCGCTTTTGTGGATTTTTTGCGCCACGCCTACGCGCAGCCGGATTACTGGCGCAAGACGCAAGTTTGACGACACCAGCCTGATTGCCCAGGCCGGTGAGTGCTTACAGGCCGGTATGCGCCGCCACGTATGCCTTGACTTGCGCGGCGTCGGCAGGCATCACTTCAAAGCGCTGTGGCAGCGCCTCAATGTTGTCGAAACCCGCCGGACGTTCGGCGTCGCGGCCCAGCGCTTCGCGGATGGTTTCATTGAACTTGGCCGGCAATGCCGTTTCCAGCACGATCATGGTGACGCCGGGCGTCAGATGCTCGCGTGCGACTTTGATGCCGTCAGCGGTATGGGTATCCACGGTGATGCCATAGGTCTCTTGCGCAAAGCGTATCGTCGCCAAGCGATCGGCATGCGTCGATTTTCCGGAAGCAAAACCGTAACGAATGACGCTGGCGAATTCATCGCCGTCGCTGCCGGCAGCACCGCCAAGGTCAAAACCACCGGCGCTCTCGACCTTGTGGAACAGAGCCTTGACGCGGGCGCTGTCGCGACCCAGCAAATCATAAATGAAGCGCTCAAAGTTGGACGCCTTGCTGATATCCATGCTCGGGCTGCTGGTGTGATAGGTCTGCGCGGCCTTGCGCACGCGATAGATGCCGGTGCGGAAAAATTCGTCGAGCACATCGTTTTCGTTGGTGGCTACCACCAGCTTGTCGATAGGCAACCCCATCATGCGTGCAATATGGCCGGCGCAGATATTGCCAAAATTGCCGGAAGGTACGGTGAATGACACTTTTTGCGCACTGCTGGTGGTGGAGCTCAGGTAGCCGCGGAAGTAATACACCACCTGCGCCACCACGCGCGCCCAGTTGATCGAATTGACGGTGCCGACCTTTTGCGTGGCCTTGTAGTCGAGGTCATTGGAAATGGCCTTGACGATATCCTGGCAATCGTCGAATACACCTTCGACAGCGAGGTTGAAAATATTGGGATCTTGCAGGCTGAACATTTGCGCCGTCTGAAAAGCGCTCATTTTTTTGTGCGGCGAGAGCATGAACACGCGTATGCCCTGTTTGCCGCGCATGGCATATTCCGCCGCGCTGCCGGTGTCGCCGGAGGTGGCACCGACGATATTGAGTTCTGCGCCCTTCTTGGCCAGCGCATATTCAAACAAGTTGCCCAGCAACTGCATGGCCATGTCCTTGAAGGCCAGCGTCGGACCGTTTGACAACCCCTGCAACACCAGCTTCTTGTCATCCTGGTCTTGCAGCACACGTAACGGGGTAATACTGGAGGCATCTTCGCCCGGCCGTACGTTGCGATACACCTCGGCACTATAGGTCTTGTGCGTCAGGGCCTTCAGATCGGCATCTGGAATGTCGGTCGCAAACTTCCTCAGCACTTCATAGGCCAGGTCGGCGTAGGACAGTGTGCGCCATTGATCTAGCTCGGCACCGCTGACTTGCGGATAGCTGGCTGGCAGATACAAGCCACCATCAGGTGCCAGGCCGCCCAGCAGAATATCGGAAAAAGCAGGAGTTGCAGAATGACCGCGAGTGGAGACGTATTGCATAGCGTAGTGGGTTAGGTCTAGCAGCGAGTTGCAAGGAGTCTTGCATTATAGCCGGGCGATGGTCCGGCGGGCCAGTTCCGGCGTATTTGATCGTTTTCACAACAATGTAATAAAGTCTCGGTGAATTGAAATAAAAGCTTACCACCCTTGAAAGACGGCCGGCCTCACGCTATGCTGACAGCCCTTGGATGTGGTGGCGCAATGCCTCACGTGAAGCGAAACCCGAAGCCGGGAGCGAATACGACCCTGGCGCAAAGAAATGGATGAAATGATGAAAAAATGGCTCTTGCTGTTGTGCTTCGTGTGTGTTGGCGCGCATGCCGAATTCTGGCAAACCGTTGGTGGCACCGACACATCTGAATTGACCATCGATACCGATTCGATCAAGGAAACCAACGGCATACGCGAAGCCTGGTCGCTGTGGAATTTCAATCAACCGCGCGTGACCAATGATAGCCACTTTCCGACCTTGAAATCCTACAAGGATTTGCAGCAATACAACTGCAACGACAAAACCATGAAGATGACCCGCGAAATCATCTACTCGGATCTGGACGGCAAGGGTGAAAAGCAAGATCATTCCGACGCGCTCAAGAACATGCAATTCAACAAACCGGCCACTGGATCGGTCGGCGATGCGATGGTGCAACTGGTCTGCAGCTACGATATCAAGAAAAGCAAGTAAGTAAGCAATCCAATGGAAAAAAAAGCCACCTTGCTGAGTAATGCCGTTCAGTTAAGACGGAACGGCATTTTTGTTTGAGGAGTTGTAAACGTTGGATGAGGCTGTTAACCTGCATCCCTATGTTTGATGATGCGATCCATTTTCTGGTTGATGCGCAGGAAGCGCCCGATTGGGAGCGCTTGGGGCAGAATTTGCCCTATGAGTGGATAGAGCAAGCAGTAGCCTATACGGGCCGTGCAAGTATTCGCCAGCGACGGTTGCCTGCAGAGCAAGTGGTATGGCTTGTGGTCGCGTTAGCGCTTTATCGTCATCAATCGATCAGCGAGGTCGTCGACGAGCTTGACCTGGCACTACCAGATGCGCAGGTGCCGTTTGTGAGCAAGAGCGCTGTGGCCCAAGCCCGTCAGCGGCTGGGCTCAGAGCCTTTGAAGGCTCTTTTTGAGCTATCCGCCCAGGCATGGTTCGAGCAGGATCGTCAGCAATATCTGTTCAAGGGCCTGAGCCTGTTTGCGTTGGATGGCACGACCTTGAAGGTCCACGACACCCCCGAACACAGATCACATTTCGGGGCACAGATTTATCCCAGTGGCCGCATATCAAGCTACCCGCAAGTGCGCGGGGTAACGCTGACGTCGGTGCCGACCCATTTAATTCACCATGCCTCGTTTGGCCCCTATGGTATCAATGAAATGCTGTATGCCAAGCAGTTGTTGGGCGCGATTCCGGATGATTCTTTGACTGTGCTTGATAAGGGATTTCTGTCGGCGGAGATCCTTCATGGACTCATGAGCACTGGCAGCAACCGGCACTTCATCATTCCGGCCAAGGCCAACACAAAATGGGAAGTGATCGGCGGCACGCCCGAGGACAGTGTGGTGGCAATGCGCGTCTCGCCACAGGCGCGCAAGAAGTGCCCTGACTTGCCTGAGATGTGGCAGGCCCGATTGATCACCGTCATTGATCAGTGCGCTCGGAAGCATTTATTACTGACATCCTTGTTCGACCCCAAGCGCTACAAAGCAACCGACATCGCGACCTGTTATACGCGTCGCTGGCAGGTCGAGACCAGCTATCGTGAACTCAAACAGAGCATGCTGGGTATGGCGTTAACGCTACGCAGCAAGACTGTCGATGGGGTATATCAAGAAATTTGGGGCGCGCTTACCGCATATAACCTGGTAAGACTGGAGATCGCCAAGGCCGCACTGAACGTCAAATGTGAACCGACCGAGATCAGCTTCACCCGCGCCTTCCATTTGATACAGTATGAATTACACTGGGCAGCCATCACACGTGCGCAAGGCAAGCTGCCAGCACTATTGCAACGACTTCGGCAACGACTGGTTTCGTTGCTCAATGAAGAACGGCCCGATCGAAAATTCGACCGGGCCGTCAAAGCCTTACCTAACCGCTACACCGTTCGCTTCTTGAAAAAAAAACTTAACTGAACGGCATTACGCCAAATGGTGCCCTTTTTT
>Ga0302156_10001819_pt1 | contig 18201 bp, 11 predicted proteins | sample I_Bog_N3_2_FD_193503 | JGI IMG/M metagenome (GOLD analysis project Ga0302156, IMG submission 193503) | Peat permafrost microbial communities from Stordalen Mire near Abisko, Sweden - I_Bog_N3_2 | ecosystem: Environmental > Terrestrial > Soil > Wetlands > Peat | place: Sweden: Abisko, Stordalen... | reverse complement strand
CGCCCTCGTAGGTCTCATCGCGCCACGTCCGCACCAGGCGGTAGGGCCCGATGCTCGCCGGCATAGGCAGCACCACAGAAGCCGCCGTCGGCTGCGCCAGGCTGGTATGGATGTAGTCCGCCCCGAACAGCGCCGCCAGCACCACCACTGCCGCGGCCTTCATCAGCACCGGCCACGCCCGCACGGGTGCCACTGACGGCATCGGCGCCTCCGCCGCTGGCCGCCTCAGCCGTTCGATCACCCAGAAGAAGATCACCAGCGCCAGCACAAACAAGCACGCGCCCACAATGTGGTCAGCCAGTTCCTCATGCGGGCCCAGCGCCGGATGGCTCACCGTGATCTTGTCGTAGATCACCATCGCGCACAGCCGCAGAAAGTTGAACACGTACCCCAGCAGCACGCCGCCCACCACCACCGGCACAAACACCGCCCAGCGAAACCGGTAGTAGTACGCCACGGCGATCGCCGTCAGCCCCATCGTGATGGACCCGCGCAGGCCGTCGCACCCCGGCGCAATGAACATCCCCGTGCTCGGCGAGAACATAATCTGCAACTCGCCCGAGTTCAGCCTCACCCCCAGCAACTGCGCGAATGCCTTGGCCACCACCGCACCGGCGTGCTGCAGCGGCACGTCCACACGCCGGCTGAACGTCTGCGGCACCGGAATCACCGCCCACATCAGCGCCACCGGAAACCACGCCGCGCGCAGCAGTCTGGTCCCGCCGAAGAGCAGCACAAAGCTCGCCGCATACACCACAGCGATCAGCGGCAGCGGCGGCAGTTGCAGCAGCCAGTCTTTGTTCACGGTCACAATCAGCAGCGTCTGGTCGCGGACAAACACCAGCAGCGCTGCCGCGGCCAGCAGCACAAATCCCCACCACGTCCCCTCGGCCTCCCAGCCGATGCCGCGCCAGTCGCGCACGATTAGCGCGGCGCACACAAACGGCACGGCCAGACCCACGGACTTCAGCGCATCGCTCTGCCAAATTCCGGCCAGCGCCTGCACCGTTCCGTAGATGGCAAACAGCCCCACCGCCGCGCACACACACGCAACCGCCGCAGCATTCCGTGCGGAGAACTCAAAGTTGTTGGAAAATATCCCCGGCCTTGCAGCGACGCCATCCACCACAACTCTGCGGTTCGTCACAATCTGCACTCCAGGGGATTTGGGGGCTAGAGCTGGAAGCTACTTCTTCGTGTCTTTGGTCACGCGGCGGGCCCGGATCCGCGTCCGCACATTGGACACAGCAAACACTCCGCTCGCCAGTCCCGCCAGTATCAGCGTAGGATTCTCAGGCGTGTCGTCACATCCGCTCTGCGCGCGCGCAGGAATGGCGACCGCCAGGGCAAGTACAAGAGCCGTCAGGAGAAAAATCTTCTTCATATAGTACGTTTACGCCCCCTATCAGTAGGTTCTCAGTGCGTGGAGGAGATACGTGCGTCGCCGCTGCTCCGCTAATGTTCTATCGACTCTGGGAGCAGGCCCGGAGAAGTATATTCAGGATAGGATGCGCCCCACCCTAAGTCAACGCGATTCCTGCCCCATTCGGGGTATTGCCCTGAAATAGGCCAGTTCGACGGGCACCCGCCGCCCCGGTCACCTGTTCCCCCGCCGGCACTGTAAAATCGACCGTTGTACCGCACCGCACCAGGAGGAATCGCAGCAATGGCATCGGCAATGGCAGGTATGGAGGCCCTCACGGGCGTTTACGACGGTCTCAAGTCCCGCATGGCCAAGTCCGTGGACGACTTTCGCGCCAACCTCGCCGGCGTGCGCACCGGCCGCGCCTCGGTCCACATGCTCGACGGCATCAAAGTCGAATACTACGGCACGGAAACGCCTCTCAACGAGCTCGCCCAGCTCAAGACCCCCGAGGCCAGCCTCATCCTCGTCGAGCCCTTTGACCCCTCCATCGTCGCCGCCGTCGAAAAGGCCATCCGCACCAGCCCTCACGGCTTCAACCCCATGCACGACGGCAAGGTCATCCGCATCCCCATCCCGCCCATGAATGAGGAGCGCCGCAAAGAGGTCGTCAAGCAGCTCGCCGGCACCGTCGAGGAGCACAAGACCAGCATCCGCAACATCCGCCGCGACGGCAACGACACCGTCAAGAAGGCCGCCCGCGACAAGCTCATCTCCGCCGACGACGAAAAGCGCGCCAACGAAGAGATCCAGCAACTCACCGACGCCGAGATCAAGCGCATCGACGAACTCTTCAAAGCCAAAGAAAAAGAAGTCATGACGCTTTGAAGCAGTTGTCAGTTGCCAGTTCTTAGACCAATGCGTATAAACGCTCTTACTGAAAACTGAGAACTGACAACCGCTCACTGTTCTCCCGCAGCCAGCACCATATCCGCCACAGCGACCGCCTCCCTCGCCGCCTGCAAATCATGCACGCGCAGAATATGCGCCCCCCTCAGCACCGCAGCAACGTTCCCCGCCACCGACGCAATATATCGAGCCTCCGCTCTGGGTGCCCCATGTCTCGATTCTGAGACATGGGAACCAGCCACCAATCCCTCCGCCTGCACATCCTTCACCGCCTCGCCCAGAAACCCCTTGCGCGACAACCCCACCAGCAGCGGCAGCGCCAGCTGGTGCAGCCGGCTCAACTGCGCCAGCAGCGTAAAGTTCTCCGCGCCGCGCTTGCCGAACCCAAACCCGGGGTCCACCACCATCCGCTCATCCGAAATGCCCGCCGCCTCGGCCAGCGCCACGCTCTCGCACAACCCCGCGAACACCGCCTGCACCACCTCGTCGCCGGTCATCGGCCCCTGCGCCAGCGACTCCCGCATCCTTCCGCGCGCATGCATCAGCACTACGCCGCAGCCGCTCTGCCCCACGGCCTCGGCCATCTCCGCATCCCACGTCAGCCCGGAGACGTCCTTCACAATCTCCGCTCCCGCCTTCGCCGCCGCCCGCGCCGTCGCCGCATAACTGGTGTCCACGCTGACGATCGCCTTGGGCCGCGCCAGCAGCAAACCCTCCAGCACCGGCAGCAGCCGCGCACACTCTTCCTTCGCGCTCACCGGCTGCGTTCCGGTGCGTGTCGCCGCCGAGCCCAGCTCCACAATGTCCGCTCCGCCGTCCACCGCCTCCACCGCCGCGGCTACAGCAAACTTCGCGTTGGCCGAATCCGGAAACCCGTTCACCTGCGTGAGATTCACAATCGCCATCAGCCGCGTACGCTCCCCCAGCTCCAGGCACTGCGTACGCAGTTGCCAGCGGAACCGTGGTCGCGACGGCGGCGAGGCCGAAATTTCCATGCGGAATTGTAGACAAGTTGGCCTTTTTTCGCTGCCTATATCGCCACATTTATGTCATCTGGAGCAGAGCGCTCTGGCATCCCCCCAAATAGAGTGTCATCTCGACCGGAGGAGCGCAGCGACGTAGTGGAGAGACCCCTGTATTTTGCTCGCAGCCGCAACAACGACCGCGATAAACTCACCCCCATGCCCGCCCTGCGCCATCTCGCGCTCGCCGCCGCTCTGTTGTGCCCCCTCGCATCCGCCCAGCAGCCCGCGCCCATCGTCCACCCCACCTTCCCTATGGGCCCATCTACGCCGCTAGGCCAAAAGATCACCACCCTGCTCGCCGACCCCGCCGTCTCCCGCGCCCACTGGGGCATCGCGGTCACAGCGCTGGACGGCACACCCATCTACGGCCTCGACGAGGGCCAGCTCTTCCGCCCCGCCTCCAACGCCAAGCTCTACACCACCGCCGCGGCGCTCGCCATGCTCGGCCCGGACCAGCGATTCACCACCTGCCTCATCGCGGAAGGCACACTCGACCACGGCACGCTGAACGGCAACCTCATCCTGCAGGGTGGTGGGGACGCCAACTTCGCCGGCAGCTACGCGCTCCCATACCACGCCAACGCTGAGCCGGTGCGCGACCCGCTCGCCGTGCTCGATACCCTGGCTGCGCAGGCCGCCGCCAAAGGCCTTAAGGTCATCACCGGCGACGTCGTCGGCGACGACAGCGCCTTTGAGGACATCCGCTACCCCGAGGGCTGGTCCACCGAGGACCTGCTCTGGGGCTATGGCGCGCCCATCACCGCGCTCGCCATCCACGACAACCAGATCGACGTCACACTCACTCCCGGCGCAAAGTCCGGCTCTCGCGCAACCATCCAGATGAACCCCGATCTCCCCTACTACCGCATCAACCCGCATGCGCCGGGCGATAGGTATGTGCCCAGCTTGGAGACGCAGGAATGGGACCGCGAAGCCCTGCAACTCTTCACCCGCGCAGCCGCCTCCCGCGATCTGTTCATCGTCGGCGACCTCAAACCAGGCCAGCACGCCGATAGGGAAGAGGTCGCCATCGAAGACCCCGCCGAGTATGCCGCCATCGCCCTCCGCGCAGCGCTCGCCCGCCACGGCATCACGGTGCAGGGAACCATTCGCGCGCAGCACGCCACTAACGGCGACCTCATGCCCGTTCTTAAGGAGTCCATGCAGCTCGAGCAGGTCCCGCCCGAGCGATTTCATCCGCAGACACTCGGGTGCGACGCTGAGCGCATCTACGACTCCAGCAGGCTTCCCCGCACCACCCTCGCCGAGCACCTCTCGCCCCCGCTCCTCGACGACATCGCCCTCACCCTTCAGCGCAGCCAGAACCTGCATGCCGAGATCATGCTGCGCAACATCTCCGCAGTCAAAGACTGCGGATCGACCCTCGCTCACAGCCTTCGCTGGGTGCGCGCCTTCTGGGTGCACGCCGGCCTCGACCCCGACGACTTCGTCTTCTACGATGGCTCCGGCCTCAGCACCAAGGACCTCGTCACGCCCCGCGCCACCGCCCAGCTCCTCGCCTTCGCCGCCACGCAGCCGTGGTTTCCCGCGTGGAAGGCCGCACTGCCCATCGGCGGCGTCGACGGCACGCTCGAAGAACGCTTCACCGAAGCCCCCCTCAAAGGCCACGTCTTCGCCAAGACCGGCTCGCTCGGCGAGACCCGCGCCCTCTCCGGCTACCTCGACGCCGCGAGCGGCCGCCAGGTCATCTTCTCCATCCTGGTCGACAACCACACCCCCGGCACCACCGCCGACCGCGCCGTCATGGACAAGATCGTCGCCGCCATCGCCGCCACCGAATGAAGGCAGCCTACAGCCAACAGTTGACAGCGAACAGCCCTCTGCGTCCTTTGCGCCTTACTCCGCGCCCTCTGCGTGAGCGCTTTTGCCTTTGCTGTTGCCTGTTTTCCTCTAACCTCAACCTCTCTACGCTCTAATCTCATCAAAACCCATCGCCTCACGACAGAATTACTGTCAAGCCCCCTGCGGCCCCAAAAATCGCCCAACTCATTGAAAAATATGAGAGTTATTTCTTGAAAAAACTTGGCGTAGTATTACCATCCTCTTTGCTAGAATTAACTCATAGGGTCAAGCAATAGAAGCTCCCAGGGCTGCAACCGGCACAAGCCGCTTGTGGCCTTTTGCTTTTGCCTCAAAGCTCAATAGCTCATGGCTCGAAGCTCAACAGAACCCTGCATTAACTCGCAACTCGCCAACTCAGAACTCGTAACTCACCAGAAACCGCACCTAACCCCAGGAGAATCAATACTTTGACCATAAAGTCTTTCGAGCCAATACTTTGCTCCGGTACTAACTACGTTGGCTAACCCACGTAAATCTGCTGGTACCGGATGCAGCGGTGCGATCAGAATCATTTAATAATGTCGTCCCCTTCGGGGAACAGCAACCTAAACTCTTCGTGGGGACTCAAGTGCCGCTCCTCCGCGACGCTGTCGGGGCCGAGCAGGGGCAGGAACGAGTCAACGATGTTGCTGACGTAGTCGGCCAGATTAACCAGCGTTGGGAGCAGAGCATTAGTCCGACCAACCGTAGGCTGAGCGAGAGGTTCGCTGCCGGAGAGATTCACGTTGTCTTCATCGTGCGCGAAGCGAAACAATCCGAAGTCGGAAAAATATGGGTCGTTGGCTTTGAACGAAATCCCGTCCATGATGAAGTCGCTTCCGACAGCGAGAATCAAACTGTGCTTATCGGCAATATCGAGTTTATAGAGCAGCCACAGCGCAGCATTCCCCTCCTTGTATGGTTTGAGCCTATCGATTGCCTCGATAGCTTCCCGCCTCGCACCCTCTATGTATCGAGACTTTCTGGATTCATAAGTCTGCGAGTTGTGTGCAATCGGAAAGTAGATATCATAAGGTTTTCCTGTGCGGGGGATACCGGATTCAATTCCGACACAAACCAACTGATAAGCGAGGTGATCCAAAGCGGCCATCAGATTGTGAACAACATCCCCAGTTATTGCAGGGATGCTGGAATCGTAGATATGGATTGGACTAGATTGCACGACTGGCTTTCCGGTGTCCGGATCGCGATCAAAGCTGACAGTCTGAGTTATCGCATTGCTGAACGGGCGAATAGCGTCTTCCAAGTCGTTGATGTGCTTGTAGGCCCGTTCAACTTTTATGCGAATCAGATGCAGTCGGTGGTTGGCAGGAAGCATAGCGAATCGTTTGTCTCCGATTGCGCTATGATATCCGCATGAAGATTACTCCGTCGTCTTCGGACTCTGAGAATCAGACATTCGTTTCCGCTCTAAAGCGAGTCGTTTCTGCATCGCCTGCCGAGTCGGCACGCGCGATTCAGGAGGCGAAACGAGGGCCAGTTTTGCCGCGAGAGAGATACAAGTACGTCCCCGCAAAGCCCCGCGATTAGGCTGTCGTTTCCGCCTCCTTCCCGGTCAGCTCCTTCCATGTGAGACGCTTGCCACCAACCTGAGCAAGAGCCTTTGTGAAGCGGTTGCCGTCGTGCATAGGCGAGTCCTTAGTGCCGCGATTGTTGAACCGGAAGCATTGCTCTGCGAGATAGCCGTCCATGTGGAACGCTTCGACCGCAACGTATGTTCCTTTGAGAGTCCGTTTGAGGCATGACCAAAAGTTCTCGATGCCCTGAGTATGGACGTTGCCGCGCACGTATTCCTCCAAGTGATTCACAGTCTCATGGATGTACTCAGCGCGGGCCAGTTGGTCATAGCCGGGCCAGCCGTCTGTGTAGACCGTAGAGCCAAAGCCCACACGGTCTAGAATCTCCTTCTGCAAAGTCTCGCGCTTGACGTTGGGAATGACCTTAGCGCGAACCTCACGCGCTCCCCTGTCCAGCATCCCTAGCACAGCGGTTTTGTCGGAATAACCGTATGTGGCGATCTTCCGGGCCAGTCGCTTATCCTTGTGCATGTTCTTCGGCTTGGGGCCAATGAAGCACTCATCCACTTCGACCGGGCCAATTCCCATCGGCTGCACGTTTTGGTCTTTCATCACATGCCGCAAGCGTTGCAGCACGAACCATGCCGACTTCTGCGAAATGTCTGTGGCTCTTGCGACCTCGTAGGAGGACACGCCATTCTTGCAGTTGCAGAGCAGCCACATTGCGGTCAGCCAGATATGCAGCTCTAGCGGCGAGTCCTCGAAGATGGTTCCCATCTTGACGGTGAATTGCTTGCGGCATCCGTAGCACTTCCAGCGCCTAACCTTGGCTAGCCAGTAGTGCTTACGCTCACCTTCACAGAGGCCACACTTGGGGCAGACAGGCTTGCCATCTTCCCAGCGCATCGCTGCTACCGCGTCAATGCAGGTCTGAGGATTGGAGAAGTACCGGATAGCTTCGATAAGTGTCTTAGGATTCTGCATGTTGGCAACCTCGTAAAACTTGACAAACCCAGAATACGAAACAGGCTTGGGTTTGTCAAGTCAGTTGTTACCTTTGCTCCCGAGGTCACCCGCTAAACCACTGATTCCAGAGACCCTCCGAAAAATAATAGTGGGGGGTGGGTCCGCAGCTAGAAGGCGCGAACACCCTTTTCGACGACCAGCTCTTCGACCGAGATATTCAGCGCCAGACCGATCCGTCGAAAGCCTTCGCGCCACTCGCGCGACCAGTAGTTGCTGTCGCTGCGCTGCAGCAGGTCGTTCCAGATGTTCTGCGCCTGCCAAAGATTCACGTCCATCGGCAGCGTGCGTATGCTCTCGGCGATCGCCAGCGTCTCATGCAGCACGTTCAGGTTCTGCTGCTCCACAGCGCTCTCCAGCCGAACCATCGCGCGCTTCATGCGTTTGTCGGCGGTAAAGCTCAGCAGCGGAGCATCCAGCTCCACGTGGTCGATCTCCGCGCGGCGCAGCAGGCGCGAGATCTCGGAGGAGTCATAGGTTTCGGCCTCGAGCGCATGACGAAGGCTGGCATTGATGGCGAACGAAGCCGTCACAGCCAGCGCCGGTGGAGCAGCGACGTTGGCCTCGCCCAGGAAGTCGAGCAGCGTCGCGTGTTCCTCGTAGATGCGCATCAGCGAGCTCTCCACCTCGCTCAGCGTCTGGTTCAGGATGCTGGTCAGGATGCGATGCTGCTCGTCGGCGAACAGCGAGGTCAGTGAGTAGAGCGTTCCGCCGAACGCGCCGTCGATCAGCCGGATAAGCTCCGGCAGATTCGCCCGCCGAATGGACTCGCGCGAGTGCTGCACAAAGATGTTCCACGCGCTCTCGTCTTCCGTTCGATACCGCTTCACCGCAGCCGACAGGTTCTGATCGCCCAGGTGCAGCACGGCGAAGCAGATGTCTTCGGTCTCCTCTGTGATCCGGGACTTGATCGCCGCTCGACCCACGGAGAAGCGTCCGCGGCCGGAGCTCATCACGTCGTAGCTCTGTCTGCGCACGTCAAAGCAGAACAGTTGTCCGGACTCCGGATAGCTGCGGAACATGGAGCTGATCGCATAGTGCGCGCCGACGTTCTCCAGGTCCAGCCGACCGCCGGTGACGAACTTGCGGTAGACATCCGCGCCGCTGCCAATCTCCGGAACGTTGCTCTGGGCCAGCTCCAGCATGCCCAGGAACTCCGCTTCCAGCGCCGCTCCCGGTTCGCCGAAGAGCAGCGCGGCGAGCTGCAGTACGCGACCTGCGTAGGCGATGATCTGGATGGTCTCAATGCCTGCGATGTCGTCGAAGAACCAGCCGCAACTGGTGTACATCAGCTGCGTGTGCCGCTGCAGCTCCATCAGCTCGAGTAGCGTCACGCGCTCGGTCGCACTCAGGTTGCGCGTGGTGTAGCTGGTCAGAAAGCGCTCCACGTTCTCCGCGCTGCGGTCCAGCATCACGTGGATGTAGGCGTCGCGCGCGGCCCACAGGTCCTTGAGCAGCGGCTTGGCCGCGGCTTCGGCCAGCGGCGCTGTGCGGTCGCGCAGCATGTCCAGCGCGTCGCGCAGCGGTCCGCGCCAACGCTGGTTCCATCCGGGTTTGCCGCCGTTGCAGCCGCAGTCGGAGCGCCAGCGCTCCACGCCATGCGAGCAGCTCCAGGAGCTGTCTTCCTCTATTTCGGCCTCCCACTGCGGCGGAAACCGCTCCAGGAACTCGCCGTAGTTGGTCAGTTGCGCGAGGTGGTTCTCCTCAATCCAGTGCAGCGCGTAGCTCAGCGCCATCTCGCCGTGCTTGTGGTGATGTCCGTAGCTTTCGCCGTCGGTCGCAATGTGCGACAGTTGCGGAGCGTCGGAGTTGCTCTTCAGGTCGCCCAGCAGACGGCGTGCGAACTGCTCGCCGTCGTTCAGCGCACCCTCAAAGGCGACCGCGCGCGAAGCTGGACCGTCGTAGAAGTACACCGCAATCGAGCGCCCACCGCCGAGCTTCACCAGGTAAGGATGCGTCGTGTCGACGGACGCATTCGGCGTCTCGTCCCACGCAGTCTCGGCGCTGTCGTCCTTGGCCAGTTGCCGGACACGCGCGCATTGGTGTGGCGCAAGGATGGTGAACTTCAGGCCCTCCTGCGCCAGCAGGTCCAGCACGCTGCGGCTCACGGCGGTCTCTGCGAGCCACATGCCTTCGGGCTTGCGTCCGAAGCGGTGCTCGAAGTCCACCACGCCCCAGCGAATCTGGGTGCGCGCGTCGCGCTCGCTCGCCAGCGGCATGATGATGTGGTTGTAGACCTGCGCGAGCGCCGATCCGTGACCGCCATAGCGCTCCGCGCTGGCCTGATCGGCATCCAGGATCATGCGATACGTGCGCGGAGCAAAGTCCGCCAGCCAACTCAGCAGCGTTGGCCCGAAGTTGAAGCTCATCCGCGCATAGTTGTTGACGATGCGGATGATCTCATTCCGCTTGTTGGTAATCCGCGAGGCGCCGTTGGGCGCGTAACACTCCGCTGTGATGCGCTCGTTCCAGTCGTGATACGGCGCAGCGGACTCCTGCACCTCTACGGTCTCCAGCCAGGGGTTCTCGCGCGGCGGCTGGTAGAAGTGACCATGTACACAGATATATCGCGGCGGCATTCCACCGGTTGGTGAGGTCGTATCTTGGCTGGACTCTGCGCGAGCCTTCGGTTGGACCATGGCTCTGTTAAGGATAGCGTATGCAGAGTGTGCCGTTGCTTCAGGGTCGCAGGAACTTCCGCCGACCCGATTCGGAACACTGCCGATGTGGAACGAAGTAAGACCACGTTGTTGTACAGAAGCCGTGGCTGAACAAAGCCGCGCCACAGCGTTTGGGCTGTGGCGCGGTTGGAATCACGTTCAGTTGACGCAGCTTGCAGATGTAGCAGCAAACTTAGGGACGGCTGGCTGTCTCGATGTACGGGTTGCCGAGGTTGGCAGCCACTGGAGTCACTAGCGGCGCTGCTGCGCCGACGTACTCCGTAACCTGGTTGCCTCCCGTGACCCATACATTGCCGGAGCCATCGATGGCCAGCCCGCCGACGTTGTATCCGCCGGTGTTGAACGTGTAGCCGCTGACGCTGGAGATTAGATTGCCTGAGTTCGACAGACCAACCAGATTGCCCGTCGTCGCTGGGAATCCAGGTCCTGTCAGGACGATCCAGTCGTTGCCCACTCCGTCGATGGCCTCCATGACTGCGCCGTTCGCCGTGCCGGTTGCGTAGGGGAATCCGCCGAGATAGTTGCCGGAGGTATCCAGCACGCTCACGGTGCTGTCGTTATTCAGCACCCAAAGCCGGTTGGAGAAGTCGAAGGCCAGACCTGCGGCGCTGGCGGAGCCCGCAACGAACGGGCTGCCCTTTGCCGGAGCACCGCTGTTAGTGAACTCGCTGATGCCGTCACTCTGCGAGAGCCAGACATCACCGTAGCGGTCGATGCTAAGGCCGTTGCTCTGGCCCAGGCCGTTACCCGTGTATGTTGCCTGATACGCTCCACTGCCGGAGAACTTCATCAGGCTGTTGGTCACGCTGTCCGAACTGGCGGCCCACAGGTTGCCGGTCTTGTCGAAGCCGAAGTACTTGGGGAACAGCAGCGCATTGCCGGGCGCAGAAGCCGTGGTCTGGAACGAGCCGGCACTGGAGAACTCCGTGAGGTTGTGCCCGCTGTAGTTGGCCAGCCAGACATCGCCCGTGGCATCAATGGCAACGCCCGCGGGATTGTTGAGACTGGCGTCCGTCCAACCGCTCGCGGGTGAAACAGGAGCGCCCAGGCTTGTGAGTTCGACCAGGCCGCCGTTGCCGTTGGGTCCGTTGCTGTCTGCGATCCAGACATTGCCCTTGGCATCGACTGCCGGCTGCGACGCGATATACAGCCCGCTGTTGGTGTAAGAGATGGAGAGGCTGAAATCCGCAGGCACGGAGGTCAGACCACCGCCGATGGATATCGGTGCGCTGTTCGCCACACTGTAGATCTGGGCGACATTCGCTGCCGGATGATGGGCAATGTCCAGTGCTGCGCTTGCGGTATCGGTAGGGCTGGTTCCGCTGGACGTTCCATCGGAGGTAGTTGCGCTGAACAGCGTAGTGCACTGCGGAGAGTTCGCCCCCGTGGAGCCAACACACGCAGCCAGGATATTGGCCAGGGTATTGATGGTCGCGGAGTTAACCGTGCCGTTGCCCGCCGGCGTCGTGGAGCGCGCTGTGCCTGTGCTGGGGTCAATCAGGTTGGCGGCGCTCGCAAAGGCGTTCTGGATGCCGGTCTGCGCCAGTGGCGTACCTGAACTGGAGACATGCGTTGCGTCCGTGGCATAACCGGCAAACGCATAAGCTGCGGCGACGGTGGTTATCTCATTCATCCACGCTGGAGTAGCGGATGAGAACTTGGCCGCACTCGGGCAGTTGCCGAGGATGGCCAGGAACCCAGCTGCGGAGTTGGTTCCGGCTCCGGGATTGCCGCCCAGGCCGTAGAGATAGACCTGGGTATCAGGCTTGCAGCTGTAGTCCCCATCGATAGTAAAGGCACCGGTGCTGTCAGTCAGTACGTAGGCCCCGAGCGAGTCGGAGTGGCCTGTAGACGAAGCCTGCAGCAGCGAGACTGAAGGGCTGCCATAGCCCGTCGTATTCGCGGCGAAGAGATACACGTGGGTTCCGATAACTGGAGTCTGACCGCCCTGTACGCGTCCCTGGATGGACTCGCCTGTGGCGGATGAGGAAGCGATAGATGTACTTCCCCCTGTTACGCCGCAGCCCGTGAGCAGCATTGCGAGGGTCATGCCAGCGCAGAGAAGCCCAACCGCCCGCGTGGAGCTCATTGAAAGTAGAGAATCAAGAAATCTCCCCGCCTGTTGGCCGAGATGACTGTGGAAAGCTGTTTCAAAAGCGAAGTTGTTTTCGAGGGGTTTCATATCTTCTCTTCTCCTTGGCGCCGATATGTGAGTCTGATGATGAGAAAGCAATCCGTTGGCCAAACGAAAGTTCCGCTATTTCAGTTACTTGCAGCCAGCAAGTTCGCACTTTAGGTCACGGTGCTGCGTGAGGAGACCCACCCACTGCGTCAGCTGACCCAGTACCATCGCACCCCCGCTGGCGGTGACATCGAGCAATGGCTGGATATTTCATCGACTGGACTTGGGGCAGGCCGAAAGCTGGCCCGTTTCGGGACATAGGGACGCTCACCAGAGATGGCGCGCAACAGTAACTACCGCAGTAACTACTCGATGGTCTTTGCCAGGTCGCAGGCGCGCCACAGATACCAGCTTGCCACCGACCGCCACGGAGCCCACTTCTTCGCACGGCGCTCGATGTCCGCAGGCTTGGCCAGCAGTTCAGGCGTGACTTTGGTCGTGGGCTTCAGCCCCTGGAAGGTCAGAGCGAAGCCCTTGCGCACGCCGTAGTCGCCGCTGGGCATCACATCCGGTCTGCCAAGACGGAAGATCAGCATCATCTCCACGGTCCATTTGCCGATGCCACGCACCTGCGTGAGGTGCTCAATGATGGCATCGTCCGACATGCGGCGAATCCGCGCCAGCGTCGGGACCGTTCCGTCCAGCGTCTTGGCCGCCAGGTCGCGCAGCGCGAGGGCCTTGTTGGCGGAGAGCCCGGCAGCGCGAAGCTGCTCGTTGGGTGCGTCGAGTAGTTCCTGCGGCGTGGGGTGGATCAGCTTGGCATTGGGGTGGTTTTCGGGTACGTGTGTGTTGAATCCGCGGATAAGGCGTGCATGGATCGTAGCTGCGGCTTTGCCGTGGAGCTGCTGATAGACGATGGACTCCGCCAGCGCCTCAAACGGCGACTGCTGCGCTGCTATCCGCAAGGTCAACGGCCCAGCCCGTGCGATCAGCTTTGCCAGCTTCGGATCGGCGGCCGAAAGCGCCGCGACGGCTTCATCTCCGTCATAGGGTGGCTTACGGGTCTGGCTGGGGTGCGGCATGGAGACAGTCTCACATAACAGAGGATTGTCGTCCCGAACTCGGACTCAACTGGCCGCAATTTACAACCTCGACACCCATCATGGACGATGCTCGGAGTCACACCTCCGGAATCGGTGAGCAAAATTGCACTGCAAATTGTGGAAGTCACCGAAAATTTAAACCGATAATCGCTGCTTGTTCGACTATCGGTTCCAACCTGTTGGGCCAGCAAGGAAAACGCGATAATGTAGCTGCTATACTCAATCCTTCAACGGCAGGCAAGTCGCCCGACGCACAGCCTCTCTATGCACATCGCGTTGGGACGCAAGCGAAGAAGGCAAAAGGTAATAGTAGTAAGCACCACGTTCAACCTCCACTCGTGATTTTTTGATACAGAGGAAGCAGGAAAGCACTCATGGCGCAAGTTTTCGACCGCAGTTCGAACGCACTGGCTCGCATGGGCCTTGTGCTGACGGGCTTGATCGTCATCGCGCTCGGTGTGGCGCTGAACTATCTGCAGCGTTCGCCCTGGGTGACGCGGCAGGGACAACGCGCTGACCAGCCCGTACCCTTCAGCCACAAGCACCACGTCGAAGGCCTGGGCTTGCAGTGCCAGTACTGTCACACCTCGGTGGAGAAGAGCTCCTACGCTGGAATCCCGCCGACCAAGACCTGCATGAACTGCCACTCGCAGATCTGGACCAACGCCCAGTTGCTGGAGCCGGTCCGTAACAGTTGGGCCACGGGCGAGTCGATCCAATGGATTCGCGTCCACGATCTTCCGGACTTCGTCTACTTCAACCACGAGATCCATGTGAACAAGGGCATCGGCTGCTCCAGTTGCCACGGCCGCGTCGACCAGATGCCGCTGATGTATGAAGAGAACAGCCTGCAGATGGAGTGGTGCCTGAACTGCCATCGCAACCCGGCGAAGAACCTGCGCCCCACTAACGAGATCTACAACATGGCGTGGGCCGGTCCCTCGACCGACAAGCCCGTCTGGTGCACGGTCACCCAGAACACCAACGGCACGAATGTGCCCACCGCGCAGGGCGTCTCCTGCGTCACCAAGGACCCGACCAACGCCAACCCAGAGATTGCGCAGCTCGATAAACCCACAGGTTCCGGCACAGCGTTGCAGCCGCATCCGCTCAACGGCGAAGGCGAGACCATCAGCGACGTACCTCAGTTGGCCGTGCCCGCCAGCTATCAGAAGTTCACCAGCCAGATCGATCTCGGCCACTACCTCGAGCTCCAGTACCACATCCGCACCGCGAATGAGCTCGCCAGCTGCGAGGTGTGCCACCGATGAAGACGACACCCATGGAGATGCAATCCACGATGCCGCAGCCGCAGGTGGTCAACACCATCACGCCCGCCAAGCTCACGCTCGCCGAGGTGCGCCGCAAACTCGAAGGCACCACTGGCAAGCGCTTCTGGAAGAACCTGGATGAGCTGGCCGGAACGCCCGCCTTCCAGGAGCTGATGCAGGAGGAGTTTCCCCGCCAGGCCTCAGCCGGTGAGTGGGTGGACTCGGTCTCCCGCCGCAGCTTCCTCAAGGTCATGGGCGCGAGCTTCGCGCTCGCCGGACTCGCCGGTTGCACCAAGCAGCCTGATGAGCCGATCTTCCCCTACGTCAAGCAGCCGGAGGATCTCGTCCTCGGCCGCCCGATGTACTTCGCCACGGCGCACCCGTTCCCTACCGGCGCGATTCCGGTGCTGGTCAAGAGTGAAGCCTTCCGCCCCATCAAGCTCGAAGGCAATCCCGAACACCCGGCCTCCAAGGGCCGCAGCGACGCCTTTACGCAGGGCTCGCTGCTTGACCTCTACGACCCCGACCGCTCGCAGCATCCGCGCTTCCGCGGCGAGCAGGCAGACTTCGGCGACTTCCAGCAGCAGTTCTCCAGCGCCGTCGCCAAGACCGGGACCGGCGAAGGCGTCTACTTCCTCTCCGAGACCATCACCTCGCCCACGCTCGCCGCCCAGTGGAAGCAGGTGCAGGCGAAGTATCCGCAGGCCAAGCTCATTCAGTACGAGCCGGTGAACAACGACACCGCGCGCGCCGCATCCAAGGCCGCCTTCGGCGACTACTACGACACGCAGTACAACCTCGCCGACGCGGACGTCATTCTCTCGCTCGACGCCGACTTCCTCGGCGGCATCGGCTTCCCCGGCTTCCTGCCCATGGCCGCGGCCTACGCCGACCGCCACCGCTTCGACAAGGACAAGCCGATGAACCGGCTCTATGTCGTCGAGACCATGCCGACGGTCACCGGCTACAAGGCTGAGCATCGCCTCGCGCTAAAGCCGAGTGATATCGACGCCTTCGCCAGTGCTCTCGCGGGCGGAAGCGCGACGCTGACCAACCCCGACGCGCAGAAGTTCCTCACCGCCGTGCTGGACGACATCAAGAAGTCCGGCGGACGCTTCGCCGTCGTCGCCGGTCCGCAGAGTTCACTCGCAGCCCAGAGTGCTGCGTTTACTTTGAACGCGAGCTCGAAGGCGGTGACCTACACCGAGACCGTGGCTCCGCTGCCCAGCGAGCAGACCGCCGACCTCAAGTCCCTCGTCGCCGACATGAACGCCGGCAAGGTGCAGTGGCTGGTCATGCTCGGCACTAACCCGCTATACAACGCGCCTGCCGATCTCAACTTCCTGGATGCCTTCAACAAGGTCCCCAACGCCGTCCACCTCGGCACGCACGTGGACGAGACGGGCTTCTACTCCACCTGGCACATCCCCAAGGCGCACTATCTTGAAAGCTGGACCGACGCCCGCTCGTACGACGGCACCATCAGCATCATCCAGCCGATGATCGATCCGCTCTACGGCGGCAAGAGCGCGCATGACATCCTGCAGACGCTGATTGATCCCTCCATCAGCGCCTTCAACGCCGTGCAGGAGAACGCCAAGACCTACATCACGGGCGATTTCCCGACTGGCTGGCGCAAGGCGCTGCATGACGGTTGGGTCGCCAACACGGCCTTCACGCCAAAGACTCTCGGTGCACCGAAGTCAGCACCCGCGGCACCCGCTTCAGGCAGCGGTATCGAGATCAGCTTCAAGGCCGACCCCTCGCTCTACGACGGTCGTTACGCTAACAACGGCTGGATGCAAGAGTTGCCCAAGCAGGTCACCAGCATGAGCTGGGACAACGCCGCGCTGATGAGCCTGGACCTCATGAGTAAGCTCGGCCTCGAGGAGAACGAGGCCATTGAGCTCACCCTCAACGGGCGCACGATCATCACGCCGGTGCTCATGGCTCCCGGCCATCCGAATGACTCGGTGACCGTACATCTCGGGCTCGGCCGCACCGCCGATGCGGGTCGCGTTGGCGGTGGCGTCGGATTCAACGCCTACCTGCTGCGCACCTCAGACGCGCCGCTCGCCGCCTCCGGCCTCACCGTTGCACGCGGACAGGGAACCTACGACCTCTGCGTCACCAAGGTCCACAACATCGAGCACCGCGGAGCCTATGCGCAGCGCGATCTCGAGCACCCGCTCTCAGACAAGGACGGCACCTTCTCCCTCGCCGGCCACGAGGCAGAAGAGCGCTCCATCATTCGCTACGCGACCTACGACGAAGCCATCAAGAATCCGGACTTCGCGCACACCGGCGCCAGCGAGACCCTGGTCAACAAGGTCGGCTACAACCCGCAGGGCGAAGCCGTTCCGCATGAGGAGAGCTTCTTCCCCGACGCATGGCGCTACGACCACACCGACCGCTCCACCGGCAAGCTGCAGAACAGGTGGGGCATGTCCATCGACCTGAACTCCTGCATCGGCTGCAACGCCTGCATAATCGGCTGCTATGCGGAGAACAACATCGCTGTGGTCGGCCGCGAGCAGGTAAAGATCGGCCGCATCATGCAGTGGCTGCGCATCGACACATACTTTGAAGGCGACCTTCACGCCCCCCGCGCGCACTTCCAGCCCATGCTCTGCCAGCACTGCGAGTCCGCCGGTTGCGAGCAGGTCTGCCCCGTCGGCGCGACCGTACACACGCCCGAAGGCATCAACACCATGGTCTACAACCGCTGCGTGGGCACGCGCTACTGCTCCAACAACTGCCCGTACAAGGTGCGCCGGTTCAACTTCCTGCTCTACTCGGACTACGACACCGAGAGCCTGAAGTTCCAGCGCAATCCGGATGTCAGTGTCCGCAGCCGCGGCGTGATGGAGAAGTGCAGCTACTGCATCCAGCGCATTGAGGCCGTGAAGATTGACGCGGACAAGAACAATCGCGCCATCGAAGACGGCGACATCCTCACCGCCTGCCAGCAGGCCTGCCCCACCAACGCGATTGTCTTCGGCAACCTCAACGACCCCGCCGCGAAGGTCACGCAGCGCAAGGCCGAGGAGCGCGACTACCAGGTGCTCGCCGACTTGAATTACCGGCCGCGCACCAGCTACACCGCCGGCGTCATCAACCCCAACGCGGAGCTTGCATAACATGGCAACTCAAGGTCCCATCCCGGAGATTCTCGATCCCATGATCGACCCGCGTACCGGCGAGTACGCGGTCATCGCGCCGGGTCACACCTTTAAGAGCGTCACGCAGAAGATCGCCGGCATCGTGCTCACGGCGAACACGCCGATCGCATGGTTCGGCGGCCTGTTCCTCGCGGCGACCATC
>Ga0302156_10001817_pt1 | contig 18218 bp, 13 predicted proteins | sample I_Bog_N3_2_FD_193503 | JGI IMG/M metagenome (GOLD analysis project Ga0302156, IMG submission 193503) | Peat permafrost microbial communities from Stordalen Mire near Abisko, Sweden - I_Bog_N3_2 | ecosystem: Environmental > Terrestrial > Soil > Wetlands > Peat | place: Sweden: Abisko, Stordalen... | reverse complement strand
CGTGGATCCCGCGACCGCGCGACTCCTGAACTTTCAGGCGCGCGAGTGATAAAATCAACCAGTGCCGGGTCCTACGCGACGTAATCCCGCCAACCCCGCCAGGTCCGGAAGGAAGCAACGGTAACGGGCTCATGCGTGTGCAGTAGGTCACCCGGTACTTTTTTGGCGCCGTGGGCGCTCTTTCGTCTTGGACGAGATCGCACCCGGGCTTTGAGCCCCGATCAGGGGCCTGATTCGCAAGGAGAAATGCATTGAGCCTTACCGTTCGCCCCGTGATGGGCCGCCGCGCCAAGATTTCGGCGCTGGGAACCTACGTTCCTCCCGATGTGATCACCAATCAAGACCTGGAAAAGCTGGTGGATACCAACGACCAGTGGATCATGGAGCGCACGGGCATCAAGACGCGCCACAAGCTCGCCGCCGGCCTGGGCGTAAGCGACATCTGTGCCGAAGCCGCCAAAAAGTGTTTAGCTGCGCGCGGCATCGGCGCCGACGAGCTCGAAGTGATCATCGTGGGCACAGTGACGCCGGACATGCTGTATCCCAACACGGCCGCCTTGGTGCAGAACAAGATCGGCGCGTCCCATGTGTGGGGATTTGACGTCTCCGCAGGCTGCTCGGGATTCACCTATGCGCTGCAGGTGGGCGTGACGATGGTGGAGAGCGGCATGCACAGCAAAGTTCTGGTGTGCGGCGCCGACGCCAACACACGCATGACCGACTACACCGATCGCACCACCTGCGTGCTCTTCGGCGATGGCGGCGGCGCGGTGCTGCTGGAGCCGGCCGCGGAGGGTGAGATCGGCTTTATCGACGGCCTGAACGAGATCGACGGAGCAGGCGGCGTGAGCCTGTATATGCCGGGCGGCGGCAGCCTGAACCCATCGACCCACGAGACGGTCGATAAGAAGATGCACTTTATTCACCAGGACGGCCCCGCAGTTTACAAATTCGCGGTGCGCAAAATGGCCGAGCTTACGGGAGCGCTGCTGGAGCGCAACGGCATCAGCGGCAAGGATCTGGGCTGCTTCATTCCTCATCAGGCCAACAAGCGCATTATCACGGCCACGGCCGACCGGCTGGGCATGAGCCCCGATCGCGTGATCGTCAATATAGAAAAGTACGGCAACACCTCCTCCGGAACCATTCCGCTCGCCATGGAGACGGCCGTCGAAGAAGGCAAGCTGAAAAAGGGCGACCTGCTGCTGCTGGCCGCGGTGGGCGCAGGCTTTACCGTGGGCACGGTGCTGCTGCGCTGGGAGATCTGAAAGACAGCTTCTAGCTTCTAGCTACTAGCCTGCTCTGTGTCTAGCCCGCTTCAGCGGGCAACAGAGGGTAGCCCCAGGCGCGAGCCTGGGGGTGAGAAGCCGTTCTCCGAAACCGCAGCCCCGAAGGGGGCGTAAGAAAATTTCCCAAATCCGAAATCGTTCGCGAGAAACCCGCAGCCATTCATCGAAAAGACCAAGCTGGAAGCTAGAGGCTAGAAGCCAGCAGCTATTTCGGCATATACTGTGCTCCACCGGCGCCGGACTTTAGCGCGGAGTTGACGATACCCAAGCGGAGGCGACCATGCAAGTAGCAATTACTGCAAGGAAGGGCAAGATCTCCAAGGCTCTGCACACACAGGCGGAGGAGGGGATGGAGCGCATCGGGCGCATTCTTGGCCGGACCGCGCGAGCCAGCGTCACGTTCAGCACGCAAAGGCATGTCCACATCGTCGAATTGACCATCATGTCGCGCGCGCAGAAGTTTGCCGCCACGGGTAAGGGCGACTCGCCCGACGCAGCGTTGCGCGAGGCCATCGAACACGCCGAGCACCAGGCCTATCGGAACCGCGACCGGCGCATCGTGAGCAAGCGCCTGCCCAAAGGCGAGAAAGTGATGACCGCCCCTCCCGTGACGCGGCCCAAAGCGCGCGTGGAACCCGCAGACGAAGCCGAAGAGTCCAGGCCGGCCCGTGGAAAAGCGCGGGCATCCATCGCGGTGCACTCGTTTCCCGCGCGCGCCGCAGTTGTGGAGCCTCACATTGTCAGGAGCGGCGAGGCCATTGCGCTGGGGCCGATGACGATTGAAGAGGCTGTGAAAGACGCCGAGTTCCGCGACCGCGATCTGCTCATCTTCCGCACCGCGCTCGGAGACACGTTTGTGCTGCATCGCCGCCGCGACGGCCAAATGGAACTGGTGGAGATCCCCTGAGAGCGGCACAGAAGCGCCGCTGCGCGGCTCAATGACAGGCCTCATACGCGGATGTTTCCTCGCTTCGCAGCGTTGAAATGTGCGGCGCAGGGCCCCTTGGCAAGATCGCAACTGAGTGCAGTGAGAAGTTTGTCCGGCCCTGCGCCCGGTCGGACTTTGGTTGCATCGGTTGACCGGTTTTGGGGATGGTTGTGTCATCCCACCGCGCATACGATCAATTCAATGGCAAGCGCTGCACCGAAGGCCGGGCCCAGGAGGGTACGGAAACCCACGCCGGCGCAATCGCCGACGGTTCCTCGGGAGACCATGGCACCGAACGTGTACGGAAATACAAATCCCGACGCGCAGCGCGAGGTTCTCGACGCTCTGCCGGTTCTGGTTTTTCTTGAACGCGCCGGCAAGATTGTCTTTGCCAATGCCGAAGCGCGGCAAATGTTGGGCCTGACCGAGGGCGAGTGGATTGCCCGTCCCGTCGAAGACGTTCTGTGGGGACTATTTCCCGGCACGGCCGAGCCGCAAACCCTTCTGACCGGCACGCGCCACGGCAGCCCCTTCCACGCTACCCTCCCGGCCCCCGACGGCCGCCTTGTGCCTGTGGAAGGCACCTACAGCATCTCCAACCCGCAATTGCGCGAAGCCGTCATCGTGGCGCATCCCAGCGAAAAGGAGCGAGCTCCCAAATCGCGGTTGATGGAAGATGTGCTCTCCAGCCTTCCTGAAGCTGTCGCCATCGAACATCAGAATCACGTTCTCTACACCAATCCGGCGTTCACCCGCATGTTTGGCTACACCGCCGAGGAAGCCGGCGGCGGCAGCCTGCGCGAGTTGATTGTCCCGGAAACGCGCCTGAACGAGAATGCCACGTTGCTGCGCGCGGTCGACGATCGGGAAAGCGCCACCGCGGAAACTGTGCGCACCAACAAGGCCGGCGAGTTCGTTGATGTGAGCATGCAGATAGCGCCCCTGCTGGTGGACGGCGCCAAGGTGGGCTATGTCTTCACGTTTCGCGACATCGGCGACGTGAAGCTGACTGAAGCCAAGTTGCAGCACGACGCCATGCACGATGTGCTCACGGGATTGCCCAACCGGGCGCTCTTTCTGGACCGCCTGAACCTCACGCTCACCCGCCGCCTGCGCCATCCTGACAATGGCTGCGGCGTGCTCTATCTGGATCTCGACAATTTCAAGGGCGTGAACGATAGCCTGGGCCACGCTGCGGGCGATGTCTTGCTGATGGCGATTGCCGGTCGTCTGCGTTCTTCGCTACGCCCGCAGGACTCGGCCGCGCGTCTTGGCGGCGACGAGTTTGCAGTGCTCGTCGAAAACATTGTTACCGCCTACGATCTCGAGGTGGTCGCCGGGCGCATCCTGCATGAGATGGAGCGGCCCTTCGACATCTTCGGGCACACTGTCAACGCCGGCGTCAGCATCGGCGCGGCCATGGCCGGTCCTGAGCACACTTCATCCGATCTGCTGCTGCGCGATGCCGACTTTGCCATGTATCGCGCCAAGCAGGCGGGCCGCGGAAGCTACGAAATTTTCGACAAGCACCTCGAGGTCTGCGTTACCAGCCAGCAGGAGCGTGAGCGCGAGCTGCGTACAGCCCTCGACAAGCGGCAGTTCACCTTCCTCTACCAGCCCATCTACCGGCTCACGACCGGCAAGCTCGAAGGCTTCGAATCTCTGCTCTGTATGCGACGCGCCGACGGAACCATTGAGGATGTCGACGGCCTGCTCGCAGTGGCCGAGGACACCGGCCTTTCCATTGCGCTGGGCCGGGAGACACTCGAAACCGTGTGCGCGCAGTTGCGCTCCTGGAGCGATCAACTGCCAAAGCAGGATCTGTTCGTGTCGATCAACCTGACGCGCCGGCAGCTTTTCAATACCGATCTAACTGTCCATTTGATGAAGGCCCTTACGGCGAGCGGCGTCGATCCCTTGCGCCTGGTGTTCGAAGTTCCAGAGAGCGCCCTCAACGAGACTCCCGATGCCGCGGTTGCCGTGCTGCAACGCCTTACCGACTGCCAGGTGCGCGTGGCCATCGACGACTTCGGCAGCAGCCTCGCGCCGTTGAATCATTTGCTGCAACTTCCTATTTCCATGGTGAAGCTCACATCCAGGTTCACCGCCGTTTCAGGGGGCCGTCAGCAGGCCGTGCTGGAGTCGTTCATCCGCCTCGCCACTACGTTGAGCCTGCCCGTAGTTGCTCAGGGAATCGAAACCCGCGAACAGGTTGCAGCGCTGGTCCGCATGGGCTGCACGTTGGGTCAGGGGACGCTCATGTCGCCCGCTCTCGAACCGGAGCGTGCGCTTGAACTGGCGCAGGCCGGTTCGCGAGCCGCGGCGTCCCGGGGCTGAATCAACCGCGGCCGCATGGGTTCCAATTTTTGGTGGGATTACTCATTGGCCTTTAACACCGCTATCTCTGCTATCTCCGCTAACCCCGATAACCCCGCTGCCTCTGCACGGTGTAGCATGATCCCATGACGCCCCCAAAGCACGCGCGCAAACCGGGGAAATCGCAAGCCGCAGCTCGCCCAAGGAAGCAAGCCGCCAAGCCGGGGTCCCCGCGGACAGGTCTTCGTGCGCGGGGTGGCAAGACGCGGGCTGAAAAGCCTGTGAACGAACTGGTGATCGTCACCGGAATCTCCGGCGCGGGAAAAGCTTCAGCGCTCAAGGCCTTTGAGGACCTGGGATTTCACTGCGTCGACAATCTTCCCCTCGAGCTTCTGCCCCATTTTGCCGGCCTCGTCAGCGCCTCGAGCGACGTGGAACGCGCCGCCATCGTGGTGGATGTGCGCGAGGGCTCTACACTCGACCGCCTGCCCGAAATCCTGAAAGGCGTCAAAAAACTGCTGCAAACGCGCGTGGTGTTTCTCGACGCCCAGGACGCCGTACTGGTGCGCCGCTACTCTGAGACGCGCCGCCCGCACCCGCTCGGCCGCAGCGAAACGGTGTGGCGCTCCATCGTAGAAGAGCGCCAGTTACTCGATCCGATCCGCAACGTCGCCGACACGCTCATCGACACCTCGAACTTCAATGTGCACGAGCTGCGTGCCGACATTCTCGCGCGTTTCGGGTACGAGGAGAAATCCAAGCGCCTCCTCGTCTCCTGCCTCAGCTTCGGTTTCAAGAACGGCGTGCCGCTTGACGCGGACATGGTCTTCGATGTGCGCTTCCTGCCCAATCCCCACTTCGTGCCCGAGTTCCGCAAGAAGACCGGCCTCGATCCCAAGGTTGCCGCGTACGTCCGCGGTTTCCCGCAGACCGGGGAGTTCCTGGATCGCGTGACGAAGCTGATGCTGTACCTGCTGCCTCACTACGTGAACGAGGGAAAGAGCTACCTGACCGTGGCCTTCGGCTGCACCGGCGGCCAGCATCGCAGCGTCATGATGGCAGAAGAGATAGCCAAGCGGCTGAACAAAGCCGGCTACCAGGTGAAAGCGCTGCATCGCGACATCGTGCGGTAACACCGTAGAACTGGCTGCATAAACTGCGCCGTGAAAGGGCACGACTTCGCTGGCTGCGAAAAAACTCGATTCGAAGGTTTTGTAATAAGGGCACGGCTTTAGCCGGGCCGATAAGGTCTGCAGAATCGGGCGGGCTTCAGCCCCTGCCAATCCATCTTTTTTGCCGAATTCGCTTTTCGTTCGGACTTTTTCCGAAGCCTGTTCGGTCTTGCCGCAAACGAACTGGTTACATAAACGGCGCCGTGAAAGGGCACGACTTTAGTCGTGCCGCAAAAGCCGTATAAAACCTGGGGCTTCAGCCCCTGAGGCACTTTTTTAATAGGCTCCGAGGATTCATGCAACCAGTTCTCGCCTTGCATCTGGAGGAGACGCTTATCGGGAATCAGGTTTCATCGCCCACATCTGTCAAGGGAGTCTTGTTCCGCAAGATCAACGGATCGGTCGAAGTGCTTCTTCTGCGCAACGACAGAAATGAGTGGGAGCTGCCGGGCGGGCGCGCCGAAGCATATGAGACGCCGGAAGCATGCCTCTCCCGGGAGATCCGCGAAGAAACAGGGCTCGTCGTCGAGGTCGATTCGTGCATTCATAACGGCGTGCTCACCATTCTCCCGCCGCACACTCCCAGCGCCACTGATGTTTTGATATCGGCCTATGGCTGCTATCTAAAGAATCCCGCCGATACGAACGCCGGCATCGCGCTCAGCGACGAACACAAAGCCGCTGCATGGATTCGCGTTGACGATCTGGCCGGCCTAAGCGATGTGCCTGAGATATACAAAGCAGCCGTTCTGAGCTGGAAACGCAAAATCGATCAGCAACCCCAGGGAATCGAATCGAGCCACAACCAGCCCCGCAGGGGCGACAGATGGTAGCCACAGGCGTCAGCCTGGGGGAGCAAGCAGATTAGCGATCATCAGCCCCGCAGGGGCGTAAGAACCCGGGCCATAGGCTGGTCGTGAATTGAGCCTTATTCACTTCGCGGGCAACTCATCCAGCCACCGCGCCAGCGCATCCGCGACCTGCCTGTTCATGTCTTGCTCGGGATTCATCCACATGATCGTCTTCTGTGAAGCTACCTTTGTGATTGCTCCTGTTTCCTCATCCTGCATTGGTCGCCGAAACCACAGCACCGGTACTTTGACTCCGGCCGCCGCCGCATTCAGATCGTAGCGATCGCGCACCAGCAGCCGCGCGGGAACCATCCGCGCCCGCGCATCGCTGAAAATCGCGCTCATCGGATCTGGGAGTGGCCGCTCCGCAATCACTCCCGCCAACTCCGGATGCGCGGCGGCTTCTTCGAGAGCCAGGTTCGCGCCCAGTCCTGTGCCGTCGAGCACGATGGCCCCCGGAGCGACGTGCCGGGTTCCGGTTAGGTATGCAATCGCCCACTCCGCATCCTGTCGCCAGTGGGCCTCGCTCGGCCGCACAAACTGGCTCTGCCCGTAGCCCCGGTAGTCGAAGGCCAGCACGTTCACGCCCGCCGCGTGCAGCCGGGCGAGCGCGTCCACGGTGTCTCCCAAATTGCCGTTCTGGCCGTGCAGATAGAGAACTGTGAACCGAACGAATTTTGCGTCCGTCGCAGCGGGAATCCACCAGCCTGCAAGCTGCGGCGTGCCCGCGTCGGTGGCGGCGAATCCTACGGCATCGAACGCCAGGCCCGCAGTCGAAGGCGTGCGCATCACCAGAGACGCCGGATGGTAGAGCAGTTGCCAACTGCCTTGCCAGAAGAGAAGACACAGCCCACACCACGCGCAAAAAACGGCTGCGCCGATGACGAGGGCTACCGCGCCCAGCAGCCAGCGGCCAGAAACCCTGATCCTTCCCGACGCATCGCGCCGGTGGGCATGCTCGCGTTGGCCCGCGGCGGCCTTCTCGCCGCCCCGTTCAGGGCCGCGAGCCGCGATCTCCAATCCCTTTTTCTTGCTGGCCATGCGTGCTGTCTTCTCGGTTCCCGGTCCCGCTTCGCGGAACCAATTCCATGCTAATCCGTCGGCCTCAAGAGCCCTTTTCCGGCCCTCGGGTGTATAGTTTTTCTTGGTTTCCGAAATCGTTTACGGAGAAGGTAGAAAATGGGGCAAAACAGTCAGGAACAACCGAAGCCAGCCGCCGATGAAGTGCTGCTCATCACCAGCGGCGATCTGCGCCAGTCGGCCAACCAGGAGTGCTGGCCCGCGCAGCGCGACATGGAAGAAAAGCTCACCGCGGCCTTCGCGCAAAAGGGCTACAAGTTGGTCCGCGCTCACGCTTACGACGACAAGGTGAAGCACGGTTTCATTTCTTCGCAGCGGCAGGGCATGGACGTCTTCATGAAGATTCATCCCGAGGCGAAGCTGGTGTTTGCCACAGCGGCCTGGCAGTATAGCCATCACGTTTTGCCTGGGCTGCGCAGTCACCGCGGTCCAATTCTTACTGCCGCAAACTGGTCGGGCCAGTGGCCGGGGCTGGTGGGGCTGCTCAATCTTAACGGCTCGCTCATTAAAGCCGGCAAGCCATTCTCGTCCATCTGGAGCAAGGATTTTACTGACGCGCATTTTCAGAATGCTCTTGACGAGTGGCTCAAGACCGGCAAGATTACGCACGACCTCTCGCATGTGCACACGCTCGACAAGAGCAAATTGCCAGCCGAGAGCGCCAAACTCGGCGCCGAGCTGGCCGCCGAGTTGCAACATCGCAAGGCCATCATGGGCATCTTCGATGAGGGCTGCATGGGCATGTACAACGCCATCATCGACGACGAGCTGATCAATCCCGCGGGAATTTTCAAGGAGCGGTTGAGCCAGTCGGCGCTGGTAGCCAAAATGCGCACGGTGAGCGACGACGAGGCGCAAGCCGTTTACCAGTGGCTGGTGGCCAAAGGCGTCAAGTTCGATTTCGGCAAGGATGAAGCGACGGAGCTCACGCTCGATCAGGTGCTCGGGCAATGCAAAATGTACATTGCCGCTGTACGCATCGCGCACGAATTTGGCTGCGACGCCGTGGGCATTCAATATCAGCAGGGACTCAAAGACATGGCGCCCGCTTCGGACCTGGCCGAAGGCATGTTGAACAACTCCGAGCGTCCGCCGGTCTTCGCCGATGGGACCAAAGAAGAGTTGTATGCCGGCGGTCCGCTGCCGCACTTCAATGAAGTGGACGAGTGCGCTGGCGTGGATGAGATGATTACCAACCGCTGCTGGAAGGCCCTCGGCCTCGATCCTTCCACCACGCTGCACGATGTGCGCTGGGGTGAGCATTACAAGGGCGATGGTAGCGCCAGCGGCAGTTCCAAAATCGACGATTTCGTGTGGCTGCTGCAAATCTCCGGCGCCGCGCCGGCGAATCACTTTGCGGGCGGCTACGCGGGTGCCACCAGCGAGCGCCAGCCCGCCATGTATTTCCCGCTCGGCGGCGGCTCGCTCAAAGGCGTTGGCAAGCCCGGCGAAATTGTCTGGAGCCGCGTCTTTGTCGAGGGCGGCGCGCTGCATTGCGACATCGGCCGCGGCACGGTTGTCACTCTGCCCGCGGCTGAAACCGAACGCCGCTGGCAAGAAACCACGCCGCAATGGCCCATTGTGCACGCCCTTTTCCATGGAGTGAGCCAGAACCAGTTCATGGCCCGCCACCGCGCCAACCACGTCAACGTGGCCTACGCGCCGTCAGCAGAGTCTGCCGCCAAAGCCCTGGCCACCAAAGCCGCGATGCTCGCAGAGCTTGGCATCCAAGTGCATCTTTGCGGCGTCACGCAGTAAGCAGATCGACTCGAAACTGGTTGCCCCATCCTAAACGCGCTTTTAGCGTTTAGGGTGGGTTACACTTTGCGCCAAAGGTGGGAAAGCGGCTAGCAGCTAGAGGCTAGAAGCTGTCGATCACTGTTCCGCCGCCATCTCCTCGGGCGCGGGAATGATGCCCATCTCCTGGTAAATCGGCCGCACCACCACGCGCAGCGCCGGCAGTCGGGTTGCAAACCACGCCGCTCCCAGCACCACCACCAAGCCGTTGATGATGACGGTCCATTGCGCGCCGGCGAGCATCGTTTTGGAAAAAATCCACAGCGGCGTCGACGGAATCGCGTGCGCCATCGTTCCTGCCAGCAGGCTGCCGAACGGCGCCATGCCCATAAACGCCATGGTGTAGTAGCTCATCACGCGGCCGCGCTTGTCTTCATCCACCAGTGTCTGAATGATGGTGTTGCTCGCGGCCATGCCCTGCATCATGCCCGCGCCCGCCACCAGCACCATCGCCATCGAAAGCCAGAACGTGCTCGACAGCCCGAATCCGATCAGCCCCAGTCCAAAAACTCCCGCCGCAACCGGGATCATGCGGATGAGTCCGCGCACGTTTCTGCGTGCGGCCAGCGACAGCGCGGATGCGAGTGCGCCCACGCCCATCGCGCCCATCAGAAACCCAAGTGTATGCGGCCCGCCGTGCAGCACAGTGGCCGCGAATACCGGCATCAGCACCACAAAAGGCATGCCCATCAAGCTCACCACGGCAAAAAGCATCAGGATGGTGCGGATGGGCAGAAACCCCGAAACGTAGCTCCAGCCTTCCTTCATCTCATGGAAGGTCGATGTCGCCTTGCGTACGATCGCGGGCACATGCACGTGCATCATCAACAGCGATGCGATCACCGCGATGTAACTGATGCCGTCGATGAGGAAGCACCACGCCTCGCTAGTCACCGCGATCAGCATTCCCGCCAGCGACGGGCCGATCAGCCGCGCCACGTTCACCATCGACGAGTTGATGGCGATGGCGTTGCTCAAGTCGGCGCGGTCCTCCACCATCTGCACCATGAACGATTGCCGTCCCGGCATGTCGAAGGCATTGATGACGCCCTGCATCACGCTCAAAAATAGAATCCAGTGGATAGTGATGTGCCCGGAAAACGTGAGCCCGGCCAGCGCGAACGACTGCACCATGGCGAGGGTCTGCGTCCACACCAGTACCTGCCGGCGATCCCATCGGTCGATCCACACGCCCGCAAAAGGCGCAACGAGAAACGTGGGAATCTGCCCCGCAAAGCTCACGGTGCCCAGCAGCAGCGCCGAATGCGTGAGCCGGTACACCAGCCACGCTGTGGCGATGCGCGTCATCCACGTACCGATGAGCGAAATCGTCTGCCCACCGAAAAACAGCCGGAAATTGCGGTGCCGCAACGCGCGCCACGCGTGCGACATGCCTTCAATTTCCCGTCGCTCTGTTGGTTTACCGTTCAAGCCCACTCCTGAATGCGCAATGCCGAATCTGAATTGTCGGTAGTGCAACAGCCTGAAGGATTCGTGAAAGGGCACGACTTCAGTCGTGCCGCAGCCGCCGCAAAATGATCGGGGGCTTTAGCCCCTGGGGGATGTTTTCATTCGAACTGAAACCATGCCGACTTGTCTCTTTCTTCTCTACTTCTACTCTACCGCGCACGTGTTCTGAATTCCGCGGGGGTCGGCACTCTGCGAGAATAGAAAGTAAAGGAAGTTGCTTGCGCTGCTTGCCCGCCTGACTCTTCTTGACCGATCCCTCCAACGCGGACGAAATGTGCGGGCTCCTCAAGTCCGTATTCGGCTTTGCCGGCTTTCGCGCCAATCAGGAAGAGGTGTGCCGCGCGGCCATTGCCGGGCGCGATCTGTTGCTTGTGATGCCAACCGGGGCAGGGAAGTCGCTCTGCTTTCAATTGCCCGCCATTGCGCGCGGCGGAACCGCACTGGTGATCTCGCCGTTGATCTCGCTCATGGAAGACCAGGCGGCAAAGCTCACCGCAATTGGTTTGCGCGTGGGCCGCATTCACTCTGGACTGGAGCGCGGCGCGGCCCGCCAGGTATGCGCCGACTATCTGCGGGGCGATCTGCAATTCCTGTTCATCGCGCCGGAGCGATTGCGCGTTCCCGGATTTCCCGAGATGTTGGCGAAACAAAGGCTCGCGTTGATCGCCATCGATGAAGCGCATTGCATCTCGCAATGGGGCCATGACTTTCGGCCCGACTATCGCATGCTGGGCCAATATCTTCCCCAGTTGCGCGGCTCTGAAAATCCCCCGCCGGTCATCGCGCTCACCGCAACCGCGACACCTCGTGTGCAAGCCGACATCCTCGCGCAATTGGGCATGGTTGACGCCCTCAAATTCATCCACGGATTCCGCCGCAACAATCTCGCGATCGAAGTGGTCGAAGTTTCTGTCCCGGCGCGCGCCGGAATCATTTGCCGATTGTTGGCCGATCCCGCGCGGCGGCCGGCCATTGTGTACGCTACTTCGCGGAAGCAATCCGAAAGTCTAGCAGCGGAGCTGTCAGCCACGCTACCAGCCGCTGCCTACCATGCGGGCCTCGACGCAGAAACGCGCGACCGCGTGCAGAGGGCATTCCAGCGCGGCGAACTGGAGGCCGTTGTCGCCACCATCGCCTTTGGCATGGGGATCGACAAAGCCAACGTCCGAAGTGTCATTCACGCCGGTCTGCCGTCGAGTCTTGAAGGCTACTATCAGGAAATCGGCCGCGCGGGGCGCGACGGCGCCGAGAGCCGCACTTACCTGATGCACTCCTATGCCGACCAGCGCACGCACGGTTTCTTCCTCAATCGCGACTATCCTCCGGTCGAGCACTTGAAAAAAGTCTTCGCGGCGCTCCGCACGGAGCCGCTTCCGGTCGAAGAGCAGCGCGCCCTCTCGGAACTCTCCGAGGAAGAGTTCGACAAAGCTCTGGAGAAGCTGGAGATTCACGGCGGCGCGCGCGTCGATTTCGGCGGAGCCGTAACCAAAGGCGCTTCCGGTTGGCAGAAAAGTTACACGGTGCAAGCCCAGTATCGCGCCGAACAATTCGAAAACGTGGTGCGATTCGCAGATTCGGGTACTTGCCGGATGTCGCAACTTGTCCGGCATTTTGGAGATGTGAAAGATGCCGCCCGCTCTTGTGGTATCTGCGACGTCTGCGATCCAGCAGGCGCGCAGCTGCGCCAGTTCCGGCACGCCACGCCTTCCGAGCGAATCATTGTTCAAGCGATGGTGGACGAGCTGAGGTCAGTGAATTACATTGCGGCGGGAACCCTGCAACGGAAACTTGAACTGGTCGGGAGAATGAGCCGCGAAGAATACGAGGCGTTGCTGGGGGCGATGGTCTGCGCCGGACTCATCGAGATCGAGGAGGCGACGTTTGAGAAAAACGGCGAGGTTTTGCGTTTTCGCAAGGTGATGCTGACCGATGCGGGTCTCGACGTAAGGCCAACCACGCCGCTCGAGCTGCTTCTCGCCGACGGCACTGTGGAGGAATTTGGTAGCAGCGCCGCACCGCCGCGGAGCTCAAAACCACCCAAGTCCACAGCGCGAAAACCGGCAGCCGTGGAGGCGCTTCCGCCGCAACCGACGCCCGCATCCGAGGCTCTCGCAGCGCAGCTCCGCGAGTGGCGCACGGCCGAAGCGAAGCGGCTGGGCTTCCCGGCGTACCTGGTGCTGCATGATCGCACTTTGCAGGCGGTTGCCATGGCCCGGCCTGCCAGCCCGGCGCAGTTGCTTGCCATTGATGGCATTGGCCCCGCCAAGGTCGAGCGGTTCGGCGAGGCCATTCTAAAACTGTGCGCGGCGTCGTCTAACTGACGCGCTCGATCGTCACCGACTCCAGCACCACGGGCTTGTGCGGCTTGTCCTGCGCGTTGCGCGCGACTTTGGAGATGCCGGTCACAATATCCTGGCCCTCCACCACTTCGCCGAAGATGGTGTGATTGCCGGTGAGCCACGGCGTCGCCGCCACGGTGAGAAAGAACTGGCTGCCGTTGGTACCGGGGCCGGAATTGGCCATCGCCAGCTTGCCCGCCTTGTCAAAGCTGTGCGGCGAGCCCTTGGTCTCATCCTGAAAGCGGTAGCCCGGTCCGCCCATGCCGCTGCCCGCCGGGTCGCCGCCCTGGATCATGAAATCGGGAATCACGCGATGGAAAATCGTGCCGTCGTAGAGCTTGTCCTTCGACTTGGCGCGTGTGACTGGGTGCGTCCACTCTTTGGCGCCCTCGGCCAACTCGATAAAGTTCTTCACGGTGATGGGCGCTTCGGTCTCAAAAAGGCGCACGGTGATTTTGCCTTCTGTGGTGTTAAAGACGGCGTAGGTGCCTGCTGAAAGTGCCATGAATTCTCCTCTTGTGAGTCAGGTTGACGAATCGAGTTAGCCGCCCAGAGTAAAGATGATGTTGATTGTGGTGCGAACTTCGACCGGGTCGCCGTTTAATAGATAGGGACGGTAACGCCACTGTTTGACAGAATCAAGAGCTGCCTGCTGCAGCATCTCCGGCCCGCTGACGACTTGAAGGTCCTCTACCGTGCCATCTCTACCGATGATTGCGCTGAGCACAACCGTTCCAGAGACGCCAGCCTTCTTGGCATCGATCGGGTAGACAATCGGCGCTTTGGAAACAAGCAGACCAACCGCTACGCCCGCGGAAATGCTAATCCTTCTGGGCGCGGCTCCCGGTGTCGGTGCGCTTGCTTCGCCGGGCGGCGGTGGCGGCGGGAGTTCGTTGGCGATCGTCACCTTCTGAAGCACCACCGGCGTCAGCGGCTTGTCATCCGCGTTGCGGGGCACGCGCGCAATGGCCTTCACCACGTCCACGCTGGCGTCGTCGCACTGGCCGAAAATCACGTAATGCCCGTTGCCCGACTCGAAGGGCAGTTCGGTGATGAAGAACTGGCTGCCGTTGGTGTTGGGCCCGCTGTTGGCCATCGCCAAGCGTCCCGGCCGATCGAAATTCAGGCTGGGATCGAACTCGTCGTCGAACGCGTACCCAGGGCCGCCCATCCCCGTGCCCGCCGGATCGCCGCCCTGAATCATGAACTCGGGAATCACGCGATGAAACGTGGTGCCGTCGTAGAAGCGCTTATGGCGCTGCACCTTATTGGTCGTGGGATCGGTCCAGTCCTTGGTGCCCTCCGCCAGCGCGATAAAGTTGGCCACGGAGTTCGGCGACTGCTTCTGGAAGAACTGGCAGGTGATGCGGCCCATTGAGGTGTCCATCACCACGTACGGCCCATTGGGAACGGTTAAGGCTTCGGCTGTGGCCTGCGGAGCGTCAGGAATCTCCGAGTTTGGCGACTGTTGCGCAAAGGCAACCAGGGCCGCACACGAGGCCAGGGCAGAGAAGAGAAGCGTGCGTTGAATGTTCATGCCGACTTCGAGGGTAAATCATGCGCCGTGCCGCATGCCAGTATGCACCGATCGCGTGCCCGGTCGGCAGGCGCTAGTTTTCCGTCGGCGTCTTCTCGATGTGGTCAATCACCAGCCGATCCACGGTCGCTTTGCTGTCTTCCAGCTTCAGCCCCATGTGGCTGACGGACTCGAAAACGCTCGATCCGCCGCCTGGGTCCGACGCCTCTGGAACTGTGTTTGCGCCACCGCTCGACGGGCTTGCCGGCATCGGCATGCCCTGTGTGCGGGCCATCGCCATCAGATCCGCAATCGAAATCTCAACATCGATCTGGTAGTAGCCCTTGAGCCCGGTCATGTCCACCACCTGTCGGCTGTTTGCCCCGCCCATCTGCATCAATATGGTCGAAAGCAACTGCGTGAATCCGCTCATGGTCACGCCGCTCGATGTTATGTCGAACGTCATGTTTTGCCTGTTGATCTTCTCGATGATCGTGCCCCTTGCGCCCATATTCGCGGTGATCGTGGCGTCGGAGCCCATCTTCACGCGCATAGGCCCATCCGCGTCGTCCACTTGCCGTTCCCCGGGCGCGAGCGGTGAGTTGGGATCGAACGCTTGCGGCGTCGTTGCCGATTCCTTCATCTTCGGCCCGCCTTTGCCGACCACGAGCCCCAGCACCTTGTGCTCCTCCTGAGCATGGTGCGCAACCAGCTTGAAGCGTTCCGCAAGCAGCGCCTGCAGCATGGCGGGAACATCGTCTTTGGTCGCGCCTTCGGGAATCGTGGCCACAATATCGAAGCGCTCTTGCGAAAGCCACGGCGGGCCGCTGATCTGATAAAGCCGCATTTTATAAGCCATGGCAATCAGCTCATCGAGTTGCGTGTAGGTATACGTCGCTCGCGTGGCGTCGATCTCCTGCCCAACTTTCGGCATCCGCCCCGCCTTTATGTCGGCGGCTAGTTGTGCGGGATCGAGAGGCGCAGCCGGTTTTACCGTGGCTACGTCAAATGCGAGTTTGCTCTGCGGCGCCTGCCCTGATGCGGCGCCCGATGCGAAAAGAAGAAGGATGAGCGCGGAGACAATACGGCGGTGGAATTTCATGGCGGCTCTTTCTCTGGCGAGAATCTGCAGCGATTATACGAGCTACGCGCCTAAGAGCCTCTTGGTTCCCCTTGCGCTAAACGAGCTTCAGGAAGTTTCCGCGATTGAGGCGCGCGCCGGGAAACACCAGCTCGAGATTCTCCGCGCCCAGCGTTTGCGTCGCCACTTCGCCCAGCACCTGGCGAAAGTCGGTGGTCAGCGCCAGGTCGCGGCCCTCGTTCAGTTGTTCGTTCTCGAGGCCCGGCCACTTTCCATAAACCTTGCCGCCCTTCACGTTCCCGCCCAGCACGAACATCGCGTTGGCGTGGCCGTGATCGGTGCCGCCGGTTCCGTTTTCGCGCGCCGTGCGCCCGAACTCCGACATGGTCACCAGCGTCACGTTGCTCGCGTCATCGCCCATGTCGCGCCAGAAGGCTGCAATGCTCGCCGAGAAATCGCTCAAGCGGTTGGCCAACTGGCCGTTCACGCTGCCCTGGTTCTGATGCGTGTCCCATCCGCTCACATCGGTGAACGCGGCCTCCACGCCCAGGTTCGCCTTCAGCAGTTGCGCAATCTGCTTCATGTTGTTGCCAAATTCGCTGCCGGGATAATTCGCGCCGGGAGCCGGCTGATACTGCGCGGGATTGGCGGCGCGCAGCATCTTCACCGCTTCAAAGGTTTCATCGCCGGCGGCGTGGAAGATACGGTCGCCGGAGCCTGCGTACATGGCCTCGAATGCATTTGCCGCTGGGCCAGGTTGCGGTCCGCGCGCGCCCACCGTGAACGTGTTCACATTGCTCATGGCAATTGCGGGAATCTTGCCGGCCAGCGTGCGCGGTACGTCGGCGCCCATGGCCAGGGCGCGAAACGCAGTGTGCGCCTCGCAGGTGCCCGCGCAGCGATGGCGCATGTCTTCCGCTTGCAACGCGCGGTTCAGCCAACCGTCGTCGGTGCCCTTCACGCCCGGCGTGCCGGACTCCATGTAGTCCTGCGCGTCAAAGTGCGAGCGGCTCATGTCAGGCGAGCCGCATGCGTGCACAATCGCCAGTTGTTTCTGATCGTAGAGAGGCTTGAACGCGGCAAGCGAGGGATGCAGGCCGAAGAATCCGTCGAGATCGACCACCTGATTCTGCGGAATCGCAATGGTGGGCCGCATCGTGTAGTAGTTCTTCTCCTGGTAGGGCACCACCACGTTGAGCCCGTCGGCCGCGCCACGCTGGAAGATCACCACCAGCCGCTGTCCCGGCGTGCGACCGGTCTGCGCCAGAACGCTGCGCACCAGAAAATTCGGCATCGCCGCCGTGCCTGCCACGGCCAACGCGCCCTTGTGAAGAAAGAATCGACGGTTCATGTGTGTCTCCTCAGCTTCCAGATCTCAGCTATCAGCTTTCAGCTCCTACGGTTGGTTACGTGCATGCACGCGAGCCGATTAAGAACATCCCTCAGGGGCTAAAGCCCCAGGTTTTATGAGGCTTTTGCGGCACGACTAAAGTCGTGCCCTTTCAAGAAACTGACTTTCACCACAGGCTGCTTGAGCGAGTTTTCTAACTCCGCTAACTCCGCTAGCTCCGCTAACTCCGCTAACCCCGCTAACTCCGCTAACCCCGCTATCTCCGCTGAAACTCCGGCGAGCCCATCAGCAATCCCGCCAGCAGTTGATCTTCGCGCTCGTACGCATCGGCGGGCGCTGCCTGCCGGCCTTTGGCTCCGGCTGCGGGGCGCCTCACCGCAACCGGCGTAGCCGTTGGCGGATTTTGCGCACTTTGGGCCCTGAACTGATCGAGCGCCGCCGTCCGTGTCGCGTCGCTTATACCGCCGGCCAACAGAATCGGCTCCAGCCGCGCCTCTTCCGACTCCGGCGTTGGAATCACCTGTTGCGGCGGCGCATCGCTATCCAGCGTGCTCATATCCATCGCCGGCGCCCATTCCACGGTGATGCCGGGCAACCGGTTGGCCGCGAGCGACAGCGCAAAGTTCATGCGATCTACCAGTGCGCCTGTGCTCACCCAGTCACTGGCATCCCACTTGTATCCCGTCGGCGGCATGCATCCATACAGCGGCATCCCCATCTGGCGCAGCGCATTCGTCAGCGATTGAAAGTTCTGAATGTTGGCGTTGCTGGCGCGCGCCGCGCTCACCACAAATTCCAGAGGCGTCTTCACCTTGGCCCGAAAATCGCTCGCGGCCCAGAACTCCGGCGAATGGAAGAGGGTCTTGAGCACCGTGGGAATGTCGCCGCCGGACGACAAATAGGACTTCGCCATGCGGTCCACCAGAGCCTTCGGCGGATCGTCGCTCACAAAGCGGATGGCCAGCTTGCGCGAAAGGAACTGCGCCGTGGCCGGCCGCATGGCCAGCATGTGCAGCAGCTCGCGGCCC
>Ga0302156_10001816_pt1 | contig 18232 bp, 10 predicted proteins | sample I_Bog_N3_2_FD_193503 | JGI IMG/M metagenome (GOLD analysis project Ga0302156, IMG submission 193503) | Peat permafrost microbial communities from Stordalen Mire near Abisko, Sweden - I_Bog_N3_2 | ecosystem: Environmental > Terrestrial > Soil > Wetlands > Peat | place: Sweden: Abisko, Stordalen... | reverse complement strand
CGCAAGGCCGAACAAGCCCGTTCCCCAGAAGTGGCTCCCGGTTTGCGCCTTCCCGACGAAACTGGAATCTTTCTTCTCGACACCTATGACAATCAGCCGCAGTTAGCCGAACTGCAGCAGTCGGGCGCCGACTTCGACCGGAACACCAAGACGAATATTCTGCGGACGGCCATCAATCCCGTCGCTGGCACGAAACAGGCCATTGAGCTTCCCGGTCCGCACGCCAAGGTTCAGTCCCACACTCCAACTCCTTCTCTTTACGTCAACATCGACTCGAGTGAGGGAGCCACCGCCACCGCACACCCCGGAGACCCTCCGCCCTTGCCTCCCGACGAGCGCTACAAAATCATTCGCATCGAGGTCAAAGGCGGCAAGCGCATCGCCGGAGCGGTCAAAATCGCAGTCACCGGCAAGATGAAAACCGATGAACGCTTCGTCCCCGCCACCGTAACTTCCATGACCGGAGGTTGGATCAAACTCACTCCCACCGATCCCCTCCCCGCCGGAGAATATGCCCTCACCGAGATGCTCGGAAAAGACGGCATGAACCTCTATGTATGGGACTTCGGCATGAATTCCTCTGCCCCCGCCAACTCCCCGACCTGGAAGCCCGAGCCCGCCGTCCCATCCCAAACCGGCCAGCCCTCCGATCTGCAAAAACGTGACAAACAGTAAAGCAGCATGGTTTCCGCCACCCCTGCAACGATTCGAAGGGTGCCCCATCCTAACGTCGCGCCTTTTGCGACGTTAGCGTGGGCTTCCAGAATCCCAATCTCCCCACCAAAATCAAACTCGCCTCGACCACCCTCTACCAGCTAAAATAACCATATACAGTGGGGTGAAAAGATGTCCCTGACCAAAGAGCAGGCGCTCGAGATGTTTCGCTCCGATGATCTGATCGGGATCGGTATGGAGGCGGATGCCGTCCGCCGCAAACTCCATCCCGAAGGCACCGTCACCTACATCATCGACCGCAACATCAATTACACGAACTTCTGCACGGAATATTGCACCTTCTGCGCCTTCTACCGTCCGTTAAAAGGACCGGCGTCAAAAGAGGGTTACATTCTCGACTTTGACACCATCTACGACAAGATTCGCGAAACCGTCGAACTCGGCGGCACCGGAGTCCTCATGCAGGGCGGCCTCCACCCCGATCTCACAATCGACTGGCACGAGAAGATGCTCAGCGGCATCAAGCAGCGCTTCCCGCAAGTCCATCTGCACTGCTATTCAGCCTCAGAGATTCTCGCCATCGCCGAATACAGCAATCTGAATCTCCGCGATACCATCGCCCGCCTCCGCGATGCCGGACTCGATTCCATCCCCGGCGGCGGCGCCGAAATCCTGGACGACGAAGTCCGCTATAAAATCGCCCGCCTCAAATGCCTGACTGCCGACTGGCTGGAAGTCCATCGCACCGCGCACCAGCTCGGCATGAGGACGACCGCGACCATGATGTTTGGCGTAGGCGAATCGATCGAACATCGCGTCAATCATTTTCAGGCTCTCTTCGACCTGCAGCAGGAAACCGGCGGCTTTACTGCGTTCATCCCGTGGAGTTTTCAGCCCCAGCACACGGCTCTCGGCGGCCGCCGCTGGGACGAAGCCACGGCCGTCGAGTATCTGAAAGTGCTGGCCATTTCCCGCCTCTATCTTTCGAATTTCCTGAACGTCCAATCCAGCTGGGTCACCCAGGGACTTAAGGTCTGTCAGATGGGCCTGCGTTTCGGCGGCAATGACGTTGGTTCCGTCATGCTTGAAGAAAACGTGGTCCGCGCAGCCGGTGTCACCAATTGCACAACCGAAGAGGAATTGCGCCGCATCATACGGGACGCCGGCTTCCGCCCGGCGCAGCGGGATACGTTATACCGCCAGCATTTTTTAAATTGATTCTTGTGCACGGAGGCGAACCGTGCGCGACCCGGAGGGAGATAAACCGAGGAAATTGCTTCCCCCGTGTTCTCAGTGCCTCCTGTCTAGCGCATTGCGAATTTCCCCGTATAGCGCCAACTCTCATGACGCAATTCCTCGCCCTCGCTGTTTTGGTTCTGAGCGCCCTGTTCCCCGCGAGCGCACAATCCCCTGCGCCTGCCACCGCGTCGATTGCCGGATCCGTCACCAAAGAGCCCGGCAGCGAGCCCCTCAAAAAAGTCTTAGTCCAAGTCATCGCGGAAGACCAGAAACATGGCGGAAACTACACTGCCTCTACCGACGCTGATGGTCACTTCAATATCGAAAATATTGTTCCCGGACGTTATCGAATTTTCTTCGAGCGTACCGGATTCGTCGAGGTGGACGATCACGGCTTGAAAGCCGAAGTCAATGTAATCACCATTCAACCGGGGCAATCCATAGCGGACCTTCTCTTTCGTATGCTTCCGACCGCAGTCGTCAGCGGACGCATTACAGACGAGGATGGCGACCCGCTCCCTGAGGTTCGCGTCATGGCCCAGAAGATCGGCGGCCCTGGGACGAAGCCCGGCAGGTCGAAGCGCGAAATTGTCGCCTCCGCTGGCACCAACGACCTCGGCGAGTATCGTCTGTCTGGCTTGTTCCCCGGCCAATATTTCATCGTCGCCATACCAGCGCCCGATTTCCGCGATTACGAACCACAGTCCAGGCCCGCCACCACCGCAAAAAACGATACTGGCGCCACCGATTCGCAACCCGAGACGCGCTACCTCACGACCTATTATCCCGGCACCTACGACGCGGCGCAGGCATCATCCCTCACTCTTAAAGCTGGCGACGAGATGCCCGTCAATCTGACACTCGTTCCCGCCCGAACCTACCAGGTTCGCGGCATCATCGTTCAAGGCGTCATCGCCGACATCCCCACCGGGCAAGCGATCACTGCGGAACTGACCTCGAAAGCGGGAGATTCCATCCGCGCCGCCGAGGTCGGACCGAATGGCGAGTTCGAACTCCGCGGAGTCGGCCCAGGATCGTACGTCCTCAAGGCCACCGGCGGCTCGGACGCACACTCGCTCACCGCGCGACAGGATGTCAACGTCGTCGCCGGCGATGTCGAAGGTGTCCGCCTCGTGCTCCAACCCTCCTTCGTTTTGTCCGGACATCTGTCCGTTGAGGGCAACGCCGGAGACTTGGCGCAGTACGCGGTCAACCTGCGTCAAGCCGAATTACCCGACGGCGCCGGCTTCTTCATGTCATCCGATTTTTTCGGAACAAACGCGCCCGTCGACCGTCTCGGCCACTTCGAATGGAAGAACGTGAATCCCGGCAACTACATCGTCCAACTATTCGGCGGCAACGCGCAGAACAACTTCTACCTGAAGTCTGTCATCCTCGGGGGACGCGATGTCGATACTGGATTCACGGTCAACGGTCCGGCTACTCTCAACCTCGTCGTGAGCACGAAAGCAGGCATGATCGAAGGCACCGTCGTCGACAGCAGCAACGATAGCGCCGACACTGCCGCCAGTAAAAGTCTGACCAATGACCATCCCATCGCCAATGCCACTGTAGTCGCGGTGCCCGAAGAAAAATATCGCGAGGTGCCCAACCGCTTCGCTTCCGGATCAACCGATCAGAACGGAAGTTTTGTCATTCACGGACTCGCTCCCGGCAGCTATACGGTGTACGCGTGGCGCCAACTCGAAGAGAGTCTCTGGCGCGATCCCGATTTTCTGAAGTCTCAGGCAGCCAATGGCACGACCGTGAGAGTTGACGAAAATTCCAGCCAAAAGCTGCAACTGAAGCTCAGTTCCACCCCTGAGGATTCTCCTTAACCGCCGCTGCATGCTCCCATCGGTCAGGTACAATCTTTTTTGACCCCCATGGTCTCCTCAAGTTCATGCCCATAACTCTCTCTCTCCCGTTGGACACCATGGCGATACTTGTCACCAAGGGCTTGGGCCCTTACCTCCGCCAGCATTTTCTGGACAAGACTTTTCAAGGCCTCTACCAGATCAACGCCTTCGACCTCGCGCTGCTCATTCCCTACTTCTTCGTTCTGATCATTCTCGCTGGTTACGGCGTACACCGTTATTGGATGGTCTATCTCTATTACAAGTACAAAAAGAATAAGACGATCGATCCTCCCGGATTCTTCGATCTTGACCAACTGCCTCGCGTAACCGTCCAATTACCCATCTACAACGAGCAGTACGTCGTCGATCGCCTGCTCGACTCCATCTGCCGGTTGAACTATCCCAAAGATAAGTTGGACATCCAACTTCTCGACGACTCAACCGACGAAACCGTCGAGGTCGCTCGTATCCTGGTCGACCGCTACGCCGCCCTCGGACATCCCGTCACCTACCTGCACCGCAACAATCGCGCCGGTTTCAAAGCGGGCGCGTTAGCCGAGGGGTTGAAAACCGCCAAAGGCGAATTCGTCGCCATCTTCGACGAAGATTTTGTCCCACCATCCGACTTCCTGCTGAAGTGTGTCCACCACTTCACCGATCCCGGGATCGGTATGGTACAAACGCGTTGGACCCACATCAACCGCCACTACTCGTTTCTCACCGAAGTAGAAGCGATCTTGCTCGACGGACATTTCGTGCTGGAACACTCCGCCCGGGCTCGCACTCGGGTATTTTTCAACTTCAATGGCACGGCCGGCATGTGGCGGCGCGTGGCCATCGACGAAGCCGGAGGCTGGGAGCACGACACTCTCACCGAAGACACCGACCTCTCCTACCGGGCGCAGCTGAAAGGATGGAAGTTCGTTTATCTCCAGGATGTCGAATGCCCCGCTGAATTGCCCGTGGAGATGACCGCGTTCAAAACGCAGCAGGCGCGCTGGGCTAAAGGATTAATTCAAGTATCCAAGAAAATACTTCCGCGTGTTCTCAAAAGCGATGAACCGCGCCACGTCAAGATCGAGGCCTGGTATCACCTGACCGCCAATCTCAGTTATCCCCTGATGATCGTCTTGTCCGTCCTGCTCATGCCCGCCATGATCATCCGTTTTTATCAGGGATGGTTTCAGATGCTCTACATCGATCTGCCACTCTTTATGGCGTCGACGTTTTCCATCTCCAGTTTTTATCTGGTTTCGCAAAAAGAACTCTTTCCCAGAAAATGGCCGCGCGCCTTACTCTATCTCCCGCTCTTGATGTCTCTGGGAATCGGTCTCACCATTACCAACACAATCGCCGTCCTGGAGGCGCTGGTCGGCAAGCAAACCGCCTTCGCTCGAACTCCCAAATATCGTGTCGAATCCAAAAAGGACAAAGTCCTCGGCGCCAAATATCGCAAACGCCTCGGCTGGGTTCCCTGGATTGAACTGCTCATCGGAACCTACTTCGCGCTGGCGATTTTCTACGCCATCGACAATGAAAACTACTTCACTGTCCCCTTCCTGCTCTTATTTGTCGTGGGTTACTGGTGCACTGGACTCATGTCGCTGCTGCAAGGAAGATTCGCCGGACTCTCCGTCGGCTCCGAAACCCACACCAAACCATTCCCCGTCGGAGTCTAAATTACATCTGGTGCAATCTTCGATCGGTCATTCTTTCTCAATGGCCTGCTTCGGGAACCTTGAATTCCACTTTGATTTGGACTTCGTTCTTGATCGCTTTCCCGTCCAGCTGATAGGGCCTATACCGCCATTGCCTCACCGCCTCAACCGCCGACTCTGCCAGCGCCGGCGCTCCTTCGACGGCCTTGACATCGCGAACCGTACCATCTTCCATCACCATCGCCGACAAAACTACGGTTCCCGCCAAGCGCAATTCGCGAGCCTGCGCGGGATACACCGGCGAGACGCGATGTAAAAGCTGGCCGCCTGAGACCCCTTGCGACACTGGCAGAGAGAGCCCGGGCAGCGGCGCTCTCGCGGGAAGCACTCCGCTGATATCAGACCGATTCGCCGCCGCGTTCGCCGCCAGCAGCGGCGGTTCGGGCGGCTCCGTCCCTGCGCTGGCCAGTTCCGTTGCTTCAGCCTTTCCTGCCGGAGCCCCGCGTGGGATGGCCACTTTGTCCGCCAGGCTCGCAAGCATCGGCGCCCTGCCTGCTGAACTTTTCTTCCCTGGGACCACATCGACCGACGACGCCAGCTTCACAGGAGTTCCGGCGGACGGTTTCCCGTTCGCCACGAAAAGCGCCTGCCCGCCAGGATTCGGCTTCCATATCGGATCATTATCCGGAGGATGCGCGGTAAACGACTCGGCCGTCGCCGCGTTTGGACTCGCGCTGCTCCCGCCTGCATCCTTCACGGATACAGATGGTGATGATGCGGACGGCGACGATCCAGACGAGGGCGCCGCAGAAGATGAAGAGGATATCGGCGCAGCCGCATGCGCTCTGCCTTCGTCGTCAGAACCACGCCACGGGAGCCAAATCACCAGCGCCAGCAAGGCCAGTACACCGACTCCGATGCCGCCCATCACAAACGGCCGCGACCGGTGATTCACGAAAGCCAGAGCAACATCTCCGACGCGATCCGAAGCGGGTAGCAGCCCAGAGGACGTTTCCTGATCATTCTCCGACGCAACCTTGGGCGCAACTGCCGAAGCTCCGTGTGGTTGCGAAGCTCGAGCCCGTTCCGCTAAAGCCGCCAGTTGTTCCAAAAGGCCGATGTGCTCTGCCGTGAACGCCGCAGGCCGCGTCGAGAAAACTTCAAGAATTCCGTTGACCCCCCGCCATCCCTGGATTGGCAAAACCGCTATCGAGCGCAACCCCAGACTCCGGCAAACTTCAATGTCCACTAACGGGTCGTTCTCCGTGTCCGCGCAATTTTGAACCTGGCCGCTGCGCAAACATTGCCCCGAAATCCCCGTCTCCGCACTCAGCTGGGCACCAATTGGAGGAGCCGTATCGCCGCTTCGGGCCCGGCAAATCATCGCGCCGTCTTTCCACATCGCAAGCGCGGCACCGGTCCCGCCCGTCAATTGCCGAGCCCCATCGGTAATCATCTTCAGAATTTGTTCGAGCCGCTCGTCCCCCTTCGCAATCAACTCTTTTAAAGAAGAGATCGTTGCGCTCTCGTGCAGATCGACGGACAGACCCTCAAATGCTGTCGATGATTCCGAATCAACAGCGCCGATTATTTTCCCGGTGCGGGACGGCTTGAAAGGGGGAACGACCACAGTTTTCTCTTTTTCTCTAGTCTCTTAGTCTATCGGCAGTTGGCGTGCCATCCGCCAGAACGCAAGCGGCGCGGGCTATTTGGCCGAAGTATGAGCTAACCTTCCCTGCCTGTCAAGGCATCTGCGGCCACTTCAGCCCTTCTGTGTATTTCGTTCCTTCCAGAGAAAACTTAATCCACAACATCCACTTCACAACGCTTTCTGGCTCGCACCAAACTAACCAACAACCGACCCGCACTCGCGATGCTACGCTGAGGACGCTCTGGTTTCTCGCACGCCTCCGCAAGAGGAATTGCAGGGAACCAATCTTAAAAAACTGTTAAGAACGGTCGAAGCGTTAGCGGATCTTGGGCCCGAACTTACTGCGGACCGCGACTTCCGCCAAACCGCTCGCGCCATGCTCGCTGCCGTCCTCGAAGCAGCCGGAGCACGCGAGGCTGTCCTTTTTTCTTTCAGTGATCGGCCTTCTTTACTCACCTCCATCGATTCCCAGGGATTCACCCTGCTGCCCGATCCCTCCCTGATCCCTTTGCTTCCCCGCCATGTCCACACCTTGACCGCTGCCGCCGGTCCGGTCCTGCTCAACAGTTCCACTTATGACGTCTTCTTAAGTTCGAACGGCAATGTCGCACCCGAACTCTTCAAATGCGTATGCCCCCTGAAAGTTCGTGGCAAGCTGGCCGGCGTAATCGCTCTCGGGCGCCGCGAGGGGGATGCCCTCTACGAAGAAGACGCGCTCGACGCTTTTGAAATGCTCAGCCACTACGTCGCGCTCGCCATCCAGAATCACACCCTCGGACAAACTCTCGCCCAGCGCGTATCCGAAAACCTGCGCCTGCTGGCCTCGCTCCACGGCTTCTACGACAACGCGCTCGAAGCCTTTGCCACCGCCATCGACGTGAAACACGTCAACATTCATGGACATTCCCTGCGCGTCGGCCGCTACTCCCACGCTATCGGCGAAGCTCTCGGCCTGGATCCCACCGACGTCGCTTCGCTCCGATCCGCAGGCTACTTACACGACATTGGCAAAGTCGCGGTCGATCGACGGCTCTTCGAAAAACCTTCCAAACTCGATGCCCAAGAATCTCTCGAAATGCGCGACCACACCGTCATCGGACATCAAATCGTCAGCCACGTGCAGTTCCCCTGGCCGCAAATCCCCGAAATTGTGCGCTGGCACCATGAACGCGGCGACGGCTCCGGTTATCCCGACGGACTGCGCGGCGACGAGACCTCGCAAGCCGTTCGCATTGTCGCTCTTGCCGATACCTTCGACGCTATGACCAGCGAGCGCCCCTACCGTCAACGGCTCTCCATCGGAGCCGCCCTCCAGGAACTGATCCGCATGACGCCGCAGAAATACGATCCGCACGCCCTCCAGGCTCTTTTGATCCAGGTTCGCCGGGACGCCATCGGAACCAATCGCCTCCCCATCTTCGATCCCAGCATCATGAACCTCGCCGCCGTTGACGTGGACCAGCTAGCTGCCACGTTGCAACACCGCGTCACTAAAGACAAAATCTTCTTGACCTAGACTTAGCCGGACTACACTTCTTTCCCCCATCCCTCATCCCGCAAATTCCTTACGAAGATGTAAACTTGGGTCTGCACTCTGTGTAACCATTTTCCGCTGGCATCATCTAAGCGGGTTAACGACGCAGTGCAAGCTGATTGCCAGGAGACCATGAATGGCTGTGAGTGACCAATCAGTCGCCACCGGTACGCAACTCGACCAACTCTGTATCAACACGATTCGCACTCTTTCCATGGACGCCGTCCAGAAAGCAAACTCCGGCCATCCCGGAACGCCCATGGCTCTCGCTCCTGTCGCCTACTGTCTGTGGCAGCAGTTCCTGCGCTACGATCCGCTGGATCCCATCTGGCCCAACCGCGACCGCTTTGTCCTGTCCAACGGACACGCCTCGATGCTTCTCTACTCCCTCATTTATCTTGCCGGGATACGCGAAGCTACAGCCGACGATAAAATCCTTTCCACCCCCGCCTTGTCGCTTGACGACCTTAAGAATTTCCGCCAACTCGGCAGCAAGACTCCTGGACACCCTGAATACGGCCTGACCACCGGAGTCGAAACGACAACTGGCCCGCTCGGTCAAGGTGTTGCCAACAGCGTCGGTATGGCCATCGCCGAGCGCTGGCTCGCGACCCACTTCAATCGTCCAGGATTCGAGCTTTTCAACTACAACATCTGGACCTTCTGCGGCGACGGCGACATGATGGAAGGGATTTCCTCGGAAGCCGCCTCCATCGCCGGCCATCTCAAACTTTCCAACCTCTGCTGGATTTACGACAACAACCACATCACCATCGAAGGCAATACCGACCTCGCCTACGACGAAAATGTGCCGGCTCGCTTCGAAGCCTACGGTTGGGACGTCACCCATGTCCACGACGCCAATGACTTAGTCGCACTAGCCGACGCCTACGCCCATGCCCTCAGCGTGAAAGATCGTCCCAAACTGATCATCGTCGACAGTCACATTGGTTACGGTTCTCCTCACCGCCAGGACACCAAAGAGGCCCACGGCGAGGCTCTCGGCGAAGAAGAAGTCAAGTTGACCAAGCGTTTCTACGGATGGCCCGAAGATGCCAAGTTCCTCGTGCCCGACGGAGTCATCGAGAACTTTCGCGACGTGCTGGGCAAGCGTGGAAAGCAACTGAATAGCGATTGGAAAGAATTGTTCGCCAAATACCGCACTCAGTATCCCGACCTCGCCGCGCAATTCGAGCACATGCTTCACAAAGAGTTACCCCAGGGTTGGGACAAAGAACTCCCCACCTTCCCCGCCGATGCCAAAGGACTCGCCACCCGCGATTCGTCCTCGAAAGTTCTGAACGCTATCGCCAAGAATGACCCTTGGCTCATGGGCGGGTCCGCCGATTTATATCCCTCCACGAAAACGCGCCTCACCTTCGACGGCGTCGGCGATTTCGAAGCCAACAACTACAACGCCCGCAACTTCCACTTCGGCATCCGCGAACATTCCATGGGCGCCATCGTCAACGGCATGGTGCTCTCGAAACTCCGAGCCTACGGGTCAACCTTCCTCATCTTCAGCGACTATATGAAGATGCCGATCCGGGTCTCGGCCATTATGGAAATCCCCTCCATCTGGATCTTCACTCACGATTCCATCGGCGTCGGCGAGGATGGACCGACCCACCAACCCATCGAGCAACTGGTAACCCTGCGAGCCGTTCCCGGCCTGATCACCTTGCGTCCCGCGGATGCGAACGAAGTCGTCGAAGCCTGGAAAGTCGTGATGTCCCTGACCAAAGAACCGGCTGCACTCATCCTCACACGCCAGGCGGTACCCACCTTCGACCGCACAAAATACGGCTCCGCCGCCGGAGTTGCCCGCGGCGCCTACATTCTCGCCGACGCCGACGGCGGCAAGCCCGAAGTCCTGCTCCTGGCCACCGGCAGTGAAGTCTACCTCTGCATCGAAGCCTACGAGAAACTGAAGGCTGAGGGCGTTCGCGCCCGCGTGGTCAGCATGCCTTCGTGGGAATTATTTGAACATCAGGACGCGGCCTACCGCGATTCCGTGATTCCGCCCGACATTACGGCCCGCGTCGCGGTCGAACAGGCATCCATCCTCGGCTGGCCTCGATACACGGGTCTCACAGGAAGCATCATAGGAATGCATACGTTTGGAGCATCCGCGCCGCTGAAGGATTTACAGAAGAAATTCGGTTTCAATTCTGAAGCGATCGTCAAAGCAGCGCACCAGCAACTCGGAAAATAACTACGCTGCTGCATTTGCGACCCTGATTGCTGCTGTCAAGGAAACGGGAAAGGCATGAACTTACTACTCGCGGAAACCCTGCAATTCGCACCGACCCCGGAAAGGGCTCGCGTAGAAATTGCGAAGAAACTCCACTCCGCGCGATTTTGGCAAGGGCACGAGGTCAGTGGCCGCGGAAAAACTCCGATTCGCGCCGCTTTCGGGAAGGGCACGAGTTCCACTCGTGCCGTAACTACCGCGGAATCATCAGCGGCTTCCAGCCGCTGGGGCAATGACCCGCTCGGAAAGCACTTTTTCCGCAGCCTCTTCACTCGTAAAGGCGTCCGTAACAATTGATTAACACCGTGCAATTACTCTTCTGCCGGGCACAGTTTAGGAGAACGTCATGAATCCAGTCGAAACTCTCGAGACCGCAAAAGCCACCAATCCTCTCGTTCAGCTCCACACTTTCGGCCAGTCGGTCTGGCTCGACTACATCCGTCGCGATTTGATGAAGAGTGGCGAACTGCAACGCCTCATCACCGAGGATGGCTTGCGTGGCATGACTTCCAACCCCACAATTTTTGAGAAGGCGATTGCCGGCGGTCAGTATCAGGATTTCCTCGACTCCCTTGCCAGCCGCTCCGACCTCGATGCCAAGGGCCGCTATGAATTGCTGGCCATCCGCGACATTCAGGACGCAGCCGACATTCTTGCGCCGGTCTACCAGAGTTCAAAAAAACACGATGGTTATGTCAGCCTCGAAGTCTCGCCCTACCTCGCCAACAACACCGAGGGCACTCTCGAAGAAGCGCGCCGCCTTTGGAAAGCCGTGGCTCGCGAAAATGTGATGATCAAAGTCCCCGGCACGCCGCAAGGCATCCCCGCCTTTCGTCAACTGATCAGCGAAGGCATCAACGTCAACGTCACCCTGCTCTTCGCCCAGGAAGTCTACGAACAGGTTGCCGCCGCCTTCATCGACGGAGTCGAACGCTTCGCCGGCAGTGGCGGAGACGTCAGTAAAGTCGCCAGCGTCGCCAGTTTCTTCATCAGCCGTATCGATTCGCTGGTTGACTCTCTCGTCGGCGACCAGCTGAAGAAAGAAACCGACACAGTTCGAAAAGAAAAATTGCAGGGCATCCTGGGCAAGGTCGCCATCGCCAACGGCAAGCTCACCTACGAATCCTACGAACATATCTTCTCCACTCCGCGCTGGAAGGCATTGGCCGCCAAAGGTGCGCAGACCCAGCGCGTACTGTGGGCGAGCACCAGCACCAAGAATCCGAATTACCGAGACGTATTGTACGTGGAAGAACTCATTGGCCCTGACACCGTCAACACCATGCCGCCGGCCACCCTCGAAGCCTTCCGCGATCACGGCAAACCACGCCAGAGTCTCACCGAAAACCTGGATGCCGCCCGCCAAACCATGGCAGATCTCGCCGCTGTTGGCGTGGTCATGAAAGACGTCACCGAAAAGCTGACAGCCGATGGCGTTAAGCTCTTCGCCGATGCCTTCGATACATTGCTCGCGGCCGTCGAGAAAAACACCAAGCGCTCGAATACTCCGAAAATTAATTCGCAGACCGCTTCCCTTCCTGCCGACCTCGACAAAGCGGTAAAAAAAAACGCTAGCGACTGGCGGGCCACCGGAAAAGTAAAGCGACTTTGGCATCAGGATGCCGCGCTCTGGACCGACGATGACGAGTCCAAGTGGCTGGGATGGCTCGGCATCACTGACGACCAACTCGCGCATCTTGATCGCTTCAAGGCCTTCGCCGACGAGGTCAAAGACGCAGGATTTACCGACATCCTCTTGCTCGGCATGGGCGGATCCAGCCTCTGTCCAGAAGTTCTCTCCTTGACGTACCCACAAGCGCCCGGATTTCCCCGGCTGCATATTCTCGATTCCACCGACCCCGCTCAAATCAAAAGCACCGAGGCGAAAGTCGATCTCGCGAAAACCCTCTTCATCGTTTCCAGTAAGTCCGGCAGCACCCTCGAACCGAATATTTATAAGCAGTACTTCTTCGAGCGCGTTCAGCAGACCATCGGCGCCGACAAAGCGGGCAACCACTTCATTGCCATCACCGATCCGGGATCGAAGATGCAACTCGTCGCCGAGCGCGATCGCTTTCGCCACATCTTCTATGGACTACCTTCAATCGGTGGACGATACTCGGCACTCTCTAATTTCGGCATGATTCCCGCCGCCGCCATGGGCGTCGACACAACCAAATTCCTGCAGCAGACGAAAGAAATGGTGGAAGCCTGCAAAGCCGTCACTCCCGTCGAACTGAATCCGGGTGTAATGCTCGGCTTGATCATGGGAGCCGCTGCCCTGCAAGGTCGCGACAAAATTACCCTCATCACCTCCAATGGAATCTCCGACCTCGGCGCATGGCTCGAACAACTCATCGCGGAGTCCACCGGCAAAGTCGGCAAAGGCATCATCCCCGTCGATCGCGAAACCTTGGGCGCCCCCGCCGTTTATGGCAGCGATCGGCTCTTCGCTTACCTCCGCCTCGAAGGCGTCTCAGACGAGGCGCAAGAGGCTAAAGTTGCCGCTCTCGAAAAAGCCGGCCACCCCGTCGTTCGCATCGTCGTCTCCGATACCTACGGAATTGGCCAGGAATTTTTCCGTTGGGAAATCGCCACCGCCGTCGCTGGCTCCATCATCGGAATCAACGCCTTCAATCAGCCCGATGTCGAAGCCAGCAAAATTGTCACCAAGCAACTGACCTCCGCCTACGAAAGCTCTGGATCGCTCCCCATTGAAAAGCCGATTCTCGAAGACGAAGGTTTCAAACTCTTCACCGACGAAACCAATGCCGCCGAACTGGCCGCCGCAATCGAGAAGACCGCAGGCAATTCCTCTGCGAACAAACTTCAGAGTTACCTGAAGGCACACCTGTCACGCATTGGCACCGGAGATTACTTCGCTGTCCTCGGCTACATCGAGATGAACCCCGAGCACGAATCCTTGCTGCAAGGTCTGCGGATGACCGTGCGCGACAACAAGCATGTGGCCACCGTATTAGGATTCGGCCCCCGTTTCTTGCACTCCACCGGACAAGCTTACAAAGGCGGCCCGAACACCGGAGTGTTTCTCCAGATCACCTGCGACGACGCCCAGGATTTGCAAGTCCCAGGGCAAAAGTACACTTTCGGCATCGTAAAAGCTGCGCAAGCCCGGGGAGACTTCCAGGTGCTCGCCGACCGTAAGCGCCGCGCGTTGCGCGTCCACATTGGTAGCGATGTAAAAGCGGGTCTTACCAAACTCGCGGAACTGGTCAAACAGTCTTTGTGATTTTCATGTCTCGCCCCATCAGTTTTACATTTGTGGGGCAAAACTGTTTTCGTAATTCTCGTTTCTGTTTTGGCTTTCGGGTAGGGTAGTGCTTTGGCACCGCGCGTAAACACCGCGCGCTAAACTAATCAGTCCAACGCGGCTTGAGCCGCTGCGGGCAGGAGCATCAATGCAACTCGGAATGGTAGGTCTCGGGCGCATGGGCGCCAATATGTCCCGCCGCTTAATGCGCGGCGGTCACACCATGGTTGTCTCCGATCTCAGCCCCGATTCTGTTAAGGGACTTGCCGGTGAGGGCGCGGTCGCCTCCTCTTCACTTGAGGACTTGGTCAGCAAATTAACCGCACCCCGCGCAGTGTGGATCATGGTTCCCTCCGGCGATGCCACGGAAAAAACCGTGCAATCGCTCCTCAACGCCCTCCAGTCCGGCGACACCATCATTGATGGTGGCAATTCCTATTTCAAGGATGATGTCCGCCGCTCGAAACTGTGCGCCGCAAAAGGTGTGCACTATATAGACGTCGGCACCAGCGGCGGAGTCTGGGGAATTGATCGCGGCTACTGCATGATGCTCGGTGGTCCCAAAGAAGTTGTGCAGCGCCTCGATCCCATCTTCAAGACGCTCGCCCCCGGGCGCGGCGATACCCCGCGTACTCCCGGACGCGAGAAACTTTCCGGCGCTGCCGTCGGCACCTCCGAAGAAGGATATCTCTACTGCGGCCCGTCCGGCGCCGGGCACTTCGTGAAAATGGTCCACAACGGAATCGAATACGGCATCATGCAAGCCTATGCCGAGGGCTTCGACATCTTCAAGAACGCAACCAGTAAAGACCTTCCTGAAGATATCCGTTATGATCTCAACTTGCCCGACGTCGCGGAAGTCTGGCGTCGTGGCAGCGTGATCAGTTCGTGGCTGCTTGACCTCACCGCAATGGCCTTGATCGAGAATCCGACTCTCTCCGAATACAGCGGTTTCGTTCAGGATTCGGGCGAAGGCCGTTGGACGATTCAAGCTGCTCTCGAAGAGGCCGTACCCGCGGAAGTGTTGACGGCAGCTCTCTACACCCGCTTCCGTTCGCGTCAGGAACATACATTCGCGGAAAAAATGCTCTCCGCCATGCGACAGAAATTCGGCGGCCACATTGAATTAAAACCGCCTGCACAGCCGAAGTAAGAAACCAGTTCAGCTCGAGGACATGATGGCGCAAACTGAAGTTCTGCCGGCAGCAATCAAACCCCGCGTCGGTCGCACCGGAGATCCCTGTGTCATGGTGATCTTCGGCTTCTCCGGCGACCTCACCCGCCGCAAACTCATCCCCGCTCTCTACAATCTTGCCACCCAACAGTTACTCTCGCGAGAGTTTGCTGTCATCGGCGTCGGCCGCAGCCCTATGAGCGATGACGACGCGCGCAAGAAAGTCACCGAAGATTTTAAGCACTTTGCCACCGGTGCCATCGATCAGGATCTCTGGGAATGGTTTGTCCGCCGCATCAGTTACGTCAGCGGAGATTTCGACGATCCCGCCACCTACGACCGTTTAAACGAAACGCTTGCCAAAGTCGATAAAGAACACGATTCCCACGGGAACTATTTCTTCTATCTTGCCACCGCGCCCAATTTCTTCGGCGACATCGTCGAACGTCTCTCCAAAGTCGGTTTGATGACCGAAGCCAACGGCCATTGGCGGCGCGTCATCATCGAGAAGCCGTTTGGCCATGATCTCGAATCCGCCAAAGCACTGAACCAGCAACTTCTCAAAGTCGCTTCCGAGTGCCAGATCTACCGCATCGATCACTACCTCGGAAAAGAGACGGTGCAAAACATTTTGGCCCTCCGCTTCGCCAACGGAATTTTCGAGCCCATCTGGAATCGCCGCTACATCGATCACGTTCAGATCTCGGTGGCCGAAACGGTTGGCGTCGAAACTCGCGGCGGTTATTACGATGGCGCCGGCGCGCTCCGTGACATGGTGCCCAATCACATCATGCAACTCATCACGCTCACTGCCATGGAGCCTCCCATTTCATTCGAGGCCAACGCCGTCCGCGACGAGCAGGCTAAGATCCTGCACGCAGTCCAGCCTTTCAGCGACGAAGATGTCCTCAGCAAAACCATCCGCGGACAGTACGGTGAAGGCCTGGTCGATGGCAAACGCGTGCCCGCCTATCGCAATGAAGAAGGTGTGCCCACCGACTCTCGCACCGAGACCTTTGTCGCCATGCGCCTCTTGATCGACAACTGGCGCTGGGCTGGAGTTCCCTTTTATCTTCGCACCGGCAAGCGTTTGCCCGGCCGCAATACCCATGTCGTGATTCAATTCCGCCGCGCGCCCTTCATGCTCTTTCGCGAGACCCAGGTTGAAAACATGATGCCCAACCAGCTCGTTCTGCACATTCAGCCGGAAGAAGGCATCTCCCTGCGCTTCGCCGCAAAAACTCCGGGGCCCGCCATGCAACTCGGCGAAGTCAATATGGATTTCGAATACGCTGATTATTTCGGCCTCACGCCTTCGACCGGATACGAGCGTCTCTTGCACGACTGCATGACCGGAGACGCCACCCTCTTCCAGCGCGCCGACATGGTCGAGGCCGGATGGAGTATCGTGAATCCCGTCATGGATATTTGGAAGGCCTTGCCTCCCCGCAATTTCCCCAACTACCCGTCCGGCACCTGGGGCCCCAAAGAATCCGACGAACTCATGGAGCGCGACGGGCGGCGCTGGAGAAATTTCGAGAAATGATTTTAGCCGGCGATATCGGAGGTACCAACGCTCGACTCAGCTTTTACCGGGAAGATCGGCCTGATAAAGATCAGCCGCAGGGCGCGAATGGAACTGGCCCCGCTACCCATTTTACCGCCGTCCACGAACAGGTTTTCAAGAGTCGCGAGTTTCGCGGACTTGACGAAATCGTCGTTAAGTTCATCTCCGATACCGGCATCCGTCCCGATATCGCCAGCTTTGGCATCGCCGGCCCGGTCCGCAACGGACTCGTCGAAACCTCCAACCTGCCCTGGATGGTCGAGTCCTCTCGCCTCGCCAATGAACTGCATCTCGACTCCGTAAGCCTCATCAACGATCTCGAGGCGCAGGCCTGGGGCATTCAATGTCTCGCCCCCACCGACACCGTCGCTCTCAATCCCGGGCCCATCCACAATACGCCGGAGGGCAACCAGGCAGTCATCGCCGCCGGTACCGGCCTCGGCGAAGCAGGCCTCATCTGGGACGGCGATCGCCAGCACATTTTCGCCTGCGAGGGCGGACATTGCGATTTCGCTCCCCGCAACGAACTCGAAATCGAACTGCTTCGCTATCTTCTCGCCCGCTTTGGACACGTCAGTTATGAACGCATCCTCTCCGGTCCCGGCCTGGTAAACGTTTATCTGTTTCTCAAAGACTCCCATCGCGGCGAAGAGCCCCTATGGCTGCGGGACGAAATCGCCGCCGGTGATCCCGGAGCCGCCATCTCGCGAGCCGCCATCTCCGGCAAAGCATCGCTGGCGGAACAAGCGCTCGACCTTTGGGTTACCATCTACGGTGCCGAAGCCGGCAACATCGCGCTCAAAGTTCTGGCCACCGGTGGAGTATTTGTCGCCGGAGGCATCGCCCCTAAAATTTTGCCCAAGCTCGCGGGGCCTCTGTTCATGCAGGCCTTTCTCCACAAGGGACGACTGCAGCCGGTACTCGAGGCCATCCCGGTACGCGTAATTACGAACGAAAAAACCGGCCTACTCGGAGCCGCCTGCTACGGCGCTCGCCACGCCGCGCGTCGCCCCTGCAATACGCCGATTGTCCCGGCCAACAATTTACCCTGACGATGCGTCCTACGGCGCTACGCCAAACTTTTCCGCTGCGAGAGCATTATGTCCACCACTCGAACCATTGAAGTCCTCGCCTCCGCTACCGATCTTTTTCACGCCGCCGCCGAAGAATTTGTCCGAACCGGACGCGCCGCCATCGGCGCCCAGGGCCGGTTCTCCGTAGCTCTTTCCGGAGGCTCCACGCCCAAAGCGCTTTACTCTCTGCTCGCCGGCAACTATGCCAGCTTCCCGTGGAACCGCACCTTCTTATTCTTCGGTGATGAGCGCCACGTCCCCCCCACCGACACCGAAA
>Ga0302156_10001812_pt1 | contig 18248 bp, 13 predicted proteins | sample I_Bog_N3_2_FD_193503 | JGI IMG/M metagenome (GOLD analysis project Ga0302156, IMG submission 193503) | Peat permafrost microbial communities from Stordalen Mire near Abisko, Sweden - I_Bog_N3_2 | ecosystem: Environmental > Terrestrial > Soil > Wetlands > Peat | place: Sweden: Abisko, Stordalen... | reverse complement strand
GGTTTCTCGGGCGATGAGTAATGAAAAATACCGCAGGGTGCAGCCATCGAGCATGTGTCTTCGCGCTAAACTACGAATTCCCCGACGATGCCTCCGGGGATTCTATTTGTGAGTATCGATTCTGCAAGCAATCCAGTGCCGCATAGCGTCGTAACGGGTGACTGGATCGCTTCTCACTGGGTGGCCCATAACAGTGAAATGAATGGGATCGATAGCAGCCAGCAATCTGCGACGATTGGCTGGGCCCTGTGGGTTCAGCTGGAGGCCCGGAGAGCTTATTTGCAAGAGATTTGCAAGAACGTTTGGGCATTCTAGCCCTTTTTGCTCTTTCTGCCCCTTTTAGAATGTGCAACTTGCTAATTCCATTGGCAACTCGGCAGACCGATCCCGTCTCTGGCCACCACCTCCTCCAATCACTTACGCACTTTCCCCGTCGCTTTCGCAGGCGGCTAACCCGTGGAACTGGATCTGCGGCGAAACCGAGAAGCCCGCACGCAGCCCGCGGCAAGAGGGATACAGTCGGTGTAAGACGTATCATGCCACTTGGACTCAACTCAATCTTTTCGCGTGAGTCCAGCTCCACTGGAAAGGCTCAGTCACTATGGTTCGCGACGAAGACGCACTCGAATATCACTCCTCCAATCCCCCAGGCAAAATTTCGATCACCGCGACGAAGCCCTGCCTGACCCAGCGCGATCTTAGCCTGGCCTACACTCCCGGGGTGGCTGCTCCGTGTCTGGCCATTCAACGCGAGCCCGATCTGGTCTACAAGTACACGGCCAAGTCGAACTTGGTCGCAGTCGTGTCGAACGGGACCGCCGTGCTGGGGCTGGGGAACATTGGCCCGGCCGCAGGCAAGCCGGTGATGGAGGGGAAGGCAATCCTCTTCAAACGGTTCGCCGACATCGATGTCTTTGATCTTGAGTTGGATGCGAACGATCCTCAGGATGTCATCCGTGCCTGCCAGATGCTGGAACCCACATTCGGCGGAATCAACCTGGAAGACATCAAGGCACCCGAGTGCTTCATCGTCGAGGCGGAGCTGCGCCGGACTCTGAAGATTCCGGTCTTCCACGATGACCAGCACGGCACCGCGATTATTTCCGGCGCCGCCCTGCTGAATGGATTGGAGCTAGCCGGCAAAACAATCAGCCGCGCAAAAATTGTCGTCAACGGTGCGGGCGCTGGCGCAATTTCGTGCGCGGGACACTTCATCCTCCTTGGCGCGCTTCCCGAAAACATTTTGATGTGCGACTCCAAGGGAGTTCTGTATGAAGGCCGCCAGGAAGGCCTCAATCCTTACAAGGCACGGTTCCTGCGCAAGACAGACCGGCGTACGCTCTCTGAGGCGTTGGTAGACGCCGATGCATTCGTCGGACTATCAAAAGCAGGTTGTGTTACGCCGGAGATGCTCCAACGAATGGCGCCGAATCCTCTTGTCTTTGCTTTGGCCAACCCCGATCCGGAGATCCCTTATCCGGAGGCAATTGCGGCCAGGCCCGACGCCATCGTTGCCACCGGCCGGTCAGACTACCCGAATCAGGTCAACAACGTCCTTGGCTTCCCGGGAATCTTCCGCGGAGCGCTCGACTCGCGCGCAACCGGGATCAACGAAGAAATGATGCTTGCAGCGACCCGCACCCTTGCCGATTTGGCGAAGCAGGACGTTCCCGACTCCGTTTGCAAAATCTATGGGCTCGACGACCTCAGCTTCGGGCCGACTTACATCATTCCGAAACCATTCGATCCACGCGTCGTCGTTCGCGTCGCGGAGGCCGTGGTCGCGGCCGCCATGCAATCGGGAGTCGCCCGGGTGGAGTTGAACCTGGAAGACTACCGTCATGCCCTCGATATGCGCCTGGGAACCGACCCCGGGGTAACCAGGGTTCTCATTCAAAAGGCTCGGGCGAAATCGTGTCGCATTGTATTTCCGGAGGGCGAGAACCCGACCGTTCTGCATGCCTGCCGCGTCCTGGTGGACGAAGAAATCGCAAGACCGGTGCTACTGGGAGACGCCCAGAAGATACGAGAGCGTGCACTTGGTCTTCGCCTCGATCTTGGGGCCCTGGAGATTGTCGACGTCGAAACCTGCCCCAAGCTGTCGACGTATGCCGATGAACTATTTCGACTCAGGCAGCGCAAGGGAGTTACGCGAACGGAGGCAAGCGGACTGGTTCGAAACTGCAACACTCTGGGCGCGTTGATGGTCCAGTTAGGCGACGCGGACGCTCTCGTCACCGGCTTGACGACGCACTATCCGGACACCATCCGACCGTTGCTGCAGGTAATCCCCTTGCGGCTCGACGTGCAACGGGCATCCGGCTTGTACCTCACCATCACTCCCCGCGGCAAGCTCTACTTCCTGGCCGATTGCACGGTCAACATCAAGCCCTCTTCTGAGGATCTCGCGGAAATCGCGATCTGTGCAGCCGATACGGCCCGCCGCTTCGACGTTGAACCTCGGGTTGCTCTGCTCTCGTTCTCCAACTTCGGCAGCAGCCGCCACGAATCCTCCGACCGGGTGCGTAAGGCAGTTGAGATCATTCACGGCAGGCGTCCCGAGCTTCTGGTCGATGGCGAAATGCAGGCGGACACCGCGCTGCTGCCTGACCGAATGGAACAGACCTACCCATTCAGTCCGCTTCGCGGCGGAGCGAACGTTCTCATCTTCCCCAGCCTGGATGCCGGCAACATCGCATACAAACTGCTCGCCTTCCTGGGTGGGGCGCAGCTCATCGGCCCCATTCTGATGGGTCTCGCCAAGCCGGTCCATGTGCTGCAACGCGATTCCTCGGTGTCCGACGTAGTCAACCTGGCAGCGCTGGCTGCCGTCGAGGCACAGGAGAATCTGCGCTCCACCTAACACCGTGCTGATACTCTTCATCCAATATGGCAACGGAACTGTCTTCGAGGGGTAAGACCCTGCTCGGGACCGGAATTGCGGCACTCCTGCTTGGGTCGGGGCTGCAGCTTGTGCCGGGTCTGCATGGGCCTGCGCTGGTCGTGCGTTGGCTGGGCTTGCTGTTAATCGCCGCTCTTGCGTTCCGGCGACGAAGCCTGACGCCGTGGATTTTCGCAGCCATGCTGGTCGGAGCCGAACTGGGATTCGACGCTCCCCTTTTTGCGGTCAGCCTTCGTTTCCTTTCTGACATTTTTCTGCGTCTCATCAAGACAATCGTCGCGCCCTTGATCCTCGCAACGCTGGTGGTCGGGATCGCGGGACATGGCGACCTGAAAAGTGTCGGGCGCATGGGCATTAAAGTGTTGGTGTACTTCGAAATCGTAACCACGCTCGCGCTCTGCATTGGTCTGCTTGCGATCAATGTGACCAAGGCCGGCGTGGGCCTCGCGATCCCTGTCGCCGACGTGGCGCAGGCAGTGACAGCTCCAGTACCGACCAAGTGGGACGATTTTCTGCTGCACATATTCCCGGAGAATATAGCCAAAAGCATAGCCGAGGGGCAGATTCTGCAGGTCGCGGTCTTTGCCGTGCTCTTCGGCATCGCGCTGGCCACCTTGAGCGAGAGCAAGCGAGCGCCGATCCTCAAGCTGTGCGAGAGCCTCAGCGAGGTCATGTTCCGATTTACTAACGTCGTGATGTACTTCGCGCCGTTCGGCGTGGGCTCCGCCATGGCCTACACGGTGGGACATATGGGGCTGGGCGTGCTCGTGAATCTGGGCAAACTCTTGTTAACGCTCTATGGAGCACTGACGATATTTGCGCTGGCGGTCCTGTTGCCGATCTCCCTGCTGTTTCGCGTGCCAATTGCAAAGTTCCTTGCCGCAGTGGCTGAGCCCGCGACGCTGGCTTTTGCCACTTCAAGCAGCGAGGCCGCGCTGCCGCGCGCGATGGAGCGCATGGAAGCGCTGGGAGTTCCGCGCAGGATCGTCGCATTCGTGATTCCGGCGGGATACAGCTTCAATCTGGATGGATCGACGCTGTATCTGGCCGTAGCCAGCATCTTCGTTGCGCAAGCCGCCGGGATACATCTCTCCATCGGGCAACAACTCCTCATGATGGTCACACTGGTGCTGACCAGCAAAGGTGTCGCAGGAGTGCCAAGAGCAACGCTGGTTGTACTGCTGGCAACGGCATCGACGTTCCACCTGCCGACGGAACCGATCTTTGTCATCCTCGGCATTGACGCTCTAATGGACATGGCACGGACCATGGTTAACGTGGTGGGCAACTGCCTCGCCAGCGTGGTGATCGCGAAATGGGAAGGCCAGTTTGGGATAGAACTTCCCAGTGCAAGCGTGGTTGAGGGCGTAGAGGCGTAACCGCCAGCCCTCGCCGCATGATGCATACGGAGTATGCTGCAAGCACACAATCCGAAGCCAGAAGCGCAGCGCGCATTAGAGTTTCCGGAAACTGTGGACAAGGGGGAAAGCCGAAGAGATGTCGATGATGCTGCAAGACCAAGCCACACCTGCTACTGGAGCGCCGGCCGTAGCTGCCGACGCGCCACAAATGCCGTTTACACTACAGGGCCGAACTGCACTTGTCACCGGCTCAGGCCGCGGAATCGGCCGGGCAATCGCGAAGCGCCTGGCGGCGGCTGGAGCTAACGTCATGCTGAACGATATGGACGAAAGTCTTCTGTTGGAGGCCGAAGCGGATCTCGGCTACGCAGATCGCGTCCGCCATGTAACCGGCGACCTCACCGATCCCGCAACTCCGCAGACAGTCGTGCAAGCAGTTCTCGCCGCCTTTGGCGCGATCGACATCATCGTCAACAACGCTGGCTACTGTTGGGACAGCGTGATCCAAAAGACCACTGACGAACAGTTTCAGGCCATGCTGGACATACATATGGTCACACCGTTCCGTATCCTGCGCGCAGCCTCCGGCTTCATCCGGGAAGCTGCGAAGAACGAAGCCGCGAACAACCAGCGCGTGATGCGCAAGGTCGTCAACATCACCTCCATCGCGGGGACCGACGGCAATCCTGGGCAAGCTGGCTACTCCTCCGCCAAGGCCGGTGTCATCGGTCTTACCAAGACGATGGCCAAGGAGTGGGGCAGGTACAACGTCAACGTCAATGCTGTCGGGTTCGGCCTCATCGAGACCCGCCTGGTGCAGCCTCTGGATGGCCCCAACGCAAACCTGCAGATGCATGGACACGACATCCGGCTCGGCCTCCAGCCAGCCGTGCTGGAGTCCATGAAAAATACTTGTCCTCTGGGACGCCTTGGTACTCCTGAAGAAGCTGCGGGGGCGGTCCTGTTCTTCTGCTCTCCATTGTCGAACTATGTCACCGGCGAAGTTCTGATCTGCGGCGGCGGAATGCATTTCTAGACGGCGTTGCTTCCGGATTCAGTTCAGCTTCTTGATCCAGATATTGCGCACCGAAACTTTGGCGGGAGTACCTTCGAGTTCGATCCCGATCTTGCCGGCCTGATTATTGGATGACGCCGGATCGTCGTCAATGAGAACCGCCATCAGTTGGCCGTTGAGAATCTGAACCAGAGTGCCGCCGCGCGCGATGATCTCGTACTGGTTCCAGTCGTTGATCTTGACGTACCCGCCCAGTGCGCTGCGATCGCCAATGGTGCCGACGAGCTGTGGACCCACGCCAGCCGTGGAGTTAACGACTTCTCCGCGCCACGCCACAATGCCGAGCGGCGTGTTCTCCGAATAGAACTGGCCGGAGTAGGAAGCATGCAGCGGATTGACCGGGAACCAGAAGTCCGCCTGCGGCCCGGTCATCATCCAGTCCAGATTGCGTTTCTCTCCCGGGTGAAGCGGCTTGGTCCAGGGCAGCCCGGTCTGGCTGCGATACTGAATCCCGCTACCCCCAGCAATCTCACACTTGATCTCCAACTTGAGATCGAAGTCTTTCGCAACCAGGTCACGTCGCCAGACATACGCGTTGTAGACCACATTCTCCTTGCTGGATTCGCCAACAATTGCGCCATTCTCGACGCGCCAAACCGTCGGATCACCCTCCCAGTCCGCGAGACTCTTGCCATCGAATATCTGCGTGAAGCCAGTGTGGTCGCTGAAATCCATCGCGGCCGGCTCATGAAACTGCGAGCGCACCGGCGCCCCATTGGGCTGCGGCGCAGCAGGCGCCTGGGCACCAGCCAAAACAGTGGAGGCGGCGCAGACGACAAAGAACACGTTGAAGCGGAGACACCGCAAAATTTGTGGTCGATTCGAGGCATTGCTGAATGAAAGCATTGAAACCCCTCGGGGAGCGAAATGGGAAAGCCAGAGAAGTATAGCGAAAGGCAACCACCGAATTCGCCAAGATTACGTTCACCATGATATGACCTCAGACAGCCATCCAAAGAAAGGCCATATGAAACTCATCCGAGTTGCAATCCTGATCTGCGGCGCTCTCCCGACTTGGACCGTTCATGCTCAAAATAAGTCCCTCGACGGCGTCATCGATATCCACGTTCATACAGCCCCCGACTCAACCCCTAGAAGCATCGACGCCATCGATCTTGCGAAGCTCGCCGAGAGCCGGGGTATGCGCGCAATCGTCCTCAAGAACCACTTCGCGCCCACGGCATCGGATGCGTATCTCGTCCACAAAGTAGTTCCCGGCATTCAAGTCTTCGGCGGCATCGACCTGAACCTCAGCGTCGGCGGCATGAACCCCGCTGCGGTGGAAAAAATGGCGCTCACCACCGGACATCTGGGCAGGTTAGTCTGGATGGCGACCTACGACACCCACGCCCAGGTCATCGCCTCGAAAGTTGACCGCCCCTACGTCGCCGTCTCGCGCAACGGCGAGATCCTCCCCGAAGCGAAAGCCGTCATCGCGATGATCGCGAAGTACGATCTCGTGATGGCAACCGGGCACAACTCGCCCGAAGACGACTTTCTGCTCATCCAAGAGGCGCGCAAGCAAGGCGTCAAAGAGATGGTCGTAACCCATGCCATACTGTCTCCAACCTCGATGACGATTGCGCAGATGCAGGAAGCCGCGAAGCTGGGTGCCTACATCGAGTTCGTCTACAACGGCCTGATTGGCGCGTCGAAGCAGTTTGATTTCGCAGATTATGCACAGGCTATTCGCGCCGTCGGAGTGGAACACTGCATTCTGTCCTCCGACATGGGCCAGCCCGCCAATCCGCTTCACCCCGACGGATTGCAATTATTTTTCGATGGCCTCAAGAAGCAGGGACTTTCGCAGTCCGACATCGATCAGATGTCGAAGGTAAATCCCGCACGGCTTCTAAGCCTGCAATAGCGCTAGAACCGCGCACGCGGATCGTGACCCGCAAGCCGGCCCAGCAGATAGTCGATCTCGGAGCGCGCCGTCGCACTTAGCGACGATGCGGGAGCGCGTTGCGCGTCGTAGGCAATGGCGCCGCGCTTCTGCAGCAGATACTTGCGCACAGCCAACCCGATGCCCTGCTGTTGCTCATAACGGATCAGCGGTAGATGCACGTCGAACAAATCGTGCGCGACATCGCGCCGACCGTCCCGCGCAAACTTCACTACGTCGACCAGCATGTCCGGGAAGGCGTAGCCTGTCATCGCACCATCCGCGCCGCGTTCCATCTCGAAGTCGAGGAACAGGCCGCCGTTGCCGCAAAGAATCGAGAGCGGCCGCAGCGACCCATCGCGCTCAAAACCGCGCAGCGCGGAAATCTTCTCCAGGCCCGGCCAATCTTCGTGCTTCAACATCACGCACGACGGGTTGTCCATCACAATCTGGCGGATGACCGTCGGCGTCATCACAACGGTTAGCACCAGCGGATAATCCTGGAGGACAAACGGAATATCCGTTCCAATCGCCGCCGCAGCTTGCGCGAAGTAGTTGACGATCTGATCGTCCGTGCGCAAGGCAGGCGGCGGCGCAATCATCACGCCCGCCGCGCCAGCGTCCATCACTCCGTGGGCCAACGAGCGCATTGCCGCAAAGCCCGGCGCGGAGACACCCACAACCACCGGCACCCTAGCCCGGCGGACCACTTGCTTGGAAATCGCTAATGCCTCCGCCGGATCAAGCTTCGGCGCCTCGCCCATCATCCCCAAAATCGTCAGGCCGGAGACACCGCAGGACAAATAGAAATCCGTCATGCGATCAACCGACTCAAAATCGACCGCGCCGTCCGGCGCGAACGGTGTTACGGCGATAGCATAGACGCCCTTTGCGGTGTGATCAAGCAGCATTTTTGAACTTCCGTTCGACTTCAGGATAGTACGGCTCGGCGGGCTGAGTCCTCAGAGCGGTCCTGGACCTGGGTTGGGGCTGGCAGGGGGATTCGCTGAATCTGGAGGGCGCGAGGGCACTGCAACGCCAGGTCGCGGCCCCCGCCCGCCTCCTCCGAAGAGCGGGTCCAGGTTGAGCGAGGCGGCGCTGTCAGGATGCGCCGGATCGAAGTCTTTGAAATTGTCCACGACGAACTTTGCAAGGTCGAGGTTGTTTTGCTTGATCCCCATCACGATGCACTTGGCGAATTCATAGCCACCATACGCCGTCGAGTGGGTCCCATCCGCCAGAATCTTCGGCGCGTCGGCCCCGGCCGATTGATAGAAGGTATCGCTCATGGTGTACAGATCGATCAGCGCTACATGTTCCTCCTGCGCAACTTCGCGCATCGCTTGCGGATAGCCACCATGGCCATGCGTAGGCGCGCCGGTGCCACGAGCACCCCGATCCATCGCCGTCACCAGCACGGGCGTCGCGCCACGCAGGCGGGCCTCCGCTATATAGACCTTCAAATATGCCTTGTAGGTCGTCTCCGGATCCGCGTAGGTCTGCGGCCAACTGATCTTCGAATCGTTGTGTGTGAACTGCATAAAGAGATAGTCGCCCTGCTTCATCGTGCTTAGCATCTTATCCAGGCGCAGCGCATTCATAAACGACTTCATTGTCTCCCCCGACTGCGCATTGTTCGAAACCGCAACGCCCGCCTTCAAAAAGACCGGCAGCAACTGTCCCCAACTCACGTCGCCGCCCCCGTCACGATCCGTCACCGTCGAATCGCCAGCCACATAGATCGTCGGTGCGTTCGGCGCCGAAGTAATCTCGATGGAGCGCAGCGCCGCGTGAGGGCTAACAACTTCCACCGTCAATTTGTCATCCCAGTCGCGCGAGCTGCTGCCATCGAACTGATCCAGGCTCACCTCTTCGCGGCCCGTGGCATTCAACGGCAGCTTGGGTAGTTTCGGCGTGCGGACATTGGTGGTGAAGGTGCGCTCTACAACCTGGCCCGCAGGAACTTCAACACGCTCCAGCATCAGGCGGCCTGACTCCGCCTTGAACGTCGTGGTCGTCGCTGCAGCAGAGTCGCCAAACGCGACCGTCACATTGAAGTTCCCTTCCGGCACCTTGACCGAAAACATAAACGGCTTATCGCTAGTCGCAGTCCGGCCGTGGTCGCCCACGGTGACCTGCGCTCCGGGTTCGTAGCCATAGCCCGCTGCATCCGCGTAAACGGCCGTTGGAGCGACCAGCGTGTATCCCGGCTTGGCTGGACCGGTGCTGAAGTCAAACTTCAAATCGACGGGCGCAGCCTGGGGTGCGGGCACTGGCGCGGCCTGTGCCGCAGCCATGGTTGATAAGGCGACGCAAGCCAAGACGGCAGATGAGACGAGAGAGAGACTAAGTTTGGTTTTCATACGAAATTTGCCTTCGAAAAAGCGCTTACAGGAATTTGTATTCGACGTGTGTGGACCGGTAGAGGTGTGGGTACACTTTCTTGCCGGTTTGGCCGGCGGAGTAAGTCTAAAGCATTTTCACGGCTTCAGAGAAGCGCCCCCGCGACCCTCGCGTTGGAGAAAATCGAAGTCGCAACCCTGGTCCGCCTGCAGCACGCAGTCCTCGAAGAGCCGGGCATAACCCCGGACTGGCTTGTCGCGATGCGGTGGCGTGGCCTTCCATGCGGTGAGCCGGCGCTGCAGTTCAGCGTCGTCAATCAGAAGCTCGATGCTCCGGGCTCCAACGTCCAGTGAGATAAGGTCGCCGGTCCGCACGACCGCCAGCGGGCCGCCTACAGCAGATTCCGGTGAGACATGCAGCACAACGGTTCCGAAGGCCGTACCACTCATGCGCGCGTCGGAGATGCGAACCATATCCTTCACGCCCTGCCGGGCCAACTTTAGCGGGATGGGCAGATAGCCCGCCTCGGGCATTCCCGGAGCTCCCTTCGGCCCGGCATTGCGAAGGACCAGAATGTCGTTCGCGTTGACATCGAGATCAGGCAGATCGATGCGTGCAGCCATGTCTTCAAGCGAGTCGAACACAACCGCACGGCCAGTGTGGCGCAACAGGTTCGGCGACGCAGCCGAGTGTTTGATGACCGCGGAGCCCGGGGCCAGATTGCCGCGCAGCACGGCCATCGCGCCTTCCTTCTTCAGCGGCTCAGCCACGGTGCGGATAACATCTTGTCCTGGCACCCGCTCCGCCTTAGCGATGGCGTCGCCCACATTGCCGCCGGAGACGCTGGCCGCATTGAGGTCGAGGACGCCGGCGAGTTCGCACATTAGCGCAGGCAGGCCACCGGCATGATGGAAGTCCTCCATGTAGTGCGCGCCGGAAGGCTTCAGGTTTAGCAGCACGGGTACCTCGCGCCCGAGGCGGTCGAATGCCTCCAAGTCAAACTTCACGCCGGCGCGGCCCGCAATTGCAGTCAGGTGAATCAGTCCGTTGGTGGATCCACCTATTGCCTGCAATACGATCATGGCGTTGCGTATGGACCCAGTGGTGATCACATCGCTTAGCTTCGGCGTGCCGGCGATGGCCATCTCGGTGGCTCGCTTGCCGCTGGTCTCTGCAATGCGCCGACGGTCGGCGTGCGTGGCGGGCGCGGTGGCGCTCATAGGCAGCGCGAGGCCAAGCGCCTCGACGACACAGGCCATGGTGCTCGCCGTACCCATCGAGCTGCAAGTTCCGACCGAGGGGCAGAGGCGGCCGCTGATCAGCTCTGTCTCGGCGACATCGATCGCTCCGGCGCGATGCTCCGCCCAAAACCTCCGGCAGTCGGTACAGGCGCCCAGCACCTCGCCCTTATAGTGCCCTACCAGCATCGGTCCGGTCGGCAGAACGACGGCTGGCAAATCCACGCTGGCGATCGCCATCACCTGGGCCGGAAGATTCTTATCGCAACCTCCGATGACTACCACCGCATCCATCGGCTGTGCGCGGATCATCTCCTCGGTCTCCATCGCCATTAGGTTGCGTAGGAACATCGAAGTCGGATGCGCGAAGCTCTCGGCAATGGAGATCGTGGGAAATACCATGGGCAGGCCGCCGGCGAGCATTACCCCGCGCTTCACGCTCTCAATCAATTCTGGGACATTGCCGTGGCACGGGTTGTAATCGCTGAATGTATTGGTCACCCCCACGATTGGGCGATCGAGCGCATCGTCGGAATATCCCGCGGCCTTAATAAAGGCTTTGCGCAGAAACAAAGAGAATGCGGCATCGCCGTAACTGGTCAACCCTTTGTGCAAGCCCTTCGTCATTCTCTCGTTCCTCTAGGCAGCAGCGATCCAGTCTCAACGAAGATTCTGCGAATCGATCCACCAATCTGAATCCTTACACAAAGAACAGTCCGCGCCCGCGAACGTGTGCACGGCCTGCGCGTCCCCCTTCAGTTGCCAATCGAGCCATGCCAGCACCGCAGTGGACCAGCGAAGATCCGGCATCGGGTAGGCACCAGTGTGTCCGACGGACGTCAGGCTGGCTTTGAGCACAGGCAACGTGGCGGATAGCGCTTTGTAGCACTGCTCCGCGCCGGCGTAGCCCCCGTCCGCCGGGCCGCCGTTGAAAAGCGCGGCGGGAATGGCAAGCTTTTCCGCCAGCCAACCGTCATCCACACGACCAATCATGTCTGGAGCGCTGCGCGTAGGAAAGCTGCTGTTCAGCGCAATCACGGTGGTGATACGCGGGTCATGGGCCGCTTTGAAGGCCTGCGGGCCGCCGCACGACTGCCCCATGGTTGCGACCTTCAAGGTGTCGACCTTGCCGTAGAGCGGACTGTCCCGGCGCGCGTTTTCCGCGATAGCCCAGTCGAGGCCCCTGATCATATACGCCGGATCGCTGACGATGAGCGGGTTTCCGCTTGCGTCTTTCTGGTCCGCAACTGCGGCGATGCTGCCGTGAATCACAAGGAACGGGATGTTGCTGCGACCGACGGCAACGACAAGATACCCATGCGATGCCAACTCGCCGAGAAAGCGGGTGAACTCCACTGAAGTATTTCTGCATCCGCCATTCGCCCACAGCACCACCGGCAACTTGGACGTCTTCTTGAGGTCTTCCGGTCGGTACACCGTGTGCGTTGGCAGCGAGGTCGGCTCCTCACGCGTAGCTGGATAAGGACCGGAGCCTGCGTAAGGATGCGCGGCCCAGTCGGCGAAACGCAAGGCCTGTTCGCGGGAGCCGTCGGTTGGCTGGATAGCAAGTGTGATGCTGTAGCGACCGGAGCGGCGATCGACAGTGATCTGCGATCCCGGCGGGGCTGTCCATGTATTGCTAGTCTGAGTTGGCGGCGCACCTGGCCCTTGCACCGTCGCCGGTTGCTGGGCGACCGCCGCCACGGCCACGATCAGCAGACATGCTCCAAAGAGAGCGCAGACAGTCAACCCGAAGAATTGGAAAGGAGGCTTACTCACAGGTTTATTAGGCATACAAGACTCTCCTTTGAACAAACACGAAAATCTTATCCCATCCGTCGCAATCAACGATTCACCAGCTTTGCCGGGACCAAACCGACAATCAGCAGCGACGATGCCAGCATGCATCCAGCGATCAGGTATAGCCCCGAGTTCAATGTCCCAGTATGGGTCTTGAGATAGCCGACGATCGCCGGGCTGAAAAAGCCGCCGAGGTTGCCCGTGCAATTGACCAGCGCAATGCCGGCCGCCGCCGCAGTGCCACCAAGAAACGAGGTTGGCAGCGCCCAGAACATCGGCACCGCGGTCACCACGCCGGCCACCGCCATATTCATGCCGACCGCCGCACCGACCGGGCTCCTTACCCCCTGCGTGCACAGAGCGAAGCCAATAGCCGCGACGATACAAGGCACAATTACATGCCAGCGCCGTTCGCGTGTCTGGTCCGAGTGGCGTCCCACCAGAATCATCGAGACCAGCGCGAAGCTGTACGGCACAACTGTGCGCAAGCCGATGTCGAACGCATCCTTGACCCCGGTCTGGCGAATCATGGTCGGCAGCCAGAACCCGATAGCATAGGATCCCATCTCGATACCGAAGTAAATGGCGCCCATCAACCAAACCCGCGGACTTGTGAACACGGAGAGCGTGGTATGGTGCGTCTTCACGCTCGCTTCCTCGCTGATCTCGGCGAGGACTACAGCCTTCTCTTCCGGGGACAGCCACTTCGCGTCGACGACGCGATCGTCGAACGTGAACAGGACGACGACGCCCAGGACAACCGCCGGCACAGCTTCCAGAACGAAAAGCCACTGCCATCCCGCAACCCCAAAGATACCGGTGAGATAGTGCAGAATATAGCCGGAGATTGGACCTCCGATGATCCCCGAGATAGCACTTCCAGTCAGCAGGGCGGCCACCATCTTCGCTCGCCGATGCGATGGGAACCAGTACGTAAGATACAGAATCATGCCCGGGAAGAATCCGGACTCGGCAACGCCCAGCAGAAAGCGCATCGCATAGAACTGCCCCGGGGTATGCACCAGGGCGGTGCATCCCGAAATGATCCCCCACGTAACCAGTACCCGGCATACCCAGACCCGCGCACCCACCTTGTGCAGAATTAGGTTGCTAGGAACCTCGAACAGGAAGTACCCCAGGAAGAACACACCGGCGCCGAAGCCATAGACACTTTCGCTGAACTTCAGGTCGCCCAGCATCTGCAACTTGGCAAACCCGACATTCACTCGGTCGATGTAGGCAATGATGTAGCAGACCAGCATAATCGGCAATATCCGCCACGCGATCTTGCGATAGAGCAAATCCTGCATATTGACCCGGGACACATCTGGCGCGGCATAACGTGCTGATGACAATGTTCCTCCGCGAACGCTCGAAGTTCCGCGCCTATTTGGCAGCTTCCGTCTCACGCTTGCGGAAGGCCTCGTACCGAGCTTTGTTCTCTGCGTTGATAGGATAGAGGCCCGGCAACGAAGCGCATGCTTGCACCTCACTTACAATCCACGCTTCCAACTTCTCCTGCTCCGCTGCCGCCGCAGCCACTTCCTTGACCAGCGCCTTCGGTATGACGACCGCTCCATCTTCATCTGCGACGATCACATCGTCTGGAAATACCGCAACGCCGCCGCATCCTACCGGTTCCTGCCAATTGACAAAGGTAAGCCCTGCAACCGATGGAGGAGCCGCAACACCCGCGCACCACACGGGCAATCCGGTGCGGAGAACGCCGGCAACGTCACGCACGACACCATCGCTCACCAGGCCCGCGACGCCGCGCACCTTCATGCGCTCGCAGAGGATATCCCCAAAAATGCCGGCATCGGTCACGCCCATCGCATCGACCACTGCAACACAACCCGGCGGCATGGCTTCGATCGCGGCGCGCGTCGAAATGGGTGAGTTCCAGGACTCCGGCGTCGCCAGATCTTCCCGCGCCGGAACAAACCGCAACGTGAAGGCCGGGCCGACGACACGCTTCTGGCCCGAGCGCAGCGGCTTGGTGCCACGCAGCCATACGTTGCGCAGGCCCCTCTTCAGCAGCACCGTAGTAAGGGTCGCGGTCGCCACGCCGGACAGGGTTTCAAGCGTATTTTGGTCAACGTCCATGAGAGGAAGTCCGGAAGCCGAATTACGTGTAGGCCATCATACATTTCCCGACATTGGGCATGCACCGCGGGCGTGTGCAGCAGATCAGCGGCGGGATACAACCTGATGTCCCCAGCAGCCGTATCGCCAGCGTCAGCGTCTACATTCAGAAACGCTTCCTCGAGCATGTCTGAATCTAGTGAAAGTCATGTGATCGCATCTCCATCGCTCCATCCCCCAATGTAGACAATCGCTGTGCCTTCACATGAATCACGCCATCCTGGTTCTGCAGCAAACCCTCCGCCAGCAGAAACTTACTGCGGACCACAGTCATGCGCTCCCGTTCATACAGGTCGGGACTGACGATCACGTTTGCGATTCCACTCTCGTCCTCCATCGACAGAAAGATGAATCCCTTGGCAGTACCGGGACGCTGACGCGCGATCACGCATCCAGCCGCCCGCACGAATTCGCCATCCTTGCACTGCCGAAGCTCTTCTGCGGAAAGCACGCCTTGCAGCCGCAGTTCGCTGCGCCGGTAGAACATGGGGTGCCTCCCGACAGTAAGGCCAGTGCCCGCATAGTCCGCCACCAGACGCTCTCCCGTATTCATCTGCCGCAACGGCAAAACGTTGGAATCTTCTCGCAGCCATTCACTGCTCTGCCGCAGCAGTGGCCCTTCCATCTTCCCTGCCCGCTCCACCTGCCACAGAGCATCTCTGCGATGCTCAATCCCATCCAGCGAATTCAGCGCTCCAATCCGCGCCAGCAGCGTAAGCTCCTTGTGATTGAGCGTCGGAACCCGCAGCGCCAGATCCTCCGCCGACCGAAACCGACCCCCCACAGCACGCGACATCACCAGCGCCGCCGCCGCTGCCTTCCGCAAACCCTTTGCATACCCCAGCCCCATCCGTAGACTCAGTGTGCCATCGCTCTCATGCTCAATCGAACATGCCCACACCGACACCTGCGCATCAATCGGCTTCACCCGCAGCCCATGCCGCTGCGCATCCTTCACCAGCACTGCTGGCATATAAAACCCCATTGGCTGATTGTTCAGAATCGCGCACGTGAACCCCGCCAGGTACTTCACCTTGAAATACGCCGACGCATACGCAATCAGCGCGAAGCTCGCCGCGTGCGATTCTGGAAATCCATACAGCGCAAACGAGCTGATGTTCTCGACGATGGTGTCCTGCGTCTTTACGTCGATCCCGTTTGCAGACATGCCAGCCCGTAGTTTCGCCTCCAAATTTTTCATTCGCTCCCACGAGCGCCGCATTCCCACAGCGCGCCGCAACTCCTCCGCCTCGGCACCGGAAAAATTCGCCACCGTCATTGCAATCCGCAGCAATTGCTCCTGAAACAGCGGAACGCCCAGCGTGCGCTTCAGCACGGGAATCAGAGAAGGATGCGGATACGTCACCTCCTCCTTACCCTGCCGTCGCCGCATGTATGGATGCATCATCTTGCCAACAATCGGCCCAGGCCGGATGATCGCAACCTGCACTACCAGATCGTAAAACTTCGTCGGAAAGTTTCGCGGCAGCGATGCCATCTGCGCGCGACTCTCCACCTGAAACATACCCACAGTGTCCGCCCGCTGCAGCACCTTGTAGATCTCATCGTCTTCCGGCAGTTGCGCCAGATCAACATGGTCTCCGTAATGTTGCGGAATCAGTTCCAGGCAATCCTTCAGCACCGCCATCATCCCCAGCCCCAGCAGATCGACCTTGATAATCCCCAGATCTGCGCAGTCTTCCTTGTCCCACTGCACCACGGTCCGTCCCGGCATGGACGCCCGCTCCAGCGGCACCACGCAGTTCAACTGTCCCTGGCAGATCACCATGCCGCCCGAGTGTTGCCCCAGATGCCGCGGCAGATTCTGAATCCTCATGCAAAGCTCCAGATACTTCGCAATCCGCGGATGCTTCAGGTCAAACCCCGCATGCTGAAACGAGTGCGCCATCGTATCAGTCTTGCCGCGCCATTCCCACTGGCTCACCAGCCCCGCTAGCCGCCCCAGCGACTCCGCATCGAAACCCATCGCCTTCCCCACCTCGCGCGCAGCTGATTTGCCGCGATAGCTGATCACGTTGGCTGTCATCGCAGCGCCAAGTTCTCCATACCGCTGATAGATGTACTGAATCGCCTGCTCCCGCTTGTCTTCCGATGGTAGATCGAGATCGATGTCCGGCCACTCGCCCCGGCTCTCGCTCAGAAACCGCTCGAACAGCAGCTCCATCCCCACCGGATCGATCGCCGTAATCTCCAGCGCATAGCAGACGGCTGAGTTCGCCGCACTGCCCCTTCCCTGCACTAGGATGTCGTGCGACTTGCAGAACTGAATAATGTCCCAGACGATGAGGAAATACCCCTCAAAACCGAGCCGCGCAATCAACGCAAGCTCATGCTCAACTTGCCTCTTCGCGCGCTCCAGCAGGCCGTGGTCATTCTTCGGCGCATACCGCCGCAGCACGCCTTCCGCAACCCGCTTGCGAAGAAAGCTGTCCATCGTCTCACCCTCGGGGACTGGATAGCGCGGGAATTTGTAACCAAGATCGTCCAGTTCAAACCGCAAGCGCGACGACAGCTCCAACGTGTTCTCGACTGCGCCCGTTACATCGCGAAACAGTCCCACCATCTCCCGCGCGGGACACAAATGCCGCCGATTGTTCAGCGCAAGCAGCCGCCCAGCGTGGTCCAAATCGGTGTGATGTCGCACCGCGGTAAACAGATCGAGGACTTCCCGCTCATACGCAGTCGCATAGCGCACGCCATTGGTCGCGAGCACGGAAAGGTTCAATGTCCTCGCGATTTGTAACGCCGCCTGATTGCGCCATTCCTCCTCGCGCTCTCCATGACGCTGCACTTCGATATACACATTCCCCTGGCCAAAGATTCCTATCAGCCGCTCCACAACGTCGCGGCCCGCTTCCTCCCCGCCGCTTGCCAACGCTGCGGCCAGCGGCCCTTCTTCTCCTCCCGTCAAACACACCATCCCCGCCGAGTACTGCTGCAAATCCTCCCACGTTGCCGCACCTTCGCACTTCATCTTCTCCCGCATCTTGAACTGCGTCACCATCTGGCACAAATTCTGATAGCCGGTGCGCGATTCACACAGCAAAGACAGCCGCGCCGGTTCTCTGGGCCATTGATGCGGAAGCCATGCAGGAGGCGTAAGCCGTGCATCAAAGCTCGAGACCGCAATCTCCGCGCCAATATGGGCACGCACGCCATTGCGCTTCGCGCTCGTATGGAAACGCGCCGCTCCATAGACGCCATTGCGGTCGAGCAGCGCCATCGCCGGCATCTCCAGCTCTGCCGCCCGCTGGATCAGCACATCGGGCTGCGACGCGCCTTCCAGAAAACTGAACGCACTCGCTGCATGCAACTCCACATACTGCTCAGTCATACAGCGCCACCATCGACCATGCATGCTGCATCAGATCGCGCACCAAACAGCAGCACAACGTCGATCCATCGCCAGACCGTGCAATCAGGTCCCACTGCTCCACATCCCATAGCGTCCGATTCCACCAATCCCCGCTCATTATCC
>Ga0302156_10001810_pt1 | contig 18261 bp, 14 predicted proteins | sample I_Bog_N3_2_FD_193503 | JGI IMG/M metagenome (GOLD analysis project Ga0302156, IMG submission 193503) | Peat permafrost microbial communities from Stordalen Mire near Abisko, Sweden - I_Bog_N3_2 | ecosystem: Environmental > Terrestrial > Soil > Wetlands > Peat | place: Sweden: Abisko, Stordalen... | reverse complement strand
AATAATCCTTCAATAGGCTTGTTTTGGGCGAACGGCTTGGATGAAGCTAACACCGTATTGCGTAAGAGCGTACGTGGTTTTCGTGCCACCTTCAGAATGACCTGCGGGTACTTCCGCTATATCGGTTTCCACCCACATCATGCTCCCAGGAATGTACGTCATTTTCTTTTCAAGAAGTCTCAAGCGTTCAAGATCGTGTAGCATCAGCTCGAAATTTGTCATTTCGTCAAACGCTGCAATCTGCTCGGGGGACATGCGATCTCTATACACGCGCATTTCAGCCGGACTAGGTGCTCGCAGTTTCGGGTTATAGATGTCAACGAGAGTGACGAAGCTCAGTTCGCCTCTGCCCTCGCGTTTCCCGGAGTTGTAACCGGTGGGTGCCGACACGCGCTCCCAGATTCGATCCAGGTAGCGTGCCTCTACCGGTGTTAGTTGCGAGAGCGCTTGACCGAACGACGGCAATACACCATTCGCAGCGGCCGCAACGTTTTCCAAAAGCGATGCCCATCGTTCTTGCAGTTCGTCGTCGCTTTGCATCGCGGCATCTCTTAGCAGTGGGAGCACGCGCCTGAAGTCCTCTGCATCAAGGGGCTTGCCCTTCCTCTGACTTGACCACTTCTTGAAGATTTTGGCTAGGTTATCTTCAATGTAGAAGCGAGCAATATCGCTGATTTGCCCGAAAATCATACCGGTGTTCTCTGCCATTGGGCCGAACAGATCCTTCACCAGATCAGAGTTCAGCGCCTCCTTTACGATCTCTCCGGCTGCCGCATTCGGGTCGAAGTCCGAATCACTCATCTTGTCCGCCTTCCAACAACGCCTATTCTACGCCCAAATATTCCAGTGGTGCGCACCGTGCAGAACTCGATCAGGCTCGCGATTCGTAAGATTTATTGTGTATTTCGCCTCGTTCAAGTCGGCTTATGTTGACTCATCAACGACTCAACTGTCGCCAACAGCCCGTTGCGCTCAGGAAAACCCACGGAACTTCAGGTCGCAACCGACATCAACACCCTCATTTCCGCAACCATGAAGGGGCACCTGCCGCCAACGATCACGCCATGGGGCGCTATTCCAATGTATGAGTGCGACCTTTAGCGGGTTGAACCGCAAGACCTGGCTTTCCCCGTTCTCCTTATCCATGAGCCGGTCGAGTTGCCGGTGCTCCATGCCAGGTGCGATCTCGACAACAAAGACGACAACGGCTACTACATCCTTGATCAACCATCCAATCCCATCTTTCTCTATACACGGCTTGGCAAATACGGAGACAGCAGCCAGACCATCAAGATCACCTTCGAGTCCGCCAAAAAGCAGAGCATCATGGAGCAGAAGCTGGCGAACAAGCAGCCTGTTGATATCTACGGAATCTACTTCGACTTCAACAGCGCGCACATCAAGCCGGAATCTGAAGCGGTGTTCAAGCAAATATCAGACGCGATGCACAAGAACCCAACCTGGAAGCTCAGTGTTTCCGGCCATACGGACAACATTGGCGGAGACGACTTCAATCTGAAGCTCTCGCAGGCTCGCGCTGAAGCAGTGAAAACCGCGCTGGTGAACGAGTACAAGATTGCTCCAGACCGGTTGACGACAGGCGGGTACAGCGCGTCGCGGCCCGTTGCGGACAACACCAAGGTTGAAGGCCGCGCGCGTAACCGGCGGGTCGAGTTGCAGCGCCTGTAACAACAATCTTCAACGCACAACCGCTTGATAGCGGAGAGGAAAAGTCGATGAGCCATTTTTGCAAGCGCATCATCATCAGAATGCTCGGAGCCGGATGCCTGGCCGTCATCCTGTCCGGCGCGACCAGTTGCAAAAAGAAATCGCCACCGTCCCCCGCACCGGCGGCTGCCGATGCCGGTACCGCCGCGCAGTTCTTCGGATTGACTAACGGCGCAAGTTCGTCCGTCAACTTATATACCATGACCTATGCTCGCTGGGATCCAGACACGCCATTCTGCAAAGGGGTTTGAGGTGCATTTTTCCATGGCTTGCAAGACTGGCGGCGACCCGACAGGTTGCCGTGATTCTCAGCAAACACAAGGCCGTTGTCTCGTTTCTAACTGCTTACAATCCTACAAGGCCCTGAATCGTTCATTCACGGGTTCCTCCAGGTTCTGTTTGCACCCCAGATATCACCCCGTCGTCAAAACAGAGGCATGTCCGAGGAGGAACTGTATTTGCTCAAGTTCTCCCCCTGATGTGGCAAAGCTTGGCGCATGATCGTCGCAGACTACCTGCGTGCCCGAAGGATCAAGACCAGAGCCACGATCAGCACCAACCCGCAGATCCACATCCAGCCACTATTCCAACCTTGCATCCCCATGCCGTATCCGTGCACCAAACCTCCTCAGGAGTCATCCAGGGAAAACGGAACCCTGTCCGGCGTTCCTCTCCGATCATTCTCTATCCATCACTCTGCTTAGCCGCAGCAGCCATGGCCGGTCTTCGGCGCCGCGCCAGATTTGCCCAGGTACTGCGCGGGATTATGATCGAACTTCTCTTTGCATTTGGAGCCGCAGAAGTAATACGTTTGTCCAGCGTGCTCGGTGTGTCCAGCGGCGGTGGAAATGTCTACGTCCATGCCGCAAACGGGGTCCTTCACAACGGTGCTACTGCTCATATGGAACTCCTTCGGTTCGTGACTTCGGTTTGATTGCGTCTCAATGCAGTCCGGCGGCATCGATCGCTATTTGTGCATTTCCATCTCGGACATTTCTTTCTGTATCTCCATCATTCGATCCTGCATTCTCTTCATCTTGTTTGCAGAGACCTTGCCGCTAGCCATCGCCATGGACATATCCTGCATCTGATGCGACATATCGTTCATGACATCGGACATCATCTTCATCTGGCCTGCCGGCATCTCTTTCATCATGCCTGACATCTGGCTCATCATCGCGGACATCTGATTCGACATGCCCATCATGCCGCTCATCATCTGGCCGTGCTCCATCATTTGTTCATGATGCATGCTTTTGTTCTGGCCTTCCATCATGCCGCCGCCCATCTGGGCAAGAACGAACGAACCGCTGAGCAGCAAGACGAGAAGGCCGACCCCGGTTATTGTCTTCTTCATGACGTAGGATCTCCCTTTTGCGAATTTGGGTCGATTGCGGCCCAGCGAATGTTCGATGGCCTCCAGAGGCAAATTCGTCTTCGGCCCTGAAAGCTTCGTCGCGTTCGCCAACGGCTCCAAAATTGACCTTTGCACTCCGGAGACGAAGCAGTCCGGTCGTTATTGCTCAGAACAGCGGATTTCACAGTTTCCACACTTACGGGAGGAAGATTACCTTCCACCAGCGATTCAGAGTTTCGTCGTCCGCAGTCTCAGGGCATTGCCTATTACCGAGACGGAACTGAAGCTCATGGCGGCAGCCGCGATCATCGGGTTGAGAAGCAAGCCGAATGCAGGGAAGAGCACACCCGCGGCAAGCGGCACCCCAACGACGTTGTAGACGAACGCGAAGAACAGGTTCTCGCGGATGTTGCGCATGGTCGACTTGCTGAGATGCCGGGCGCGAAGAATGCCGCGCAGATCGCCTTTCAGCAGCGTGATGCCGCCAGCTTCCATCGCCACGTCGGTGCCCGTTCCCATGGCAATGCCAACGTCAGCCTGAGCAAGCGCGGGCGCATCGTTCACTCCGTCTCCAGCCATCGCGACTACGGAGCCCGTTTGTTGACGTTCCTTGACTACCTCCGCCTTCTTTTGCGGCAGTACGTCGGCTTCAAACTCGATGCCGAGTTTATCTGCTACCGCCTTGGCAGTCGTTGCGTTATCTCCGGTAACCATGATGACTTTCAGGCCAGCCGCCTTTAGCTCACGAATCGCATCCGGCGTGGATTCCTTGATTGGATCGGCGACTCCCACGAGGCCCGCAGCTTTGCCGTCCACGGCGACGAGCATGACCGTCTGGCCCTCCTTGCGCAGAGCTTCAGCCCGATCAAGCAACGGGGCAGGATCGACGGATAGGTCGCGGAACAGCTCTGCGTTGCCAACCGCGATCTGCTTGCCTGAGACGGTCCCTTGCACGCCTTTGCCGGTTGTCGAGTTGAATCCGACCACATCGGCGAGGGTGAGCTTTTTCCCTTCCGCTCCCTTCACGATGGCTGCCGCCAACGGATGTTCGCTGGAGCGCTCAAGGCTGGCGACGAGTTGCAGCAGCCCGGATTCATCGAAGCCCGGCTGTGGGATAACGGAACTCAAGGTTGGTTTGCCTTCGGTCAGGGTTCCCGTCTTGTCGATGATAAGCGTATCTACCTTGCCAAATACTTCCAGCGCCTCCGCATTGCGGATGAGGATGCCTGCGCGCGCTCCGCGGCCGGTGCCCACCATGATGGCCATGGGAGTGGCTAACCCGAGAGCGCATGGACAGGCGACGATCAGCACAGCCACAGCATTCACGAGCGCATGAGCAAAGCGCGGCTGCGGCCCAACAAAGTACCAGACTACGAAGGTGATCATGGCTGAAACGATGACAGCCGGAACGAAATACGCGGCGACGCGATCCGCCAGCCGCTGAATCGGCGCCCGAGACCGCTGCGCCTCGCTGACCATCTTTACGATTTGCGCCAGCAGCGTGTCGGCGCCAATGCGTTCCGCGCGCATGACGAATCCGCCGGTTCCATTCACCGTTCCCGCCACTACTTTCGCGCCCTTATCTTTCTCGACCGGTATGGGCTCTCCGCTGATCATCGATTCATCGACGGAGCTGTGGCCTTCAACGACAGTTCCATCGACAGGCACCTTCTCGCCGGGCCGCACGCGGAGCCTGTCGCCGACTTGCACCTGATCGAGCAGCACGTCGGCTTCGCCGCCCTGGTCGTCAAGCCGCTTCGCTGTCTTCGGCGCCAGGCCAAGCAACGCGCGAATCGCGCCGCTGGTCTGGCTGCGGGCGCGCAACTCCAGCACCTGACCTAGAAGAACCAGAGCGACGATGATCGCCGCCGGCTCGAAATATACATCGATCTGTCCGCCGGCTCCACGATGCAAAGCCGGAAAGATTTGGGGAACGACAGTAGCGAAGACGCTGTAAAGATAGGCCGTGCCCGTACCAAGGGCGATCAGCGTAAACATGTTCAGGCTGCGATGCACCAGGGATTGCCAGCCCCTCACAAAGAATGGCAAGCCGCACCACAGGACCACCGGGGTCGCAAGCGCGAATTCAATCCACGCCCAAGCTCTCGCCGAGAACAGATGCTGCATCGGCATGGAAGGAAGGAATGCGGAAACCATTAGCGCGAGCATCGGCGCCGCGAGCGCGACACTGATCCATAACCGCCTCGTCATGTCGGCCAACTCTGGATTGGCTTCCTCGGCGGTGACCTCCCGAGGTTCGAGCGCCATCCCACAGATTGGGCAAGCACCCGGCGCATCGCGCACAATTTGCGGATGCATCGGACACGTATATTCGGTGTGCTTGGCTGGTGCGGAAACTGTCGCAGGTTCAAGCGCCATGCCGCACTTGGGGCAGCTACCTGGACCTGCTTGTTTGATCTCCGGATGCATGGGACAGGTGTATTCGCCTTGCGGCCCAGTCTTTGCCAGGGGGTGCGAGGCAGCAGCGTCCTGCTTGGCCTGCAAATACTTCTCCGGCGAGGCGCGGAACTTGGCGGCGCAGCTCTGGCTGCAAAAGTAGACGGTGATGCCGTGATGGTCAAGGCTAGCCGCCTTGGTGCGATCAACCTTCATCCCACATACGGGATCGTGCACCTCAGGTTTCTGCATGGTTTGATTGTGGGATTGTTCGCGCAGTTTGATCTGTGCGTTTCTGCTCTATCAGCACAAATCACAGATGGCTGACGACAGCTCAAGACGCTCATCGACTTAGGGTTGAGCAGCGTTTCGAGGATCGGTCCCCGAAAACGTTCAAACGCCGGGGCATCCGCCGACCGGCCGATCTCCCGCCCCGGGCCAATCCCGAGAAGCCCTGGCCCGGGTGCCCCATATTCGGCGCAGCCTCATCGCGCCAAATGTGGGAATCCACGAACCCCAACCGGAACTCCGTGCATCACGGGCGGAGCCAGAAAGCCTGCTTTGCTCACCCCCGCCCGGCACAGGGCGTGTGATGCATCTCTTGACCGGACTGTGGACCTTGCACCCGCCATCCCAGCCAAACGAGTGTGATGTGGGTCACAGCCGACCGTCCTTTTGGCTGAGTACCTTCACTCCATCCAACGGCGGACCAACGGCGGCCACTGAAGAACATTCTTGGCCATCTGAGGTTTCCCCCGGTTCCTGCACGTTGAGCGAGGTAGGCATGGGTCAATCAATTTGGAGTTCGATGCAGCAGAAGGGCTACAGCCGCAGAGATTTTCTTCAGTTCTGCACCGCAGCCGCAACCGTAGCCGGGTTTAGCCAATCCGGCGTTGCCCAGGTCGTCTCGGCCTTTGAGAAGAAAGATAAACCGGCTGTCGTCTGGATGCACTTCCAGGAGTGCACCTGCTGCAGCGAGTCCTTCATCCGCGCTTCGCACCCCGTGGTGCTGGACGTGCTGATGGACGTACTCAACCTGAACTACACCGAAACCCTGATGGCCGCCTCAGGCTTCCAGGCCGAGAAGAGCCTCAACGACACCATCCAGAACAATAAAGGCAAGTACATCGTCCTGGTGGAAGGCGCGGTTCCCACCAAAGAGGAAGGCGTCTACTGCATGATCGGCGGCAAGACGGCCGAATCGATCCTCCAGACCGTCGCAAAGGATGCCGCGGCAGTGGTGGCGTGGGGCAGTTGCGCCTCCAACGGCTGCGTCCAGGCGGCCAGGCCCAACCCAACCGGTGCAACTCCCATCTACAAACTGGTGGACAAGACGGTGATCAACGTCCCCGGCTGCCCGCCCATCGCCGACGTGATGATGGGCGTCGTCACCCACCTTCTCGTCCTCGGCCAGATCCCGGCGCTCGACAGTCAGGGCCGGCCCAAGGAATTTTATGGCCGCCGCGTCCACGACACCTGCTATCGCCGACCCAACTACGATGCCGGCCTCTTCGTCGAGTCCTTTGACGACGATGGCGCCCGCAAAGGCTATTGCCTCTATAAGATGGGCTGCAAGGGGCCCGTCACATACAATGCCTGCTCGGTTACCAAATGGAACGACGGAACCAGCTATCCCATCCAATCCGGCCACGGCTGCATCGGTTGCAGCGAGGCGGGTTTCTGGGACAACGGCCCCTTCTATCAGCACCTGGCCAGCTTCCCCGGCTTCGGCGTCGAGAGCACGGCCGACACCATCGGAACGGTGGTGGGAGTCGCCACCCTGGCCGGAGTTGCCGCCCACGCCGTCGTCACCAACATTCGCAAACGCAAAGTGATCGCGGAAGTTCACGCTGAAGACCAAAAGGAGTAGTGACGCCCCAATGACACGCGTAATCGTCGATCCCATAACTCGTATTGAAGGCCACCTGCGCATCGAGGCAGTGGTGGAAAACGGCAAGATCACCGACGCATTCAGCTCAGGCACCATGGTGCGCGGCCTGGAGAAGATCCTGATTGGCCGCGATCCACGCGATGCCTGGGCCATTACCGAGCGCGTCTGCGGCGTATGCACCACCGTGCATGCCCTCGCCAGCGTGCGCGCCGTCGAAGACGCGCTGGGGATCACCATCCCCCCCACCGCTGAGTTGATTCGCGACATCATGATGACCACGCAGTACGTGCAGGATCACGTGATTCACTTCTATCAGCTGCACGCGCTCGACTGGGTGGACATTGTCAACGCGCTCAAGGCCGACCCGAAGAAAGCCGCGGAGATCGCTCAATCCTTCTCCAAATGGGACAAGAACACACCCGCCTATTTCTCCGACGTGCAGGACAAGATCAAGGCCTTCGCCGCCAGCGGCCTGGGCATCTTCGCCAACGGCTATTGGGGCCATCCGGCCTACAAGCTGCCGCCGGAGGTGAACCTGATTGCAGTGGCGCACTACCTGGACGCGCTGGCGTGGCAGAAGGAAATCTGCAAGATTCACACCGTCTTCGGCGGCAAGAATCCGCACCCGAATTATCTGGTAGGCGGCGTCCCCTGCTCCATCAACATGAATGAAGTGGCCGCGATCAACTCCGAGCGGCTCAACCTGGTCAAAAGGCTGATCGACCAGGCCGATGAATTCATCAACCAGGTCTACATCCCCGACCTGCTGGCGGTTGCCTCCTTCTACAAGGACTGGGCCAGCTACGGCGGCGGCCTGACCAACTATCTCAGCTATGGCGAGTTCCCCACCAAGGGCTACGGCCAGCCGGAGTCCTTCAGGTATGCGCGGGGCGTGGTGCTCAATCGCGACCTCAGCCAGGTGCATCCGGTCAACGCGCGCGGTGCGCAGGAGATCAAGGAATACATCGCGCACTCCTGGTACACCTACAGTGGCGGAGACAACGAAGGCCTCCAGCCGTGGGCAGGCGAAACCAACATCAAATACACCGGGCCCAAGCCGCCCTTCGAGACGCTTGAGGGCTTCGAGAAGTATTCGTTCCTGAAGACGCCGCGCTGGAACGAGCAGGCGATGGAAGTTGGCCCGCTGGCGCGGCTGGTGGTCTCCTATGCGGCCGGACGCACGGACGTGCAGGAGCTGGTAAAGGAGACTCTGGGCAAGCTCAATGTGCCCGTGGCCGCCCTCTTCTCCACGCTGGGCCGCACCGCGGCGCGCGGCCTGGATGCTGCGCTGGCCATGATCTGGCTCAAGGAATACTACGGCCTGTTGATGGATCGCGTGAAGATCAACGAGGTCTCCACCTTCAGCGGCGATTTATGGGAGCCGAAGACCTGGCCCAAGGATGCCGAAGGGGTTGGCCTGGTAGAGGCTCCTCGCGGTTCCTTGGCACACTACATCAAGATTCATGACGGCGCCATCGCCAACTATCAGCTCGTGGTGCCGACCACCTGGAACGGTTCGCCTCGCGATGCCAAGCAGCAGCGCTCGTCCTTTGAGCAGGCGCTGATCGGCACGCCGGTGGCGAAGATCGACGAGCCGGTCGAGATTCTGCGCACCATCCATTCCTTTGACCCGTGCCTGGCCTGCGCCGTGCATTTGTACGATCCGCAGGGACGGCACCTTCACCAGGTTTCCTTCGAGTGAGGGCTATGAGTACCCATGGCATCGGCGTAAGAGACGCGTTTCGACAGAATGGCGGTGCGCCAGTGGAGTACCGGCGCGTGTACGTGTGGGAGCTGCCGGTACGCGCCTATCACTGGATCAACGCAATCGCCCTCGTGGCCCTGTGCGTCACAGGCTACCTGATCGGCGCGCCCATCCGCGCGTTTTATGCGGCTGAGGCCTATCAGCAGTACTGGTTCGGCTGGGTCCGCTTCATTCACTTCCTGGCCGCGTTCGTCTACGTCTTCAACTTCCTGGCTCGGCTCTATTGGGGCTTCGTCGGCAATAAGTATTCCCATTGGAACGCATTCTTCCCGCTGAAGAAGTCGCAGAGGCAAGAGATCGTCGACGTCGTCAAAGCCGATGTGTTCGAAGTCAAGATGCACGGGCCCATCTCCACCGGCCACAACGCGCTGGCTGGTTTCATCTACTTCGGCACGTTCCTGGCGTTTGCCTTCCAGACCATCACCGGCTTCGCGCTCTACTCCAGCATGAGCAACTCCTGGCTGCCGCGGATGTTTACCTGGGTCGTGCCGTTGATGGGTGGCGAATTCGGCGTGCGCTTTTGGCACCATACGTTCCTGTGGTTCTTTGTCACCTTTGTCATCGTTCACGTCTATCTTGCCTTCTATCACGACTACATCGAGGGGCGCGGCACTGTATCCTCGATCATAGGCGGATGGAAGTTCGACCGGGCGGAGAAGAGTGACAAATAGCGAGTCTAAAAAGACGCTGGTGCTCGGGCTGGGCAATCTCCTGATGAGCGACGAGGGCGTCGGCGTTCACGTCGTGCGAGCGCTGGAAAAGCAACCGCTCCCCGGCAATGTTGAGTGCCTCGACGGCGGTACGGGCGGATTCGTTCTGCTCGAGCCGCTGCAAGAGGCCGGCCGCGTCATCCTCATCGACGCAGCCGCCGACGGCAACCCTCCCGGCACCGTCACCCGCACCACTCCCCGCTTCTCGCGCGATTACCCGCCCACGCTGACAGCCCACGACATCGGCGTCAAAGACCTGCTGGATGTCTTCTACATCCAGGGCGGAGGCCCCGAAGTGGTCCTCTACGCCATCGCCATCGATCCGCAACAGCCCATCTCGTTGGAACTCTCCGAAACCATCGCCCAGGCCGCCCAGGTAGCCGTCGCCGAGATTCTGGCGGAGCTGCGGCAGTCTGCGGCTTGACGAACAAACCCGATTGAGGTTTGTGGTATCCAACCCTTGCGCCGCTCGCCAATCGCAGATCATTTTGGATGATCGGATCAGGACTCATTAACCTACCCATCGCCGATCAGCAGCAGCGGGCATTGAATTAGTCGTTACCTGATTCGCTACCCGGTCCATTGCTGCCTTCACTCAGCCGCGCGCGCCAGCACGAGTGGCTGTGTATCGCTGACGGCCACCTTTTGATAAAAGTCATGCAGATCGGGGTAAACTTTTGCGTCCAGAAGGGTAAAGCTGTAGACGAGGGCACGGGAGACATTTACGGTTCCCCCTTCCGTACTGGCGGCCGTCTTATAGATGGCGTGATTCGGCCATGATATGTTCCCGCCCTGCGGCAAGCTTTGCGCCGTCATTCCGCCCGGCAGGTGATAGGTCGCGTCGTCGTGCACTTCTGCAGGATAATGCACGTCAATGGCCGTCTCGCGCTTGGCCGCGCTCCGGAATGGTTCTTGTGTGCGTGCCGCAAAGAACTGTCCCGGAAGAACGACCCGCTTACTCGCCTTCGATCCCAATTGGCCAGAAACGGACGCCGTTGCAGTCAGGGTCTTCGTCGGCGTATCCAGCCCGTTCAGCGCCGTCAGTTCTACCGTGATTCCCTCCGGAGTCAGCCCCCGCAACATCTCAGCGAATCTTTTTTTGGTTTGGTCCTCGCCGTTCAGCAATGCCGCCTGACGCCACTCCAGCGCATCCGGCCCGGTGATCTCTAGTCGGATTCCCCCGCTGACACTGGCATCGGCGGACAGAGTCAGATCGCCCAGCCTCCTGGTCATCGCATTGGCATAGACCGGAGCCGGCGTCGAAGCCAACACTGCCCCCTTGTCTGTTAAGCGGAAGCCTGAGGCCATAGAATGCTTCCAGTGCAGTTGGCCGAAGGGGCACATCGCTTGGCCCGGGTCGACGTACACATCCTGGCCGCCCACCTCCACGATCGCGATGTAATCATCCATCTGACGCGTAGATGCATAGTAATAGTTAAAGAGCGCGCGGTCGCGGTTCACTACCTTCATTGGCCACGCCGTCAGGCCGGCCGCCCGCGCCAGCGCCACATAGAGCAGCGCCAGTTCGTCGCCTTTGCCGCTCTTCTGCTTCCACACATCTTCGGCGCCGCGAATTGCTCGGAGATTCCGCTGTCTGCGCTCATCTTCAGGGAGCGCCCGGCTGAAGTCAGTGTTATCCAGCTTCATCACCGCGTCATAGATTTGGCGCGCCTTTTCTTCGTCACTCGCGGCACTCATCGTAAGGCTGGCCGCCGCGTCGCGCATGGTTTTGTTCGGATGAATGAATTGGCTCATTTCCCCCGCCCAGTACTTCGTCTCGGAGTCCCAGAACTCCTTTCCGGAACTGGCGTAGGTCTGGTAGAACTCCACCCGCATATTCACGGTGTTCTGCGGCGGCATCCAGTCTTCCTGCGGCGCCGCGGGAATATCCGTCAGATCGAGCACAAAATCCCGCGCCTTGCGATCAATTGAATCCATTTGATAACGCGCGTTCATGATCTGCTTGATTGAGTCGGCCGGAACACCCACTGCCGAATACAGAAGCGAAGGATTCAACGTCGTCCGTTGTTTGCCGCCGACAAATAAGCTCTGGTAAATAATGGAAGCCCCAATTCCATTGAGATTCCATGGAGTGAACTCGTAGTGCGCGCGGTGAACAAAGTACGGCTGCTGGATCTGCCAGGCCGGCACCACATCGTTGTAGTAGTGCTCGTCATTGCGGATCACGTAACGGTACTCCAGGATACTGCCCACTTCTACGCTGGGCAGCGTGAATACAACGTCATCCACTTTCTCGTTATTGATCCGGAGAACAATTGACGCGTCCGCGGATACTGTCTTTTGAAGCGCCTGCTTATCCTCGGCAGGGTGTAGCTCCTTGGTCTTCGCATCCAGTTCCACCACAGTTCCATCCGGATGGATTGTCCGCCCCTTGATGTCGGTGACCTTGAAAACATCCTTCTCTCGAAAGCCTATGGCATTGTTGTAGTGAATGGTTTCCTGGTATACATGCACCGTGGCCAGTTCCCTGCCTCTTTCGGTCAGGACCTTGATCCGCACATAGTAGCTGCGTGAGTGATTATGCCCTTCGTCAATCTCTTCGCGGTAGAGATACACCGCGTCGGCCCCCGGCGCCTTGGGGTCTGAGGTCATCTTCAACTCTTCCTGGCTAGGCTGCTGAAACTGCGCCCGCAGGGCACGCGGAGCAAGCAATGAGAGAAGGATCAGAAAAAATAGGACAGATTGCTTCTGGATGGGCATCGGTAATCCCCTTTCGTGCATCAAGACCCGGGAGTCCCCAGATCCCGATGTGAATCTGAAGTAACGGTAGGACTCCCCAGTGTGCACATAACGTGCTCTGAGCGTGTTGCTGTAGATGGTCAAGATTCTACCATGATCGGCGCGGCTGCCTGGCGGCTTGTAGTTGAGGCTGCGAAGTGGTCTTTCGAAGTTGCGGTAGCTGGTCCGCGGTAGTAGCTGGATCTTTCTTTGCCGGTAAAACAGTACGGAAGGCTCGATACCTCTGCGTTTGCACAAATCGCCGAACGCATCATAGCCTCGCACCTCAAATCATGGAAGCAACTCCAGATCCGAAGATCCGGTCCTGGGGCAACCGTCGGCCTGTTTATTTGGGATGTGCGTTGAGCTTCCCGATTACCTGCTTCAACTCCTCCAGCTTCTGACCGGCCTCGCCCAGTTTGCCGGCCGCCGTCAGCCGCTGGTAATCGTCGAAATCTTTGCTTGCTTGGCTTATCAGCGCATTCAAATCCTGCGCCGGGGCTGGCGACCCAGCCGTTGCCGCTGGCGCAGCCGTAGCGCTTGTCCCCTCAGCCGCGCTGAGCGACGAGACCCCTCCGCCGAACAAAGACGAAAGCGCCGCCTCGAAGGTTGGCCCATACGCCAGCCTATCTTGGAGCGCCAGCACCACCAGCCGCAACTCCGGCATCGGACTGGTGTTCGCTTGCAGATAAATCGGTTCGGCATACAGCAGAGCCTTGCCGGAGGGGATCACCAGCAGTGTGCCGCGGCGCACACGCGAACCTTGCTGATTCCACAACGTCAACTGGCCGGAAATCTGTGCGTTTTGATCAATGCGCGCCTCGATCTGCAACGGCCCGTCCACCTGCTTGGTCTTGGGAAAATCGTAGACGATCGATGTGCCATAGTGTTCGCCGTCGCTGCGCCCCGCGATCCAGCCGATAAGATTGTTCCGATTGGCTGGAGTGAAGGGCAAAATCTCCACAAACTCCTCGCCGCTCTCCCCCGGCAGCTTCATCAGCACGAAATTCGGCTGCATCGCCTGAGTCTGCCCCTCCCCGCTCTCGCCCATCCCGACCTCAGTCGCCACTGTCCATAAGTCTTCGCGGTTATAAAAGACTTCTGGATTGGTCATGTGATAGAGGCCGTAGACCTGGGCCTGTAACTGGAGCAGTAACTCAGGGTAGCGCACATGCTTGCGCAGCCCGGCCGGCATCTCCGCCGCGTCTTTGAAAAGGCCCGGAAAAATGCCTCGATAGGCCGCCAGGATTGGGTCCTGATTGTCGAAGACGTAAAACGTGGTCGTCCCGTTGTAGGCGTCCACGACCACCTTGACGCTATTGCGCATGTAATTGATGGACTGCCCATCGGCTGAGTAATGCGTCGAGTAGGGATAGGTATCCGACTGCGTGAAAGCATCGAGAATCCATGAAAGCCGGCCATCGTCGCCCAGCACAATATATGGATCCTGATCGAAGGTAAGAAACGGCGCCAGTGCAGCCGCGCGTTCGCGCACATTGCGCCGCATCAGCAAACGGCTCTGCGCGTTCACATCGTCGCTGAAGGGCAGCTTGGCCAGATCGCCGCGGTCGAAGGCAATCAGCGCCCGGCGCAGGAATCCGCCCAGCTCGATGCCGCCATCGCCCTCATAGAAGGTGCGGTTGTCGTTGTCGCCTTGCGGATAGTTGAACTCCTGCTGCCGCGTCTTTACGTACACATCGGTCGAAGTCATTTCGCCGAAGTAAATCTCGGGCCGCGTTACGTTCAATCCGGCGACCGTGCTTTGCACTGGCATATTGCTTAACAGCAGCGTGGGACGGCCTTCGGGCGTGAATCCATTCACCGTATTCATGGTGATGCCGTAGCCGTGTGTGTAGATCAGTTTGTCATTGATCCAGTTGCGGCTGCTCTCCGGAAGTTTGTCCACGCTCAACTCGCGCGCGGCCAGCATGACTTCGCGCATCGAGCCATTGATCTGATAGCGATCGATGTCGATGTCGGGAAAATCGTAGTAAGTGCGAATCTCCTGGATCTGGCGCAGCGTATCCTGTAGCGCGTGCCAGTCCCACAGGCGGATGTTGTTGAGCGTGGCTTGATTGTTGGCCGGGTCAGTTGCATCCACGGTCGTCTCGGCGGGAAACTCGCGCTGCACGAATCGATCCAGGCCGTAGGCCTGCCGCGTCATTTCGATGTTATGAGCGATGTAAGGCTGCTCGCGGACCAACTCGTTCGGCTTGACCACAAAGCTCGTGACATACCATCCCACGGCTGTTACCGCCGCGTAACATACGACGCCTGGAACGAAGGCCGCGACAAGCCAGCGGCCGCCCGGCGCAAAGACGCCGCCCCCGGCGGCGATCAGGGCGCCCAACACCAGCGCCGCGCAAACCACAAGCAGGCCGGTGAGCGTAACGTGCGCGTCTGTGTAAGTGACGCCGTCGAAGATGGTATGGTGCTCAAACAGCAGCTCGAAGCGGCTCAGATACACCCGCATCGCGACGATAAGCAAGAGAAACGCGGCCGTGATCGACAGCCCGCGCCACGGCAGTTCCGCAAGACTTCCACCCCTCCCGCTAAGCGCGCGCGAACTGCCTGAAACAAGAAGAAACACCACGGCAATCACGCAGGCGATCACGCTCAGTGTCAGCAGCCAGCCAATGATAAGTTGCCAGGCCGGCAGGGTAAACAGATAGAAGTCGAGAGGCCTGCCGAAGATTGGGTCCGCTGTTCCGCTCGCCGCTCGAGGCGCGTACCACCACAGCGCCAGCGTTTGCCACGCCGAAGCCATTGCGCCGCCTGTGAGCAATGCAATAGCCAGCGAACCGCCAATAGACACCAGCCGCAGCACGGGTTTGAGCGAGAGATTCACCTCCTGCCCGCCGATGTAGATGGTGTGGTCCGTGGGCAGGTCATCAAGATGCGCATGCTTGAGCGCGGAAAATGTCCCGAACAGGATCAGAAATGTGAGCACGAAAAAGCCCGCGAAGATGCCCCACTCCAGGCCGCGCGCCTTCCAGAAGACCTCCCCGTACCCGAGCGACTTGAACCACAGCAGGTCAACCCAAAAGGAGATCGCGGTCCTGCTACCGAAGATAAGGACGGCAACAATCGCAATCAGAAAAATCAATCCGCGGCGGCCCCGTCGCGGCGGCGGCTGTTTCAACTTGGGCCAATCAATCGTTTCCGGCATTCAGATTCCACTCTTTCTGCTCCTGCGCCTGCCAGACTCATAAGCTTGCTGGTCGCTCAAGCTCCACTCTAGTCCTCTTCACTTCCCTTTTGCTGACCGCTTCTTCATACACAGCCGCATACTCCCGCGCCGGCTTCTCCCAGCTATAATCCTGCGCCATGCCGTTGAGCATCAGCCGTTTCCAGCCTTCCTTGTCTTGAAAAGCAGCCAGAGCACGGTGAATGGCCGCCAGCAGATCCTCGGCCTTCATGCCTTCGAATTTGAAGCCGGTTCCGGTCCCCTGCTCCGGGTTCCACTCCTCGATGGTGTCGTCAAGGCCGCCAGTAGCCCGCACCACCGGCACTGTGCCGTACTTGAGCGAATAGATCTGGTTCAGCCCGCATGGCTCATAACGAGAGGGCATAAGAAAGATATCGGCCCCGGCTTCAATCTTGTGGGCCAACCGTTCGTCGTAGCCGACACGCACAGCCACGTTCGCCTTGTTCCAGAATGCCCAATCTCGGAAGAACTTCTCATGGACCGGCTCGCCTGTGCCAAGCGCTACAACGGCCACATCCAGTTCAGACAGCTTGCCGGCAATCTGTTCCACCAGGTCGAAGCCCTTTTGCGTTGCAAACCGCGAGACGACGCCGATAAGCGGCGTTGATACCGTCACCTTCTCCAACCCGAAGGCATGAAGAAGGTCCGTGCGGCACTGCTGCCTGCCGGCCATATCCTCCGGAGAGTAATTCGCGGCAAGGTTCGTGTCGGTGGCCGGATTCCAATGCGCATAGTTCACGCCGTTCAGAATGCCGCGCAGATCTGCCGCCCGCAACCGCAGTACGCCATCGAGTTTTTCACCAAACTCCGGTGTTTGAATCTCCTCGGCGTATTTGCGGCTCACCGTCGTCAGCATCTCCGAGTACACCAGGCCGCCCTTCAGAAAATTGAAGGTATTGAACTGTTCCACCTTGTCCATGGTGAAGATCTCCCAGGGAAAGAGCAACCGCTCAGTCGTGACCGGCGGGAATGCTCCCTGGTAGGCTGCATTGTGAATCGTCAGCACCACCGCGGCGCGCTCCAGCGCCGTGTCCGCGCTGTACACGGTCCGCAGGTACACGGGAATCAGCGCCGCCTGCCAGTCATGCACATGGAAGACCTCCGGCACACCCAACTGCTTGCTCGCCTCCAGAACCGCCCGGCAATAAAGAGCAAAGCGCTCGGCGTTATCCGGGTAGTCGACGCCCCGGCTCCCATACAGCTCCGCCCGGTCAAACATCTCCGGGCAATCCACAAAGTAGTATTGCACCCCCCCGCGCTTCCCGCCGTCCACAATCCCCGCAAAGCGGTTGTCGTGCTGAAATGGGATCGTGATCGACCGCACCGCGTACGTCAACTCGCCGGGGAGCTGTCGCCGCACCCTCTCATAGAGCGGCAGGTAAACCGTAATCCGATGCCCCAGCTTCGCCAACTCCGGCCCCAGCGCCCCCACCACGTCGGCCAACCCCCCGGTCTTGGCAAACGGTACGCACTCCGAAGCGGCAAAAACAATATGCATGATGGCTTTCTCCCTGGCCTCTCTAATATATTGTCATCCCGACCCAACGAAAAAAGCTTGTCATCCTGAGCAGAGCGCAGCGCAGTCGAAGGACCTGCTTTTGCGTCTCCTCGTCACAGCCACATCGCTCCGGAACAACAAAACGCACGGCCAAAGGGTCAGTCTACTACGCTCCCACGCAAAGAGGGCGGCCGAGCCAAGGCTTTGCAGGGCAATCCCATGACCGCGGATTGCTGACAAAACCGGCTCTATTTCTCGCCCTCCACCGTTCCACCGCCGCACCCCCTCCCGGAGGGAGGGAAGGATAATAGCCCAGGATGGAATCCTGGGAATACGTTTCAACGAATCCACCAGCTCCGTAGGGGCGCAATGAACCCAGAATCTCTTCATGCGATTGCCCGGAGAGCTTTGGCCCCCGCTTGGCTTCCTACTCGTCAGCCGACAAACCAACCAGAACCCTCAAACGAAAACAGAAGGAATTCTTCATTAAGCGCTTTGGGCTGTTCTCGTAAACCAAGAAACCTGCGGAAGCTGATTAGCGGAGCCCTGCCGACTTTTAGGGACTGATCTTGGTCATTTGCGGATTGGCTTGCGTCGCGTGTGAAGTTGGTAATCGCGTCTACTTCGTGCAGGGCCAATGGTGCCGAGATGCGGTCTTGACCGGAGCGATCTTGCGCACTAGACTCAGTCATCGCGAGGATTCCATGAGAATAGCCAGGACTTCCACTTGGATTGGCGGGTGGCCACGGTCCCAAGACTCTTCCAAATCAAACTGAGGGTGCCACCGGTCCCTCGCATTTGGGGACCGGTGCTGAACGCAATTCAAAACCTCAGTTTACGCAAAATCGCCAAAGCACTCGTCGATATCCCCAATCCAGGCAAGGACGGAAATACGCGCTTCTCCATTGCGTGGGAGTCGTAGCCCTTCCTGGGGCCTCAGGCACGCTCGGTGACACTCTCCTCGCAAT